>Ga0247810_10000136_pt1 | contig 120715 bp, 87 predicted proteins | sample UWRJL119311C1_FD_179918 | JGI IMG/M metagenome (GOLD analysis project Ga0247810, IMG submission 179918) | Plant litter microbial communities from Arlington Agricultural Research Station in Wisconsin, United States - UWRJ-L119-311C-1 | ecosystem: Environmental > Terrestrial > Plant litter >... | reverse complement strand
ATATTAGACAACTACTAGACTAATTTAAACTGTTTAATTTCTGCTTATTTGGTTTTTAAAGATTATTTATTCTAAAATTATACTAGCTTTAATTTTATACTATTTGTAAGCTTTTGCTTTTGTATATATTCTTATATATATACTAATAGTACTAAGAAGTATTAATAATAATCTAATTAATAGTAAATATAGATATCTAAATATAAAAGGTCTAAGTTACATGATGAGGTCATTTACTCTTTTTAGAAGTCACATGATGAGGTCAATTATCCTTTTAGGTAATTTAAGAATTACTAATACACTAGCTTTATAATTCTGAATATTACTTCTACTAGTCTAATAATCAATCCTTATAAGTTTATACTAGTTTATATATTAATCTCACTATAATACTAGTGAATATTACCCTCGCTTAGGCTAATATGTTTAGAATCGCAACATGTTTTTTGCCTACTAGAATTAGTTTTTATTAGTTACTCTATTTACTTAACTAAATTATTAGTAAATAATACTTTCGCTTAGTCTAATATATTTAAAATTATAATATATTTTTTACTTATTAGAATTTAAATTTATAAATACATTTTATAAATTCTTTAATTTATATAATTATTTAATATTTAAATTATATAATTAACTATTAGACTAATTATTTATAATTATATTTTTTTTTTATTATTTATATTATATATTTGTATATTATACAGCTAGCATTCTGAAAACTTAAAACTATATCTAAATAATATATATTAAATATATAGGCCAGAAAATAAACAAAGAGTATAGGCTTCAAAATAAACAAAGAATATACAGGCCCCAAAGTAAACAAAAAGGTTACATATGGCTAAACCCGAGCCCTAATAAGCCGGTTCAAGTGAGAACAGTGGCTGAAGAGCTGGTGTGGCTGGGAAATCACGGGACTGGTTACAAGGTTTGGACGGCGAGAAGGCTGGCACGTGAGGTCCGTGACACTAGGCTAACATATTCAGAATCGCAAACTGTTTCTTGCCTACTAGACTAAGTAGCGTCCTTCCTAATAAAAAAGATCATTCCATGCTAAAACTTCAGACAATATCCTTATATAATCCGTTTCCTTATCTGGCATTTCAAAGAGCGGTTGTACGCTTGAAAACGCAAGCAGGTTCGGGAACTGCCATTCTTGTAGAAATGTAGTCTCCATCGTCGTCAATATCATTAAGTGTGCAGACCCCATCTGTTTCCCCTACTTCAGTTGTTAGAATGCGTAATATATTTACGACGTTTAATAGCACCTATTGGCAGTATACATACGCAGTACAGGGAGAGATGACACAAGCACAGCGAAGCTTGCGCATGCGATAAAAATGCCCTGGAACCGCATATTGAATATATGAGATAGTATAAATTGTTTGGTGTGTAAGCTGAGACCGGAATGGTGTTATAATTGAGCACTGGGAATTGAAGACTGAGACGGGTCCCTAAATGTTAAAACTACACCTTGGGTATTTATACAAATCACCTAGTCTAGGAAAGCGATCTCCCAGGGGTGTAGAGAGTGCAGGTTTGGGTTAATTTAGATTTAATATACCCTCTTTATTCAAAGTCAATCAAGTGAAATTAAATGCAACATCCTTATACTTCTTCCATTCATATCTCAAGGGTTAGTTGTTGGTATTTTGTTTCCATATTAGGAAGCTAGGATAAAACATATCAGCTGGTGGAAAGGTTGTGTAACTTGGTGTCTCTACAACGTCAAAGTTGTATGTTTCAGGTAAATGCAGACCTTGATTATGGGAACAGGCAATCAAAACTTGTGAGTTGTTCAATTTTGAAGCTGAATGTATGATGTTATAGCCAACAAAACACCCTGCAGTACCAAATGGTTTGGCATGGTAGGGTTGGCTGACCCCTGCTTGCAAAAATTAGACCAGTCAGAATGACCACACATGCAGGAGATAAAGGTTGATTGCTATACCCTAGATACTGAATGTGACCCATCGGCCTAGTGGGGGCCAGCAGCTGAGAAAATTATGCATGCACTTGCTGTGCACTTGGTGCATCAGGACCAACCGGATAATCGTCAAGATGATGGCCGCCGCTTGCGGGGTATTTCTCCTATGGCGTTGAACAACACTTCACACTGCCATACAACAATACGAGTTAGGATGGTAAGCGATCTACAAAGCAATGCTGCGAGCTTCTTGCATACGGGGGTTATAAGCCTGATCTAGTGTAGCCCAATTCAGTAAAATGACCCATGAATTTTAAGCGCACTATTCTGTATTTCCAGTAATTGGAACACACCAAAATCTATTGGTATTGATCAGTATGTTTGAATATGTGTTCCAAATTCCTTTTTGGTATATTTAAAGCGTGATCACAAACCTGACTAGTTATAGTTGGGGCCTTTCTTCAGAATCTATCAATGTCGGCTACTCTAGTTACATTGCCCATAACCTGAACAAAAAGCACTTTACCTGAGGTTCCACCATGACTACCACATTAGTTAACCCTTAATACCCTTTGTATTTACCATATAAAATTATATTTATCCAAATATAATTTGAACAATTATCTATACTTATCTTTCCTATCTCTTAAATTACGCTATCAAAGAGCTCTGAAGCCAAAGTTATCATATCACCATAAGATCTAGCCTGTAATAATATTGTACAAAACAGACTACAAGAGCAACCTGACTCCTGGTTTTGGCTTCCCTAGATAATACACTCTTGTTAAAAATCTTGAATCAAGCCTACACAATGGGGACTATATTTGAGTCAGAACAGCTTCTGAAAGAAGAAGATTTAACAAGCCCAAGATTCTCTTTTAGAAACTTCCGATCACAACGTCGGGGAAGTCTCCTCACCTTGCTGAGTTTCCTTGTTATTCTACTGACAGGAATGAATATCTTGCAATGGAAAGGATCATTATATAGAGAAAAGACTGACGCCGGAAGTACAAGTCGCTCACAATACGGTATTAATTGTTCTCGTGTCTCTTGGTTTTTGAGCGTCTCTAACAAAAGGATCTAGCTGGTCTATTGAGCAATGAGATCAAGATCAAGTGGACAGATGCATCGAGATTAAGCAGCAAGAATGAAACCGTGAGAGATCATGAATGGGACGTCATTGATTATGATAACGGTGTGGTTGCAGTGTCTAAAGAATGGGCGTCAGAAAAAGGACTACCAATGGGTGCAAGTTTTCCGTGGGATACTAGTAAAGCAATTTACCTGGTGAACGCGCATCACAACCTTCATTGCCTCGTAAGCGCATCAAGCTTCCTTGCTGCAAGAGTACTAAATATTGCAGAAAAACATATACCGTTCGTTAATGGAATACCGCAAAGGTTACCCACAGTCCTTTCCACCTCACCACATTATTCATTGCTTGGACGAGCTGGTCTCCGATGTCAAATGTAATTCCGACGACACGCTTCGATTCACTAAAATAGGCGCTGGGAAGTCAACTGCGATGGGCCAATACCGAATGTGTCGTAACTGGGATAAGCTTCAAGAATGGACCCGAGAGAATGCTGGTTGCTATCGCTACGGTAATCCAGATATCGAGGATAATAAAAAGAGCCAGATTCCCAGATATAGATTTTGCCCTGAAGGATCTAAAGATTTGGAGCATGTTCGAAAGTTTTTTGGGAAAGGGCAAGATTGGAAGCCATATGAGGAAAAGGCTTGGAGTTGGGAGGAGAATTGGGTTCCCTCAGAGAGCTGGTTGGAGAATTGGGTGAAGCCATCATAAGGCTGACCAGTTTCAAATTATCCTATGCTCACTCAAAATTACGAAGAAGGTCAGCAATCGTTTTCAACAAAAGATCTGCCTGTAGATGCACTCGAATAATTACGTCTACGTGTCAAGAATCCCAAATAGTCAGATCAAAGTTTCACATATAGTTGTTCAACGATTTGGAGTTTAGTTTCTAGTATTGAAGCACTTCCCATTGTTCTACTCTTTTGTATCTGCTGCAAAGTTTCAGCGGTGAGTTCATGAAATTCCCATAGAAAGGCTAGAAGTTAATAATAGCCTACCAAAAGAATTCTTAATTGAAGGTAAGTGCAACTTTCACGCCATTCCGGCTCTGTTTTGTCATAACATACTCCTCTACATAGTCCAAACAACCGTCCCGATTTTCGATGGCCTTAAACTCTTGTACCATTCTCACAAGGAAGAATGCCATATCTGTATAGGCGTTTTGCTGAGCCGGACACGTTCGGCGGCCTCCCATAAAGGGAATAAATTGCCAGCTATGTTTAAGCCCGACCATTCGTTCAGGTACAAATTTCGATGCATCCTCACCCCATATATCCTGGTCTCTATGCATGCAGCCATAGGATAATTCGATTTGGTCACCTGGTTGGAGTAGGATAGGATCTCGTCCTAGCTTCCCGCCACCAGTGGGGAGAATACAAGTAGAAAGACATGTTCTCCACTGTGCATCAACAGGATGTATGAGTCGAAGAGCTAGAAATTGTGGTCAATAGTGGAAAATTTCAAATATAGATCGTCTTTGCAACTCACTCTCCTCGATCACAGCCTGTACATACTTCAAAGACTTGAGAAACTCAAAGGTTAGCGCTTGCTGCGGTGCGATACAAGCCACTTCCTTTCTTAGTTTCTCCCATACTTCAACGTTTCTAGCGAGAAGGAACATCATGCTTCCTGTTACAGTTCCCACTGAGTCTCTTCCAGGGAAAAACACATTTAGAAGTTCGTTCCGAATGTAAAGCTTGTCTTCCGAGTGTCTTTGAACCAGTTCTTTAAGGAGAACATACTTGTAAGTCGGTGACATGGTGTCTTGATCGATCGGTAGTCCTAGCTCTTTCATGTGTTTTTGACGACTGATTTCTTCTTCAATGTAGCCGTCAACCATAGCGTGGATCTCTGCGCACTTTTGAAGCCATTTTTGGTCCGGGCCAATTAACCGTGAAAATTGTCCTGTCATGTAATTTTTTCGCATTCCCCGCAAGCCGTCGTCGAATGTATTTGAAAATTGCCGTGCTCCAAGAGCCCTGAGTTAATTGGAAGTTAGTATATACAAGTGGAAAAGAGTTCTCAGAATAGAAACTGAGGAAAGAGAAGTATGCTTACGATTCAGACGGTGAAAGAGAGCCTGCAGATTTGCCGAAGATGAATTCGGTAGAGCTATCCAAGAAAAGCATTTGTGTGAGAGGTTGGAGATCAATGGTAGACCTATCACGAGGAATATGATTAAGAAAGCGTTTGAAGTGAACTTCTAACAACGATAACTGCGACACCTGCGACCTGCTAAAAATAGGATTGATTATATCGCGAGATCTTTTCCATGATGTCCCGTCAACAGTAAATACACCATCCCCTAGCAGTGGCCCACATGCTTTACGATTTATAGGTTCATTTCCAAATTTATCCACTTCAGTAGCTGCCACGAATTGTATGTTCCGACTGTCCATGGTCATCCAATGGTTTGTACCAAAAAATAATGTGTGTACTGTCTTTCCATAGGTAGCGAATATTTCCTCGTTAAGAGCTCGCAAGTTTCCTGTTTTTGTGTGCTTAATTTTTTTGATGAACAAGTCTAATCCAAAAAGCGGATCTAGATGTTTGTACTTGACCGGCGAAGAACAGCCAGCCTTGTTTCTAATGGACCAAACAACCATTCTCTTCCATGAGAAGTACGCCGTTGAAACGAGAACAACTGAAAGCAGCAGTATAGATACGGAAGCGACCATTTTGATGTTGCGAGACAAAGTGAACAGGCATTCGTAGAGTGCTAATAGTCAGAAGCTGGGAGCTATCAAACACAAGCTAATTAAAAGATGATAAAAACGCTCGGAGACGGTTGACAACATATGTTTAACCGTGACTTCGAATTCGGGAGATCTTGGATCAGATAGACAACCCAGCTTTATCCAAGCGAAGCCAGGGCCTTTAGGCTGCTGCAACCTCGATGGTTACACAAGATGATGGAAGGTGGGTATGATGCACTCTGCATCTGTTCAAAACTGGTTCTTCTTGCATGTCATGGGCCTATCTACCTTCATATAATCTATCATCCCGGTGAGCTGCAGTAAAGAACAGCTATAGGGTGTAGCAACGGTGCTGCTCACCGCGATTCCTCTTTTGGCTATCGCATAGTATCTCAGAAGTTTGTAATATACAACGTATCAGGGGAAATAAATGTAAGTGGGTCGAAACAGACCGGGGTGTTTTCTGCTCAACCTTCACCATCTTCCTCAAATATTTCCAGAGCCGCTTTATTTTTTCAGCTGAGTTCCAGAATCTGGTTATAGAAAATAGCTAATAAGCGAGAAGCTTTTAATTTCAAAGCGGCATTATTTCATGCCCCCAGCTTTTGGTTGACCTCCCTGTACTCACCCTGGTTTGTTTGATCCCGACGTTGTAGCCATTCGTCTGCGCTGGCACCGTCCTTGATGTGATAGCAGGGTAATTACCGCCATAAGTCAGAAAAGGTAAATCTAGCCAATGAAAGGTGTTTTGAGAAAGTGCGGTCAGGGAGAGTGAAAACAGTTGGACTTCTCGGTCGCGCGTTGTAGTAACTCCCTATTGGTACTGTAGGTGCAGCTGCATGAGTCTGTAAGCAGACTGAGATTGCAACACGGAAATAACAAATCACAATGTCCATCATGCTATCCCCTCAACCCTCAGACATCTTCCGCGCTAGCAAGAGGAACATGCAATTTATATCCAGGCAGTCGGTAGCGAGTGAGAGAATCACTCAGACCTCCATCCAACTTTCAAACCTCTTCATTCAACTTCAATAGATAATAACGATAGCGAATAATAAAATAGGCTAGTTCTAACGCTAAACGTTAACGAGTAGCGTACAAAAAGCATATAGCCTTGACTAGGTATCGTGTGAGAGCAGGTTCCCCTTGACAACAACTTCTCGGCAGACGAGGGGACACGAGCATAGTACTTCGAACTGATGGCACAAATCTCTTGATACTTCAACAGACAGTCATAAATAGCTTACCTTAGGCCCCTCACAGTTGGATCAGGAAGAGAACAACTTCTTTTTTATCTCTGGCTCGAACTCCTAGCATCAAGTTTGCAAGTTGAGGACCAAATTCTTGTTCCGTTCATTTACCCAAAACCAAAATGTCCGCAGGCCTTAATTCCATAGTGTCGATCGGGTATCCCAGCACAGATCAACTCATCGCTGCTGCCGTCATCTTACCTGTTATGGGACTTGTCACAGTCTCACTTAGATATTTTGCACGCTTCTCTCGCAAAGTATCTTTCGGTGTTGATGATTGGCTTTTGATTCCAGCCTTGGTGAGCTTTCTGGTCTTGTATTGAAAATTGGCAGCTGACCAGTTCAATTAGCTAGCGGTGATAGGAATGGGCGTGTGCCTCGTCATTGGTGAGTTTGTCCTCAAACTTTGTCATCTCCCAGTTAAAGTTTCTAGGCGTTAAAAAGAAAGCGTTTGGCTATCCATCTCCGCCACCAGATTCCACTTCAATAGAAGCCCTATTGAAAGAACTTCAACCAGTGACTGTGCTCTCCGAGAAGGTAATTTTGTGATTCTGTAAACGTCTATGATATTAATGATATTTTCAGCTTGATTTCATCATCACAATCTTGACCATTCTTGCATACTGCTTTATCAAACTGAGTATCATATACCTTTATCGACGGATCTTCAATGTCTCTGGGCACTCACTAGTTTTTAATATCGCAACTTACGTTCTGATTGCTATTATCATCGCATGGACGGTTACGTTCGTTTTCCTTTTTATCTTCAACTGCGGGAGCCATGTCTCTGCGCAATGGGGTTCGCGAAGTGATCTAATACAATTTTGTGGAGACGGTGCAAAGCATCAAGAAGCATTTTATGTCTCCGAATTTATCACCAATGTCTTATTGGTCATTGCACCTATTCCATCTGTAAGTTATCGAAACTGCTGCTCAGTGAAGAAAAATTTACGATACAGATCTTCCATCTTCGGCTTAAAACATCCGTAAAATTTCAAGTCCTCGGAATTTTACTTTTAGCATTCTGTGCCTTCGCAGCCTCCATAGTACGACTGATACTCACTTTTCAAATCGCCGGAACCATTGCATTTGGAAAAGACTTTGATATTAATCGTGAGCTCCTAATACCAACATGGATATTACCAGCGAAGCTAATACAGATCTGAAGAAACAAACTCCACACTCTTCTACTGGAGCATGATTGAGGCTGGTATTGCCTTGATCGCTTGCTGTCTTCCGGTCCTTAAGCCCCTCGTAGCTGACAGAGGCTTGGGTTCGGTGGTCGCAAGCGTTCGAAGTGTTATTTCTCTGCCATCGATCCGCTCACAAGGCTCTCAAAAGCCAAGAAGCTGGTCAACTACACATGAGACCAATGGGATATACACCAAAATGGACACAAACGACCCAGTGGCACTCCCATTAAAGATAATGCAGAGGTACAGCGGTCGTGAGCTAGGTGAAGAGCATGCTGTCTGAACCTGGAATACCGAGAGGGATCAAGCTATGAGGTAAAACTGTTCGGGGTGGTATGGCCTCAGTGGAGAAATTTACAATTAAACTGCCCTAGTTCATGTATTGGGCATTCCACGGTTCTCTGTTGCGAAGCTTTTCAGTACTTTACAGAATTAAGTTCAAGGCGAGTGCACTGCATATTATTGGTAGCGATCTAAGACAATGGTTGCAAAAAGAGTGCCAATGGATATTTAACTACATGCATCCACATTGTAGGCAGATTGAATATGAGTCCCATCTCTTTTCACCCTTTTGCTGAATTAATTATTTCTCCCTCTACATGAAGATATAATGTTACCGGTTGAGAATATTGGTATTTCGCCCGGTCTATACTGGCAAATCAACTGAAACACCGAGACGTAAACTTTAGCCACACACCCATGTACGTGCAACGCAGTCCTATAGTGCTTTGAATCCAAGCATGCTTCTCACACTGTAACATTAGTGTGGCGATGTACATGCGTTGACCAACTACTCACTCACCGCAGTACCAAACATGTTAGATGCGCTGCATTCCATACAGCGTATGCAGAGCTCCTGCCTTGAGTTCCCTTGGTTTAAATTACTTTATGAGATTCTCCCGAAGCTGAGTCCATCCTTCTCAATAGTTTGGTAATCTGCAGCAGGGTTATACCACAGGTAGGCAAGCAAATCCACGGATCAGCTGCCCCGTTTCGGACATACGAAGCAGCATGCAAGGAATCAGTTCTTTTCGGAAGTTGCTCCAATATTTTGTCAGATTTATATTAGGTTGCACTAAGACAAGGGTCTGGGAAACCCAGGTTATGGGAAAACCAACATAGCAATACCGCTTCGCAGTTATTTTGTCGCTTTTGGCACGAATCCTTTCGAGATGAAAGAAGAAGTAGGAAAATAGAATTTAAATCAAAAGAGAGAGTTGCCTTTGAAATTCTCTGCTGTTTATTCAGTTTTTAAAAATACCAGAGTGCCAGTTTGATAGCATACCATGCAGCTATGCCGTTACTAGCTGTCATGTAAATTAGGTATATGTAAATCCACTTCATACCTCATAATGCTTGTGCAGGTAGAGTGGTTTATGCTATGAAGAGCATCGCATGCATGTCATCCTGCTCATATCTGCACAGACGACAGGACATTTCTACCAACCGGTATATTAACAGAATGAATATGTGCAATCCAGGAATCCTTGTCTCAGTTGTTCTTCCCCAACCCCCCATTATTTCTCTCAAACGGCACATTCTCCATTGGCTCAGAGTATGCCCGAATACGTAGAGAAGAGCTGCCTATAGCTGAACTCATCGAACTATAGTGCCATACGCTTACGAAAGATTTATCTGGCCAAAGCAATACACACTCATTTTCGTCGCTCCCATCATCATCTGATACTTTTGTACACCTCTATATAAAATGCCATCAACCAGACAGGGAAACTATCAACAGCTTCAAGAGACTGACGAGGAGAAGGATCACTATGTGACAATGGCGGGAATCCAAAGGACGCGACAAATACGTATCACCATTGTTCTAGTCGCATCTTTATGTTTGAACGCTTTGATGGGCGTATACGTGGTTACTTTATTATTTAGAGAACAACCAGAAGGATTATCCAAGTTTGGTGAGCTCACACAGACTTTATTCAGAAAAGAAAGTAGACTCAAAGGAGACACAGCGGGACTTGCGCGAGATCAGCAGATAGTTTATCATGCACATACCGAATTCTCCGATGATAATGACACAGCTGCCAATGCTCACTGGGATGCACTTGACACGCACTCGGGATTGATCACACTCAAAGATGACTATGCACGAGAAATGGGTATAACTCTTGGGGCCAGATTTCCTTGGAATGACCAGAAGGGAGTATACTGGTTACGCAGCTCTCATGATCTGCATTGCATTGTAAGAGTGAAATTTTCAATCTGAAGGGACTGAGTTGATTTGATTTTAGAAACTCATTCGCCGCAGCCTTACGGAATATAGGAGTAATTATTCTCAGACGCAGGCTAGGGGTCATATCAATCACTGTTTGGACTCGTTGAGACAAAAGACAATGTGTGATGCTTCAGATCAACCAATGAATACTCTCAGGGGTCGCTATAGTGATACAGGAGATGGAATAGTTATGCAGTGCCGCAGTTGGGACAAGTTGACAGTCTGGGCGAATAACGCAAAGAGAGAAGCGTGCTTTAGGTGGATCAATGAGTACAGGACACCCAAATGGCTGTTGGAGCGCTTTGCTTTCTGCCCTGAAAAATTTGAGGACTTTGCAACGAAGGAGAGATATTTTGAGATTCATGGACATCGCAATCCGTGGGAATAAAATAAGAGCTGTAGATGATCAACGATTAATTAATTACGTGTTGCAGCTATTAAGAAGACATTCAACATTGTATACCTATTCTCAAAATTCTTACTTTTTGCACCGCAGTATCTTATTAGGGTAGTCTCATCCATTCTTTAGCGCTGTGTTCGTGATATCTTCAGCCAGTCGAAGTGATGAGGAAATTACGTCAGCGGTTGGATGATAAGATTGATTCACTTGTCCTTACCCAACACCCTAATATAAAATCTTCTCTAAATTATGACCAGCTGCTTTGATACTACACATTTTGACATGACGCGTGGAGTTACTGATTAGTACAGGGTAAACCTAGAAACAACCAAAATTGGGGTCTGCCTTGTAACACAAACTCTGTTTCAAATCCTTTTTTCTGCAATTACATACAGGATTTGTGATGTGCTGCATGCTAATACGGTACTGCGCTTACCAAGAACGAAACCGTGCCTTACTAGCCTTATGATCGTCCAGTTTCTGTGTGACAAAATACCCTAGGGTGTAAAACCGGGATTTACCTAAACCCTACGTGTCATTTACGAAGGGTGCATTCAAAGATTTTAGGAATTAGAATATTGGATCTCATAGATAAGGGGATCAGACCCTGTTGTACTTGAATATTAGGGGGCGAGATACCTGCACCTTTCTTTGACGCAGTGCTTTCATTGCTCGATCATTTTATCACCCAGCTTTGGCGGCAAAGGCCTAATTCAGTTTCTCACTTTACAATTGTTGCTTAAAATTCTCCGTGTTGTCTAGTTCTGATATTCATTAGATTAGACCAAATGGACTCTTCCCATGTCGCTGGAGAACAAGAGGAGTCATTTCTAAATAACAATGAAGTTGAGCAAGCTAGACCCGGCCAGCGAAAAGATGATCGTTTATATCATTTACATCTTGGAATCCTCCTCTTGTCTATCGTAATACATGCGATAATTTTCTCGATGTGGATCAACTTCGGGAACTCTTTTAAGACAAATTCGCCTTCATTATACAGTAAGAAATTTTAAGCCGCAATTCAGATGCCATTCAAGCCATCTACTAATATCGATATTATAGGCCCATTCCAACGTGTCCTCTCCACCAAGGTTGAGATAAAGATGGATAGTAAATGGGACGATAGTGTTTATATGGGACCACCATCAAAAGATTTAGATAATGCTTGGCACAAACTTCAGGAAGGTATGTATTACTTTGAAATCCGAACATATTAGAACGGTCACTCATATACTCGGTAGTTATTGGCATCAGCCTAAGTCCTGATGAGGCTGCCAAAATCAATTTGACGGACAGTATCAGAACGAAGAAGGGAGACTATATGGTTGAAGCAGGCTTTGTTCATAATATACACTGCCTTGTAAGATCACATCAACTATAACTCTCCATTACAAATATCGTACTAACTCTGCCGTGCAGCGCTACCTTTACGAAATACTTCACCGAGATATTTACAAGCATGCACTGAATGCTGTACACGGGGACCCTAAGATTATTGGGCTGGAACATGCATGTAAGAGCTTCCATGCCAGAAGTTTAATAAGTTCTTGATATGCTAACAATGTGAGATCATTGTATTGAAGCCCTCCGCGATTCGACGGTCTGCAGACCTGATCTCAACCTTTATGGAGTCAAATGGAGCGACGAACAGAAATCAAATTTGGTTTTAGGGACTAAAGTGTATCGCGAGTGTGTGAACTACGATTCGATATGGGATGTCGCGCTTTCACGCAAAGTTACGCCTATTATGATCGCAGATGCTGAAGACTCGTTTCTTGCGTCTACATTCAAAGCAAGTGGGGGTTAGGAAGTAGTTATATGCTGTTACGGGCTAAAAGTAATAATAACTTTAGTGCCTGTACTCGATCTTAAGCTCATGCTAGCTATTCATTCGTTTAACCTACACTACTAGGCCAAAAGTATCCGCCCTCTGTAAATTCGACTCTCATTTCCAACTTTTATATTAGATATTGCTAATATAATTACTAATCTAAATATACATTGATTTTGTACAATTAATTATATAACTTATATCTACATTTCTATTTTATAGCTCTAATTCTAATATTTTATATATCAACTTTTAGTCTAAATATATATATTAATCTTTCTAGATATACTTTTTATTAAAGCTTCAAATAGAATATTAAAAAGATGATTTTAGGATTTTTATAAAGCTTTTTCTAATATTTGTAAATCGGTTTTTGATTTCTTTATTTATAATAATTTGAAATAATATTTAAATATTTAATTTTTTTTAAATATTATTAAATATACTTTATAAAATTTAAATCTGGTAATATAGCCGGCCAATCTATTACTAATATCTTTAATCTGCAAAATAACAAACTATTAAATATAAAATATAAATAGAAATATTATTCTACATAAATATTAGACCTGATTGCTATGATATTAGTATTTGGTTGTTTAGTATTTCTATATATAAATATAAGCTATATCTATACTTCTTAGACCCAAAGTTGTAATTTAGTAAATACAATTCTAACTTTTCAATTTCTTTGTCTATATTCCAAAAATACTTTCAGACTATAATTGATATATTTTTAGATTTAGTATAGATTTGAATTATATTACAATCTTATTTCTGCTTAAAAATGCGAAATATCTATTATATTAATTTCCTATTATTATACTCGGCAGAATATTTGTTACTTTATACTATAAATTTAAAAATGCAAAACCGGTTTGCAATTATACTTGTAGAATAATCTAAAGACTTTGTGCTAGCAATTGCTCCTTTTCAATATAGGCTTAGTTCGATCCCAATTTGACAATTTGAGATTATTAGATCGTGGGAAATATATAGTATTAAAATATTAAAATATTAGAATTGGGGGTTAAAAATCGCGGGTTTTGAAATCGAAAAATCATGGTCGGGGGCGAATACTTTTGTCAGGTGACTGTACGTGAGAGGAATTTTAGAGTGTAAAGTTCAAGGATAGTGGAAGATGCGGAACATAGAGTTTTCTAGGTCCTGCTTTTATTACGTTGGTCTTGTATCTGTCCAACAATCAAATAGTGCGTAGTCAGAAATTGCAGGCGTCACGTTTAGTTCCAAGAGGGTTAATAATTTCTATAGTTAGACGGCGTATCTAGTTAATCGGATTTCTAATTGTATTAAAGATATTGGCCATTTTGAACATGCTATTAAACATGGGATAACATGTAAATCAAAATATCAATACGTCTTAAAAGACGTTTGTTTTTTACTACCTAATTTAGTTCGTTTTAGAACCACATTAGAGGACATTAGACAATTTTTAGGGGCTGTGACTCTGTCAGCTAATAATAAATGACCTTCCTTTCTAGGTCTGATGCTTCATCACTGTGCTTCAAGTTAGCGCTGACGTAATAGATAAGCACGCCTTGAAGCCTTAGATTGCTGATTTAACACAGCCACATAGTTCTACATTCTAGAATAACAAGTTTCTTTGTAATTGAACATTAATATATTGATGAATTTTTATTATTATCCTAACCGTCATCCTATATAACTCTAAATAAGCATGAGCAACAAACAACTCTTTTATGGCAGTTGCCATTGCGGCGTGTATCGTTTTCAGATTGAGCTGCCTGAGATTTTATCTGCAGTTGCGTGCAACTGCAGTTTATGTTACAAACTAGGCTCTCTTTGGGGGTTTGCGCTTCCTGGCAGTATTGTCATCACGAAAGGAAATGAGACAAACTTAACAAAATATACTACCCCTTATGTAACTGTGAAGGTTAGTGGCAATCGTAATCTCGTTTGTTTATGTTGCAAGACACTCACAGCACAATAGTTTTGCAATCAGTGTGGAATTGTGGTTAGTGGTGACCACAGCGGTGGCCCACTGGCACAAAGGTCTGCTGTAAATGTAAGATCGATATGAGAAGCCTGATATATATACCGCTGGGCTAAGATTATTAATTTTTAGATCCGTACACTTATAAACGTCAATCCATTCGAGATCAATATTGAGCAGTTAGTACTTATCTCAACCATCTACAGCTTTCTATGCGACACTAACCTTGAGTTAGAGTTGACTCAAAAGCGTCAGAGGCACCTGCCTACATGCTCCACAGGATTGAGGGGGTCGAACCACCATCTGACGGCGAAAACTTGAAGCTTTATACTGGATCTTGTCACTGCGGCCTCGTGTGTGCCGCGGTTAAGTCGCCGTCGCTTTCCAATATAGAGATGAGAGAGTGCAACTGCAGTATCTGCGTTCGCGTATGTCCCGCCATATCCCAATGCTATGCCAACTGCCTTATGTCACTAATAAACAACTCTAGGTGGCATGGATTGGTGTCTATGCGCGAAAAGAACAAGTGACCGTGATTGGGAGAGAGCACACTAAAGACTATATCTGTGGGGCAGGTGTTCAAGGGTGGCCATTCTGTCGTGTGTGTGCTGTCCACGTATTTGCAAACGCTTACGGCCCGCCAAACGAAATCATGGAAACGTGGCCAGAGAGCCGCCAAGCGGAGATTAGAGAGCAGTGGGACGTTCTGCCACTCAATCTTAGAGCACTCGAAGATATAGATCTCAACTTATTTTCGGTCGAACGGTCTGATGAAGGTACTGATGGTTACGTATTAGACTGATGGTTTAAACGACAATTTAGGTATTGGGGAGACTTAAAATTTTAACAGTTTGTCTATTAAAAGAAGGTGAGAGAAAAATGTAAGAGCAGGGACTGCTTTATATGAGTCACGGTGTCTTAATGCAGGCTTACCGTTTGGTTGTTAACTAAATCAAATAACTCTGTCAAGTCTGTTAAACAATTCTCACAGAGCATCGATCAGGTGGTCAAATTGCAGGAGCTCAAATTAGTGTGTCCCACCAGGCATTTCATGATTAGAATCTTGGATCTATCTTTACGCGGGCTACAGCCTAGCTGATTTTTAAAGTTCTCCGAATTTATCTCAGGATTCAGCCGTTCACTTTTTATGAACTCCTAGTCTCGCGTACGACAAATCTGTAGTTCTTCGTGTCATACCCGACCTAAATACCCTTCACCAAGACGGTATCTGGTCCAGTAGCCGGCAGGCTGGTTCGCTGTCGGGGAGATTTATAGAGGTAGGATCAATATTAAATTATGACTTATAAAGTCTTCTTTCTTTATTGCTTAATAAATATTAAAAACCATCTTATATAGACTTATGGCATGAATAGATTGATAGTTTTGAAGATCTAAAATTATCCATTTTAGTTACTGAATCAAACTAAAATTTCTTTACTGTAGTAAATTATTTATCTTTTTTAAAAAGTTATAACCTAACTCATATTTATTTCTAGCTGGTTTATATATTGTTATAAGATAGGCGCTGGTTATTACACGGCAGCCTTATAGTACTTAAGTCTTTAATAGATGCTATAGTAGGGGGGGAAATAGAATGTATATTAAAAACCATGTAGGTTTATTGGCGTGTTAGGAATCACAACATGTTTTTGCATACTAGAATATTAATTGGAATAAAGCAACACAACTACTAATTCAAGACTTATGCATGCTATCTCCCACGGTATGGGAATGAAATTATTATCCAGTTGTAGCGTAATTACAATATTAATCGCTTGCTTTGTAGGTAGGTATAGTCAGGCAGGGCAGCAACAACCCAATCTCGAATACGCAAGCCTGCTTCCTCGCCAAACTCCTTATTCCATTTGGCAAGCTCCGTATCCAAATTGAGATTGGCTGCGATTTTATCTGTCTGAATGCCCGACGAGGCAAAAAGTGTATCTCGCATGCGTCGCTTGAATCGTGTGTGTTTTGACAGCTCCTCTTGGCTTAGAGGCTCCCACGAAAACTGCAGCTTTGACTCATCCAAGCCCACCAATCGACAATACTTTTTTATCACTTGCGGTGAATTCAAGATGTCATCTGCATCCAGGATAATCGGTGCTTTCTGGCTTTCAGAGCCCAAACGTAGCCAAATGCTCATATACCAATCGTACAAATTTCTTGTCCACTTCAAAGTCATGTGTCGGAGCATTTGACCTTGTACCGATTGCATTTGGCCTGGCTTACGCTTGCTATTTGACACGAATACCCGATAATAGGACGGAAATACAACAATGGGGTGCCGAATGAGAAAGGTGGGTAGCCAGGACATCAAAAACGTATCAGGGAGTATTGTATCATTTGAGAATAAGGGGTCTTTTAAATCACAGGGCGTGGCATGATCCCAAGGGGTTGACAGCTTTAGTTTCCATGGCTTGTCTGTCACCAATGACAGTTCCTCTGAGGTGGAGCCAAACTTCATGAGCGCCACCGGATCAATCATGAAAGGACAATGTTCTTTCACTACAGCTCTTTGCCCAGTGACTCTGGCGTCCTCGAAGTGCGTGTGAAGCTTGTCGAAGCAGTTTTGAAATGATTTCATGAGTTCTCCCCGCTGCTCATCGGTCCATTCGCTATATGGCCTTTCCATCAATCCCAACTCACGCATACGTACCAAAGCCGGGAGGAAGAAATAACCACCGCTTTCTTCGCAAAGTGTGTTTGGTTGCTCCGGCAGTGCGAGGATGCGCATCAACAGACTGGACGCGGTTCGTGGATATGTTATTATATATAGATGCTGCCGAGAAACCGCAATATTTGGCGCCATCATTCCCGGTATAGACTGTAAAGTTATGTGTGGCTATGTGCAACTAGGACTATAGACTGCGTGCAATACATGTTCTTACACGGCGGCACTTTGACTTATCATAGGTTCACAGAGTACCGACCGTATTCGTAGTCACATGACGATTTCAGGGCTATGAGAGACCACATCTTCGAAGGGTACTTTTACTAGCCATCACCAATTAACAGAGTTATTAAACCCCCACTGTATATGCTTATTGAAGCCAAATCAGTTCTCACAATATGATCTCAGATAATCACTAGTGAATAATTTCATTTGGCAAAAGAAATTGGTGGGCTTAGGCAAATGCTTTTTTCTATTTGCGGATTCCTTCACCGACTTTATGGATTTAATTCGCGCGCAAACTCGGCGATAGAGCATAATGAAGCCGGTACATCTGAGACGGCTGAATATCACTGCAAATTAGTTTTAAACATACATTGCATATTTCTGTACGCCTTCATAGCTTAGTATATGTAAGACATGAGACATGGTATTTACAAAACTCGCTTGTAATTAAACATCGGATGAGACTTAAAAAGCAATTGACTGGTGGCAAACGGTTTCTTTCTAAATTCTACTTTTCAATAAGGTTCGCCAACTTATGCTGGATCGTAGAACCCTCTGGACGCCTCCTTGGACGCCTCCTTGAATCATTTTAAATACTCTCTCAATTTTGAATTAGATAATTGTAGATAATTATTTTCTAAACTGCTAGCAACTTTGTTTCATATTTTAAGTTTGTACCCAGTTCGCACGTATCTTGTCCGTATACTCCTTCCCTTCTTTAAGTGGCTTCTGGAGCACTAGCCACTATTACTAGGGGTCTCATGCTATTTAAGCATTTTATGTCTTCTGCGCCCCAACACATCGTGTCACTTCGATTGCATCCTGTGATCAAGTTTAGCAATGATGCAACGGCAATAAACTTCAATATCCAAGATTTAACATCATAAACAACCTACACGATTGCCCTCTGGCTGTCGGAGCTCGCTGTGGTACACAAGTTCGGGATTTCCGACCACCTCAAATCTAGGAGCATCCCCATGAGGCATGAAAAGCTGCAAAGTGCGTTCAGGAATACCGTCAGTGTTGTAACACTTCGTGGGTCCATTCTTAGCAGCCTCTCGCTTCTGCACCACCGTGCTTCGAACATATTCTAGATACGGCGGGTTGCCAGGGAAAAGAACGTTGTCTGCAGCCAGTACCGAACCAGGCACAATCATCCCGAGATGCTCGCATAGTTTCAAATCAGTCGTATAAGCCGGCTTGTGGTGGTCAATGAACATTATTTCAATGCTCTTCAGTTCTCCGCTTTGAAATAGCTCATGCAAAGACAAGTCACTCCTTCCAACAATCACTCGAACAAAATCACCTAGACCAGCTAGCTCAATTAGAATATTTGCGACAGTAGCAAGGCTAGAATTCAGCTCCAGGCTCAGATAGCGTTCCCCTCCGTTTTGACGGACTGCGTCCCCAAATAAGATAGCAGAATAACCCATATAGGTTCCGAGTTCGATCATGGTATTTGGTTTGAGTTGATCAATCAAGTCCGTCACGATCTTGCCCTTGGGACGGCCAACTATCATTAGTTGATAATCCTTTCCATTGAATTCATCAATGAGGTCGATTACTTTCTGAGGATGCCCTCGGACCTCCTCTTCCAGTTTTTTCTGGCCGAAAATGAATTCAAGAAGTTTTCTCTACCGTTGCCCGTGAAGTTAGTGCCTTTCCCTGGTTGTATATTACATTGCAAAACTCACAGAGCGCTCCCCAGGCTGGGGCTGGGAAGATTGGGTGGACATTCTGGATTTAGGGCAGAGGTATGGTACTCTGAAATAATTATGGGATAGAGTATGGTCGAGAATCAGATAACAGGCGAGAACCTTAATGAAGAATGATAAGCACATCTCAAGGAGGTCCGTCTGTGTGGGCAGCCCCCGCATTTAAACATCAAGCCAGCTGTTATTAGATTTTTCCTAGCGGGTTTAACAATTTGTATCTTTACGTCATCGTACGTCAACCAAGATGGCCATGTATAAGAACGTACTGTTCACTATACTTTTTGTGTATCAGTCCGCTTTCGGCACCGCTTCTTCTAAACTAAACTTACCATAGATAACACAGTATACTATTTTTAAAGCCTGAAATATAGCATAAAAATAACATTTAATGAGCTACATATTCTCATGAGAAATAGCATTTTCATGGCTCTCTCGCTCCAACGCTCAACGACTCTCTTTTCCAAAGTCAAAGCTTTGTAGATCCACGTGGAAGTTTACAGTAATCCAAAACTTCATATCGCTTATGACTGGGAAATGTATTCAGTAGTAAACACCGCCCTGGTCCCATGCTCTGCGTGAAAGAGGCATAAAAGTTGCAGGTTGTAACCCTGGAATGTGCTGGTCAGACCCAGGCTTCACATGAACTTCAATCCTCCCGTCCGCGATAGTCGATTGGTATTGATCAGGGAAGTATATTTTAAGAGCTCTTTTCTTGGCCGGTTTACCAGTCGCTGTACTAGGGAATAGATCTCCAGGTAGAGCTCGATAAAGAACAGTAGGCAATTTGTACTGAGAAACCCCAGAATGATAGAGGTCATTCCGTAGCCGTGTCAGGGATATATCATCCGCACCGGCTCGGGTCCATGTAATAGCACCTACTCGCTGATGACAGAGTAAATCTGGAACTGGAACAACCATTACTTTATCAATATAGGGTAGTGTCTCGATAGCTTCCTCCAGCTCAACCGCAGAGACCTTGAAGCCCGCCCATCGAATGACTGTATTATAGAATATATTAGCATTTTCTCGAAGGATTGAGACCGGAAACCCAACTATCAACAGAAGTACGACCAATGAGGAAATAATTGGAATCTTCTAAATAACCGCTGTCACCAGTGCAGAAGAAGCCGTCCAAGTCAAATACTGATGCGGTGAGAGCAGGCTCATTCAGATATCTGACTAATATGATCAGCTAACCAACAATTTCAAAGTTTGACTACAAAGCACTACTTACCCCGCGAACATACTGTGTGTACGTACCCTCACCTCACCCGAATCGCCATCTGACAGCTTAACCTCAACGCCAGTCCATGGCTTACCTACACAGCTCTAAGTCGAACGGATGAGCATACAAAATAGGAATCAGAATTATTGGTACTTACCGCAAGACGAAAAGGTTCTTCTGGATATGCAGCCATAAGATTGAATGTCTCGGTTGAACCATATTCATTGATCAAAGGATTACTGCCTTCTATACAATTCCATGCATCAAATATGGTATTTTTTAGGGGTACACCAGCAGTGACAGGTAGTCGGAGAGCCTGCAGTCCTATAGTGAATGGGGCCAACTGTTCTGCGGGAAGATGCTTGAGGTGTCTTTCATAATAGACAGCAAGCCCGTAAAAGTCCCTCGCCTTACCGAGGAAGCACGTCACAGGAGATTTACCCATCCTATCCCACATCCATTTTGTTGTCCAAGCATCATGGACATATTCGAGGTGACTCCCAGCAAGGAGGAACATTAACTGTCCTGAAAGTCCTCGCATCCAATGACCCGCTACTTGCATAATTCCGACATCTTCTTCTGTTAACTGAAAACGGTTGATGTGGTCGAGGAGGACAGGCATAAATGCCTTCCGATAATGCAGGACCGCCTTTGGAAATGAGGTTGTACCTGACGTAAATAGCGCCCAGCCTATACGTAATGGGTCGAGGGTGCGATTGGAAAGGATGAATGGAGTTGTATAGTTTCCAGGTCGCTTCCCTTTATAGACTGGAAACTCCAGCGAAGCGCAAAACTCTAGGGTGGGCAGTTTTGGGTCGTTGGTCGCTTGGGGGTTGTAGAGAATCGCGGCTGCGTTTGTTGTTTCCACGAGGTATTGAAGTTCTTGATCCAGGACACAGGGGGCTTTGACATTCAAAGTTAATGCCTGCTATGATTTGTACCGCAAAGGGATCAAACGTACCTAGTAAAAGAATAACAGCTCCAAGAGACATGATACTGAGGCATCCGACTAGCCACTCATAGGAGGCATCTGCAATAAGTCCAACATAAACATCGGATTTAGCTTCTAGGGCTCGATGAGCTGTGGAAGGGAGACGCTGGAAAATGATGGCTCGTAACTCAACAATATCGGCCAGAAGGTCTGCATGGTTGGCCTCGATATCTTGCTTGTAGTCTCTGAAGACCACCTTCTGGCTCAATCGGTGGCTATTAGCAAATTTTACCACCCGGTGAAACAAAGGGGTATTCGGAAACGAATTCGGCTCCAATTGGGCATCGAATTCTTCAGTGATGGCCATTTTCTGTCCCTGATTTGGGCTTGATTAGGAAAACCTCTCTTCTTTTGAGTTTGAATGTCTCGACCAAATTTTATGAGCTCTCGTCACTCAAATTTGTTAATACTCGAAGCTGAGACAAACGCAGAGGTTATCCAGATATTGGTACAGTTCGGTTTGACAAGTGGAACCGCAATGAGTGCTTCGACCGCTAAATTTCAAATATTTCTCAATCCTAAGCTACCAATCAAAGAGCTAGAATCATCCTGTTAATGAAAAGGAATGAAGACCGAATTTCACGTGATCGCACCGATAAGGAAGTGGGTCCAAAACTATTGAAAAGAAAAAGGAGGAACTGCAGGCTAGCCCGTAAACTTACGCCGTCAGGGCAATCAGGGTTCTGCGCATATTGCATGATATTAAAGCTGGTCTGGCGATAGTTGGATTATGCAGACATATTCTTATTGAACCCCAGAACAGGGCAAGACTTAATCAGCAAGGTCAAGGAGATATGGCACTAGCAAGGCGGCATAGGTAAAATCAGTGGTCTATCAAATGACTTAATAGAGCAGTACTACAGTGTCTTGACTCACCTACCTCCATTACGGCTCGTCGATAGCAAAAAGAAACCTTCACCATACGGCTTACTAAAATAAATGGCAATCAGATCTCAAGTCCCAGTGTATAGGTGCAGGGTAGAGGATTAATTCGTGGGTCAACGAAGCATAAACCAACTGATTTCACGGCTGGGAGTCGACCCATAAAGCTAATTTTATTGGCGTACAGAAAATCACGCCAAGAAGAAAGACCAGATCGAAGTCAATACTATCTGAAACCACTTTGTCAAGCCTATCCTGGATCAAGACGCATTTAATAATGGCTAAGAAGGATTGCTTTTGATGGATATACTAGCGTATACTACCGATGCGTTGGCGCAGTTGGCTCATCTAGCGTTAAAATCCACTACAAATTCACTGCAATCGTCTTTTCAAATGGATTAATTTATGACGAAGACAGATATTCAAAGCGGCGCTAAACCCCAAGAAGACTTATAAGGATACATTCGCAGGGGATTGTTGGTAGAATGGAACGGTGCTGCGTAGATGTATGCATGTTATAGACTTCGGTACTGGTAATTTTATGGATTTCTTTAATCTTTTGCCGCCATAGACAGATACCAAATCTCTATAGATGATGAATCGGATGGCAAATCCAAACTCTCTATAAGTATCACCTGATACTTGTGTATACTCCTTGCCTTTGGAGGCTCACCATCTCAACAACACGTTCATATTTATGCAGGATCGCCATATTTAATCCGTTCTAGGGTTTTTATAATTTGCTCCTTTTCGAGATCTTACACCGAGTCTCCACCAATCCAAGCCTGATAAGTCCCCGTCATGCTCCGCTGTTGTTTTGCCGTGGTCCACCATCTGCAGGAACGGAGAGTCAAGTCTTTTCCATGGCAACTTATCAGTCGGTCGAATAAAATAGAGCAATCCTAAACGGTCAAGGTGCATCTGATCTGCTGGTGGTGCTATAACTCGATGGAACCCACTTTTCATATATCCATTAGTCAAGAATTGAAGCGTGTCTCCAATGTTGACAGCAACTGTACCAGCTGGAATTTTCAGATACTCCCAATCAGTATCCTTGGCTTGTGTCACCTGCAATGCAGCGATAGGCTGATGGAACAAAAACGTTAATGTCCCCTTATCCGTATGGCCGCGGAAGTAAATATCCTCGAGGGATTTGTTCTCCTCCTTTGATCGAGAATGGTAAAGCATGTAGCGAATAGAGCTATCGCACTCATCCTCATAGCGATGACCATCAACAAATTGGTGATCTGGGAGCCCAACCATAGTAGCTAAGATACGGAGCAGCTTGAAAGAGACGTTTTCGTGCATGTGCCGTGAAAATTTCTCGATTTCCGCCCAATATTGCTTGACCAACTCCGGGTGGGAGCGATTGCACTGAGGGATCATTTTGAAGATACTGTAAAACTCCAGTGTATCCTTCATTCCCGGGAAAAGACTTACTGCACCCAAAGGCCGATATCCGTTATAGTTACCTTTTTCCAACTGGGCTTCGTGTTGGAGTAATTCTTCTGTGGGAATTTTAAACAGTGCCTGAGCAATAGCAAACTGTTGGTCAATCTCAATTTGACTGAGGCCGATATTTTTGATGTAAAAGAAGCCTTGTCTTGTAAGTATCACTTCGTCTTTTATTTTTAACTGAGTTCCCGTAGATATTGTGAGCTATACCAATTTGATGCACAGATTCTCTCAGTTGCTCCGCCAGCCTCTCCTTGCCGCCCACTTGATCATATTCGGAAATGTCAACAGTGACAATATCAGCATATTTAACTATGACTTATTAGCTTCCTCCAGGAGTAAGTTTTAGGAGATTGACATTGCTTACGGGGAACTTTTGTTTCTGTTGGATGCTCGTACTTAGGCAAAAAGGTCTCGAGGCCTACCGGAGTCAGGTTTGACGAGTTCTCTGCCATTGATTCCATAGCTTTCTCAATTGACATGAAAGAATCGAAGGAAAGAAGTTGATTATCTTACCATTTTATTCGGCAATCGGACAAATAGCAAGAGTAGATTCCTCTCATGCATATATGGGCTCGGCTGTCTCCGTCCTCAACCCTGGAGAATTGTCCAGACTGTAATCTTAAAAACAAAATCTATGTAGATCTTGCTTTCTTTTACCATTCTGGGTATATCCTAGATGGACTCCAAGGTCGTTTTGTTTCCACATCGTGGAACGCAGGTTTCTCAATCCATTCCCTGCCTTGGTTAGTTGAGAAAAGCTTAAAAGATGACCTTAAGACTAATTAATGACTAGACATAAGTCACCATTTCATTATAGTAAATCTGGGCTGCCTGTACTATCTTTACAAGAGTGGCTCGCCTGTCACTTGGCGGCTTATGACACAAGCGCCATAATAAGCTTTTGACTGTAAAATCATGATTACTAGTAAAAAACTCGGCATAACATAGATCATTCCTCACCCTCCCAGTCCCAAGCACGTCTTTCCATGGTTTTATCAATCTCATCCCCCCAAAACTCTACTCCAGGGACTATGTAGACACGTGGTCTGTAGCCTGTTATTTGGAAGTATCTTTCAAGAATTGGCTTCTTCAGCGGCTTCCCTGAGGCCGTTTGGGGAAGCTCGTCTCCGTCCTCTAATATGCGTAGAATTGCAGGAAGCTTGTACAGCTCAAGAGTCAAAGAAAGGTCCTCACGAACCTTACGAAGGGCGATTTTGGGATGATTTATTTCTTCGTCTCCCAGCCTATTCAACCGAATCAGAGCTGCAGCGAGACCCTGGCATTCATAGTCCAGAACTGGCAACACATAAGCTTCAGAGACATAAGAAAGGTTCATTAAATGTTCCTCAAGCTCGATGATTGATATCTTGAAATGTTTAAACCGAATCCCTATTGAAACATTAGTTTGATATATTAGAACATCATCATCTACTTAAAATCAGTTGAGGCTCTGCCTTCAAAGAAATATTGATTTCCTATACGACGACCCACATCGCCAGTTTTGTAGAAGCCTTCTTCGTCAAAAGCCTCCCTTGTAATATTTTCGTCTCCAATGTAGCTGTTTCAAACTTCTATGAATATTCAACGAAGACTGAAATGTTTAGGGACAGGTTCTTACTGGGTGAACATCTTAGGTGACTTGACAAGAATTTCGCCATGATCTCCATCAGAGAATTTAACTCTCACGCCCGGAAGAGGTTTACCAATACATCCCTGCAACATCATAAGCGAGCGTACAAATCTTACAACTCGAAGAGTGTAGACCTACATCAACATAGTGAGTATTCTGAGGAGTCATGATAGCTGCACCCCCCAGCTCAGTCGCTGCGTACGCATTGCGAATCGGTAGGTCGACTAGTTCCCTCCAGAACTTCGCCGTAGAAAGGCTCAGCGCAGAGCCACTGTTTATCACCATCCGCAACTTTGATATACCAGCTAGGTACCGTTCATGCTCTTCCAGTGGCAAGTTCCGAATGTGCATGATATAATATTCCTGTAATTCTTTAGACAGGGCAGGTGACAGCGACACAACATTGATACAGCATTTTTTGAATATCTTCCAAAGCTCCGCTGCTAAAGCACCTTTTGGTCGTTTCATGGAATAAAATCTCCCCCCTTGAAGCACGGTGGTGAACAGAGGCATTGCACCTCCAATCCAGTGGACGGGGCGGTATGCTAGATAAAGATCATTGCTGTCAAGCTGGCCCTGAAAATAGAATCGTTGGCGAGGAAGAACAACGCCCTTTGGCTTTCCTGTAGTGCCCGAAGTAAAGATTACGAAGCATGGAAGGGTCGGATCTAGTTGGAGATCTTCGCCAATTTCCATTTCTGGAATTTTGTTCAGGCCTAGAAGTCCGGTTTGAATTGGAATTATATGAATCTGCTGTTTTGTCATGCTCTGAATTTGCGTGCACGTGACCGTGGCTCTCTCGTTGGTATTTGGCTCTGTTAGAAGATAGGTTGCATTGGTTTTGTTCAGGAAATAGAGAGCTTCTTCTGGCACAGCTCCGTTTGCTAACAGAGACTTAGATTGACATTACTTTGGAATTTCCGCCGTAAGGAAAGACTATAGGCACTTACGCAGCGGTGCACATTTCCCACCTAGCGCTGCGATAGCGAGAAAAGCGACGACAAAGTAGTATGCACTGACTGTCATGGTTGCTATAGCCCCAGCCTCTGATTTGAGAAGATTTTTGTTGTCAAAAACATCACTAGGGAGCTCTTCTCGCAACAAATGACGCAAATGCACTATATCATTCAGTAAATCACCGTAAGAAGCATCTGTACCATATTCATCATGGATGATCACCCCCGGGATAATTTGACTGAACTTAGCTAATTGGGTGAATATAGGATCATTGGGAAATTTCTGGCTTGTAGTACTAGAACTTTCTGAATTGCTCATATTGCTGGTTTCGTATAATTTAATATAGTCTTCGGTATTAATGACGATGTTTAATGGGATAGCCGATTGTCTTCAAAGGTTGTTTTTTTGGGAGAAACGCTCCACCTATTCTAGACTAAATCTATGTCAGACAGGTGATCTCATAAATTGTGCTCCGATTGTAAAGCTCAATACTTTATATTTAGTGGGCTATTACATATTTATAGAAAACACTCTTTAACTAGTGGTAATTGTGGAACTGGCTGCTTTGGCAAAAGCCACTGGCATTTGCAACGATCCACCCCAGTATTTCTTTTTTTACCCTTCACCGCTGGTCCATAGCTCTCGGACTTTAGCGCCATCGAAATTCTCTAACCATTCAATCAGTAATCAGGTAATTGCATTCAGTGTGAAACTTAGGAAATGTACGAGTTTACTTTAAATATCCTCCAATATCGCAAACTTTCGGCAAGTCCCTAGATATTGTGGTGTTTCATCGAAATTGATCCGAGGGAAGATAATAAAGCAGCAGAAATCCAGCCATGCCCGCGACTATCGGACAAGACGATGTCAAAAGTTGCATTTCTTTTCCAGATGACCCTTTCTTCTCGAAACTGTTAGCTGTCGCAAACCAACGTGGGAAAGCTACCGTTATTTGTGAGAAGGCAGATTGTATTCAAGCTGACTATAATCAACTGCTACATGATGTACACGCACTCCGGCAATCAATTCAGAGCCGCCTCCAAAATAATCTTCTCGATGACAATGGGATAGTCAAAGAGGAAGGGTTCTATATCGTCGTTTTGGTGCAAGGAGGGTACAAATTTCTGGTGGCATGTATAGCAATTATTGCCATTGGCGCGGCTGTCGTACCACTCAGTAAGTAATGACCAGCTCTAATGATACGGAACATTTACTTATACAAGTCTGAGTGAAGCGCCAGAGATCTTGCCCGAAGAAGCAATATATGTGCTTTGCAAGTGTGATGCCACTACTGTGCTGTTGGATTCTCACAACACTGAACTCATGGCAGCCATCCAAGAGCAGGCAATAGTCTCTAAAATTGGTCCACTGAATGATGTTTCAATCGAGATCAGTCGAGTACCGATAGATTACATGCCGAACGTAAAAAAAGATGCGAACCTTGTCATACCCGCCGAGCGTCCTGCTTTGTTACTTTTGACATCTGGCACGAGCGGACCACCAAAAATAGTGGTGCATTCGCGCCGAATCTTCTATGCACAGCCTGAGCCATATGGCGGACCCACCGACGTGTTTTTATTCCACCGCCCTGTTTTCTGGATTGGTGGAATTCGAATACTTCTAGCTATCATCCTGAAAGGTGTTAAGATAGAGATAATTTGCTACAAATCGAAGGCAGATGTTGTATGGCAGCGCCTCCAGCGGGGCGATATCACGATGATGTTTCTGCCTGTCAGCTTGTTGTCTAATATGATGCGGGAGTATGAGGGGAAACTCTGCCTGCTTCCAGATGAAACTCTACAGCTGTACCATAAAGTTATGGGCAGTATTAGATATATGCAATGTACCGGGGGCCTAGTTCCTGTACGAATCAAGAAGTTCTGGAAAAAGCTACTTACGTGCACAAGTCTCGAAGTGAATTATGCTGGGACAGAAGTTGGTACTGCTGGTCTGGGGTTCAAAGTAGACAGTTCGGAAACAGCTGAAGTAAGTCAATTGGATCCTTGAATGTCTACTAGAAGTACATCTCATTATTGACATCTCCTAGGCACAATCTATTATTGGCAAACCGCTGCCTGGTATTTCTGTCAAGCTGTCCCGTGGAGACGAAGGGGAACTGCTGATTAAATCTCCAACTCTATTTATAAAGTAAGACATTCTCTATGTTCTATTGATACATATCTTAAAAAGACTATCAGATATCTTGACAATCCAGAAGCTACAGAAGTTTCGTTTGACGAAGAGGGGTTCTTCCGAACAGGTGACATAGCGAGACGAGCCTCTAATGGTACCTTTTACTTAGAAGGCCGAGCGAAGACTGACTGTAGGTTAACAGATTAATAAACGAAGCGAGCGGCTAACTATGGGTAGATATTAGATACCGTGGTCTAAGAGTGCCTGTGCTGGAGGTGACAGCCTGTCTGTTAGATCAGCCTTTTATCACCGAGGCCTATGTAGTGCCCGTGCTTGACATTTTTGCAGGAGGTATGCAAGTTGCTATCGTGCTTCGTCTTGGAAAGATCCCCCCCGTCCCCGCTCAGCTCCGAGAAAATGCCCCAGAGGGATCGGCATTATCATTACATGCACTCCGAGTTTTTCTCTCGCAATTCTTAGAAGAGTACAAGCTCCCTGTAATTCTTCGCATTTTAAGCGACGAGGAAGATGTTCCAAGGACGCAATCTGGGAAGCCGCTATTGATCACGATTGCTACCAAGTTTTTCCCACAGCCCCTCGAAGGCTCTTTAGATGGGCTCCCAGCTGACGTGCAGATATGCCGAGCAAGTATTAGGAAAGAGCCTGTGGCTTGGGACTGGGGAGCCCTTCGATACTGAAAATTATGGTATAAATTGCATTCTTTATCGCATTTGTATTCCACTTAAGCATAAACATTACCTACACTTCTACTGAGAGACTCCTAGATCCTTCTACCGTCATTGGCTTTCCCAACCCAAAAGTATTGTGACTTTTATGAGTCGCGTAAAACCGAAATAGAGCCTCAGTTGCATATTATCCGCTGTCTCCAAGAAATGCGTGGATTTATTCTTTTCTATATCAAACAAATATGACATCATGATAGTATTTATGAAAGTGGATTCTAGCCTCTTGTAACTAGCTAGGTTGTTGCTAAGCGATTGCTTATGAGAAATAATGTTGGGCGAACAGCTGACGCTTGGATCACCTGTCAAGGACCTGTACTCGCGATATGACAAAAGGAGAGGTTCCTCAGGATATAACGTATGTTAAGGGTCATGGATTGTAATAAGTCTAGGGAAGGAAGCTCTCCGTAGGGAGAGATTCTAGGTATAGCTAATTACTGGGGATGTGGGTGCCTGAGGCCACAACATCACCAGAGACCGAGATGTTGTTCAATTAAAATTCAGACGTAAATAGATAAATTACTGACAACGGAAATTTGAAGCAAATGGCTTTCAGAGGTAGAGAACCTAGTTTGTAACGATTTGCCTGTAACAAACTGTGTTACGTCACTTATAAAGGCTGTCAGCGGCTCGTCAACTTGCGTTGGGAGAGCAAGGCGATCCAAGATGTCGCAAGAGCAACCAAGTTTAAGAATAAACATTTTTATAAGTATTAGTTGTCGAATTAAAACATTGAGACAGTAATTAAATTGAATGAGCGACTAAATGGCTTTCCAAACAAAGATGATGAAAAGATTATCATTTGATCGTACTTATCCAAGCTTTATTTAGCTTCAATGTAATATCGTGAAAATGAGTAGACAAGAACCAATTATGCTTAGGTGAACCTGAATAACCAGAGGTTCTTCATCATTCTCAATATCAGATCATTGATTTCTTAGTTTCTATAACTACAAAGTTATTGGCCATAACTTCAGTTAAATCGAAGAGCCGACGACTAGTCACCTATTTATGCCATTTTTTATTGAAATCTTAAAAGAATTCACCAAACATCCTTCTTTTCTAGCACCTGTATCTACGATACCACAGGCTTAAAATGTACTACAGTTGTAGCCTCTTGCTTGCGTCAACGGTCTTGTAAGCGAGTTGCATGCTCGACTGCTCTGCTAGCAGTTAGATCAGAGCTATCCTAACTCGCGATCTTCTCAATGCCAAATCTAAAAGGTTGAGCAAGAAGCTATCTTTTTAATGTTGCAAGTCGCGAATATATTAGCGAACGCTACGGTAAGCCAGTCCCCCGGTCTCGACTCATTCATTGAGAGTCATTACGAGTGGCTTTGCCCAAGATAATCAACCTAGCGGTCAGCCATGTCCACGTCACTACAACAAGATTGTGGATCAATATAGCGCAATCTTTAGACATTCATGGACAATTTTGTGTAAGTCTGCAAGTTTCTTTTGGCCCTGAACATCGAGTCATGTTATATTATCCCTTCTCATACGCATATCCGCTCAAAGCGTTCAGGAAACCAGAAGCCTCGAAGAATACCGCAAGGGATCAGAGCACTCCTACTTCGTTTGAGATGAATTCTGTGGAAATTTGGAAGGGGCATGGCTGCTCCGAGAAGATTTAGTGCATCGATGACTCCCCTAAAGTGAACCCCGAAGCTATTCTCAATATCGCATTATCAATGAAAGGCAACTGTTTCAAGAAGAGTCGTTACACAAAAGCGCTTCTAAGCCTATCCACAGTCGACATCGTAGAGGAAAAGGATTGCTCAAAGAAAGACTGTTGCCCTAGCGAGGTCACATTAGGCTCGTGCTCTTCGCAGCTGATATAACTAAACAATCATCCCCATCGGCTTTGCAGCGTTCAAGTTGTTGCTCCAGCACCGACCATCGTTTAAGACCCTGGATAGGCTATATTGACACCGAGAGGGGTCTATTTCATGTTGAACATTTTGTCCTTAGCGTCCTCGATATGGATGCACTAACTGCGTAAAGACACTCTACAGATCGCTTCATTCGATTCCAGAAATCTCGAACATCAAGACGAGTCTCGTCTTAAACCTAGCCAAGTTTGACCTGAGCAGATCCACCAATGTTAATAGCGTCAACATTCGAAAACTATGGGGAAAACAACGAGCTTCATTTAGTCGGTAGAGGAGCTGGATAAACAGTTATTATTTTACAAGTTTTAAGTAGACTTCTTTTGTGCTGTCTAGCAAGAACTTCCCCATCTAATTATGTCAATGAGCATGCCATGCAATTGCCAATTAATGTTCATACAAATAGCTAGCAAATGAAACAAATACAACAAAGATTTCTTCTGGCGCAGACCTCGGAATCCAACTCCAAGCTCCCACTCGATCCCCAGAAATTGAAAAGTCACGGTTCAAATCAGATCCATCATACATGTCTATTCTTGTCTGCTTGCATGAACGCAATGCGTCATCAGAGAGGTGTGTCCGATGGTTCCGACAACAGCCTCAAGCTGCCCGGCTTCCAGCCGCATTGCTGTCTAATTTCACGAAGCTGCGGCTCTGGCGGGGTCGCAAAAGCCATTGCTTCGATGCCTCTAAAATACCGCCACCCCAGATCACAGCTATTGGATGGAAATTGTCGTCGAACACCATGACGCCCGAGTCGCCAGGTTGGCTGATGGTATGGCTGCGTGCAACAAGGCACCATTCATACAACACCAAGCCATCGTAGTTAACAGTCCGATCCAACTCATTGCAATGAGCCGCTACCCTTTGTTGCGTTGTTTGACTGGGGGCTTTGAAAGTCGCTCGTTGTCTTTCGGCGGGTCGATTCGGAGAGACCGCCATGAGCGATCTCCTCGGAAATTCGCCCGCCTTCTATCAACCAGGGTTAATTCTTTAGACCCCTAGTACAGTGGTTCTTGTGTTTTTTTATTGAGAAATGTGCTATATAGAGATTAATGTTAGTAGTTGTATCAAATCATCATGAAAAACTTAAACAGTAGGATTCACCAACCTTATTATATTCACCCTCGCAATCGTTACCCTTACAATTTGCCCGGTCAGAAAGCCGAGCGCAAGGCCCTCCATGTCCTAGATGTGGTGTTCACAGCATAGTCTGTCGACAGCCAGATGTTGTCCCGTGCCTCTTGCATCCGATCTGCAATCTCTTCCTGGGTGTCTTTGTAGTCGCTAGGTGGCGGGCACGATATCATAAACTTGTGACTGTGACTGCCATGACGATGCCGATATGCCGCGTTCCCAACCAGGCTACCGCTCATCCCATTGAGCACATACTCGTTGACGAGAGCATAGATCTTCGGCTCTGTCGCATCTTCCAGATCGTGGGCAAAGTATGCACTCAAGGTCCCTACACATCCACCTCCCTTGACCGCACCGACAAAAAAGCCTGGGAGAGGGTATCTGACTGGATTCTCATTCTCGGCCGTATTCTGCAGATCATCTCGCACATATAAATCTAGTATGCTACCAGGGTAGTTCCTTGCACCCATTCCCACCGCGTGCACCTCTGTTTGTGTCAAGGTTCGACCTACGTCTATTCGCACCCTGCAGCCATGTCAGCCCCTAGCCAGCTCTCCTACCAACCGGACCACGAGTGACTGATTGGATGCGTGTGGATTTACCTTTGGTCTTGTCCAATTGCTATCCAGCAGCTGCTTCGGATGGCTAATTAGCTGACTGGCTTAGGCATCAACAACCGCCAGCGTTTCGTCACCGCCCAAACCGGTGCGGAAGCCATATACCATCGCCACTCCCCATACTCTGCCGTCTACAGCATCTGCACCTGCTGCGGCTGGATCGCCTAAGGGAAAGTGGCGGCGAAGCCTTTGTTCTGTACAGTCCCAAAATATCGCGTGCAAGAACAATCATCTTAGTCTAGCGTCAGCGAAGGTGGACAACACGGCGAGCTAGGATTGCTGCTAGCGACGATGGTGATCTCAGGTTCGCTATAGCAGTAGCTGTCTGTAATGTCAATAACAAAGGGAAGATATGGAGGAGGTAGAGTATTGCAATGATGTTGAAAAGGAGTGCGGGTTGGCGAGTGGTTGTTGTGATTGTTGTTGGCCATTTTTGTACATGCTGCAAATGATGAGTGGCAGGGCTGGATTTTCTTGTGAAAGTCGGTGATTGGGTCAAACAACGGCATTTGATCTTCACCCTCAAGAGGGTACAGCTAATTGGGAAGAAGCATCAGGTGATCTTTCGGCGTTAAGAGCCGTTTCCGGTAATGTTGTGGTTTTGATGGAAACCAAAACAGGACAAGTGAGTTGTGGTTTGCGGGGGTGAGCTGACAGCGGCTGGGGCTTGGCGCTGGCTTGGACCCACTATTTCAGGCCCCTTCCCCTACATGCGGGATTTTATAGGCATATCACGTGATGGAGATCTGGTTACTCGACAATTTTGACAGCTGCTTTCGTAGTAGGTAAATTTTCGGCCATTAATAGCATCAGAGATTTAAGTAGACTTAGTACCAAGACACAGCCGCGGTACGGGCCCTTTGAACAACTCTATTAATCTAATTCCTTTTTGGCGGCTTACTTGCGAAGCTTGCTATAGACCCCTCCGTATGCCGACTTTCAGAACAACCTGAATTCCAACATTGCACTCAAGGCGTGGGAAGTCAAGATACTGAAGTGAACGCCTCTCTTCTTAGTCATCCCAAAGAACATTACTTTGTAATTAAATTTCTTTATTCTTCATACTGTGACTATTACAAAGGAACTGCCAACGAGCATCTACCAACAGCTTGAGCTATGGAGGATCAAATACTCGCATTCCTATAAAAGTTTCGCGATACAAGTGTTTTTACTACATAAATAGAACTAATTCTTAGTATCCAGTTTCAGTGTACCACTTCGTCCTAATGTCAAGAAAGGGAGAGGTCCTCGCAGGACAATAAAAAGCTCGACAGAGTACCTCCGGGAGATAGAATTTGGGAATAACGAAGCTCGCCTGCGAATGTTGTTTACTCCCTAGGCCTGCTTCGTTCCTATTTCAGGTACTTGGTATTATGTACAAGGTACAGTTGATATAAACGCTTAGGAAAGTCCAGATCTCTATGGCCAAGTCATGGAAAGCGCAAAAGCTCGGATTTGTGTTTAATAGGCAGGGATCGCAGTCGTACACTATGGTGAGAGAGTGATTACGGCTTATTCTACGTTCAAGAATGCTCTGTTCGAAGCGGATATGAATATTCACAGGTTTTAAGCAATATAGTTGGTATCATCTGTATAAGAGAAAACAGTTATGAATAGCATGGGTCATGGTGGTATCGTACTAGATGGCAGCAGATTAGTGGTACGGTTTATTTAGATGTTTCATTTACTATCTGTAACTTTGCTAATTTCAATTAGGCTACCTAGTACTATAGTGTCTTATTGATCTCCTACCCTCTAATAACGGGATCAGCGTCTGTAACACCAGATTAAGTCAAGAAGGCATATCATTCGACTGGACTATTTATCTTGGCGTGGAGCGAATGCTTACTAGGCCTGCTTGATAGTGTACAGAAAGCTACATAATTCATCCATATAACATCCACTAACAATAGGAACAAAGTGTTTATGCTGTGGCTAAGCGTGTGAAAGATTTTACATAATGAACATCAAATAAGTCAGATGTACCTGACGCCAATATTTTCAAAGCTTTTAAATAAAATTGCTCTATGGGTAAGAAAGTAGCGCTACAAGAATATAAATTTCTGACTATATAATCTTATAGTCTTACACCAGGCATAGGATACCAGGTTAGGATACTATGTTTAAATACATTAAAGTCCCAAACTATACTAGGTGTTAGAAATCAGGAAGCTCGATTAGGTGTAATAAGTGGAGGGTAAATCACTGTATTAGCTGGTGATGACTAGTAAAATTACACTACGGTGATGTGGCCTTTAATACCCCTGAAATCGTCATGTGATCACGGATACGATCGATATTCTGACACTAGGAGACAAATAGAAGTAAATCACCCTCTTTTAGATAGGATAAAAATCCAACAGGAAGTTAATTATCAGCAGGCACCTGATAATCCCGCGCCCAGTCGTGTACAACCCTGTAGTTCTGGCATGTATTAGCAAAATACAGGGTTAACTGCCCAGTGATTAATAATGGCCAACAAATGCTGGCGATCTCTAGGAGGTAAGCGCAGGAGTCTTAGTAAGCTCTCGCCTCTGACAACTCTTTTCAAACATTTTTGCAACTTCATAGTTTTGCTGGCTTCCTATGATTACACCTCAAGTTTGCAAGTCTGAAATGTCTGTTATGTCGCCTACTACTCTTATGACCTTCATTTGCCTTGCGGTCGTCGCTCTGTATGTAATTGGTCGACGATATCAAAGGAGAAGGAACGGGCAGCCACTGCCTGGGCCCAAAGGCATTCCACTCTTTGGCAACATCAATGAGCTGCCTAAAACTGGCGATGTCGAGTGGCAACACTGGCTGCAGTATAAAGACCGCTATGGTGCGTAATATTATGAGGTTTACTGTATTGCGTAGTATTTTAAACATAAACATCAGCTGAATGCCTATGCAGGTCCGATTAGCTCTCTCACGATCATGGGACAAACTCTAGTTATTATCAACGACCTCAAGATCGCCTATGACCTCATGCGAGATCGTTCAATTATTTACTCCTCACGTCCGGGGCTAGTCTTCAGCACTGAAATGTTTGCTAGAGACTAAGCGCAGCTCTTTGAAGAACAAGAATACTAACTCACTGTGTAGTGTCGGATGGAAACATGCAACTGGTATACTGCCATACAACGAGACCTGGAAGACCCATCGGAAAAATGTTACTAAGCTCGCCAGTACCAGTGTTTCTATCAAGGTATTCGATAAGGTCCAGGAGGCTGAATCTGCACACTTCCTGCTCAACGTTTTGGAGTCCCCGGATGCCCTATTCGATCACATTCGAAAAGAGGCAGGGACTGTTATCTTGAAGATTATTTATGGCTACAACGCTGAATCCCATGGCCGTGATCCTTTTGTTGACTTGGCCAGCACTTGCATGCAAGAATTTGCCGAAGCTTCAGTGCCTGGAAAGTGGATGGTTGACGTCATTCCATTCTGTAAGGAAGCATATCAAGAACCTTAGAGTAGCCTAATGCATATCAGTGAAATATATTCCAGAGGGAGTTCCTGGTTCAGCATTCAAAACTACCGGGCGTCGAATGGCAAAAACTTTAGAGAGATGCGTCGAACAGCCGTACGAGTTCGTCAAGCAGCAAATTCGTGTGGGAAAACACAGAACATCTTTCCTGTCTCAAGCTATCGAAACCATTGGTTCTGACGCAAAAATGGAGTTTATACATAAGTGGTCGGCGATGTCCATGTTTGCAGCTGGAGCGGATACCGTAATTCAATTATACTAAGCTTGTTGATGGCGCTACTAACCATTCAGTAGACCGTTTCCTCGCTAATGACCTACTTCCTTGCTATGAGTGTGTTTCCCGAGGTACAGAAGAAAGCACAAAGAGAACTTGACCGCGTTATTGGAAGCGGCCGACTTCCCGTTGCAGCAGACCGTGATAGTTTACCATATATCATGGCAATAATGAAGGAAACACATCGCTGGCATCCAGTTGCGCCTCTAGGCTTACCCCATTCAAGTGACGAAGAAGACATCTACCAAGGATATCGAATACCTAAGGGTTCCATACTCCTCTCTAACAATTGGTATGTGTGTTAATGGTGATGAGTAACCTGGTACCTTTTTAGAAGGGCATCCCTAAGATCTCCTGGCATTATTGCCGTCGGGTCAAATATTTGTACTTTGTAATGGTTTTTAATAGAGAGCATCAACCAAGATTTGGCGGTGACACCTATACTACATATAGCTAACCATACTCGCCCCTCAAAAAGAGTATAACCAGTCACTAATAAGAACAAATAGGTGGTTCGCTCACGATCCCGCTGTATACCCCGACCCTATGACATTCAATCCCGACCGCTTTCTCGACAGCCCAATCCACAAAGCGGAACGCGACCCACGCGACTTCATTTTCGGTTTTGGCCGACGCATCTGTCCTGGCCGTTACATCGCCGACAATGCGCTCTTTATTACTATTGCACAGTCTCTAGCGGTATTCAGCATCGAAAAACTCGTCGAAAACGGGAAAGTAGTGGAGCCAGAGATCAGGTTCGAGCCCGGCACCATCAGTCATCCTGTACCATATCGGATCTCAATAAAGCCTAGATCAGAGATGCACGAAGATTTGATCAAGAAGGTTGAGCAAGATTATCCATGGGAAGAAAGTGATGCTCAGGAATTGGGGAATATGAAGTGGTAGAGCCAATCTAAACACACCCAATGTTTGATTTATTACTAATTGAGCTCCTTCTGTCGGATTGGCTAATATGATACCTCTCTCGTTAGAAAGATTTTATTATTTGATTATATGAAACCTTTGTACAAAAATATGCTTCTATTATCTTGTGCCATTTTCTTCAAGACAATCGTATATACTCCACTCTCACCTAGAATCTAGCTTTAAGTTATTAACCTGCTGCGAGGGGACCTAGGGTCGATAGGGATACGGATTTTACAATTCAAACTTTCAGAAGTACTAGTCTAGTACCTGAGTTTTCCAGAAAGTCTTCTATTACTTATTACTTTGCAGGCGAAATCTCTTTTGCTCAAGACTAATAAAGCGAAGCCAGGCTTTAAAAAGGCAATAACGTGCCCTGAGTCATTAGAAAATTTAGTCTGAAGTATCTTCTCTCGCTCTTATTATATAGGGGTAAAGGGCCAGTTTCATAGATTAGCTTACATAGAGTAAGGTGAGCGATGAAACGATTTTTACGTGATCTCTATCCTAAAAAGGGTAATTATAATTTATCTTATTGTTTGATATACTTTGATAACGCATTGATATAATGTAACCTGGTGGACCAGGTTGTTCGCGCCAAGGCTTCAATATCAGATGATAAACCAAAAGGCCCGATAGTCCTTTGTTAAATTTCTCCGTCCTGTAGTGCGATGCTCACTTTAGCCGCTTCACTCCTTTGCAGGCATATTTCGGCAGTAAAACATCAAATCTACTTTTTTGGTCGAAGATTCTCTGCAATTAGTCAACCAAATAGTACCTACAAGGCGGGGCACTACATGCCTAAATCTAAATACTTGGGTGTGACATCTAAAAGCTCCATCAACCTCCAAGTATTATGCCGTTATGCGGACCACGGACCGACTAAACCTTTGTACTCTCCACAATTGAATGTTTAGTGGCATTCTACAATGAGCGTCCCGGTGTTTCGAGAACCAGAAAAGACATAAATACTCGTGTTATCACGTTAAGTGATCTCTTTATCGCAATAAGTCAGCAAGCATCACTTTAGATCAAAAACTCACCTATCTCAAAATATGAAGGCCACATTCCACCTCATGGCTGCTTTTGCAGTAGTCGCCCAGGCACAAACACTCTGTGAGCAGTATGGCTACTACGCGGCGGGTGGCTATGAGATCAATAACAACATGTGGGGCAAAGATTTAGGTTCCGGTTCACAATGTACATACGTAAACTCGATGTCTAGCGGAGGTGCTTCCTGGAGGACGACTTGGAGCTGGTCCGGAGGCGAGAACAACGTTAAGAGCTATCCGAACGCTGGTGTCCGAGTAACAACCCCCAAGTTGGTATCTCAGATCAACAGCATTCCAACTTCAGCATCATGGAGTTACAGCAACACCAATATTCGGGCAAATGTCGCGTACGACTTATTCACTGCTGCAGACCCTAACCATTCTCACAGCAGTGGTGACTATGAGCTTATGATTTGGTAAGTCTCAAGATCATACTGCAACAAAAACATGGTTACTTATGTATATACACAGGCTAGGTCGGTTAGGAAACATCCAACCCATCGGCTCATCCGTCGGCTCTGTCTCAGTGGGGGGCCAATCATGGACCTTGTGGGTTGGCAACAATGGCTCCATGAAAGTGTTCAGCTTCGTAGCTTCAAATTCCATCAATGGATTTAACTCGAATCTTAAAGATTTCTTCAACTATCTATCAAATAGTCAAGGATTTCCTGCAAGCCGCCAGTACTTGATTAGTATGTGTTACCCATCAATTCAGACCTCCTTTTTAAGTCTTTAAAGACCGGGAAAATCAGTTCACTAACTTCACACCACCGATTTAGCTCTCCAATTTGGCACAGAGCCTTTCACCGGCAGCTCAACAACATTAACTGTTTCAAACTGGTCCGCGAGCATTCAGTAATTCTTGGTCGAGCACAGTTTGTTTTTCTTCAGTATTGTGTGTTGTTGGTATTTATTCAGGTCTAGTTTTGTTGCTGGTACCTATGTGCATTGATGCTGTCAAGGCTGCTCTCTCAGAGTGAACTACTTAGCTTTAGTGCTGTATTTCGAGCCGTGCAGACCACTGAGGGATGTTCCGCGGTAGACTAGTAGTTCCCGTTCGTCGAGTTTCTAGCTTCTTTAGATGCATATACACATAGTTCAATAAGTCGCGATATTTCTTATTACAAAAAATGATTTTAATACTTTTGCGGCTTACCAGCACCCCATCGCTTCGTATATGTAGGCTATACACAGTCTTTAAGAATGAAAGACTTAAACTGCACCATCCTTGATATCACTCGCATTTTGGCCTTGATAGAATGTTGAATCATCTTCAGTTGATGATACTTTAACCCGCATTGTTTGCTGTTGGCTGCTACTTTATATAAGATTTATGTCCAATGCGAGCAGGAATTTATAGTAAAATACTACACTAAAGCCTAATAGAATCTAACAAATATTCCGATGTCCACCAGTCTTCACGTTCTAGCTGAGCCTTCTGAGATATTTCAACTTGAGTACTCGTCTGATATGTTGAGTTGGAGTTACTAGGATACCTGAACTGAGGTACAAGACGGAGGGGGGAGTTGACATAGTCAACAAGGGTACCATAGTTTGGCCAAGTAGGTGACGTAGCTAGCTTTTCCGCGTTAGGATTTCCAGTACGGATGAAGGATCCAATGTAAGCGCGCCACTCGTCCGCAATAGCTTTTTCAAACACCGTCATTACAGACGTAGAATTCTGAAGGTAGCTATTATCGGCAGAATGGGCCACCCAACTCAATGGGTATGCGGCGCTACTGTATTTAGTTCCGACCCCTAATCACAAACAGAAATTAGAAACAAGCCTCCATATTTGGATTATCACTGGACAATATTGTCAACCATTTTGAAGCTGCAGCTTACCAGGAGCGTTGAACCGGAACGTCCACACCCGTTTACAGCCGTAGGCCTGACTCATGTATCTACCAACCATACGTTCAGATCCAGAAATTCCGGGCTCACCAAAGGGACTCAGACTTTGGATGTAAGCTTTGAAGCCGGACAAGAAAAAGTTATCAGGGCTTGCATAGCCAAAAGATCCATTGACGGGGTAAAAAGACGCAGCCTGGTTCACTAGTTCTGCTGTCAAATTCCAGATTGAGCTTGTGCCAGGAGTGAGGAGAGACACGTTGCGAGGCGTCACATTGGCCCCTTCGTCATTAACAAAACCTGAGATGACAGCTACATTAGCAACCTTGCCTTTCTTGAATAACCGTGTAATTGTATCCGTCAAGGTCACGTTGTCAATCATGGGTAGAAAACCTCCTGATAATCCGAAGGTTAAATTTTGGAACTTCCTTCCAGCAATGAGTCAGTAGACGCTATATCAGAGGGGGCTGAATATCTACCCGTTTGGTGCCTTATAGCTCGATAAAGAATTGTAAGCATTCACAAGGGCTGGAACAGATGCATTTCGGAAACAGTCAATTTGAGTTTGCCCTGAAGTACAATTAAGTAGGTTGAAGTACTCTGAATTGCGGTCCGCAAGGTCGCTAACGTGGAACATGGGCGATCGTTGGATGGAGCGGGGGATGGCCTTCTGGAACAAACCATGGGAATCACCATCATACAGCGCCATTTGGGATACAACAGCATACCCACCTCCAGATTGGCCCATGATGGTCACATCGTTGGGATTTCCACCGAACGCTGCAATATGGGTTTTAATCCATTGAAGAGCAAAGCGCTGGTCAAGCAGGCCAGCATTAGCAGAAGGTAAAGATTCCTGCGCCATAAACCCGAGAGCGCCCAGGCGGTAGCCGACATTCACGGCGATGAAATTCTGGCTCTGGCCAACCCAGTCGCTGAAATCATTATTGGGTGCTGCACTATATTGTAAGCCGCCACCCTAATGGGAGAAATGGTACTCAAATTAGCCAATATTTCTGGAAGACATTCTATTAAGGGTGCATACATGGATATAAAGCATTACAGGCAACATGGTACCAGCAGAGATGTTGGTCGGTTTCCAGATCCACAACTTCAAGCAGTCTTCTTGTCCGGGGCCAGATCGCGACCCTACAATGTTGTTGTTGATTACGCCGTAGGGGGCGCCGGCAAACTGAACGCAACGCAAGGCGTCACTTGTTACATCGACAACGGACGAGTTCAGCACTACTAGAGCTTCAGGTGGCATGAAGCGTAGCTCTCCGAGCGGTGGCTGTGCATAAGGAATTCCCTTCCACGAAGCAACTCTGACGGTTTTATGTCAGCATATTGTAAGCATCTGAGTATGCTGAGTACCGCGTACGTTCCATTGTTTTGAACGATGCCCATATAAGATCCGGCAGAGCCCAGGTTAGCCACAGGCTTCGTCGGATGGTCGATGCCAATCAAACGAGTTGCATCCAGTGTTGGAGACGCGGTTGCCAAGGCGGCTGTCCAGACTACTAGAAATCGTAACATAATGGGCATCCGAAGCTTGAACACACACTCAATGATGTTAACAGCAAACTCAGTATGACTGTTGATTAGAGCAAGAATCAGATATCGCATAGATTGACAATATAAAGCAAGACATAAGAATCAAATTTAACAAGTTGTTTTGAAACATCACGGAGACTAGACAATATTGGGAAGAAGTAATAAAATGGAAGAGTGTTTACCAGGAAAGTCTTAGAGTGTCGACTGGAGCCACTGTGCTCGATGCGCATAACAGTGGCTCCAGTTAGCACACAGATACCCGGAAAAAATACGGGAAAATGATCCAATCCAATGAAAATAAGCCGAACGTTTGATAGTTGAAGATATGTTGAAGAGTCGAGTGTGCGGGGAATGCGGGGCTCCATGTTCCTACGTCAGAGAACCAGGCACGGAAAAGAGATGAACCGTCTTTCACTTAGATCCCCGTTTCCCACTTGACTCGTGTCTTCTCTTAATCCAACTATTTAAGCCCATTTCCACTTTTAAAAACTTCCCGCGAGCATATTCAGATCTAGCCCGTAATAAATACAGTACGTCTTTGTTTCTGGGTAATTCTTTAGCCTCCTCTGTTTCAGAAGAAGGGTTTCAGCTCCGTTTTAGGTAATTCAGCTTCTTAAAAAAGTGTGTCTCTTTGTTATACATGAAACTAATTATTACTCCCTGGCCAAACAGTCGCTTTCTCATAAATACTACCTCATTCCAAAGCCCTTTCATAGCTAATATTCATAATAAACCCACTAACCCAGTCACGCTATACAAATGCGCCGAGCTCCAGACTTATGTAGTCTTCCCACTTACCGACAAGCTTCCCCCACTTTTTGATATATTTCATTGACTGTACGTTCCTCCCATTCGTATCAAATCTCCACGAGAAATTAGCAACTAAGGTTAAGAAGTTGATAGAGACTGTGAAATTTGAAGGTACTCTCTATTTTTTCAAGCTATATAACATGACCGTAGGCAAAGGTTCATATATTGTGTTTGACAGGTTATGTACCAGTAGAGTTTTGACAAATAGGCAAGTTGTCTTTATTACTAACAATTACGCTCTTACAATTACAATTTGAGCATAAACAGTATTCTAATGGGAGGGCTCAAACAGGGTTTACCAGCACTAGGGCAATTCAAGTTGGTATGGTAATACGCTGGAATCATAACCTACGCTAAAGGAGGAAGAAGAAATGGCAGCGTCTAAAGCGGCTAGTAGCGATTTCCTCAAGGTCGATGCCAAGGAGACTAATTTTTATGAAGCTCAAAAGCTGGTAAGCTATCAAGCTTAGCAATTGGAGGCACAGTGATTTGAACCATATGCCACGTGACAAACTGACTTTCTACAGATGCCTTCCAAAGCGCCCACGTGGCTATATCACTGCATACACAATAGTTCTATATCCCCCCTGGTCCTTTCTTTATCTTTAGAATTTCAATTACAACTGAGTACATGATCTGTTGATCTCATTTTGTCAGCTATGACCAATCCATTACTTCCAGAAAGACTGGTCAAAATACGAGCTCGTCAGCTGGCAATAGCAACCTTCAATAGCTTTCGAGTATATCAAATAAGTTACCATTTTGTGGTTTGTTGGAATTTCGATTCGATTTCGTAGTCACATGATGATTCCCGGGCATTGCATCAAATCTTCAAAGTGTAGTTTTACTAGCCATCAGAGTTCATTACAGGGCTTACCCTCAGCTTTTTGCATCGTATCCGAAGCCTCTTTAATTCTAAGAATGGTTGAATAAGTATATTGTGAAGTGATAGGGTAGTAGAGAAGTGATCACTCGGTGACATGAACTACTCGGTAGAACTACGCCATATCAGAATTGATTTCAAAATCTCTCTTGTCCAAGTCTATCTAAAGATATCTGAAGAACTAATTTGACCAATTATTAGGTGACCATTTAACCTTTTTTATATACGTCAGCAAATATCGAAGAAGCCTAAGACTTATACTTAGATACTTAGGAGTAGGAGAGATAACTTACATAAGACGCATCAATCTTCTTCAAGTCCGGTACGCCCAGATTTGCAGCATCGATGGATATCTCGTGCTTTAATAAATCGATTGCCTTCTTCACTCCCTCAGTCCCATAAATATTCGCGTACATGAAAGGGCGACCAAGGCCAACTGCCTTGACACCCAGAGCAAGAAGCTTGAGCACATCAGTTCCTTGGCGCACCCCTCCATCAGCAAGAACTTCGACTTGTTTAAAGAGTCCTGGGTCAGTCTCATATATCTCAAGCGCAACTTCGAGAGATGAAGGCGAACCATCGAGTTGGCGGCCGCCGTGATTAGAGAGCATTATAGCCTTGGCACCTGCTTTGACTGCGAGTTGCGCGTCTTCTACTGTCATTATCCCTTTGGGAATGATGGGGAGGGTGGTCATGCTTTGAAGTTTCTTGAAATAGTCCCACTGAATCACCAGTTAACCACAACATGCCTTCCAATAGATTTGAAAAATCTTACGGTGATTAGGGAGTAGGAGCTATCACTAGCAAAGCAAGAACTGTTAGTTGATTTGAGTCAAGAAGGGTAGGCTAACATACGCTGATCCTACACCGAAGCGGGCTGCACGATGTCTATTTCCATCGGCTGCGGAATCGACGGTAAATATGATTGCTTTTGAGCCAGCCTTTTCAGCTCTCTTGAAGATTAATTTTGTAGCTTCGTCATCTTCGTCAAGATATACCTTTCAACGGTCAGGCGAGACACGGGGTTTGGAATACTAGAGAACTATACCTGTTGAAAAGTAACCTGCGAGGAATTCTTGGGTTTTGCTGCCGCGATTTGTTCAATAGTGAGACTTGCGTACAAGGCTGGCTGTCATTGTAAATCAACCTACCGAAATCAAGTTAAAGCCATAATGACTTACCATATACAGAATGTTCCCTTCACCTGCACCTTTGATTAAACCAATTTCGCCTTCAGGGTTACCGTAGCCACCTCTTGCACAGGGACTGATGAAGAATGGAGCTGAGAAGTTGTAACCGAGAATGGAGGTACTGGAATCCCATTAGCGTCGCATAAATAAGTTGCGGTAGGGTTTATCTTACGGCAAGGTAGCTTCAATATTGGTAATATCAACAAAGGTGCGAGGTCTCAAACGATACCTTGAGAATACCTCTAGATTGTTCCGGTATGACCACTCTCCAGCAGCACCATTGCGATAATAGGTGTATGCAGTAGTGTTTAGAAACTTTCTTGCCGCCCATTCGAAATCAGGGAGCGCGACAATGTTTTTCAATGGCACTAAAACTCCGGTGGGTGTGTTACCAAGAACATCTTCGATACTTATAAATATGTTAGGAAACTCTTGACCCCTTCAGAGGACTAATCTTACCCGGTGTCAGGCTCATTCAAGAACGGACGAGCCGCAAGGGTGCTGACCACGAGAGGGGTTAAAAATACAAGACAACGCATAATGAATTAGGTTAAAAAAAAATCGAAAAGGATGATTTGCAGAGATGGTAGTACTCTGTAGACTCAGGGGGAACTCTGGTATCTTATGGAAGCGCTGCAGTGCCGGATGATTTGCTTTCCAAGGCTTCAGTCCTAACCCCAATGCTTCACGCCTCCGAAGCTTGGCAACTCCTCATCTGCGAAAAGATTTATGTACCACTATATAACAATTTCTACAGTAGAAAAATGTGGATGCTGAATCCAAAAACTTCGGACTCTAGAACTAATCGAGAGACTTTCTAAAGGCAAAAGTTGTAGTGCAATGCAACAATCCTGAAGAAGATACTAATACACTTGGCAGGTCTATATCATTGGATCGTTGCTATCCATAACAGAAGTCGCCCAATCGCGGAATCTGGCTAGTTTTCTCAGGGCGGTACTTAATTTGCAAGCCTCCTGCCCTATTGAGACCTCCCTTGACTGTACCATACTTTGACCTGTATAACGTGCCAGACGTAGTATCAGGGTACAGTGGTATGGATGCATAGAAGTGGATTTATAGTGGATCTGATGGAAGATTAGGTACTTAATTGGGGCTGTTCCCGATGGCAAGATCTGATAAGATTAAACACTGTTCTTGTTTGAAGGCAAGCTTATACGGTATAGCGTCACCGTGACGAATAGCTCCTTCAGTCCAAGTGGCGCTGTTATACTAGACTTACTCGCGGCGATTCGTTCGCAATTACTTTGCCGTGAATCATGAAACAAGGTTTTTGCTTGAAAGGAAGAGATTTTGAGTTACCTTCATTTCAAGGAAAATCCTTGGCGATATGCTTGGTCATACCCCTGTCACGTAATAACAGCCGAAAATTGTTGCCTAAAACTTTTCATTCGCATTGTCGGAAGTAGACGATAAGATGATCATATAAGTGAGGATGCATATATTTCATGACAGAAGGTGAACCGAATTGAGATCACCACACACTGTAACCTTATTTGGCTAAAATTGGCAATAATATAAAACCCCTAAATGCATATCTACGGCATAAGAAAACCAGATCTTGCAAAAAAGGCTTGGAATAATATTCTGCTTAACAATCTATATCAAACCAAAGTCTGTTGATGAGGCGCTCTACCAAGCCGTGATCGGTAGTAGCAATGGGCTTGGATTTTGTTTTTGTAATTCTTCTTCGGCCCGTGGCGAATAAATGCTTCAAGCGCGTAGAATTTTTCCTGTTTAAGGCTTATAATCAATTTAATGCCGAATTGGGAAGACTTTAATAGTCTCGTATAACAAGAACGTACAGCTGCTGAACAGTTCACAAACTGTTTCTCTTGCTTACCTGTAAAAATACAGTGTCTTTCTGTTATACGCTTTGCTAACCTTACCTGAGCTGCGCAGCTTCAATATTAGCCACAATAAGCCACATGTATTCTTATTATCTACATACTTTAAGAATAAAAATGGATTTTAGAGAGTGTCTATTTGATATTATGCCACGTGCGACCCTAGAAATATAAAACAACCTTAGTAGCCAGCCAAGCTGAATCTTACCAGACCAGGCTCTTACACTTTAGCTTGTGAGAAATAGTTTACTATTGAGTTAGGGTTATCAGAAGCATTAATCAGCCACTTTTATTTTTTATAATATTTCTTCCAGTTGTTACCCTGCTTGTACACACCCTACAGAAAAGCCTGATTGAAAATCAGACATATTCGTAACAGAGATAACCACCCTGAATATCCATGACATCTCTAACTACTGCATCCGGGATGAGTCCTAGCGAAGAAAGCTGATGGTTTAGTGTGGTGATACTGCCATTGTCGCCGGCTGCAGGATCTGGAGTAATATCCAACATAGCAGTAGTTGGCTTTCCCCACATCTTGGATTGCGCCTCGATGCCTCCTCCAAACTCGATAAAGCCTACTGCTGGATCTTGCGCATTAGGGCCACCCATGTCCGTCAATCGCTTTGCAAGATCCTGGCTTTGCCAATCCCACCACATTTTGTCTACGAATCCGTGATGCATCATAAAGAGTGGATCCCCCGATGAAGTGATGGAATCTCCATTCTATGCAAGTCGCCGTCAGCTCGAAATTTTTCAATGACGAATATTAAATCACATTTGCTTCATATTAAAAGAGACGAACCATCATTGCAAGTGCCATATGACCATAGAGATGAGGACCCATGTAGATAGCTAGCCAAGCAGTAGAATAGCTTGCACCACTTATAGCGGAGGCAACTTGCGCAGAGCTACAAGCTGAGCTGAGTGTGTCTGTAATCTTGCGGTTGACGCAGCGGGGATTTGTGTGGAAGCCAGCACCGATGTTGACGGTCATATTGGCGTATGGCCCATCACCTACGCAATTATTGGAGCCTTGACCGTCCCCGCCAAACCCGAGTGTAGCGTCAAAAACTTTCGCAGTGGAAAATTTGCCAGCATCCTTGGTTTCGTCCCACCATCTTTGCTTGGCCTGGATCAGCTAGTGTGTATAGGTAGCTAAGGCCTAGAATAAGAGTCTAAACTTACGGAAGTCCGCCAGTATACCCACATTCAGCCAACAGAGCTTCATGAACGTGGAGGAAATATCGATGATATGGGAGGAACGTTCCAGTGCTGTGGATTTGAAGGGCATGGATTTGATGTAATGAGACAAATTCATCCCAACGAGTCTTCGCACCAGGCATTTTATTAAGTTTCTGTGATGATTTGAAAAGGCACTGCTCTGCCGAGATATAGGCCTGCTTATCGATGTCAGGCATATTCTCCCTAGAAAGTCATTAGCTTTTACGGGCCTATAATCTAGAACGCGAACCGAGCTCTGTATTTACCATTGTCGCCGCTTAGAGATTGTGGTACAATTAGGTCGTGTGCGCAGTGTAAGTGTTGCTCCAGCCTGCAGATTTGCCAGCGCAAGGAGCAGCAAACGGATCAGAGCAACCATCGAAGTTACAGAAAAATAATTTTATTTGTTATTTGTGATATTCAGAGGGATTAAAGCATCAAAAGGGTTGGCAAGTCTAAGGGTGGAGGTGAGATAGGCTTATATCACGCCAACGCTGCTTAATCATCCTATTCCTTCACCCTGTTAGGTTGATAATAACAAATAGTAATCTCAATGTATTATGTGTTGACATAACCCTGACTAGATCATCAACATGCAGTAACGATGACTCAGCCCGAAGGATATTTACTTTTTATGTTATCTATCCACGACACGCTTTTATTAAGTCCTAATCTAAAATAAAAATGAATAATGGCTACTGGTTGGATCGACATTATTGTGTTTATGATGGCATTTGCCCGAGCGATTAGAGAGACAATGAATTAAGGTAACCTACTTCTGTGCAGGCTCATAAGACCTGTTGTTGAACAGCCACAGAGTGCTTGAAGCTGTGCATCGGTCAAGTTCTTGGATACCAAGTTCCCCGATCGTTCAAAATCAAATTCATATCGCCGATTTCGCCATGTGATATTATAGTATGACCACTGTGCAGTCTCTAAACCCAATTCTTGCTGTTCTAGGCTCCTGTTTCAAACTTCTGCTCAAAAACCTCAGGTGACTACTCAGCGCTGCTCCTCTCTGTATTTTTGCCAGCTTCATAAATTTAATTCAGAACGTTGCATATATTACCTGATGCATTAGCCTATCATTCTTCCAGAGTGCAGAGTACTTTATCATTTAAGGTAGCTGCCTAGTTAATTGCCAACTCAATCTTTAGCCACAAGAGAATTTAGCCTTAAATAACAACTCAGCAACGTGATCATATGACCATCCTCGATAAGTTTAGAAGCCATGTGATAATCACGTGACTTGCTTAAGATCTGAAGCTACTAATAAAAAGCCGAGAACCTTCTAAAACATTGATCTGGCAACTTCTAAAAATTGCTAAATATTAGGCAGCAGCATTATTAGTACTAAATTAAAATCCCGGACTACCAGATATAAGCTTAGCTATAATCAAGTTATTTGAAATTTGGATCTTAAACCAGCTGATACTCTCAAGTTAAGTAATGGAACGTTGCAAGCCCTTGTATTAGTGAAAGGATAAACGTATCAAGTATGGATTACGAGAGAAGGTCTATTTACTAGCGATGTCTATAACATGGCTCCTTGTGTAAATTTTCCAAAAAGAACCGGATTCGGCTGTCTTCTGAACAGTACGGGTGTTGCATTTCTATAATGTTTTTTAATGCATTATGTCCATGGTCAATCATATCCAGTATATGAAAGGGCATAAATAGGCACGGAATAAAGGTTCCAAAAGGCCTTGCCTCTTCTTGCCTCACTCTTTGAAAGTGCTATTTCTGTTCCACAAATATGGTTAGGCCAGCTATTCGCCCTTCCAAACAGCCTCAATAACCGCAAAGAACGTCAATGGATTCCAATTGACCTGCACCATCTCGAACCGCTCATCCGCTTGCTTGAATATATCTCTATACGCCTCAGCTGATCTCTCTTTTGCATTGAACAGAGCCATCATTCTCAAATCTGTCGCTGTTCCATATTGTGAAATAGATCTCGGCATCGATGGTCCTAATTCCTTCTTTTCTGTACTGTCTTTCGTCTTCTCATCTTCGTCCTCTACTTTACCAATATATTCGATCAGAACTACACGATTGCCAGTCTTCAAGGCCGGAACCAAGTTTCTCAAGATCTTGGAAGCAGCTGGTGCGGGATAATCATGTAGAATCAGCTTCAGTAAGTATATATCAGCAGCTGTGGTTTGTGGCTGGAATATGTCGGTTGCTATATAGGATATTCGATTTTTCAAATCTTCAGGGAGGTTCTCCTCGAAAACAGGTTTGACTTTTGGCATGTCTTGTACTACCAAGGTAAGCTGGGGAAATTTTCTCGCAAGCAGAATGGAATCGTGTCCTGCAGATCCTCCTACCTAATTCGGATTAGTTCATCTTTGGCAGTTTTAGTAGTACAGAAACTGCTTACATCAACGACTGTTACCGTTCCTGCATCTTCCCAGTTATAGCAATCTAAGACTATGCTCTCTAGGCGAAAAATTACATTAACAAATGCCATGAATTGGACAAACTCCTTCTGTCGCCAGCCTTGCCTTATACCTTCACCATCAAACTCCAGGTAATCCCAAGAGTTACGAAACTTGTCACCATGAACCATAGCGAAAGAAGTTTCGTTCATCTCTTGTGACAAAGCTGACTTTCCTTTCGTGTACTTTTCTAGAGCCTGGTTCAAGACTAGTAATGGTGTACTAGAAATGTCCAAGACTGAAGAAACTAGTGAGCTTAAGCCTGCTTGTTTCGCAAGTGCTGCTGACCGAGAAGTGTGTGCAACACCCGACGCAGTCTCTGTAAAGATGCGTTGGTTAAATGCATGTTGTAGTAGCCTTTTCGCTACTTCCTCCGGAAGAGATATATGTTCTGCGATTTCCTTGTAGGAGGCAGTACCATCTAATGGTACAGCATTCCAGATTCTGAAATGATTGAGTGTGTTGAGACACGCAGCATTGGGGATAACGCAGTGGACAAAATTGAATATGCTCTCAGTTGGCCCTTGAACCAGAATTGACAAATCTTCTACAGCATCTAGCAGCTTCGACCTTATAAGAAAAGCTTCTGCTGATATTTTCTCTCCATAGCTTATTGGACTGTCAGCGGCAAGCGTTGGTTGCGCAATGTGGCTCTCGTGCAGAAATTTGGAGAAACTGGCTGTGAGTTCGGATATTTGAGCCGCGAGATCATTGAGAGTTGGCTTCAAGTCTGACATTTTGCTGCGGTTGGAAGGGAAAAGTGTATGTTAGAAGGTATGATATGAATATCTGCGTCTTTACTTTTCAGTCGGACTTCTCTACCCCACCACACCTTTCCTTTAACAAAACCCAGTTCCGTAGTCGGCCATGCTGGTTAGCTGCCAAGAAGGTGATGAAACCCAGCAGCAAGCTTGTTTCTGGCATTTATGCTGTCACTTGCAATGACAATGCAACTTCTCAGTAGACTATGACTGTCCTAAAGGCTTTTTACTGCCTTTAGTGGAGCCTGGACCCCTGATGCATCCGCTCCAAGAAGATCTTCCGAGCCAGGATGGGATGATCCGACGACTTGAACATGCCAAGGATCTCTAGTCAGACCATGATATTAACTAAAATTGTTAAATAGAAAGATCTGTCGTGAGACTGGCAGGTGGGCTGAAGTGTGCGGCAATTCTTATGATTATGCGCCGGCAATCCATGTTGCCTTGGCCACACCAAGGCTCAAGCCAAGGGATGAGTCGTCATCACTTCACCGTCCGAAGTGGAGATTCATCAATCTGATTAGATCGGCCTGATTAGATAGTGGGCTCATCTGATAAAAAAATTACCCCTCACATCTCCGGTGTCTCCCTCAGCCGAGTGTTTGTGGACGTTGCCAAGCGAGCTTTACATTAGGTTTGAAAAATTTGTGCTCTATTATGTTTTGTGGATCAATGTATTGGGGATCATAAACAGTAATGATTGTCTTAACCAAGAAGGAAAGATACTGCGTCGCTGCTTGCTTCTGTTTCCAAGGTTGGCCGTGTCGCTTCTGGTGCTATTCTACATTCCGATCAAGGAGCAGCCTCGTGCTTGGTAGGCAAACTTTGGAAGGCTTTGCAATCCCACTTTCGACAGTAGAGGTGGAATCAAAACGTGGATGTATTGATTAGGAACAACCGGGTACATGATCTTGGTCTTATACACCCCAGATTCACTCCAACCTCGTACAACAGTCAACAGGAACGCATTCATCAAAACACCGGCCCTGGCATGCTCAGATTTGGGCATCCATGTGTCATTTAACTTTACCAAGAAGTATTTCTTACATTCAACCATTTTCTGGCCCATAATTTTGCGGATTACCCAATATTCCCGAGAAGCTCTGAATGAATAATGTATGTAGTAGTAGTAACTGAAACTCGAGACTACACACTACTGTGCTTTGGTTGGTCATGCGGTATGGGAGGCGTTGAAAAGGACATTCTTAGTATCCAGCAGTCAGTAGTATTGATGCAGTTAGAGCATTCAGAAAGGGAGATTTGTGAGGAGCAAGTTTCCACCGCTTCGTTGGGCCGTTGCCTTGGTCACCCTGGTTGCCACTATCCCATCATTTGTATTGCAAATAGCATTACCAGTTTCGGAATTTGATCGCATTTGCTCATCTTAATCTTCCGTCAGCAGGCTCTATTTTTGGCTTCTTTTGCAGTTTGTTTCGTAACCATTTTCCGACTGACTGTCAAGAGCCTATAGTCACGGCAAGAGGATGGCGTCTCAAAGAAGTAGATAAAAGTCTTGTATGTAGTCCGGTCCGGGAAAGAAGGATTTTCGTGGTGTAGAGATATCTGTGTACAGTAGTCACAGGACCGATTAAATGCTGACTGACAAGTGTAAACCCGAGCACAAGATCATCTAAGCTAACGTTTGTTTAGCTTAGGAAATCGGTTAGTATATAGGCAGGAAAGAAAAAATGATGCCTGTGAAAGACCTTGGGTTTCCAGTTTGCTATTCTTACTATTAGCTAAAATGACCTTTTCAGTTTAAGATAGCTTTATACTACTTTGATCATAGCTTTTGCAGATGCTGATAGATTTTATCAAAGTTCTGGTCTTCTTGTGTCTTTCAGTCAAGACTCCTTTGCTTTAATGCTGTGCCAAAAGCTTGCTAACCGATGTTAAGCTGTCATTTGCACTATTAAAACTGCACTCAGTCTAAACCCTGTCACGGCTTGTTAATAACATATTTGCTGCATTCTTTCGTATCTAGAGCTCCTATATCATACATTAAGCATCGCCTGAGTTATTATCCTGCTATAAAGCAAAGTCGTGTTTTTGAGTTTAATCCACTCTTAAGTACTATTTTCGCTTGGTAGTTGTCATGTCTAAGTTTTTTGACTACTTAGTGATTTAGCTTTATAGACTGGTTAAAATGAACTGGCCGCCGCGTCGGAAATGCTGTTTTTGCTAGTGTAAGAGCAATTTGTTGTTTAACAGAAGTCTAAAGACCTGCTAAAACTGAACTTGACTCATAATGAAATTAGATATCGCTTCCAATTTAGAGGGCAAGAGTAAGGAATTGAGTTCCGAAGATACTGATCTAGCACTTATTCAAACAGAGAGAAAACAGAAAGTCTGTACAGCCAACTGTCTGGTAGCATCCCTACTTGGTTATCGTACTTCCTTGCCACTCACAGCTGCCATTTTCATCAAACAGGGATGAAACATAATATAGATCATTCTTTTTGCTTTTCAAATCTCCTGTCAAAGGTTTAGTCGTGGCCTTGTCCTAGCAAAATTCTTCTTTTGTTCTTATATAAGATATTATCCTGCTTTATTTTATGTCGCTTTATTGTATGTCACCTTACAAATCGTACTGGATCTTGGAGCTCTTTTCAATACTCCCACAAATGGCACATTTTAATCAGAGCATTCGCTGTTCGTAGTCGGCTTTCACACTGCTGCCCAGTATCTTCACTCCTTCGACGATCAAAACGTATGCCGCAATTGCAAAACTCGAGTTTTGTGTTAGTCTACTTCGCGCTAGAACCAAGGCTGTTTGTAAAGTAGCCAATAAATGACATGCCATATGCTAAAATGCCAGGACTCCCTCCTTTCATCTTCTTTTGCCTTCCCCACGTTGCCTTTTCCGTTGATCGAGAGATTTCATTTGGACCGCAGCTCCTTGCCTTTCCTTCTAGCCTAGCGAATCCATTGATTGTCGATTTGACAGGAACGATGTGATCAGGGAGGTGACTTATATCTGGTCCAGAAGTTGCTGAAGTAGCTAAGGTTCAAATTTGTCAATCTCATACATACAGTAATCTGTATATCTTTCGATCTCTTCACTCATTGGAAAAGAAATGATATTGACGCAAAGTTTTTTTCGTCAGCAGCTTTCTTATCTAGTTTCTTCCACGATTTTCTAGAATCGGTCTATAATTCTTGGTGTGCCATTATCTTATTGTTTTTGTCAAATAATAGTTGACAAAAATGTTAACTTCAAGATGATCGTTAGGAGCAGGTTATTCATATTACATATAATGCTCACACCCTGGACTACGATATTACATATAATTTCTGGGGGCCAATTGTTCTTAAATTAAATTTATTCTTACTTTGAAACATTAGCACTTCTTTCTCTTTATCAAACAACGCACTTATTGTCATAACCTTTAACCTTCTATCCTTACCGTAGATCTTAGTCTACAATATATCACTAAGAATTAATACTAGTCTAAATATCTCTCTATGTTGCAACATTTAAAAAAAAAAGCTAGTTACCACACTTACAATAATGACATAGCATAATAATGATCACGTGACTGTATTTTCACGCAGTCGGCACTTCTACAAATTCCGATTCTTCCGGATAATTATGATTAGGCCATCATGTCCTCTGTGTCCTCGCAACAGTACTGATATTGTTCGGACATCCTTTAAGAAGCCATAGTAAGCAGTATTAAGATGCCCAGCTAAAACGGTCTAGTCGAGCCTGCTGATATATTAAGACGCCTAGTAATTTGGTGTGCGCTCTGCTTCATCAAAGATTCTCCCAGTCATTCAACAATTCGTTATAACATGGAATCAAGACCTACTTCCAAAAGCCTGACGCCAGACATCCCACAACTTGGGAAGATCGGATTAGTCAAATCACCAGACCGAGCGGACTTAAAGTTCTTGAACTTTACTAGTTATAATCAGACCATTGACCCGGAAACAAAGAGAAGGGTGCGAAGTCATGTTATGCATCGAGTCCAGCAAGACTTAAGGAGACACAATGGTAGACAGAAGAAATCACAAGTTGTTCTAGATATCTCGTCGCTTTTTCAACGTTCCCAAGATGTGTTACAGGTCACTCCAGAGCCAACTTTAGGCCAGCTGTTAGTACCCAGCCCACTCGGATTGGGAGCAGGTCGTTCAGATCCATTTGCTTTATATCCTATCGATATGGACATTCGAACTCACGAGTTGTTTGATCACTGTAAGAACTGTCTTGAAATTTGCTCTGTGCTTCTAGACTCGATTAATAACAGATTTTTGACTATAGTGCATGGAAGAGCTTGTCCAATGTTTAAGACATTGGAGAAGATAGGATTCTTCAAAGTTGCCACAGACGATGCTGCATTTCGTCAGATTCTTTGCACCTCTTCTACACACATGGCTAGATTGCGGGAAGGAGCTGTTACTCCAGAGTCTGCTTTACTCTCTATGAGAGCGATTCGATCTCTTACTAGAAAGATTGCTGATCCCATTCTATCGACCAGTGATGGAGTTATTATCACTGTTCTCGCATTTGCCTGCCATACAGTTAGTAGTCATTTTTTAATTTCAATAAGTCAACAAACCAATGTCTCTTAACGTGCTGACAGAAAAGTAAATAGATCATGTTCAATGATCTTCCTGGATCTCTTGTCCACCTAAATGGTCTGGAAGAGATAATACGGCGACGGGGGGGTTTGCAATCTTTAAATTCTAATCCAATTGTACGAACAGTTATGTTTTGGTGAGTTGAATACTATAGCCAAACCTTTCAATGCCTACCTGACTTGACTGGGACATAGGATGGATACCAATACAGCATTTCTTCATGATCACGTTCCCCGATTTCCAGTACCATATGACATCCTCCCACCGATGAGTATCCAACCTTATATCTCGGCATCTTACCCATTAATCTTAGATGTTTGTCTAAAACAAGAGATGGTATCTGCTGTGTGTGGAATACTAATTCTCAATCAAGTCATTAAGACCGAGCTCCTGACCAAGTTTTTGTGGGATGACGGCATATTTGCAGGGTTACGGGTTGTTCCCCTTCTAAATAAGCTGCTGTCTATTCGGTTCGCGCCAGATGAAGATCCATTCGCAGTACAAGAATGTTACAGGATTGGTGCTATCTTATATCTGGCTGGTATTCGCAGTAGATTCGGCGTGGATCTCCCGACAAGGGTTTACATCACAAAGCTTAAGATGATAATGACCGCACAAAACTTCATCTCAAAAATGAACTATTCCATCCTACTATGGGTGGTTCTTATCGGCGGTGTTCAGTCTTACAACATGCCAGCGCATAATTGGTTTGTTTCAGCGACTGTAGATTTAGTTATCAAAAGGGAGGGGCTAACTTGGGATGAGTTAATGGTCATCGTTCGTGAGGTTTTGTGGATCGAAGGACTTTTCGAAGCTGAATGCTGTGAATTTCGTAAAGAATTTTCCGCAGAATTATGGAGATTGCATCATTCTATGCCTTCGCGGTAGTTCGCATCACGTTGTTAGAAACAACCAAATTGAGGCTTCTGGGCTACTAAATATCCAACCTTGAGAAAATACACAGAGTTTCAAAGGCAATATCAATGGATTATGGCATCCAGTTTGAGGATGAACCAGCAACAGCCACACGGGTTCATGAATCACTAAGTGTCACAAGATTCTAAAAGTTAGTACTCAATTCAAAGTAATAGTATTTCACCACATGTATAGAGAGCGCAAATTTTCTATCATTTAGTGTAGTTATCTCAACAATCCGATGAATAAACACTTTATCTATCACGCAGCAGACTCGATAGACCTACAGTTCCTTCTGCTAATTAAGTATGAATCATTCTATTCTCAGTAGATTATCTCTCTAGATTTAGTCAACTTTTACCACTAACTTTCCCGCAGCAAGATTGCCCTCCATAATCCTATGTGCCTCGGTGATCTCCTTGAAGTGAAATGTCTTTGATGGCTTAGCCTTGTAACGTCCAGCAGCAACATCTCTGGCGATTCTTTGAAGGGGCACATCGCAAAGCGGAAATTGCGATGTGCCAAAGTGGAAGCTACCAAAGAAACTAAAATGCACACCACTGGGCATCTGCAACAAAGGATTAAAGTCATTGATTGGAGCAAGACCTCCCAAAAATCCAGCCAAACAGACATGCCCACCCCGCTTCACAATATTCATGGAATCCAGCAGGACACTGTTTCCAACGAGGTTCAATATTGCATCGACGCTTTTGTACTCCGGAAGGCGCTGCGATAGCTCAGGCATCTCTAACTCAACTCGGTGCACACCTAAGTCGAGCAGCATCTGAGCCCGCTCTAAACTTCTTGTAGTTGCAATAACCTTTACTCCGGAGCTCACAGCGAGATTAATAGCCGCCTGTCCAAGTGAAGACGTTCCTCCCCTGATAAGTAGCAGATGACCCTCTTCTAGCTCTAGGTTCCGAAATAGACAAGTCCAAGCCGTAGCGTACGACTCTGGGAGAGCGCCAAGCTCCTCCCAACTCAGACTGGATTCAATCGATGAAACATTTCCAACAGGTACTCGAGTGTATTCCGCATAACTACCGGGGATAGTACGGCCCATGCCACCCATCAAAGCGGCAACTTTAGTACCGACTACAAACTCGCCGTCAGGGCATGAGTGAACAATTCCCACACATTCAATGCCACTTATTTCATTTGCTTCTATCCATTCACCCTTTCGCATGTGCATCTCGGCATGATTAATACCGAATGCTTTGACTTCGATGACGACGTGCCCAGATAGTGGTTCTGGGAGAGGACGGTCTTCAAATAGATAGGTGGAAAGTTTGCCAGGGTTGGAGAGGACGATGGTCTTCATTTTGTACAGTTCATATGTGAAGTAAGCTGTAGCTGTAGAACACCATTACTGCCAGGGAAGCGTTGGTGTTGCAGCATTTATATGTTTTCAGAACTTTGAAATAATCTATTCCAGGATAGCGTTTACTAATGCATACCGTAGATTACGTGAAGGTAAGACTACGACGACATCAGCAAAGGTACACCCCTTTACATTGCAATCAATGTCATGCTGCTTAAAATCGGAATGGATTGGCAGAAGTGGAGGGCTTTTTCAGTTCATGACAAGTGCAATAGAGCTTTTTCTTGATCATTCGTTAAGGCATGCGAGAACAGGGGAGCACATATTCTGTATTCGGCAAGTCGACTTACTAATGAAACGCGGGGACATCAAAACTTACATGGGATTTCATGTTAATCTCGATTTCATCTAGCCGACCCCACCCACCATGCTGAACTTGCTGACGTGATACTACTCCCATAGCTACCTGTTGATACATCACAGTACCGGCTGAATCCTCATGTACTATATACTGCTGTACCAATTTGTAGGAGGGCTCAGCCAGGATCCTAAGCAGTTGATCTGTCATTTTGCTTACTGAAAATACTGCGACATAATACTTAATAGTAAAGTTCTGGAAAGCCATAATTTGCTGTCTAGGAAGAACGTTCATATCCCAAATATAGAATTTATTTCGTTATTTCGAAAGAACTTGTACCTTTCAGCGGCTTCGTGCAACGAAGACTCTAGATTTATAATGTTAATATAGAGGGGAAGGCTTGGGATGCCGTTGTGTAACGTTATAGGCAGATGTCTAAGATCTTTGTCACCTTCCCTTTGGGGCAAATTATGTTTTCACTGACAACAGAAAACTTTTTCTTTACGCTGACAATATTTTAGATTTAGGCCACTGAAAAATAAATATTTATTTATGCATAATCTGTAGATTTTTTCATCCCTGTCTCTAACATCAACCAGCTTGAGAAGCGTGAATGTTTAAGGGCAAGCTATGACCACTTTGGAATCTAGTGTAAAGAAATACAGCTAAACCATCATCTCAAGTACGTAAGGTAAGAAAAAGGTAGGATTGAAATGTGCACATTGCAAACCTTTTCGAATTATTCCTAGTGAAGATTTATTCATCATTCCACTTGCTCGCCAATGGTGGTCTATCAAAACAAATAACTATTTGTCGACTCTTGCGCAACTTTCTGTTTGTGATTCTCTGAAGTGTACTTCACAACTGCAGCTGGGAGCAAAGTGGCAATTTTGGTCACGGCGACTATTTGCTAGAATCCAAATTATCACACATTTTAGCCGAATATCATTTGCCAGATACCAGCATCCATCGGATTTCACTTACCTTTGGAAACTATCACCTGGAGGCGTTCTAGAATCAAAATCTTAGAAGAACATAGCACGAACACATGTTGACGTATGTATCATCACTTTACAAAGAAGAAGAATCTTGTTCAGATAGGAAGATTTAGGTTGGTCAACGGTATACTGCCTAACGGCTGCCACCAAGAAATTGATCTCTCACTTTTGGCAATAAAGCCACAAGTGAAACTGTTCGTCCGGCTTCTTGCAGAAGACAGAATAGTAACTAGAGTATGGCAAACTTGACCCGCACAACTCTATCTGGACTACGCTGGTTACACCAGCGCCAAGAAAACGTTTAGTCTACTTTAGTTAGTCTAATATGTAAACATATATTCAGAATGATCATCTACGCGCATACATTAATTTAGCCTAGCATTGAGAGAATATCAAGTGGGCAATAAAATTGAGTAAATTGTATCTAATTATAATAAGTAGAATTAAAGATAATATAGGATTTTATCTAAGATACCATGTTGTCTTCATTTAATATTTAGATGAGTAAATTTAATCTTGCTAGAACGAAATATTCGTACAATTTGAAGAGTATAAAGCAAATTTAGATTCAAGCTGTAGACTGTGAAGATAAAATCTTTCTTTCTGACTTCACTCAAATAGAGCAATTAAGTTTGGTTCTCAGGTTGATTACCTACAAACGTGGCAAGTATGCCATATGAAGCAAAAGTTTTTGGCACATTGCGAGATATAATTAATTCAACCTATACATAATTAACCAAATTTGCAACAACTAGAAGTTTGTTATTGGTAAGAGGCTAGGATATTTTACCGCCAAATGGTCGTTGTGGAATAGGCCTAAGTGATAAACCCAAATAAGCCCATAGTAACACCGACCTTTTGTCCGCCTTTATGCAAATGATCCAGAAATAAGCATCATAAGCTGTCCATAATTGCAAGCCTTCCTCCTCCCGTATGTCTTTGGTCACAAGGAGAAATCTAGCTAGCTTATCGACTCCATCAAATATCAAATATTATTATACGTAATCAAGTTCATTAACCTGCAATGTGGAGATTCTAGAATCACTACTAGTACAACTTTCTGGGTACAGTGCCTATATCTATGATGCGGCCATCATATGGGGCTGTTTCAGTGGCTTGATTCTGTCAACGGAATCACAACGTGGCCGTTATTGCCACCACTATCCTAGAAACACAATTATACTCTAATATGTGTACTTTTCTGAAGCTATGAATTTTAGAATTTATCAATCCGTAGTTTATACCAGTAGTGTATTCCAGTAATGTTGTCCAAGTCAAAGTAGACTATTAATTATTCTTGAGTAAAAGGTTAAACGTTAATCTAGAAAGTGAACGGAAGTACCCGCCACATTTTCCCTTCTACTTGACAATTTTCCTTGGTGCCACGTACAAGGCCCCTGCTATCGGCTGGGATTAGCGAACCAGACCTTCCACCTATAAAGCCACAAACGATCATCAACTCGCTGGTGTTCAATGGCGTACAATCGTCAGGTAGACAGCAGGGCTGAGCTTTAAGAATTAATGCCGTCAATACCAGGCTTATAAATCCAGGGGACACTAATAACTGAATAGGAAATGGGCTCATAGGGTTAGCAAAATAACGTAATAATACAGCCTTCGGTTAGTTATCTTTATGATAATATCGTGAACAGTTTTTGAAGTTACGACTTACAGTTAGTTCTTTGTAGGAAATTGTAAATATCTATTTGATAGTTGAAGAATCTTTGCTTGCCACTGCATGAAATCCTACTGAACTTGCTTCCTAGTTCTATGTGCTTAGTGTGTAATTGTAACGACTCTTGTGACGACAGTCATCCTACTGTCCTAGTATTTGTAAATTGGCATTTTACAAATATTCCAATAAGTTTGAGATTATAGCTTTATTGAAGAAGTAACAAAAGATCGCAAGACAACTAAATTCTAGCTGGAACATTCATGAACAGACATACTATATTCCAGATTTTTTCCCCCAACGTCTTCCAAATGATCAAAACACGTCTGACCTACTACTAAAATATTTCCTTCTATTTTCCTGATATGGTCACGCACGCGATTTACTCTGACGTGATGTCAGACCGCCTACCTTTCCATGCTGATTCCTTTCTAGCGGTAATTTGATGGCATTATATCCCTGCTCATCGTGCACCCTTAAGCATCGTTTCCAGTAACAACACCCTTTCCGCCAGTAATCCGTACATAACGACCTCGTGCACTCAATATGAGCGGCGTCACAATGCCCACATACTATATCGTTGTCGCAGCTTAAACCATGGATAAAACATCTATGACATACGAGGCGACGCTCTAGTGGGCGTATTTTCCTTAAACTGGTATTTGGTGTAGCAATGTTTGAAGTGATATCATTACCTGTGCTTCTGACTGGTGTAAAATCATATGAGTTTGGGCAGCTATCCCGACCGCTATTTTGCCCGCGAATGTACAGATCGGCATTGATAGACTGGCCGCTGCCAAGCTCGCTGCTCGGAGGAATCTCATCTGTCAAGGAAGTGCCTTCGCTATCCAGGAGTACAGCTTCGGGTCGAAGGGAGCACCCGCCATCGTATAATTCATCGTTATTGCTAGTACTACTATCGAGTTGTGTCGATGATCCGCCACTGGGTAGCGGTAAGACTTTCGGCTGATCAAAGCAGTCCACGTCGGCTAAATATGTCTGAAAATTTCTCTTCGGTGGCCGAGACTCAAGCATACCCGCCAGCCGCTCGACGTAATTCTCCGCCACCTCTTTCTCCTGATGCAGGATCTTGATCGTGTTCCGTGCGTCTTTCAGCTGCTGTTCCAAAGTGCTGTTATGCGTTCTCAATTGCTCTACCTCTGCTTGTGCGTGGCTGCCGTTGTCTCGAACTTCAGATACGCGGTTCTGTAAATCAGAGACGTGTTCTTCAAGCAGACGCTTTTCTTCTTGGAGTTTGTCGGCTTCCTGATGCTCTATTCGGAGTCGCTCGACCATGAATCTTAACTGCTGACACATCTCCTCTAAGTCCCCAGCTACACTATTCCGTGCGGCAACAATAGCAGTCAAGGGAGTGCCACTTGAAGTAAAAATGGTAGCAGCCATGAACGCGACTGAAAGTGATGGGGGAGGCGATAGAGGAAACAGTAAGGAACGTATTAATATATAGTGGCACACATGCAACGTAGAACGTGGTACTGAATCGAGGAGATAGCAACTGTGAACAACAAATCGACAAGGAACAATTGCAACAAGTCAAATACCATTTTGAAGAAAATGATATGATATTAAAATGTAAATTCTCCAGACATGCTAGCTACCTATAAAAGTCCTGTTAGTTCAACCTTGAATAAGCAGATTTTAAAATATTAAGACACACTTAAAACGGCTATATGTTTATTAGCTGATCATTTATTACCCAAACGGCGGAACTAGACTGCTGCAAAGAATTCATGTGTACGGTCGTATTCTGCAATGCTTCGGAACACCCACCTCGAACCGAACGCTCCGATCCCTAACAGTACAAAGCTTCAACGCCTCATTACTTATGCACATGAATGTCAAAAAACCGACTGTTTGCTTTACCACTGATCATTGCTGATTTGAGGCCGGGCCGCGAGTACATTCTCTAGGCTATCTATGCACGTTCATTTCTTGTTAATTTTGATTTCACCTATAAGACATCTATGAACAATTGCAGCCAGTCTCAATCTACAAAGCAGCAATGTTAATAATGCCGTTGATGTCTGGATGTCATCAAGTTGACGACACGTTTGGGCCGCATGCGTCCGCTTGTCGCGGAGGTTTTGACTTCACGCTGCTTTTTGAAGAGAGTTTGTTAATTATCCTTCCGCTGGCTCTTTTCTTGGTTTGCACGTTGTTTCGTATCTTGTACCTAATGAAGAAAGAAACAAAAGTGGTCAGGAACAAACTTATCATTTTAAAAGTGGTGAGTGCAACAGTAATCTTCTATAACCCAATTGAACACTCGATGATAGAACACTAATTTTCAAAATGGGTCTAACACTTCAATTTAGTTATCTTATATATGCTTCGGTATTATTCAAGTTGTGTTGGTTGTGCTCTGGAGCATCCCATCAGCAGTAAAGACCAGAATGTCGGTCACTGCGATTGCTCTTTATTTGTTTGCAGCTCTTCCGCTTGCACTTTTGTCTTATATGGAGCACCAACGAACCTTGCGGTCTTCAACCATTTTGGAAATATACCTCTCTGTTTCCACCATTTTTGACGCAGCCCATCTCAGAACCCTATGGCTACGACATGAAAGTATCAGCATCGCTGCAGTCTCGACTGTATCCCTCATGTTGAAGATTGTTATCTTCTCACTCGAAATGGTCAGCAAACGCCAAATTTTGAAACCAAAGCTTTCATCTTACTCTCCAGAGTCAACTGCAGGCTTTATTAATCGGATAATGTTTTGGTGGTTGAACCCTTTATTCCTCAATGGCTACCAAAATCTTTTGTTCTTGCACGATCTGTTTGATCTCGACAAACAGCTCACTACAACCTATCTCATTCGATCATTTGAAGTGTCTTGGAAAAAAGGTGTAAACACAAAGCTCCAACATCTTTCAAGTATTTAGTATAGATCAACTACTGATTTGGATAAATTAAATTAGTACCTGCCGACAACCCGTATCGACTTTTCAAGACGCTCCTATTTGCCTACAAGGCACCGATAATTCATGGAATTCTCCCACGCATAGCCCTTATTGCACTTAACTTCTGTCAGCCATTTCTCATTACCCGCGCAGTAAGCTTCTCTATGCAGGCTGTTAGCAATGAGAGTACAAACTCTGGCTATGGGATGATAGGAGCTTACGGTCTGGTTTATGTTGGAATAGCTGTACGTTATAAGCAGATGAAAACTCTCAGAAACTTTTGGACTGATCTTTAAAAGTTGGCAACAGGCCAATATCAGCACCAAACTTATCGCGCAATTACTATGATCCGAGGTGGCCTAGTCTCCAAGATATTCCAAAAGACTACAGAATTAAGTCTTAGCGACCTTAAAGTGGACGCTTCTCTGACTCTGATGAACACAGATATCGAAAGAATTAGTGTTGGTCTCCAGATGGTCCATGATCTCTGGGCAAACTTGATCGAAATTGGATTAGCAACATATCTTCTCCATAGGCAGCTGGGAGCGCCATCAGGCATCCCACTTGGAGTTGCTGTCGGTATGATTTATTTTGCAATCAAAATATTATACTAGACTTCCGTGTTCACTAACCTTTCGCAAAATAGTATCGATATTTATCTCCGCAGGTGTATCGGGATTCATTATGGCGAGACAGAAGCTGTGGCTCGAGGCTATTGAGACGAGAATCGCAGTCACCACAAAAATGCTTGGAGCTATGAAAGAAGTCAAGCTGACAGGTCTATCGGAAATTCTTCTTAGAAGGGTTCATGATCTTCGTGTTACAGAGCTTCAAATCTCAAAGGGATTCCGGAGGCTCCTCATCTGGGCATTGGCTTTGAGTGAGTAGAACTCCCGGCCCTTCAGTTGCAGTTACAAGCCGCTCAACGTGGAAGATATTGTCTAACTCAATTTTTTTCTTTAAGCTTATATTACCCCTGTCTTCGCACCAATCCTCACCTTCGCTACCTTCGCCGTTCTGTCACGCTCAAAAGGCGACGATGGCGTTGGCACAGCGCAAGTTTTCACATCATTATCACTCTTTGTCTTGCTTTCGACACCACTAGGAACGTTTATTATGTCCCTCAACAACTTCCTCAGTGCAGTTGGCTGTTTTAGCAGAATCCAGGCATACCTCAACACTACTCCGCGCGTCGATACCAGAATCCTACCTTCGCATATGGGGGAGGGCAAAAATGTGAACACGGTAAGCTCTGAAAAGGTGGACTTGATCGAGACAAACAAGATTTCGCCCATAAATTTAGGCTTGCAACCAAAGATTGTTGCCAAAGGAGTAGAGCTGTCGGAAGACATCGTTGTAGAAATTCGGAACGGTGCTTTTGGTTGGAAGACATTTCCAGTGGCAGAGTCAAAATTCATTCAAACAAAATTTGACGTGGAATCGGCCGCGGTAGGCCTCAAAACCGCCGCGACGAAAGAGCGCGACAGTTCAAATAAGCCAGTAGTAGAGGCAGAACCAGAACTAATACTTCGGAATATCAATTTTTCAATTAGACGCGAAACTATAACAGCCATCATTGGACCTGTTGGTAGTGGCAAGTCCACCTTATTGAAGGCCATATTAGGTGAAGCCCCAATTACTCAGGGTACAGTCCAGATTGCGTCTGATGATTTTGCGCTTTGCGAACAAACGCCCTGGCTGGTAAATGGAACAATCCAACGTAGTATCTTGGGAACTTCAGTCTTCAATCAGGAGTGGTACAATATCGTCATCCAAGCGTGTGCCCTCGAAGAAGACCTTGAGCAGCTTCTAAGGGGCGACCAGACATTGGTAGGCAGTAAAGGCATCACGTTAAGTGGTGGACAGGCCCAGCGAATTGTAAGTTTTTTTTTCCTAGATGACCACCATGCAGTACTATTAGTATAGTGAACAAATTGCTAATTATGCAAACATTCATAAAGTCACTTGCAAGGGCAGTTTACTCGAAGCGAGAGGTTTTACTCCTCGACGATCCTTTCAGAGGACTAGACGCCCACACGGAAGACCAGATCTTTCACAACTTGCTAGGTCAACAAGGTTTACTACGTAAGAGCGGTATAACCGTGGTTTTTGTCACCTCTACAGGTAGGTTTGAACAGCAGTAACGTGGTACACTACACACGGTACACGCTAATTGCGGGTTTGTACACCAAATGTAGAGCCTAATGTCGGCGTGCGATGCAAGAGTAGGTAGATTTTCGGACGTATAGCTGACTGTAACAAACTAGCAACTCGAATTTCGTATGCAGATCATATCATTGTCCTAGACAAAACTGGATTGATTGCTGAGCAGGGCAGCTTCCAGCACTTGAATTCGACTGCCAGAAGCTATGTTGCCGGCCTTTCAGTATCGACTGCTAATTGGAACACTATTCTGTATGAAAAGTCCTCGCAATCCACGGTTGTGGATGTGAATTGCAATTATCGTGCTCATGGACCAAATATTTTTGGGGATTCCTCTGCGGCTGAAGCGAACCGACGCACGGGCGATATGCAGATATATTCGTATTATTTCAAATCAATTGGACGTCTTCCAACGATTTTGTTTGCAATTACCCTTTCACTATTTGTGTTTGCATTCTCATTTCCAAGTATGAGTTACTCTATTATCTGTAAAGATGTTCCAAGTCTTCCAGTGTCAAGGCTGACTTTTGGCAAGATGTTTGGCTAAAATGGTGGGCCACGGCAAATATTAAACACCCTAATGAAAGGCTTGGGTACTATCTTGGTATCTACGTACTTTTTGGAGTAGCTGCAATAATCTTTCTTATGTTCAGCTGTTGGTAAGTTCTTCAAAAAAGTCGTAATGTTTCGGAGTACTGGCTGAGCATGACTAACTAATCCTGCATAACTAGGCTCGTCATCATCGCCATGGTGCCCAAGTCGGGCGAATTTTTTCATTTGATACTGTTGAAACGCATTATTGTGTATGCACCGATTTCATGTATACTGGTGCCTAACATTAACTTCTGTTATAGTGCGCCGATGTCTTTCTTTTCCGCAACAGATACTGGCACCACTCTCAACCGATTAAGCCAAGATTTGCAGCTCATTGATATGGATCTTCCAGTTTCGGCTTTGAATGCAAGTTCCGGTGAGATTTCCTTCTCGTCACTGAATGCTTGGAAGAAAATAGGTTCAAAATTCATTAACATGACTGCAGCATTTATGTTTTGCATTGCCCAAATGATTCTGATGGCCATCGTCTCCAAATTTGCTGCCATCGCGTTCCCATTCTTTCTCCTTGCATTTTATACTATCCAGCGATGCTATCTACGAACATCCCGCCAGCTCCGTTTCATGGACATCGAAGCTAAAGCACCGCTCTTCTCCCACTTTGTAGAATGCCTCAGCGGCCTCGCAACAATCCGCGCTTTCAGATGGCAGGCCACTCTTGAAGATAAGAACAGCGAATTGCTCAACATTTCGCAGAAGCCCTTTTACTTTCTTTGGGCTATACAGCGCTGGTTGACCGTCGTGCTTGACCTCGTCATCGCTGCTATTGCAGTTCTGTTAATGATCCTGGTAGTTAAACTCCGCGGAAACATCAGCGCTGGGAATGTGGGCATAGCACTCGTGAATGTGCTGTTGTTTAGTCAGAGTCTCAAGTTATTTATTACATATTGGACAATATTAGAGACGCATATTGGGGCAATTGCGCGCATTAAGAACTTCGAGTCTTCGACACCGTCGGAGAATCAAGATAGGGAGAATAAAGAACTGCCAAAGGTGTGGCCGATGAAAGGAGCGATTCTGTTCCATGATGTTTCTGCTAGCTATAGGTAGTGATCTAACGTGGATTCACATTGATTGTGTTCGTACTAATTTTTTGCGCACGAACAGGAAATCCGAACGAGTTCTTAAGAATTTATCGCTAGATATTCAACCAGGTCAGAAGGTTGCAATCTGTGGACGCACTGGAAGGCTCGTATACCAAACAAATTCAACAGTCATGATCTTCTCATTATTGACGTATACGCAGTGGCAAGAGCTCTATAGTGCTCTCTCTCTTTCGGATGATGGAAGAATTCTCCGGTAACATCATAATTGATGGTGTTGATATCTCGACCATCCCTCGACAAGAAATCAGATCCAGAATCATCTGTGTCTCCCAAGATTCGTTTCTGCTGAATGCAACGGTACGTATCAACGCTGATCCTTCAGAAAATACTACGGACGCGGCCATCATCGAAACATTACAGAAAGTACATCTTTGGGACCTGATCGAGAGGAAAGGAGGCTTAGATGTAGAACTAAATTATATGTTCCTATCACACGGGCAGAAGCAGATATTCTGCTTGGCACGAGCTATGCTACGTCGGAGCAAGATTTTAGTTCTGGATGAGGCGATGAGCAGGTATTTACATTTCTTAATGCTTGGCATACTCTTGCAGCCGCAATATGTAGCAATGATTGTGCTAATATCTTAAAGTGTCGACAAAGTCACGGATGAGCTCATGCAATCCATCGTTGATGCCGAATTTCAAAATCACACCATAGTGTCAATTGGTCATAAGTTAGATAACGTGATCAATTATGACAAAGTTGCAGTGTTAGAAGCTGGACATCTTGTCGAATTTGAGAGCCCAGAGGTGCTTCTTAGTAACTCGAAATCTCATTTCAGTCGCCTCTACCAGAAATCCAGAAGAGTCAAGGTAAGATATGAAGCTGTTGAGGATATAACAGTGGGTGGAGGCGTGGCAATCGCCGAAGGGGAGGTCGAGATAGATCAAAAAGGCGAGAAGTCATCAATCTAGAGCGCGACAGATTTGGTCGAATCATTTTCGATTGAATTTTTCTCTATATTTTCTACATAGTTGAATAGCCGTGACTACTCTCCACTATAAAGTAATGTAGTCATCTTCCTGCCGGCGGCCTTTTTTTTTAGCTTCATTTTGGTCAAATGACTATGTAAGCGGTGAAAGTTGGTGGAAGGGTTGAAGAAAAACAAAAAAAATGATGTTATTGTATTTTCGCCTTTGTGGCAGAAACTATAAATTAGGCCCTTGATGCATCGTAACTTGCATCAACTAGGTTACCGCTACAATTTCGAATACTTTCATAATAAGTGACGAAATGACGTGTTATTGTTTAAGCATAAACTGCTGTCTTTCGATGTAACGCTAGCACCTGTCTCAGGACCACCTGGTATAATTAATGGCAAAAGCAGCCCCAATAGATGTGGGTAAAACCCTTAGATTGAGGGTTAGTCCTAATTCAGGGCATCTTCGAAGATGACAGGCAGCAGGAGTTAGGGGTTAATATGTAGGATATGTTTAATTTGCCGCTAGGATGAGGTTCTTGTACTTACTTGCTCATATGTATTGGTATGGATTACTGATCTGAGCACGCCACACTGCACCTAACCTAGCACCGCACCCTCTTACTGTAAGTCTAGTCCCAGGGTATTAGTCAAAGTGAGATTGATCACATAAATTCTTGCTGGCATCCTGATATCTACAAGGAGCTAGGCTGATTGTTTGCCCTTCACTACACCCGAAACCAAATCTTGTGCAACCACGTTCTGTTAGCCAGGTGTTACCGAAGGAAATTGCAGATACTATAAAGGAGGAACTTGTTCTTACAGCTAACCTCTTTCGAGATCTATATTTTCAAACCCCTGTTCACCACTATTTTATATTTTAAACTACAACTAGTCACGGCTTTATTTTTTAGTAAGCTTTTTGTAACCATCCCAAAACTGCAGATTATAATTGGAACGCTCTCTTCGCCTTTTTATTACCGTTAAAGTTGGTACTTCTAACTTTTGTTTACAGAAATAATTCGTGATAACTCTCTACCGCACGTACCTCACTCATAATGGCAGGCTTGAACAGCTTTCAACCTGATCAAGCGAACAATGGAGCTATCAACCCATTTATAGATCGTACTGAGAATTACAAAAATGCTACTAAGCTCAACATTGATACTGGGTTTGATAGCCTGAGTGTGGAGATAGAACATCTTTCGGGTACCGGTACTACTAGGCTTGAATCAGCTTTTCTTGATACTGTCACAACTGAAAGAGACGGGGATTTGGGTCAGAACACGATCCTGCTCACAGCATGGACTTTGATGCTTCGCTGTTATACCGGCTTCAGGGGAGTTGTCCTTGACTTCTTTCAAGTTCTGCACCATGTTAGTGCGAAGGACATTGTAACTTCCATGGTATTAGATATTGACTTTGTTGACATTCATAGTATTAGGGCTTTAACTACTTTTGTTGAGCAGGCTTACTCGACCGAATTGAAACCAAACTCTCTACTTCAGCTTGAGTGTAACACCTCTCGAACTTTGTCACCAAAGGGCTATCTGAAATCTGGAGTTATCATGCAAAGGACTGAAACGAGCACAACGTCAACTCCAGAAGTCAGTTATCTTACTCAGGTAAAGAGCTCACTTCCCTTACCAAGAGTTCGCCAAGAAACTATGAAGATCAAAATAAGCTAATATTGATTGCCTACAATAGAGCCTGCAAGCCGATGTCATTTTAGGCTGTCATAATTCCCACGATGCACAGAAAATAACACTGTATTTTCGGCCGTCAATCATATCCAGAGTTGAAGTAGCTAATATGGCCAATCTATTCGCACAAACTCTCAGGTCAGTGATAGAGTACCCAGACAAGACGCTGCAAGACTACATGTTGTCCTGGGAAAAAGACCAGCTGCGCCACCAGAAATGGCCCAATCAATTACCAGCAACGGTGGAAAGATGCATCCACGACGTGATCAAACAGCAGGTTATTATCCAACCTCAAGCCATTGCAGTGTCAGCATGGGATAAAACTTTTACTTATTTTGAGCTTGAAGAGACTGCAGTTCGTCTCGCACACCATCTTAAGCGCCTCGGAGTTGGCAAAGAAAAGATTGTGCCGCTTTGCTTTGAGAAGTCGGCATGGGCGATTGTTGGTATTCTTGCGGTATTAAAAGCTGGCGGAGCATTTGTCTTCCTTGATCCTGTTCAGCCCACCAGTCGTCTATTAGATATTGTCAATGGTGCTGATGCCGAAATCATTCTCACATCATCTGAGAATGCTCATTTGATGGCTAGCTTACTTGGAAGTGTCGTTGTAATCAATCAGACCACACTTAGCCAACTGCCACTTCATGCAGATGAGCCTGTCTCAGGAGGGGCGACAAGTCGAAGTGCCGCTTATATCATCTTTACCTCTGGTACAACTGGTAAACCTAAAGGAACAGTAATCGAGCATGGATCTTATTGCTCGGGTGCAGCGGTTCATACCAAGGCAATGCACATGAATTCTAAGAGTCGTGTTCTACAATTTGCATCTTATACATTTGATGCTTGTATGTCCGAAATACTCACCCCCCTTATGGTAGGAGCGGCTGTTTGCGTCCCCCATGATCATGAAAGATTACATGATATCACGAGAGCCATGGATCGATTAAGCATCAACTGGGCACTTTTGACGCCATCATTTGTACAGTTTATAGACCCATTGGCTGTTCCTAAGCTTCAGGTCCTGGTTTTAGGTGGAGAAGCCATGTCACAAACCAATTTAACGACTTGGTCTGACAAAGTCACTCTTGTCAATGCCTATGGTCCGACGGAATGCTCGGTCATCGCGACAGTCAACTCAGTCGTTCACCATGATTCGGATCCTAGCAATATTGGGCGATCAGTATGTGGGCATGCATGGATTGTTGAACCAGGAAATCACAATATCCTGGTCTCTGTAGGCTCTATTGGTGAGCTAGTCATCGAAGGTCCAACAATCGCTCGAGGATACCTTAAGGACAAGAAGAGGACAAACCAAAGTTTCATAGAAAATCCAACTTGGGCAGCTAAGGTGGCTCACTATCGACGGAGAATGTACAAAACTGGCGATTTAGCTAGATTGAATGACGATGGCACATTGACATTCGTCGGCCGCAAAGACACGCAAGTAAAAATTCATGGCCATCGTGTGGAGCTTAGTGAAATTGAACACCACTTAACGACCCAGAAGTATGTTAGCCATGCCCTTGCAGTCGTCCCCATTACTGGATATGTCAAGCAGCGTCTTACTGCAGTTATTTGTCTATCTCAATTCTCAACAACAAAGACTTACGACACAGCGAATCAAATTAAGCTTGCTAAATGTACCGACAAGAGCATCCAAAATCAGATTTCAAGCATACGCAATTCGCTTCTTGAGCGTCTTCCAAATCACCTAATTCCTTCTTTATGGATACCTGTTGAGGTTATTCCTCTTCTGCCTTCTGGGAAAATGGATCGTAAATTGGTCGATAGCTGGGTAAGTAACCTACCGAAAGATATTTATTACCAGATAACCGAATATGATACGGCTGAAAGCTCAAATTCTGATACTGAGCCCAATGATATCTTTTCGCTGCCAAGGAGTGTTATTGAATCGAAGATTCATCGGATTTGGGCTCATGTACTCAACTTTCCTCTTCACATTCTAAGCTTTGATCGGGGATTCTTGAATCTGGGTGGTGATTCAATATCTGCCCTGCAGGTTATGTCTAAGTGTCGCTCAGAGGGTATCCGCCTCAATGTCCAAAATATCATCCGCAGCAAATCCATCTCTGAGTTGGCGAAAACAGCAAAGCCTGTTGAACAAATGTCCTACGAAGATGAAGTTGATGTACCCTTTGATCTCTCTCCGATCCAGAAACTTTGGTTCTCACTGCCAGGTCAGTCTGTGGATTGCACAACGAGCCACTTCAACCAGAGCTTCCTCATGCAATTAACTCGCTACGTGGATAGACAAAGAATCCAAGATGCAATCGAAGAGCTGGTTTTACGACACTCTATGCTACGCGCTAGATTTTCCGAATCGGGGACTGGAGTTTGGCAACAACGCATCTCAAACGATACTCTTAACTCTTACAGGCTTCATCATCATCATTTTAATGTAATTGACGAAGCCTATCCGGTGATTTCGGCCACCCACAAAAGTTTGAACGTGAAAGTGGGCCCTCTTTTTGCGGCAGATTTGTTTGAAATCAAAAATGGAAACCAACATTTGTTCCTTGTTGCTCACCACTTGGTTATTGATCTTGTGTCTTGGAGAATCATTCTTCAAGATCTAGAGGACATTCTCGAGCACAAAGTCATTTCATGGGACAAAGTATTACCTTTTCAAGCCTGGAATAAGCTCCAAATCCAGCACAGTCAAACTTCGAGCTCAGCCAAGGTATTACCATTGGAAGTCTCACAGGCGGACCCAGATTTCTGGGGACTGAAAACCAAATACAACACATACAGTAAGGCTACCCGCGAAACATTCACCATTGAGCAGGAGGTTTCGAAAATACTACTAACCGGGTGCCATAATGCTTTGAATACCGAGCCCGTTGATATACTGCTATCCGGAATTTTGCACTCTTTTCGTCAAGTTTTTGCAGATCGAGCTCCATTGACTGTATATAACGAAAGTCACGGCCGAGAACCTTGGGATGCGAGTATTGATCTCTCTGGGACCGTCGGTTGGTTTACTACCATGTATCCTATCACTGTGAAATCTACTTCAGATGTCATAAATACAGTTCGGACTGTGAAGGACCTTCGACGGAAGATACCTTACAATGGACGCCCGTATTTTGCTTATCGCCAATTGAATATTGAAGGTACAGATACCTTTAGCCACCATTGGCCATTCGAAGCAACATTCAACTATCTGGGCCAATATCAACAATTTGAGCGAAATGATTCGCTTCTAAGGCCTATTGGCCGTATGGCTGGTGAGGTTACAGGAGCAGGTGAGGCATCTGACGTGGGTAAGTTGGCGCCTCGTGTAGGTATATTCGAAATATCTGCTGGCATGGTAAATGGCGAAATAGAGTTTGCTTTTATATATAGTAAGGAGCTTAATCACCAGGATAAGATCAAGCAATGGGTGACTGAATGTGGAGGCACCGTAAAGAGAATTGTGTATCAGCTCATGAATATGAGTCCGCAGCCTACACTCGCAGACTTTCCACTGATCCCTTTGACATACGGCAGCATGGACAGATTGTTGGATTCTGTTCTGCCGGGCATTAATCTGCCAAATCTAGACAATGTTGAAAATATCTATTCCTGTACACCGATGCAGCAGGGAATCCTACTCGGCCAATCACAAAACAAGTCTTACTACGCCGTCCATGTGACCCGGGAAGCAAAGTTAGACAGCTCTCGAGTTGATGTCCACAGATTGCTTCTTGCGTGGCGAGATGTTGTCGATCGTCATAGTATGCTAAGGACTATATTTGTCGAAAGTGTTTGTGACGGTAGCTCATTTGACCAGATTGTGCTCAGAACAATAAAGGCAGAAGTTATCCACTGGATGTGCGAAGAGTCAGAAGCGTTGGATACTTTGGAGTGTCAAGCTGCTATGCAAACTATTTCTTCAGAGCCTGCTCACCGATTAAGTGTGTGCGAGACATACTCTGGAAGAGTTTTTTGTAAGTTAGAAATTAGCCACGCTCTTGTTGATGGGAGGTCAATGCAGTTGCTATTCAGAGATCTCTCTCTAGCTTACAACAGAGAAACTAAACTCTCCAAGGCAGCTCCATATAGTCACTATGTTGATTACGTCCAAAACCAACCTGGCGAGTTGAGTATTCAATACTGGACTGAATATTTGAGAGGAGCCTCGCCTTGCGAGTTTCCGATACTAATTGACGAACTGAAAGAAGAAGACCGCTTATCCTCAATACAGATAGTTGTAGATGACCTGTCAGACATGATGAAGTTACTGGCGGAAAGAGGACTTACCATTTCTACCATTCTGCATACAGCCTGGGGCTTGGTCTTACAGTCTTACACTGGCTTGGACAGTGTTTGTTTTGGCTATCTTTCGTCTGAACGGGACGCCCTAATTGACGGGTTACAAGATGCTGTTGGTCCTATTATCAATATGCTCCCCTGTCGCATTGACTTAGCTCACTCTGACAAGTTAACACATGTTCTAGAGCAAGTCCAGACTGGTTTTTTGGGTAGTCTTGCGCACCGAAGCTTTTCTCTAGCAGACGTGTATCACAATTTAGGTCTTTCTCATACTGCGCTGTTCAACACCGTTCTTTCTTTCCAGAACAATACTGGCGATCTTTTTTCAAAGGGGGCTCTCCTGTATTATGAAGATGTTACATTTCATGATCCAACAGAAGTAAGTAATTTCACCACAAACCAGATGAGTTGAATTCCTAACCATCAAACCTAATTAGTATCAAGTTGCAGTAAATGTTGAGCTTTTAGACGACAATATGGTTATCGATATAAGCTACTGGACTGCGGGTCTTTCTGATGGAAATGCTACTCATCTATGCAGCACATTTTGTCAGGTTCTGAAGGATTTAGTCGCTAATCCTCATAATACCATCGGTGAGGTGCATCGGCTAAGCAGTTTAAGTATGCAGACTATCCACAAATGGAACAATCTAGCCATCGATGCTTCTAATGAGTGTCTTCATACTGCGATTGCTCACCAAGGGCAATACCAGCCACATTCTAGTGCTATTTCTGGATGGGATGGTAGTTTCACATACGCCGAACTGGAGGCTATTACGGACAAGCTTTGCCAGCAACTGTCGCTACTGAATATTGGGCCTGAATGCTTCGTACCAATTTGCTTTGAGAAGTCCGTATGGGCAATTGTTTCCATGCTAGCTGTCCTCAAATCTGGAGGAGGATTTGTTCCACTCCATCCATCCTACCCACAACTTCGTATGTACGAGATTATTAACCAGGTACACGCTAAAGTGGTTTTAACCTCTTCAAGTTTCCGAGGCCTCAAACTGCCAGAAAATATTACGACTATTGAGGTATCCAGCTCCATAATGGATTGGACTCCCGAAGTATCAGCTATAAGTAAGCAGCGACTTAAAGTGAGTCCTAATAATACAGCCTATGTACTTTTTACTTCAGGCAGTACTGGCAACCCAAAGGGCGTGATGATGGAACACGCTTCGGCAATGTCCGGCATTAGAGCCCATGGTAAGGCTATGCACTTCAGCCAAAGCTCTCGAGTGCTTCAGTTTTCTGCCTATGTTTTCGATGCCTGCATTGCTGAGATTTTCACCACTTTAGTTCACGGTGGCTGTATCTGTGTTCCGTCCGAATCCAGCAGAATGAATGACCTTAGTCAATTTATTGCAGATAAACAGATCAATTGGGCGTTCCTAACACCTTCTGTTGCTCGCATTCTTGAGCCACATAAGGTTGTCTCGCTACAAACATTCACTATTGGTGGTGAGGCTGTTGGCAAAGATATTATTAGCAAATGGGCAAGTAAGTCTGGCGCAATGAATGTGTACGGTACAACCGAGTGCTGTGTCTTTTCAACCGGAAATGTGATTACAGATACCTCTGCACCAGAAAATATTGGGAGAGCTCTTAGCGGAAGGTGCTGGATTGTAGATCCAAATGACTATACAAAGCTTATGCCAATTGGTAGTGTTGGCGAGCTTGTTATTGAGAGTCCGGCTGTAGCTCGATGTTATTTAAATGATGAGAAGAAATCTATGGACTCTTTCGTCAATGTGCCAGGCTCATTTCCGCTAACTCAGGATGTTGCTCGCTACAGAATGTATAAAACGGGAGATTTAGTGCGGTACACTTCTACAGGATCAATCTGGTATATAGGCCGCAAAGACTCCCAGATTAAGTTAAATGGACAGAGAATTGAGCTGTGCGAGGTTGAATTCCATCTGCAGCAGGCTATTCCTAATTCCGCCCAGATAGCAGTTGAATTGGTTTGTAAAACGAATGGTCATGATGCGTATGCACTAGCTGCATTTTTGAGTTTGAATGGCTGTGTCAAATCAGAGGAGATACCTGCATTGTTGCCAACCTCAGCTAATTTCCAGACGATGGCGAGTGACTTTGATTATGCTCTCGCTAAAACATTGCCCAAGCATATGATCCCATCACTATTCTTTCCTGTCAGCCACCTTCCCGTTACCACTTCAGGTAAGCTTGACCGGCCGATGCTCCGGAAGCTCTTTTCTAGCCTATCGGAAGAAGTTGTCGTTTCGTATAAGTTCGTTGAAAAGAACAAGAAAATTCCAGTAACGGCCAGTGAAATCAAAATGCAGCGGATATGGGCACAGACCCTGAGAATTCCAGACAATATGATTGGAGCTGATGATAGTTTTTTTCAACTTGGCGGTGATTCTATTGGCGCAATGAAGCTTGTAGCAGCAGCCAGAGCGGAAGGTTTTGGTTTCTCTGTGGCTGACGTGTTCAGATCACCCAAGCTTTGGGATCTCTGCAAATTAGGGGCTCTCGATAGTAAAAACGTTGCTGCACCCATCGAACCATTCTCGCTTATTTTGGAACAAAATGCCTTGGACGATATCAGGGCAGAAGTTGCCTTTCTTTGCAGGATAGAGAAGGCAGCAATTGAAGACGCTTATCCCTGTAGTCCCTTACAAGAGGGTCTTTTTGCTTTATCGAAAAAGCAGTATGGTGCTTACATCGCCCAGAACATCTTCATCCTCCCATACCAAACCGACATCAAACGTCTGGAAGCGGCGTGGCGAGCTGTAGCCGACAAAGAAGCCATTTTGCGAACACATATCGTGCAGACACAAGCAGCTGGAACTCTTCAAGTTGTATACAAATATGGTATCCAATGGAACGAATCTTCATCTCTAGTAGAGTGTCTTGCACAGCATAGAAGACTCCTAGAAGTTGATGGTGAAGCACTGAACCAATTCACCATTGTCAAGGATACATCTGACACATGCCGGTTAGTTTGGACCACTCATCATGCATTGTATGATGGCTGGAGCCTACCATTGGTCCTCAACAAAGTTGAAGATTTATATATTTCCAATGATTGTGCTAGCTCTGTACCCTATTCTAGGTTTGTCCAGTATCTTAAAAATTCTGATTGCAAAGAGATGCGCGAGTATTGGACCTCGCAAACAACAGGCGTCAGTTGTGTAGAGTTTCCGAAAATGGCACATAGAGACCAAAAAAGAAAAGAAAAAAGAAAAGCCAGCCATGTAATCAAAGTTGATGCCTTAGAGTCCCTAGTTGATTCAGAAATAACAATGTCTACTATCATTAGAGGAGCATGGGGAGTCTTGTTGGCAGCGTATTCTGATACTGAAGACATAACATTTGGTGCTATTCTCAGTGGTCGTAATGCTCCTATTTTGGGTATCTCAGAAATAACGGGACCAACCATAACCACAGTCCCAGTGCGAATTAAAGTAAAGCGAACTATGACTCTCTACACTTATCTCAAAACTATACAAAAGAATACAGTGGATATGATCCCATTTGAGCATGCAGGGCTTCAATACATCAAGCAACTCAGCGATGACGCTAACGCTGCCTGCAACTTCCAAAACTTGTTAATTATTCAACCAAAGTCAGAAAGTGACTACACCACTGAGCTATGGAACTCCTGGGAGACAGTTGAGAACGAAGATTTCCATACATATCCGCTAACTATAGAATGTATTTTGAGTGATGTTGATGTTCAGATCAAAGTACACTATGATGAAGCTTTGATTCCCCACTGGCAGGTGATTAGTATGCTGCAACAACTTGAGCATGTTATCGGGCAATTAAGCTCAACCGAATCTCATAAGACGGTTCGCGAACTGACTCTCGTTACAAAAGGAGAAATTGACCTTATGAGCGAATGGAACTCATCGTATGAAAACATTGACCGTTGTATACATGCTGTTATCAAAGACCAAGTAGTCTACGACCCTCAGGCTTCGGCAATATGTGCCTGGGACGGAAACTTTTCCTACCAAGAACTAGATCAAGCAGCGGAAAAGCTTGCTTCTTATCTGGTAATTCTGGGAGTTGGCCCAGATGTCGTTGTTTCCCTCTGTTTTGAGAAGTCAGCTTGGACGATAGTTTCTATGTTAGCTGTTCTTAAGTCTGGTGGTGCGTATGTATCATTAGATCCATCACACCCGTGGGAGCGCAAGAAGGCTCTCATCGACAACGTTGAAGCACGCCTACTTCTAACATCCCCAGCTCAAAGATACATATTCACGGAGCATGAAGGTGAAATTTTGTACATTGATTCTGTGTTTGTTACTCAGCTCGATGAACCCAATCTGAATTTATCTATCTGTGCTTCGAGCAAAAATCCAGCTTTTGTAGTTTTTACCTCTGGATCTTCAGGAATTCCTAAGGGAATTGTAATGGAACATGGGGCATTCTGCTCCAGTGCGAATGCACACGGGCCGGCCCTGGGAATTAACAGAAGATCACGGGTTCTGCAATTTGCTGCATACACTTATGACGTTAGCATGGGCGAAATCCTGACTACACTTATGGAGGGCGGCTGTATATGTGTTCCCTCTGACTTTGATAGGTTGAACGACCTTGCCGGCGTAATCAATCGGATGGGTGTTACCTGGACATTCCTGACACCCACTGTCGCCAGCTTATTACAACCTTCTGATGTGGAGAGCTTACAAGTGCTTGTTCTTGGTGGTGAGCATTGCAGAGAGAGTAATATTGTATCTTGGTCCAACAAGGTCCAGCTCATTAACAGCTATGGGCCAGCTGAATGCGCAATATGGAGTGCGTGCAATTATGGAGTAAAAGAAAGTGATAAACCATCACTTATTGGTCGTAGAATCGGTAGTTATCTTTGGGTTGTTGACTCGAGAAATCATGATAGACTTGTGCCAATCGGGTGTGTTGGTGAGCTTGTGATAGAAGGCCCAATCCTTGCGCGATGCTACCTAAATAATCCTACTAAGACTGCCGAATCCTTTATCTATAGTCCCAAGTGGACTAATGACCCGAATATGACAAGGAAGATGTATAAAACGGGAGATCTTGTTCGCTATAATATCGACGGCACCATTAGCATTGTTGGAAGAAAAGATAGTCAAGTGAAGCTGCATGGTCAACGCCTAGAGTTGGGTGAAGTTGAATACCATGTTAAAAGAAGCCTTCCATCAGATTTCCAGTATGTCGTAGAGCTGGGGACCAGATCTGGTTCTCAGATTTTGGCAACGTTTCTGTGCTCTGGAAATAATATAACTTCTAATACCAGTGTTGGAACTCTGGTATCGTCAATGACTGACCAGTTACGATATATATGCCAAAATTTATCTACAACACTAAAAAGTCTCCTTCCGGCTTATATGGTTCCATCTTTATACATTCCTGTTAAATGTGTACCTCTGAATCTTTCTGGCAAACTTGACCGCCACATGCTCAAAAGTATTATCGGGTCTCTCTCCGATGAGCAGCTTATTATGTACAGACTATCAACTAGTCCCAAAAAAATTCCAGTAACTGTAGTGGAGAAGAAACTCCAGATCATCTGGGCTAAAATATTGAAGATAAGTCCCGATCTTGTGGGAGCCCAAGATAACTTTTTTCATCTTGGAGGAGACTCTGTCAAGGCTATGCAACTAGTTGTGTTAGCTCGTAGTGAGGATATAGAGGTTTCTGTAGCGAGTGTATTCCGGTATCCCATTTTGGAAGACATGTCTTGCGTTGTTACTACTTCATCATTTGAGACTACTAGTAACATAACTCCATTTAGTCTCATCTCTCCCAGCCAGTCGACCTCGCTCGACTCACTCATTGAGGAGTGTTCGGCTCAATGCGAGGTCGCAAAAGACTTAATACAGGACGCATATCCATGTAGTTCTCTGCAGCAAGGGCTCATTGCTCTCTCTTCGAAACAAAATGGCGCTTATATAGCACAAATAGTTTATAAGCTTGCGACTGAAACTGATATTACACGTTTCAGACAAGCGTGGCAAGTAGTAATTGAAAAACAACCGATTTTAAGGACAAGAATTGTACACACTGATGGTGCTGGAATACTACAGGTAGTCATCAGAGAGAAAATAACCTGGCTAACACCAGATTCCGTTCCAGATGTACTAACCGAAAAGCTGGGCTCATCTTCTCTATTTGGAAAACAACTATCCAAGTACTCCCTTGTTACAAATATAAATAATCCAGCGGAAAGATACTTTGTGTGGACGTTACACCATGCTCTGTATGATGGTTGGAGCATGGAATCAGTTCTCGAGCAAGTGGAGACTGTTTATCGCCATGGTCCGGATAGAAGCAGTACCCACCCAGTCCAATATTCCAGCTTCATACGGTACCTTGAAGGGATAGACCTTCCCGCCGCTCACATTTACTGGAAGTCGTATCTGGCAGAAGGAGCCTTTGTCGACTTCCCACAATGTAAATCATATTCTACGGCAAAGACAAGATCTAGCAGTTCTCTTTCGCATCTAATTCGGCTACCTGAGCGAGCTCATCTCGACATTACTCTTCCAAATATTCTTCGAGGTGCTTGGGCTATCCTCCTGTCCGCATATACAGGGACTAGTGACATTGTCTTTGGCTCTATCCTTAATGGTCGGAATACCCCTATTCCAGGTATTGACCAGATTGTTGGACCAACTATGGCTTCTGTGCCAGTCCGAGTACAGATACCTGGAGAACAAAAGGTTATCGAATTCCTTGAAAAGATACAACATGACTCAGTTGAAATGATGCCCTTTGAACAGATTGGCATCCAAAATATCAAGGCCCTATCTGAGGAAACTCTGGTTGCTTGTGAATTCCAGAATCTCTTTGTAATTCGCACCACGCACGGAGCTAGTGATCGGAATAATAAGATTTGGTCAGTTACACCAGAAAGTGTCATAGACGATGGATTTCAAACATATCCACTAGTGATAGAGTGCACCATTGGAGCCAATGGCGTAGATGTACATGCTCAGCATGACCCAAACAACCTCACAGCTGAACAAATCCAGAACTTGCTTACTCAGCTCGATTACATTGTCCACCAGCTCCACAAGGCTAATAGTGACGCTATTGTATCCTCGCTAATCATCTGCTCCCCAGAAGCGGAAGTAATTGTCCAGAAGTGGAACGGAGAGTATTTAGATCCAGTTGAGGAGTGTTTGCATACTATTATCAAGCGATTTGTCATTTCACAACCGAATAAACAGGCAGTCATGGGTTGGAATGGAAGCCTTACATATAAAGAGCTTGACGACTTCGCAACCACTCTAGCTCAAAAACTGTCTGATATGCATGTGATGCAGGAAGTTCTAGTACCAGTTTGTTTTGAGAAATCCATCTGGTCAGTTGTTGCAATGCTTGGGGTATTAAAGGCTGGAGGAGCGTTTGTGCCTTTAGATCCATCACACCCGATATCCAGGCTTCAGAGTCTAGCAGCAAGACTCGATTCACCTCTTATTCTTGTATCAGAAGAGACTTTTGAGATCGGTTCAAAGATCAATGAAAATACCATAGTGGTTTCTAGAACTACTCTTAGACAGTTTCAGGAAGAACACTCCCGCCGAACAACTAGACAAACTAAGGCTCATCCTGACAATGCTGCTTATATGATTTTTACCTCTGGGAGTACTGGTATACCTAAAGGTGTTATAGTGAATCATACTGCTATTGTTACCAGCTTGACAATGCAGGGTATTACAATGGGCTTTGGAAAAGATACTCGCGCTTTACAATTCGCTTCACATGGCTTTGATGCTATTCTGGCTGAAATATTTGCTACTTTGATGCATGGTGGATGTGTCTGTATACCTTCTGAAGCACAGCGTATGGATAACCTCCCTATTTTTATCGAGAAGTCAGAAGCAAATTGGGCCTTCTTTACACCGTCTTACGCGAGGCTACTTGATCCTCTTAGTGTTCCAAGCCTAAAACGCATAATTTTAGGCGGCGAGCCGATGACTATGGATGACATCGAATCATGGATGCATATCAAGATGTTTATTCAGGGATATGGTCCAACTGAATGCTGTGTTTTTTGTGCAACCAATGGTGTGCTTCAAACTAGACCCAAAGTGCCAAGCAACATTGGTCGAGTCTTCTCCGGCTGGTCATGGATCGTGGATCCCAACAGCCATGGGCGCTTGATGCCTTTGGGAAGCATAGGAGAATTGCTGATTGAAGGTCCTATACTTGCGCGTGGATATCACTGTGATCCCGAAAAGACTGATGCTTCATTCATTGAGGATCCTCCATGGGCAAGCAAGCAAAACATTCCACGACGACGACTAATGTACAAGACGGGCGACCTCGTTCAATACAATTCAGATGGAACGCTTAACTATATTGGTCGAAAAGATACCCAGATCAAACTCAATGGGAAGCGGATTGAATTAACTGAGATCGAGCATCAAGCTGCAAAATACATACCAGCTGCCGCTCATTTCTCCGTGGATCTCATCAACCGCAAAAAGAAGAAATCTATCGTTGCATTCATTTGTTTATCACCAAAAAACAATGCAACGGCTGTAGTAGAGTCTGCGCTCTTACCGATGTCGGATGACATGCGATCATTCTGCGTTGATCTTGAATCGTCACTCTCTTCAATGCTACCTTCATTTATGATTCCCACATTGTTCATTCCTCTAGCTTTCCTACCTATGACGGTCTCAGGGAAAACTAACCAACGTGGGCTACGTAGCGTGGTCGAAAAACTTCCAGATCAAGATATCTCCCTTTATGGCCTTGTAGATATCAATAAGGTTGCTCCATCAACTCCCATGGAGGAAGTCCTCGCTTCAGTATGGGAAAAGACCCTCAGAGCCTCACCTGGTGGATTTGGCGCCAATGACAACTTTTTCCGGCTTGGTGGTGACTCCATCGCGGCCATGAATATGGTTGCCGCTGCACAGCTAAAGGGTATTTCACTGTCGGTGGCGACTATTTTCAAGCACCCATGCCTCGCAGAAATGGCGTTACATGCTGAGGCCTTAACAAAAGAAGCATCTACCGCCATCGATGAGGACATAATTGAGCCATTTTCATTGCTGGGCGCTGGCGCTGTGGTGCCTCTGGCTCTAGTGGCAGAAGCAGCAGAAACTTGTCGAGTGGCGCAAGCTTCTATCGAAGATATTTACTCTTGCAGTCCCCTTCAAGAGGCACTCATTGCTCTTTCCACCAAGCAGCATGGCGCGTATGTCGCGCACTATAATTTCAAACTCCCCGAAAATATCGATCTGAAGAGATTTAAGAAGGCATGGAGTCATGTTGTGAAGCGTCAACCAATTCTGCGTACAAGGATTGCTCAAACAAAAAACTTAGCTGCTGTGCAGGTCGTCCTCCGAGAGCCCATTTTGTGGAAAGAATTTGCCAGCATCTCAGACGCCAACACCCAAACTGCTATTCTTCCAGAGTTTCCTGGAGGTTCTTTGATTTGCTTCACCATTGCGGGCAATGCAGACATTGGATATCATTTCATCTGGACAATTCACCACGCCCTTTATGACGGCTGGAGCTTGGGATCTGTTTTCAAGGAAGTTGAAGCAGTTTACGAGAATGAATCACTGTCGAGCAACACGCCTTATGTCAATTTTATCAGATACTTGCAATCCATTGATGAGAAAGAATCCACGAATTTCTGGGGCACGCAATTGTCGGATGCTACTACCACACCATTTCCTAGGCTACCTCAATCCGGCTACAAGCTAAACGTAAAGGACTCCTTTTCACAAGAAATCACAGTTGGCCAGTTTGCCTTGACAAATTTGACATTATCTACTGCTATCAGAGCAACATGGGCTATCTTGTTGGCGAGTCACTCCGGATCTAATGAAGTTATCTTTGGTGTGACTTTGAGTGGCCGTAACGCTCCTATTCCTGGCATTATGTCAATTGCAGGCCCGACTTTGACGACTGTTCCCTTGAGATTAATTGTTGATCCCTTTTGTACTATTAGTGATTTCTTGAGACGAATACAGGATCAATCTACTCAGATGATTCCATTTGAGCATTTTGGTATACAAAAAATCCGCCAACTTGGTCAAAGTGCTGCAGCAGCATGCGAGTTTAATAATCTATTGGTGATCCAGCCCAATAACGAAGACAAGACCTCTAGTTTGTGGAAAATCAGAGATGGAGAAGCAAGTGATGCCACCTTTCACACGTACCCATTCATTATTGAATGTCAACTGAATGACTCGTCAATTGTCCTTACGATGCAATTTGACTCTGCTATCATTGCAAAGCCGAGGGTGCAGAGGATGATGCAACAGTTTGATGAAGTTCTCCAGCACATTTTGAATCACGTGCACAGTGACTGTTTAATCGGCGAAATAGATGTTTTTAGCGCTCTAGACAAGGAGTCGCTACTTAAATGGGAGAAACAGTCTCTGGTTGAGGTTGATGAATGTATTCATTCAATAGTTACGCGCCATTCTAACTTAAACCCCAAGGAGACCGCCGTCCAGGGTTGGGACCGCACGTTTACCTACTCTGAGCTCGATGAGCTTTCTACCCGCCTTGCATCTTACCTCATCGCGCAAGGCGTAGTACCCGGGGTCTTTATCCCAATTTGTTTCCGTAAGTCCGCTTGGACAATCATTGCAATGCTTGCGATCCTCAAGTCTGGGGGGGCATTTGTTCCTCTTGATCCAGAATATCCACAAAATCGACTACAAAATATTATCACTCAGGTTAACGCAAGCATTATTCTTGTATCTGATGGCGTACAGAAACTCAAATTGGATTCTAGCATTCGCTTAGTCAAGATCGACTCGACGATCGAACAATGGCTTATTACCACGTCTGTTATCTCACATCCACAACCTCACAATCCTGCATACGTCTTATTTACTTCAGGAAGTACTGGGCAGCCGAAAGGTGTGGTAATTGAGCATAGGGCAATAGCTACCAGCTCAATTGCGCACGGAGCTGCTCTGAACTTTACCAAAGACACACGCGCTCTGCAATTTGCCTCTTACACATTTGATGCTTCTATTACTGAGATCTTGACAACGCTAGTATTTGGAGGTTGCGTCTGTGTTCCTTCCGAAGAAGATCGAATGGGTAATCTTTCCTATTATATACGATCCACCAATATAAATTGGGCACTTTTGACACCGACTTTGATAAGCTTGATTCAACCTAGCGAAGTGTCGTGTCTCAAAACTCTAGTTTCTGGTGGAGAAGCTATCAATGAAGGCATAATCAAGAAATGGGCAGGAAGCTCCACCCAGCTGATGCATGCATATGGACCCACCGAGTGCTCCGTAATCTGTATCGCTGGTGCGATCTCTTCGCCAAATTCCCCGAAGGAAAGAATAGGTAGATCAGTCGGAGGCCGCTCTTGGATTGTTGATATTGACAACTACCACAAACTTGCCCCATTAGGTGCAACAGGTGAGCTGGCGATTGAGGGGCCGATTCTCGCTCGTGGATATCTAAACGATGACCAGCGAACTTCAGAGTCATTTATCACTAACCCTAAATGGATGCTTAGCAAGCTCTCGGAAGAACGAAGAAGATTATACAGAACTGGGGACTTAGTGACATATAACGAAGATGGTACAATAAACTTCATTGGCCGCAAAGACTCCCAAGTCAAACTACGCGGGCAACGTCTTGAGCTTGGAGACATCGAGCAAAATATGATATCAGAGGACTATGTGAAGCACGGGATAGTTATCTTACCTACCTCTGGTATTTGCAAAGGAAAGCTGGTTGCAATTATTGATATGAACAATGTCAGTACTGGGGTTTCGACGGCTGGTGCCTTGGAAATTGTTGACATCAAATCTGGTCGAAAAGCTTCTAGACAAGTGTCGAATATCCGTGCTGCAATTTCAAAGAAATTACCACCTCACATGGTTCCTACGATCTGGGTGGCTGTCAAGAACATCTCTGTTTTATCATCTGGAAAACTTGACCGAAAAGGAGCGACTCAGTGGATAGAGGATATGGATGAGCAGCTTTACTTTGATATCATACATCTCGGCATTGAAGAAGAAATCATTATTGCTATGCCCGAAACTTCCGTTGAAGAAATCTTCCACCGTGCTGTTGCACATATCTTAAATTTGGAGCCAAAGAAGGTGTCTATGAACGAATCATTCCTCACTTGTGGTGGCGACTCGGTCACCGCAATGCAGCTTGTTGCATACTGCAAGGCTATTGATATTGGGACGACTGTAAAAGATATTTTGCAAGCGAATTCAATCAGGGAGCTTGCTTTATTAAATATCAAGGCAAATACTATTTCATATGTTGAAGAGACAGATCAAGATTTTCAGCTATCACCTATTCAAAAACTGTATATGGACCAGATGGGGCCTGACCGGGGCCGTTTTAATCAAAGTTTTCTCCTTGAAGTGTTCAAGACGGTCAAAGTACAAGACCTTCAGTATGCCATCGCGACAATCTCTAGAAAGCACGCTATGCTTCGAGCAAGATTTAACAAGCAACATTCAGTCTGGTCTCAACGCATAAATAAAACGTCAGAAGGCTCATCTAATTTCCAAGCGCATGAAGTGTATTCAACAGGTGAAATTAGGGAAGCTATTGCCGCAAGTCAGGACTCACTCAACATTCAGGCTGGTCCTCTCTTAGCTGTTGATTTTTTTAACCTTGGTAGCAGGCAGTTCCTTTTTCTGACAGCTCATCATCTGGTTATTGATCTTGTCTCTTGGAGAATAATTCTGAATGAACTTCAAATATTACTCACTTCTGGAACTATTCCAAAACAGATTCCTTTGCCATTTAGTCAATGGATACTCTCCCAGGCAACGCAGACTGATGATACGGATGCCACTCTTCCCTACACGGTCGTACCAGCTAATCTTTCCTATTGGGGAATGAAAGATGTACCTAACATCTATCGAGATACAGTACATGAAACATGGACAGTCGATTTGGAAACAACAACTTTGCTACTGGGCAACGAGTGCAACAAGGTTTTTAATACTCTGCCGGTTGATATTTTTATGGCGTCTCTCATCCACTCCTTCAATGAAACGTTTACCGACCGAACTGTTCCCGCGCTATACAGCGAGAGCCACGGTAGAGATCCCAGTTCAGATGATTTTGACCCAAGCCAAACAATTGGATGGTTTACAACAATTTTTCCATTACAGTTGACTATTTCAAAAGATGACACTATAATTGAAACACTGCAAGCCGTGAAAGACATGCGTAGAGCGGTGTCCAGCAAGGGAAGAAATTATTTTGCTTCCCTATTAAAAACTTCAAAAAAGCAACAAGATCATCAAGCAGCCTTACAGATGGAAATTATATTTAACTATCTCGGCCAATACCAGCAGTTTGAAAGAGACGATGCCTTGTTTCGGCCAGTTGACAGCGATTTTCTTGGGATGGATAGCCCCCAGGAGACGCAGGACATAGATCCTCGAGTTCCTCGCTTCGCTCTTTTTGAGATTTCTGTCACGCTAATCAAGGAGCGCGGTGCAGAACTAAGTATTATTTTCAACAGACACATGCAGCACCATGATCGAATCAGAAGTTGGATATCTAATTCCGTTGCAACTATACAAACAGTCATCAAGCAATTGACGTGTATGGAAGGGAAAAGAACTCTGAGTGATTTCCCTCTTATTCCATATTCACAAGATGGACTGGGGAGGCTTATCAGGTCTCGCCTACCCAGAATTGGTCTTCATGAGCTTGACAAGATTGAGGATATCTATCCATGTGCACCAATGCAGCAGGGTATCTTGGTCAGCCAAACTAGAGACCCACACAACTACGCAGTCCGCATGGTCTGCGAGGTCACTGCGTCAGGAAGTCTCTCTTATGTGGATTCTCACCAATTAGCGAGCGCATGGCAATTTGTGATTCACAGGCATCCAGCACTGCGAACAATCTTTGTTGAGTGTATCTCAAATGAAGGTCTATATGACCAAATCGTCTTGAAGGATGTGATTAACAACACAATTGTTGTTCACTCTGTTGATGATGCGGACGCTCTTGTTCTTCTCGAAGCCCAGGAATCAATTGAACATGGAGAAGCAAAACCAACACACCAGCTCACAATCTGTACCACAACGACTAAACGAGTGCTCTGCAAGTTGGATATCAACCACGCAATAATGGACGGTACATCAATGCAAGTCATTTTCCGCGACTTGGCATTGGCGTATGAAGGCACTCTTGGGCAAGAGATTGGCGCTAGTCCCCTGTACAGTGAATATATTCGCTACATCCAGAATCAAAATACAACAGAGACCATTGACTACTGGACCAAATATCTCAGCGGAGCCGAGCTGTGCCATGTTCCGGTATTGGATGACGGCATCAAACATGTCAAGCAGTTAGCATCGCTTAATTTGACGATAGATAATTTTCCTGAATTGCAAGATTTCTGCAAGCGAAATAGCTTTACTGTTTCCAACATTCTGCAGGTTGCCTGGGGATTAGTTTTAAAGAGCTATACCGGATTAGATGAAGTTTGCTTTGGCTACCTCGCATCTGGGAGAGACACCCCCCTTGAAGGCATTCAAGATGCAGTAGGAGCATTTGTAAATATGCTCGTCTGCCGACTGGATCTACCGGGGGAGTGCTATCTTACCGAAATTCTTCAGAATGTACAAAATGATTATTTAAAAAGCCTGCCTCACCAAACCTGCTCACTTGCTCACATTCAGCATGCGATTGGTCTCTCCGGAAAAGCATTATTCAATACTCTAGTCTCATTCCAAAGACGCCTGGCCTCCAGTGAAACCTTAGAACCTTGTATCAAGTTCGAATATGCGGATGGACATGATCCCACCGAGGTATGTTTTCATTCTTTTATAAAGTTCAATATTAACAGTTTTTTAGTACGATATTACAATGAACATCGAGGCTGGAGAAACTACAGGATCTTTCTCAATGAGCTACTGGCATAATCGTATATCTGATGGTCAAGCCATGCACATTGCCACCACCTTCACCCAGATCTTAGGAGAGATAGTCTTATTCCCAAAGAAGCGGGTCGATGAACTAGATCTTTGTTCTGACTATACGCGAGATCAGCTACAAAAATGGAATCTGAATATTCCATCCAGAGTCGAAAAGTGCATCGATGAATCTCTTGCAGAACATGCTATTAATTCTCCCAGTGCTCCTGCAGTCCATGGATGGGACGCCAATTTCAGCTATCAGGAGCTTAACAATACTTCTACACGACTAGCACATCACCTAAGAGCAGTTGGTGTCGGACCAAATGTCAAAGTTCCAATTTGTTTTGAGAAGTCCTCATGGGCAATTGTTGTCATGTATGCCATCCTAAAGGCTGGCGGTGCATTCGTGCCGCTCGACCCTTCACATCCCATTAGCAGACTTCAGGGTATAATCTCAAAAACGGGAGCTCGAGTAATGCTTGTATCACCTAATGCACCTGAATTAACTTTTGAAGAGGAAGGAGAGGTAATTGTGGTGTCTACTGCATTAATCGATCAACTACCGAATATCACCAATAAAGTCTATTCTGATGTTCAACCGGAGCATCCCGCATATGTCATATTCACTTCAGGAAGTACAGGTGAGCCAAAAGGTGTAGTCGTTTCCCACGTTGCCTTGTCCACTAGCTCGAGTTGCCATGGAAGGGCGATGGGGTTTGAATATAACTCACGCGTCCTTCAATTCTCATCATATGTATTTGATGTGAGTATTACGGAGATCTTTACCACAATCGTTTACGGAGGCTGTATCTGCGTTCCTTCGGAGGAAGATCGCATGAGCAATCTTGCTCAGACGATTACAAGAATGGGTGTTACTTGGGCATTTTTAACCCCTTCCCTTGTTAGCCTAATCGAGCCTGCTAGTGTCCCATCATTGAAAACTCTGGCAATCGGTGGTGAGATGCTTCTCCAAGACATCATTGAAACCTGGGCCAACAGAATTGAACTAATTAATGCATATGGACCCGCTGAGTGTTGCGTGTTTTGTGTTACTAGCGAGAAACTTTCGCTTACCAGCCGTCCTGAAGAAATTGGACATCCTGTGGGATCAGTGGGTTGGATTGTAGACCCTAAGGATTCTAATCGGCTAATGCCTATAGGCTCTATAGGTGAGCTCGTGGTAGAAGGCCCTATTTTGGCGTCTGGCTATCTGAACATGCCATCGGCCACTGCTTCGGTTTTCATTGACAATCCTTCTTGGATTAGCCGGGTAGAGAATATGTCCAGTCTACCAAGACGAATGTACAAAACAGGTGACCTGGTGAGATATGACTCTACCGGAACAATAAACTTCATTAGCCGTAAAGATAGACAAGTGAAATTTCATGGTCAACGTATCGAACTCGATGAAATTGAGTATCACCTTGGATGTGACGCAAGAATCCGTCATGGAATCGTCTTAGCCCCCAAGAATGGACGGCTAGCAAAGAAAGTTGTGGTTGCTCTTACTCTTAGAGGTACCTCGACAGGTAGCAAAGATGAGATATTGCAACTATTGGATGGACCTGATAAGATAGCTGGATCCATGAAGATTGATAGTATTTGTATGCTTCTATCTGAAAAAGTCCCGCATTATATGGTACCAAGCACCTGGCTAGCTGTCAATGAAATTCCTTTGTTGAGCTCTGGAAAACTTGATAGAAAAAAAGTATCGCGGTGGATCGAAGAGATCAGCGAGGAAGATTTTAATCAATCTATGGACTCCGGAAACAAACTAGAAGATACAACTATTATGCCCGCTACATTGATCGAGCGTCAGCTACAGTCGATCTGGTCCGAGGTTTTGAATCTTCCATCAGAAAAGATCGGTCTGAACCAGTCATTCCTAACACTGGGAGGCGATTCCATATCGGCGATGCAAGTAATATCTCTCTGTCGGAAAAACAACTTTGGCTTGACAGTCCAAGATGTACTTCGCATTAAAACCATCTCCGAGCTTGCACTCCGGGTCACATCCGTGAATCTATCAGTGTACAAAGAAGAGGAGATGGACCAGCCGTTTGATCTTTCTCCAGTCCAGCAACTTTATTTTGAGTCATTTGGCACGAGCCTTGGCCGATTTAACCAGAGTTTCTTCCTCAAATTGACACGCCATATCAGCTCGGATACGGTTCAACAAGCTATCCAGGCATTAGTGGTCCAGCACTCAATGCTTCGCGCCCGTTTTGCCCGTGCAGAGGGTGGAAGTTGGAGGCAACGTATCACTCGAGATACGGCTGCTTCTTACATGTTCCAAAGCTACTCATTAACATCTCTTGAAGAGATAAAGTTGCTTATTGCGGAAAGTCAAGCAAGTATTAACATCGAGGAAGGCCCTTTATTAATTGTGAATCTGTTTAATATTGAAGGGCAAGAGCAAACGTTATTCCTTGTAGCACATCACCTTGTCATCGACTTAGTATCATGGAGGGCCTTATTGCAAGACTTAGAACAACTGCTTGAGTCCGGGTCACTACCCCCTCGGCCACTACCATTCCAAGTGTGGACAAAACTACAGGCCGAGAATGCAAGATCACAAACCATGAATCACTCTAAGATGTTGCCATATTTGGTACCGACAGCAAATATTGTGTACTGGGGTATGGATGGGCAAAAGAACACTTATACTGAGATGATCCACAAGAGCTTCTCCCTTGATGATTCCACTTCAGCTTTATTAATGGGCCCTTGTCATCAAACAATGAATACCGAGCCAGTTGATATCTTTCTAGCAGCTCTTATTCACTCTTTCACAGAAGTGTTTTCGGACAGGGAACCAATCACAGTCTACAACGAGAGCCATGGTCGTGAGCCATGGGATGCAAACATCGACATTTCTAGAACTATTGGGTGGTTTACATCACTCTATCCACTTTATGTGGCTGTTGAATCAACGGACATTCTTCGCACAGTTCGTTCAGTGAAAGATACTCGCCGTAGCATACCAGCAAATGGAAGGCCCTATTTTGCCCATCGATATCATACTGAGGATGGTAAAGAAAGATTTAAAGCTCATTCGGCCATGGAGCTTATTTTCAATTATCTGGGCCAGTATCAACAACTTGAAAGGTCTGATAGCCTTCTTCAGCTCACTGATATAGAATGTGATCTTGAAGCGGATTTGGGCTTGGCTGATTTTAATCTCGAGGCGACGCGACTAGGTCTCTTAGATGTGGTTGCTTCAGTCACCAAAGGCAAAGTTCAGTTCGAGTTCTCATATAACCTGCATATGAAGCATCAAGATTTGATTGAAAAGTGGATAGCCGTTTGCAAAAATCTGCTACAGATTGCTGCCACTGAGCTCCTTCACTCAATGCCCACTCCCACACTAAGCGACTTTCCTCTCCTTCGGCTGACTTACGTTGGCCTTGAACAACTACAAAACGAAATCCTTCCTCAGGTTGGGTTGACAAGCTTTACAGAGATCGAGGATATTTACCAATGCTCACCTTTACAAGAAGGTCTTCTACTCAGTCAATCAAGAAACGCATCATTCTACGCAGTGGAGTCAATATTTGAAGTGAAGCTTTCAACCGCAGGCCAAAATTTCCAAAGGCTCAGCTTGGAGCTTCTTACATCTGCGTGGCAGAAGGTAGTGAACAGACATTCACCTTTAAGAACCATTTTCGTCCCCAGCGTATCTGGCGGACTTTTTAATCAAATCGTGGTTAAACAATCGCTAGCAAGAATTAAGTTCATCAACGGAGAAAGTAAAGATGCTATATCTACTCTTTTAGCCCAAGAACCCATTGATTATACTAAGCCTTTACCTCCCTATCAGCTGACACTATATCTTGGATCAAATGATACAGTCTTCTGTAAGATGGAGATGAGTCATGCAATTATTGATGGTGGTTCCATTTCTATTCTTTTCCGCGATTTAGCTTTGGCATATGAGGGCCGTCTGACAACGACTACAGTTGCTAAATACAGCGACTACATTGAATATATCCAGAACCAATCATCTCAAACCCACCTTGAGTACTGGAAGAAATACTTGTCAGATGTGCAGCCAACACATTTCCCTACCCTTAACCAGGTGCCGTCAACAACCAGACAACTCCAAACTACTAGGATTGGATTTGACGCCATTTCTCAGCTACAAGAATTCGTTGAAACGAGAAGTTTAACATTATCTAATGTTTTGCAGACAACCTGGGGTCTTGTTCTCCGAAGTTATACTGGAATAAATGATATATGCTTCGGCTATCTAGCATCAGGAAGAGACACTCCGATTGATGGCATGGAAACTGCTGTTGGTGCTTTTATTAATATGTTAATATGCCGCATGAATTTGACAGATACAAGCTCTGTCCAAGGGATTCTTGAACAAGCTCAGACAGACTTTGTTCAAAGTATTCCGCATCAGCATTGCTCTCTAGCTCAGGTACAACATGAACTACACTTATCGGGAGTTTCTCTCTTCAACACTGCTATGTCATTTCAGAAAGTGACAGCTCAGAATGAGAAGGAAATCCTAGCACTTTCATTCGAAAAAGTGACAGCAAGCGACCCCTCTGAGGTCTGTAGTATTACATTTACTATTTTGCACTTTAGAATATCCACTAACAATTGACAGTATCTTTTGACAATTAACGTTGAAGCTTCAGAATCGGATTTATTCTTAAATTTTGTATACTGGTCCGACGGTCTTACAGATGAACACGTAGCCAACATTGCAAGCACCTTTGTCAAAATTCTCACTAGTATCATAAGTCAGCCGGAAATCACTCTGCAGAATCTAGACTCTTTCTGTGACGTTAGCAAGAAAACGATTGCTAAGTGGAATGATAAACTGCCAGCTCTTAGTCAAGATCGCATTCATGATGTCATTATGAGACACGCTCTTCTTACATCAAAGGCTGATGCTATCGCTGCATTTGATGGTAATTTCACTTACGCTGAAATTAATAAATTATCCACGAAGCTTGCGCAAAGCCTCATTCGTCTTGGAGTCGGTCCTGAGATTTTAGTTCCTTTGTATTTCGAAAAGTCGGCATGGGCAATAATTGCGATCCTAGGCATCCTTAAAGCGGGTGGTGCTTTTGTTCCATTAGATCCAACTCATCCTGCCATCCGAACCCGACACTTAATAGCCAACCTCAAAGCTAAGATTATAGTCTCTTCTCGGAAGTATGCTTCTCAAAGTGTGAAACTTATCGAAAATACAGTAGTAGTGGATCAAAAGTCGATTGATAGGCTTCCTTCCGGGGCTGAGCATCCTTCACACGTTGCTAGTAACAATACTGCGTACGTTTTGTTTACATCCGGCACGACTGGTACACCGAAAGGTACAATTATTGAGCATGGCGCTTTCTGTGTGAGTTCCGCAGGGTTCACAAAAGCACTTTCTCTAGACTCCACGTCTCGCGTTCTCCAGTTTGCCTCCTACACATTCGATGCTTCCATTATGGAAATATTCGGCACGCTTATGAAAGGTGGATGTTTATGTATTCCTGAAGGTGATGAGCGGTTGAATAACTTGGCTCCTATTTTCAATAGTTTTAAGATCAACTGGGCGTTTCTCACACCATCTGTGCTAACAGCAAGTAATCTGGAGCCAAAAGAAGTTCCTCAGCTTAAATATCTGATCCTTGGAGGAGAGACAGTACCACCCTCTGTGGTTGAAATCTGGAGCTCTTGTTTAGTTTTAATCGGAGCATATGGCCCGACGGAATGTTCTGTTGTTGCCACTGTGAACGGAAGTATCGCTAATGGAAGCTCTGCTAACATTGGTCATGCGAGCGCAGGTTATACCTGGGTCGTTGACAAGTATAACCATAACAAGTTGGTATCAATTGGCTGCATTGGAGAACTTGTCCTTGAGGGACCAACACTAGCCCGAGGCTACCTAGACGAAGACGAAAAGACAGCAGAAGCCTTTATTGTGAATCCGCCATGGGCCGTCTCGGAGGGCAAGGAAAGAAAGCGTCGGATGTACAAGACCGGAGATTTAGTCAGATACAACACCGATGGATCGATCAGTTTCCTTGGTCGCAAGGATTCACAAATTAAGCTACATGGTCAACGTCTCGAAGTTGCCGAAATTGAACACCATGTGATAGCCGACACAAAAGTGAAGCATGCACTTGTATTCTTACCGAAGATTGGATCTTGCGCTCAACGCTTGGTGGCAATTGTTACTCTACGAAACCTTGTCAATTCTGGATCAGTAGCTCAAAGTCAGATATTCAAACTTCTTGATGAAGAACAAAAGGACGATGCAGCGCTACAGCTTGCAGCAATCCAGGAAAATCTGGCAAACAAGATTCCGGCTTACATGGTACCTACGCTTTGGATTGTTGTGGAAGCAATGCCACTCTCGTCATCGGGAAAGCTAGACCGAAAACAGGCCTTGGGATGGGTCGAGAGGATGACCAGCGAAGCATACGCTGAGATTACTCGATCAGAATCTGATAATGAGCTAGATGTTCCGGCCACAACCATCGAAAGGAAGATCCAACAAATATGGGCAAATGTTCTCAATCTCTCTACCAGACAAGTGGGATTCAGTCGATCGTTTCTAAGCCTAGGCGGTGATTCCATTTCCGCTATGCAGGTTATTTCACTAGCTAGGATCGAGAAGATCAGGCTGACAATACAGGAAATTCTCCATGGCAAGACTATATCGCAACTGGCTCTCAACACTCAGCCGTTCGAGCAAGCCGTTCAAAGAGAAGAAGCAGTTGGAACCAGCTTTTCACTTTCGCCTATTCAAAACTTTTATATTCAGTCCGTGGGTGTAGAGCATGGGCATTTTAACCAAAGTTTCCTCTTGCGGATCACAAAGGCTACATCGCCTCAATATCTCAACCGTGCTATACAAGCGCTTATTGTCCAACACTCTATGCTTCGTGCTCGTTTTAACAAAGACTTGGAAGGCAAATGGACTCAAAAGATTACTCGAGACATCGGGTCCTCATATAGTATCAACTCACACCAAATCGAAGGTCCAGAGGACATGAGCCCTATAATAGCCCACACCCAAGCATCATTAGACGTGACGAAAGGTCCCGTTTTTGCAGTGGAAATTTTCAATAAGAATGACAATGAGGACCAGATTGTTTTTTTCGTGGCGCATCATCTTGTCGTCGATTTGGTGTCATGGCGTACCATTCTCCGTGACTTGGAAGATCTCTTAAAGGGGGGAACGCTACATGCTGATAAACCACTTTCATTCCAATATTGGTGCGCCTTACAGGAGGAGCAACGGGTTAGCAATATGCCTAATCAACCAAAATTTACCTCAACAGACTTATCATTCTGGCAACTGGATGAGCAGGAGAATACATTCGGCGATGTCTTAGTCGAGAACATAACAGTAGACCAAAAGATCACGGATCTTATTCTCAAGGGGTGCCATGAAGCTCTGAGAACAGACCCGGTAGATATTTTGCTTTCGGCCATCATTGTAGCCTTTGCTCGAGTCTTTCCGGAGCGAGAAGTGCCAACCATATATAATGAAGGTCATGGACGCGAATCATGGGATGAGCAAATTAACATCTTCCAAACTGTCGGCTGGTTCACTACTCTCTTCCCTATCTACGTTCCGACAACCACTGAAGTTGATCTTATTCATGTAGTTCGACAAATCAAAGATCTACGGCGGCGCGCTACTGATAATGGACGACAGTACTTCGCATCACGGTTCACCCCGGCAAATAACAACTCCTTCACAGCAACAGATTTCCCACTAGAAGTCACATTCAACTATCTTGGCCAATACCAGCAACTAGAGAGTTTGGACGCAATGTTCCACCAAGTTGAAAACGCCCCCTTCGAGATTTCAGACGTATCAACAAGTGTGCCGCGGTTTTCCCTCTTTGACATGGCAGTTGCAGTGTCACAGGGTTGTTTGCAAATATCATTGGCATATAATCAAAACATGAAGCAGCAGACGAGAATCCGCCGCTGGCTTGCGGAGTGCGCAGTTACCTTACATGAGATCACAGAGACGCTCGCTGCCTCCAAACCATCCTCGACTATAAGCGACTATCCATTACTTTCTCTTGGATATGATGAATTGGAAAAAATGACATCGAAGCTGCTACCTACTCTAGGGCTTTCGGGAGTTGAAGAAATTGAAGAAATTTGCCCCTCATCTCCCATGCAACAATCACTGCTCTTCAGCCAAGGGATAGATGCCAGATATTATACACTACAATTCACATACACGGTTCGATCCTATAATGCCAATAAATCTATATCACCCGAACTACTAGCTAAAGCATGGCAAAAAGTCGTAAACCGCCACGAGTCGTTGAGAACGGTTTTTGTGGAGAGCTTATCCCACGCCGGCCTTTTTGATCAAGTCATTTTAAAGTACAGCAAAGCAAGAATCGTCGTGATTCAATGTGACGATGACGAAGCACTTACGACTCTGGAAGACCAGCAAAGAATCAACTACAAGGACTTCCGTCCCCTCCATCGTGCCACAATATGCCACACTCAAAATGGTACAGTCTTCTTCAAGCTCGAAGCTACCCATGCACTCATTGATGGCACCTCGATGCAACTGCTCCTCCGCGATCTAGCAAAAGCATACTTGGATGACATGCCGAAAACATCGGCGCCCAAGTACACTGATTACATATCATATATCCAGAAGCAGACTTCCAACCAAGCCATTACGTATTGGGGCGACTACCTCAGCGGTATTAGACCGTGCCTATTTCCTTTCATCAACACTAGATTCAATGGACAGAGAGAATTGAGTCAAGTCCATGTCCTTTCTTTTGAAAAGTCTGCTGAGCTGCATTCGTTCTGCAAGAGAAACAACTTCACAGTATCTAATATAATTCAGACCGCCTGGGGCTTGGTTCTACGCAGTTTTACGGGGTCAAACGATATCTGCTTTGGTTACCTATGCTCTGGACGAGATGCACCGGTTACTGGCATCGAAGACGCCATCGGCTTATTTATAAACATGCTCGTATGTCGAATCGCATTCCCAGATGACCAATCAATAAGCGATGTTCTGCAACAAGTTCAGTCCGACTTTATTCATGGATTGAAGTATCAGCACTGTTCATTAGCAGAGGTCCAGCACGAACTACACACTGGAGGTAAAGCATTATTCAATACCGCTCTGAGTATCCAAAAAGTTATGAGTTGGCAAGGCACTGAACAAGTTATTCTATTTGATCCAATCGAGGGCTATGACCCTACAGAGGTATTATATACATTTGTGATTCATGAAGCTGAGCTGATACTAATGTGTACTCTGCTAGTATATGATCGCCATCAATGCCGTTATTACCGAAAAGAATATCAGCTTCGCACTGAGCTACTGGACCGATGAGCTCTGTGAGGTTCAAGCAGAAAATATCATTAGTAACTTTACCCAGGCCATCAATGGCATAATTGAGAATGAAACTAGCCCAGCTACCGAGTTGGACCTATTTAGTAGCCACAACTGGAGCCAAGTGGAGCAGTGGAATGAAGCCTCCTTACCTATCGTGGATAGTTGTATCCACGGACTCATCGAACGACACGTAAAACAAAAGCCAGATGCCGAAGCAGTTCATGGATGGGACGCCTCATTTACTTTCATTCAGCTTGACGAATACACCACACGTTTAGCTAAGCATCTTGTTGGGCTGGGGGTTGGAAAAAATACCAGAACCCTTGTACCGCTTTGTTTCGAAAAGTCTTCTTGGACAATCGTAGCCATGCTGGCTGTACTAAAGGCAGGTGGTGCATTCGTTCTCCTTGACTGTTCGCATCCAGTTTCTAGGCTCAGCGAAATCACAGCTTCGCTAGGCAGTACTCTAATGATATCATCCAGAGAACAGCAGATGCTCAGTGTTCAAGTCATGAAAACAGTGCTTATTGTTGACGAAGACTTTATGAACTTCATGAGAGAGGATCAATCTAACGATCTACCCATTGTATCAACCACTGATGCTGCTTACCTGATCTTTACGTCAGGTACCACTGGTAAGCCAAAGGGCATTGTGATGGAGCATGCAGCATTTTCCACGAGCGCTATCGCACACGGAAAATCCATGTTAATCCGGTCAAGTTCCCGTGTCCTGCAATTTGCATCCTACCAGTTTGATGCTTGTCTTGTCGAGATTCTCACAACTTTGATCTTTGGTGGCTGTGTTTGCATACCAAATGAGGCAAACCGAATTGAAGACATCGCTGGAGTGATTAGTAAGATGAAAATTGACTGGGCTGTACTAGTTCCATCATACTTACAATTCCTCTCACCCCAGGCCGTACCAGGTCTCAGGACGCTAGCATTGGCTGGTGAAGCCATGGCCGAAATCCATATCTCTGTATGGGCTAAAAATGTGAACTTGATCAATGCCTACGGCCCAAGCGAGTGTGCCGTTGCTGCGGCCATCAACTCATCGGTGACTGAACAAACTGAACCGACGAATATCGGCTATCCAGTTGGCGGGCGCTGCTGGATTGTCTATTCTACAAATCACCACCAGCTTGCTCCTATTGGATGCATTGGCGAGTTAATAATAGAAGGGCCAACTCTTGCCCGAGGCTACTGGAATGATGTTGAGAAGACACAGAGCTCTTTCATCGAAAACCCGAAGTGGACAACAAATGCTAGAGCTATTTCTGCGACCACATTCAACCAACAGTCAAGGCGCAGATTCTACAAAACCGGCGATCTTGTCCGATATACACCCAATGGTCAACTTATCTTCGCCGGCCGCAAAGGCACACAAGTGAAGATCAATGGGCAGCGTGTTGAGCTCGGCGATATCGAGAGCAACCTAGCAGTCCACGAGGCCATTCAACAGTCGCTCGTACTGATACCAGATCAAGGCCCTTTAAACAAGTGCCTCGTGTCAATTCTTTTAATTAAGGGCCATATTAGCCGCGAGAACATGAGCGAGGTCGAGATCGTGCCAGAATCCGAGTATCAGGTCGTTTCGGCACTTGTAGCCAACATAAAGGATACCTTAACGTACAGCTTACCAGGGTACATGGTACCGGCATTCTGGATTGTTGTTCAAAACATACCACTACAGACGTCGGGAAAGATTAACAGATCAAAAATAAAGAATTGGCTAGATTATCTAGACCCTGACACGTTTCTACGCATCGATGCACTGCAAAGTAAGTTAACTAAGTATGGCAGACCAGAATTACACGCAGATGAGAAACTAGCATTTCTGTTAACCAAGAAAGTGATCTCTCTTATCTCGCGCGAAGGAGAACAGGAGAGAATTGATCTACAAGGTCGGGACTTTTCACTTCGTCAAGCAGGTGTGGACTCGGTGACGGCAATATCTTTGTCGAATTTCATCCGCAAAACGTTCGGGGTCAGTCTCCCAATCAGTAAGCTTACCGATGGCCGTGCCACAATCAGAAATATCGCAAGAGATATCACAGAAGGAACGCCGGCATCCGCCGACGAAACACTCAATCGCATAGACCTCATTGCAGAGTTCCGCAGCCTTAATGAGCGTCTCCACAAACTTCCTGCACTTTCATCATCGGAACTACTACCTTCTATAGGCTGTAGTCGGACTTTTTTTCTGACTGGTGCCACCGGGTTTCTTGGAACGCAGATTTTAAGACAGCTACTAGAGCGAACAGAAACAGATAAGGTCATTACACTTGTGCGCGCCCCCGAGGAAGAAAAGGGACGCATTCGAACCATCAAGGCTGCAAAGATTGCAAGGTGGTGGACAGATGCTCACAATGAGAAACTTGAGGTTTGGGTCGGTGATTTAGCAAAGAGTAAACTAGGTCTCAGGGAGTACCAATGGGATCGTCTCTGCGGACGAGTGCCAAAAAACGAACGAGTAGACGCTGTGATTCACAATGGCGCTATCGTACACTGGGAATCCGATTTTGAGACTCTCAAACCAGCCAATATCCTGAGTGTGTTTAACTTGCTTGTCGCCTTATCCATGAATCCAAACTCGCAGCGATTTGTTTTTGTCACCGGCGGCGGCGGCGGCTCCATTCATGATGTTGACGACAACCAAATCGCTGCCGCTTTAGCCACTGCGAACGGATATGCGCAAACGAAGTTCGTTGCTGAGCTACTCGTCAAAGCCTTTGCAAGACGTACAGGCCGTGTCTTATCGATTGTCAAACCAGGCCTTGTCATCGGCACTGTTGAAGAAGGCGTCTCAAACACAGACGACTTTGTCTGGCGTCTTATTTCGAGCGTCGTACGAACCGGGAAGTACAATTCGCGGGATTCTAACTCGTGGCTGACCATGGCAGGCGCGGATCAAATCGCCGCGCTAATCCTGGACACTTGTTTCTATGATACGATTAGCGATATGAAGACTGTTGTCGACGGAATCAGCCAAGAAGAGTTATGGATGATCATCCAAGATGCTCTCGGACGTCGTTTGAGGCCACTTGAGCCGGATGACTTCGTGGCTGCCATCCGAGCGGATGTTAAGAGCGTTGGTGAAAAACACAATTTCTTCCCAGTCTTGCATATGCTCGAGTCGAGCAAAGGATTTGCAGGCGGCGAGCATCCAGTAGAAAAAGAAAGGCGTTTTTCAGCTGCGGAGGTGCGGTTGCGAGTTGAGAGAAGTGTGAAATATATGGACGAAATTGGATACTTTGGCGTACATGAGCAGAACGCCTACACGGCATTACGTTCTGGACCAGTCTTTACCCGCACGAGTCCATTCATACATAGTACGGCAAACTATGATTAGAAATTTAGCTTCGTCTTTATCAGAAAGCAGGAAAGAGCAAATCGAAAACCCCCAAAGATGACATTTCTCTTCTTTGGTTCTCTGTCCTCAACGAAACACTTGGTTCCTTTTAGCTACTCCTGACTTGAAATTTCTGATCATTTTGTTTTACTTTTATTATGTATATATGTTCTCCCTTCAGATCATCCGCAAAATACTTGTAAATGTTTTCAACGATAGGAAATAGCATCACATTCTGATTCATGTACTAGAGTAACGATCGTTCCTTCTCAATAGTCCTTTGGGTATACTTGGTAGTGTCAGAATATCGATCGTATCTGTGATCACATGACGATTTCAGGGGTATTAAAAGCCATATTACAGTAGTGTAATTTTACTAGTCATTATTAACTAATATAGTAATTTACTCTCTATTTATTATATCTAATCGAGCTTTCTGATTTCTAACAGATTATAAGCCCGGCTTGCAATTTATAATAATAATATCTAAAAGCAAATTTAATATTTATATTAGCTATTAAAGCTTATTATTGCTCTATTTTGATTTTATTGTTAATATATCAAAATTTAAAAAAATAGCTGCAATTTTAATATTCTTAGAAATCAAATATTTTACTAAATATAATATAATTTCGATATTTAATAATAAAAATGTTAAGTTAGGAAACGGAATTGGCTGGCTTACCGAGCCCCTGACTTTACGATGTGGAGCTCGTGTAGTTGGACTAAAGCGGAGCTTCAGTCCAAATGTAGTTAGTCTAATCTAGCACCTTAGTAGAGCTTTGGAAGAGCTTCTGTGAAGCTCTTCTAATTAATTAATGATTCCTCTTCTCCCGCTGAGCTAGTACTTTACTATTCTAAAAAAAAACTATATAAAATAAAATTTATTTATTTTGCTAGCTTTTATATTAATATAGGCTTTTAATATTATATTAGATATTAAGCTAATATTAATAGAAAATATTTCTGCTATTGCCGCCTTTTAAGCTAGCTAAATTGCAAAATGTTCTTATTTTTAGAATAGTAAAGTACTAGCTCAGCGGGAGAAGAGGAATCATTGATTAATTAGAAGAGCTTCACGAAAGCTCTTCTGAAGCTCTACTAAAAATCCTAAACTAATCTAACCGCAATTGGAATCGAGCTTCACTCTAGTCCAATCACAAGAGCTCTATATAGTAAGATCAGGGGCTCGGCAAGGCAGCCAATCCCATTTCCTAACTTAACACTTATATAGTAAAAATCTTTAATAAATCAATTAATAATTGATATAAAGTCTAATTAAACTTTTTATTATTATAAATAATATAGTCGATATATAAATAGCTTTTAAATCTGTTAATTAATCTTATAATAAAATATAAATTAATAAAATATATAAGCAATTTAAAAAAAAGACTTTTTTATTTTTAAAGTAAATAAATAGCTGGAGAATAGCATGCTTGTAGTTAATTATGATTTTTTCAGTCTTCAAGGTTGTATCAGAGCTTATTGAAAGATAGTCGCTTGCATAAAGGTAATATGGGTCACCAACCCAGATCGTGAACAAAGCTTTAGGAAGGGTACGACTTCTAGAAGGCAAGCAAAGATAGAAGTTGCTAGTCGTAAAGCTGCTCGCTTCTAGAAGAGATCTTGAAGACAGAACACCATTTAAACTTACATACTATATACTATAAATATTAAATATATACCATGATACATAGGGAGAAAGATAATTTTATATTGGCCTTCTAGACTTACGTCCATAGGGAGGTGTGTCTAAATATTATATACAGTATGTGTCAAGGACCTGTACTCACGATATACGAAAGGAGATGTTCCTTGGTGAAAACGTGTATAAGGTTATTGAATTGTGATAAGTCTAGGGAAGGAAGCTCTCCGTAGGGAGAGGTTCTAGGTATAGCTAACTATAGGGCTGAGTGCCTGAGGCCACAACAGTATTCTTGCTTCCTTGAAATCCAAGTTACCAAAACCCGATCCAGTCCATTGGCTATTGTCAGGGGCTATTGCTGGAGAAAGCGTTTAGCGCTAAGCTAAACGGGCCAAAAAGGCGTAATATTCAGTTTCGCATACTGAGTGCTTTCTCTACTATAAACACTAGGACGAGATTACGTACAAGCCATACCATATGAGTTTCACATTTATACAGCCCGCTTAGCCGTCTGGAAATGATTCTTGTTATAAGTATGTATAATATAATATATCATATACTGTTTCAGAATCTAGGAGTATAGAATTTATGTATATAAAAGATCATGCTAAACTTTAGAGTCTAAAATGCTTTACTAGACCTGCAAATATGAGTAGGTTTAAAGTATATAAGAGTTTTATATTAGTAGCTAGTTTATCTAGATAAAGGTCTTATCATTAACTCAAATATGGTATATAGCTTATATTTAGTAACAAAATCTTATTATCACAGTAATTATTAATACATCTATCTCTCCCTAAATTATGCTGTAGTTTACTCGACGGATATACTACCATCAGAGGCTATAGCCGCACCGTTATAAATATATAACGATTATTGTTGTCTTATTAATAATAGAAAGTAATTCTATATGAATAACTTCAACTTTATTTAAGCTTGATAAATTAGCTTTAGTTACATAATTTAAGATTGTATTTTGTAATATTTAGTCATAGAGTTATATTATTTTATATACTAGTGTCAAAATATCTATCGTATCCGTAATTAAATGACGATTTCAGGGGTATTAAAGGCCATTTCTTCGCAGTGTAATTTTACTAGTTATCTGTCACGGTACCGTCAGTACCACGTGATGTGACGAGGGAGATATCACTTAGCAGTAGATACTTAGTTCAATGGCGAGCTTTTTCCACACTCCATTAAGTGCTTCACGTGCATTACGCACTTATTACTGCCGAAGTGTTACATTATCACTAACTAATACAGTGATTTACCCTCCACTAATTACACCGAATCGAGTTTCCTGAATTCTAACAACTAGTCATATTTGATAAACCAGTTTCTAAGCTTTTAATTGAGAAGCCACCCCCACTATCTTCAGATTGGTTCCCCCCATATGATCACTGAGCTTAACACGGAGTTTCATCAGAAAAGTCCATGCTAGACTATACCGATAATATTGTCCACGGTAAGAATTTAGCGTCAGCTTACACCAGCACTGTTACCTGGCCATCACTAACAAAAAATGTTGGTCAAGTAAATTCCTCTAGTGTGTAAATCAAAATTCATCATCAGAATAGAAGAGAGAAACATGGAATCACTCACAAGACTTTATAGTTTTGGTAGCTTTTCTCGAAACTGTTAATGTAATGAAATCAAATTGAGCAAAAAAACTACATCTAATCATTCAACTACTTATTATCTAGCCCCCAACAATTTTCTGGCATCCTTTTTCAGAAATACTTAGGAATTACGGCAAACTCACAATTACATTGGTGAAGCTAACCAACGAATAACTGCCTTTATTCTCGGGTTATTCCACACAGTTTAATATTTATGCAAGAATCCCAACCCTGCCTTCTTGGAAAAGTTCACTTCATCTGAATCCATTGTAGTAATAAGCAGTGCGTAGTACGTCCGGTCTTTAAGTCGGCTTGATAATTAACTAGAGCCAATGACGACGCCTTTCAGAGAATGGTCATGGATATTCTATATTTTTTATTTTGGAAGTTTTTATATTATTCTACCTGCTATATCTAACTTATAAGCTCAAAACACTAGTCAACTTTAGTAGGCATACATATACATACAAATATATTAAATCCGGTTATTGAATCCTACATATCATCCCCTCTAACCTACAGCAGAGTCTTACATATAAATAATGCATCTACACCGTTAGTCTCTAACACTCCTATAGCAGCAAGACGCTCTAGGACTTCCCGGAGGGGAATGCATGCCATGATCCGTGAAAAGATAATTTTAGAACAGGAAAAGAAAGACTTTGGACACATCCTCTTGGCTCTCCAAATCTAGAAGAAGTCGAAAAGGAGAAGCATCAGAGCTGGTTAGCGTTTAACTAAAGGTAGAAATATTCATATTTCTTGATAAATAGGTTCCTCGGTAGTGGTGAAATTTTTCTACTCATAAATCTATCAGCTTAAGAAGTCGGAAAACACCTAGGCTGCCATACGCTACTGTAAGTCTAATTCATTCTTCACTGATCGTTTCAGCGTCAATCTAGGTAGTATTATCCACTAGGTCACAACAGTAGCCATAAATTAGCTCCAAATTATAAACCTTCGCTAGTCCCACATTACCATAGCAAATAGCTATACTCATAAGCATTTGCTTCACTGGCCCATCGCTATTGTAACAAGCAAAATTATTAGGAGTAAGGTTGATTTGATTGCGAAAATCATCTACGAAATTGGAACCTATTTATAAGTCCCAAAACCTACCTGACATAAAATAGTGCTATATCCAAACTGTAATTGTCGCTTTTATTATTAAAAATCTAACCGAGGATAGCGCGCACGCGTGATAAATAAGTAACTTAGGATACTAAGGGACAATAATAGGTTTTAAAAAAAATAAGGTGGGCAAGATATTTTGTAAGGAAAGCAGCTATGCGGAGTTTCGCCCAGAATTAAATAAGAGCCAGAATTGGGTGTGATACAAATCTCATCCTGTATGATCTCAACATGTATAGCACGGATACGTTTATCCAGTAGGCGTGTGCGGATCATGGTGTCCTCAACAAAGCTTTTGAACTGATTTTATGTTAAAGATTGAAACGGCTGAGTATCTGATGGTATTCATAAAATGTGAAGGCTTACTACTAGCAAGTCTTACTTTGGGCGCCATTAGACATTGAAGCAAGCCTAGGAGCACATAAAATAATTGTCTTGTATCATGCGTAATGCTTTCCATGTTGGTTTGGCAATCAGCAAAAATTTGAAAAACTACAGCTATCAAGACAATGACTGTTCAATTTAAAATTGAGGTGAATTGATCAATATTATGTAATCTGATCACACTTAGACGAACAAAGACATGTCTCATCTAAGCTAGAATATAATTGCACGTGTGTCGTCGGGAACCAAGCTCTTTAAAATTTCAAGTATGAGCCTTTTCTTATTGAAGCCTCGCGATTAAAGTTGAAATTAAAAGAAATTATGATCAAATTGAAGAAAATAGAACTATTGTAAAGATTGGGTTACGGATTCATCTGTAGATAGCTTGACGAAGTTCGTTGCTCGAAAGAGCTGGATTGTATGACCTTAATAGTTTTGAAACTCGCATGGCCTGACTTTAAAGGTTGACGCTTGACGTAAGGCTAAATCTTCATGAATATCTTTGCCTCTAAAAAGAAATTAGTTGACAACAATAAGCTTAGATTTCAATTTTAAGATAACGTTGTTATTCTATATTCTATATTCTAAACGCAGAGTATTGAAAGCATCGCGTTAGCATCTTCGAACACCATGAATATTAGACAGCCGCGCAATTGAAAATCTAAGCCACTAATTCTAAGATTAAAACTTCAACAGTTTCATAGTACCTACCTAAATTGCGAGGAGACTGATCTTTCATGTAAACCACCTCAACTCGCAGAAATCCGGAGAAACTACGATGAGTCATCACTCTGACTAGTGCAGTCGATGGCATTTGGACAACACTCCTTTCCTTGCGATGATTACAATACCTAGCTTGAACCACTTATTTAAATTTATGATCCCAAACAATGTCTAAGTGATATATACTTGGCCATCTGCTCTCAATGACCAATATGCGGCCTTCTAAATTCACTTATAAATAATGAGACGATAGTTTGATTTGATTGAGCTCTTGAATCTGCGAATGCGAGAGGACATACTGTTAGCCAGATATGATTTTCCTCCTTTCATACATAAGTAGATATTTTATCAACACACCATCCCAGAAATTCTGTGGCAACCCCCGTTCCCCCACAATCCCTAGACTTCAATGCGTCAAGAAGGTCCTGACGAGGGGAAGGATGCAGCCGACCCCAGGGAATCACATATGCCCCGACATGTTCCATGGTCAAAGTAGTTGACAACCCAGCCCATAGCTCGGTGTAAGCTCCAAACTTGGCGTTATAAAGGAGTGGAGATGTTAGAAGTTTCATCCACTTGACATGTCGGAGTAAGTTAGTGTTCAAGTTTCCCGGATTTTGAACAACACTTAGAATTCCCTTTGGGGCTACTTCACGGCCCAGTTCACTCGCTAGAAACCAATTTCCCGTTTTCGAAGTAACATAATTCCTTGTTTTATCTAGTGGTACTGATTCTGTTAGATCTTCCATAACGATACCACCTATCGGGGCTATCATATCGACCATTTGAGAAGACGTCCAGACAACGCGCACTGAAGCTGGAGGTGAGCTCTCCGCGGCGACTTCTAGTAACGGAAGGAGGAGCTTTGTCAAAAGAAGTGGCCCGAGACAGTTGGTAGCAAGCATTAGCTCATGACCCTGAGAGGATTTGCTCCCTAGTGGTGGGAGTGATACACCAGCGTTGTTCCAGAGAACATTTAGTTTTGTTTCCTTGCTTTTGAACTTGTTGACAGAAGCTCTTATTGAGCTCAGATCGTCAAGATGAAGTGGCAGATATGACAGCTTTCCTACACCAACAGCCGACAATGACATAATTCTCTGAATGCTCAATTTAGCATCTTCTTCAGAACGTCCCGCAATGTAAACGTTCCCACCCGCCTGGTAAAGTATTGCTGAGAGCTGAAACCCAATCCCGGAAGCTCCACCCGTGACAATGAACACTTTTCCTTCCTGGCTAGGTAGATTTTTGTCTGTTAGGATTGGGCTTGGTGGGAAGAATTGAGTAAGAAGGGCGCCCATCTTGATCATGAGTATCAGAAGTCAGACTAATATTGCTATAATGAAATAACCGTGGAAGATGGTAGAGTATTTGAAGGAGACAAGAGTGAAACAGATGGTAGAGATACAAGCAGGCCCGCGAAAATAATCGAATTATAGACCACAGGAGCGGGGAATAACTTGCGGGTAAACGAAATTGCCGATCGCGCCATTGCCTCGATTGTATGTTAGTCATTCTTTTATAAGCTCTGCCTCGGGCTTCTGATGACGTAAATTATTCAATTAAACACCATTTGATTTACAGAGAATATTATGCACAAAACTCGTATGTAGACAAGTCGTTTCAGAGCTGTGGCTTCTATGTTACCTAATATGTATTGGACCAAAATCTATTTCTTTCCGTTTTTGGAATTCTGCTAAATGTACATTCTAAGTTGTTTAAGACAAGCCGTGAGATGGTCTGTATTCTAATAGGGAAAAATTGAATAATATGTACATTTTATACAAGGTGAATGTTGTTTTTATCAACTATCTTTGCAGTGTTTGAAATTTCTGCCATGCACAACTACATAATGCTTGTCCTTGCTCAAATGGCTTCGTTTAAGGATCTGTTCTCTCGATCGGGAATGGTTAGATTTGTCTTATGATAGTTGTGCGCCTCATCAGACACCCCACCATCAATGCGCGATACATAGTGACCTCCACTCAGTTTTACATAAGCCAGTGGTGTTCCTTCTGAACCATCTGCAATTTCCCACTGGGAGTACGGAGAGGCATTGTAGGAAGTCTCTGTTGTGGCAATCTTTCGACCCCTGCTTCTGAAAGTGCTACGGAGTAAGCTTGTAAGCGAACCACCAAAGTGCTCAGGCCAGTAGTGCTTAATGAAAGCTGGAAAAGCCAACAAACAAGAGCAAATGATGCCTATGTTTACTTCTAACACTCTGAAAGTGAGCTGATTAGCTCCAAGCTCAACTCATTAGCTGGAATACTTACGCCCATACGGCCATCTCTGAAAGATTCCATGTCGCATCCAAGTCGGAATATAATCTGCCTGTCATGCCAAGTCTGACAATGCTCGTGATACAAGCGCTGATTTATTTGACGTTAGTGATACTCTACAAAAGCTGTGGAGAAGCTTGTTAACTTGCAATATTCCAATGCCAAATACTGCCATAACTCTCAACTTGCGGTTCAAATTCATTTGTAAATGCCAGAGAGGCCAAAGAGGTATTATCAAAACAAATATATCGGTGATAGAATTTAACGCTCCAGAAAGATAAGGTAGAATTTCCGGTGGAAAGCATTTGCCGGGTGTCGTTGTTATCCAGGACTTCCGGACTGGTGTGCATTGAAACACATTCGCAAAGAACATCGCAGTGTACATAACAGCTATAAACCAAATTCCGCCGGTAATCCACTTCTGTGTAATTCTATTTGGATGAAATACACGGCGGTAGAATAAGAGGCAAGATAATTTGATGTTTGCTGCAAGAATAAGATATATAAATTCTCCAATGGTCAGTGCCTAGGTAAACTTAGAGTTTGGTGATATTAGGTCAATTGATTTTGAACAAACCTTGAGAGCTTCCGTGAATTGGATAATCGTAACGTCCCAGATGTGTCTTCCAAGTCCATTCACATAACCTGGTTAATAAGTTAACTACCAAAACGTCCCTAACACATCTAAATCCATAATTTCATACTTTGAAACATTAAACCGGAGAATACAGTCGTTAGCATCTAATAGAGTTATCCAAATCAGTGTCGCATATTAATGGTATATGGAAATCTCAAATCGTACAAAGGCAAGTATACACAAGTCTAAAACATAATGTGTTAGTAGATCACAACATGCCTCACCGCCGCAAGTGACTTACAGTCATCCACACTAAGCCCGCGATTGATATGTTTTCGAGTATATAGACGTACAGCCACCGTCAAAGTCACTAAAGACAAACATACTGAGTGCAATATGATGTTTCCTGTCATCTGGCTGGGTGGATTCACAAAGTTAGCTTCTAGACCTGGAGGTGGAGGTATAACTCCGACTATCTTCGTTGGGTTTTCCATTTCAGCTTCGTTAGTATTCACCGCAGCAAGCTGAGCGAACGAGAGAACTAGGATAGTTATAAGGAGGCGGAATAGTGATATGAGCTTGAGAATGATACACCGTAGAAACGGAGGAAGATATATGTCTGTGCAAGAAATTTTCAAGGTGTTGAATGTCGTAAATACGCCTGGAATCGAACTGAGTGTCTTTAAGTCAAATTCCAACACTCCAGAATGGCTGACATTATCCGGAGCTGCAGTTGATACTGTACATTATTGCTTCAACATATAAACGCAGATCCTTTGATATTGTGATATCAACTTTGCTAGCGTCCACAATGTCTCTGTAAATGGCAACAAAGTCCTTAATCTTTTGTCGACAGATCTCTTTCGCTTGCTCCTCACAATTGAATTCTCATTCATAATGACCCAGATCGCATTAACAACATTTGGCGACCCATTGCGATTAGCAGCATCTCGCTCTTTCCCCCATGAATAAAGATCATTTGTAAGACTGAGAGCTGCGAAGCCAGGCATTACAAGTTTTCTGCATAACTCAAACTCTTTATCTGGAATGGTGAGTCCCATAGCGAATGTGACTGTTCCAAACCAAATCCTTGTTTCTGGTAAGTAATGGTCGGTTGCAATCTTCAAAGTCACACTCACATTTCACCCGCATCAATAATTCTGTAAGGAAGGTATTCCTCGAGGGAAGCGAATGGCTTGGACCTAGGCCGGGCAGCTGACTGTTGTACAAAGTCGGCCCATGCTTTCATGGTCGTTAACGCACGTTCATGGTCGATTGATATCATTTCCGCTAATATCTGAGCCTGCAGCTTTTTTTCCCCTCGTGAATTATTCTTTGTGGTCTGCGTCAAAACCTCTTCTCCAAACACCTTCCAAACATCTTCGTCGCCAATGCCCTTCTCGATGTTATTATGCATTAGATCTTATATATATTGGAAGATCAATGACAGTCAGGTACATACGTTACCTGGATCAATAGCTTCAGTGACATCTAAACAACAGTGAGTATTCCAACTAGCATGGATGTATTATTGATGCTTACCATCATACAGGAAAGCAAACTCGTTTGCATATGACAATATTTCGAGACGATCTGGTCGACATTCGGGAACTGTAACTCGAATAAAAGTGAATTCCGGTCCCAAACCACCGTGATATTCGCCCAGTGGAGCGACGAACTTGTGCCAATCCTGCTGGGCTCTAGAAGCTCCTCTAACTTCTGCAAGATCATCTTTGTGTTTCCGAAGAGGAATTCCTTTGCAGAGACCATCGGTATCATACGTTGATGAGTCCACGACTTCTGAGTAGTGGAATTCCATAGTTATCTGCTACAAAATTATAGTCTTGCTGCTGTGGTAGAGTATTTAATAGTCTGGTGATAATGAGAATTGAGTAAGCCCTCCAGTATGCTTTGAAAGCCATTGTGTTCCAGTTTAATTTCAAAGACGCTCATATCGAAAAACCAACAGACCTGAGGCAGAGTAACTTTGATAAAATCTATAAATTAAATTGGAAATTACATATAATATCCCCTATAAGGTTAATTAACATTGATTATAGGAACCCACCCTTGCCTGATTAACATCTGCATTTCATTCCAACTGCATGGCTTCAGAACTAGGATCGCTTGTGGTACTATGAGTGAGTTACCACTGAAGCAAGTTTTACCAGAGTTTCCTAATTCTGGTAAATCCATGTATCAGCTACTCAACATGCATTTTCTAGATGGTAGGACAGGGTTCTTCGTTGGAATTCGTCATGGCAGTGTAATATATACCCAGCAGTTGTGCAGCCGAAATGAGTCACCGAGATCTGTTTACTGCGTCATACAGAGCCATAGTAAAAGACCAAAGTACTGGCGCCGACGAAATGGGAACATATCTGCATGATTAGCTATAGCCTATATTGTGAAATGTAAGCAGGTGTCTGCAACAATCTATTTCGTCAGATGTAAGTTTCACCTTCATATGGTTATGAACACCTTTCCTCGAAGTAGGTCCTCCCCACCCGTCTGTATATTCACTGTTCTTCAGTGCAGTAGTATCTCAAATAGTTTTATATTTCCAATTACCGCAACTTCATTATCATGTACTCTATGGTAGTATTCTTGGCTCTTTCGGCGGCCATACACACTGGTGTATTGGCTATTTACCGACTGTATTTCGCACCATTAGCTGGATTCCCTGGTCCTAAGTTAGCAGCAGCTACTGGGTGGTATGAGTTTTGGTATGATTTCGTGCTGAAGGGTAAATACATTTTTGAAATAGAGAAGATGCACAAGAAGTATGGTAAGTACCTCTTGATAAAAGCTGGCTGTCATTTTTCATTTATGAGCGTATTAACTATGGTCTCTTAAGGCCCAATTGTACGAATCAATCCCCACGAGCTACAAATCCATGATCCGGAATTTTACAACGAGATTTATGTGACGGAAAGCAGGAGGAGGACTGATAGTTATGAAGTGTTTATTAAGGGAATTGATTTCGACGGTGAGCAATCTCCTGAATATGTTTAGAAAGTGCCTAATAATATCTCATTTAAGGATCACATCTACTCACGACTGATCATGACCTGCATAGGCGCAGGCGGAAACCTCTCGAACCATTCTTCTCTCGCATGGGAATTTCTCGACTCCAAACACTCCTTGCTGAAGTAGTTCAGAAGTTTGAGGGCCGATTAAATACTTTTGAAGGTACCGGTACTATCATTCGACTGGATCATGCATTTTCTGCATTTTCCGGTGATGTTATTGCCAGAATATGCTGGGAGAATCCCCATAGCTTCTTGGATGATTCCGAATTCGCACCAGCCTGGTAACATAATTAAATCAATGTGTAAACCACGCTCACAGGCTATAGGTATGACTTAATTCATATAATTGTCCGATCAATCCCGTTGATGACTGGTTTCCCATTTCTAGTACAGTAAGTCGATCATAATTCCAATATTAAGGCATACTGGATTGCTAATAGCCGCCGATAGCCTTGCAAGTTACATCCCAGAGCAGGTGTTATTTTGGCTATTCCCCGAGGGTCAGGCATTCAACAAATTTAGAGAGGTAAGTACAGTCACACTATTGATGCTATCTTTTGTACTAAATTTTTTAGATAGCTTTGTTGCGTATTGCTGAGGCTAAGAAGGATATGATTCATGAAGATCTCAGAGGAATCAGTCCAAAGGATCATGTTACGCTATTCCGATATATCGTCAATAGTGACATGCCCACATCCGAGTTATGTAATGAGCGACTTGCGAAAGAAGCACAGGTTCTTCTCGGTGGTGGAACTGCTAGTACAGCCCGAACACTCGGCTTCCTATCATACTATATTCTTTCCGATTCAAAGATTAGATACAAGCTTCAGGAAGAACTGAGAGCAACGATGATGGACTGGCCGGCAAAGCTTCCTTCATGGGCAGAATTGGAGAAACTTACATATTTACAAGCATTGATCCGAGAAGCTCTCCGGTGAGTTGAGACGTACCTAACGTTATAGCGCTAATTTTTATAGCCTTAGTTACGGAGTAATGCATAGGCTCCCTCGATGTAGTCCTAATACAGCCATACAATACAAGAATTGGAAAATTCCTGCTGGTGTAAGCTGTGCCAGAACTCCTATCTATTTGGAGTGTTAAACTGACTCACCAACGGAACAGACTCCAGTAGGTATGTCAGCATATTTGATGCATTCAGATCCGAAAATCTACCAACAACCTGATAAGTTCAAGCCTGAACGTTGGCTTGGGGATATTGATCCTGCTATGAACAAAAACTTTGTACCATTTTGTCGAGGATCACGAAACTGTCTGGGCATGAAGTAAGCTTATCTAGAGTCAACTTATCCAACTTTTACCCCTCACATAGTCAGGTTTTTGCCTAAAAGAGAGTTTCTAAGCTAACATTCGACTGTTCTCTGAGTAGTTTGGCTTATGCGGAGATGAGCCTCTGCATTGCTATGTTATTTCGACCGGGGGCACCATTTCTTAGATTATATGAGACAGACGAGAGTGATGTTAAACAGGCTCACGACTTTCTGATCCCACTTCCCAAACTTGATACCAAGGGAGTACGAGTTACAGTAGGTTGATTGAAATGGGAGTTGTGATCTAGGAGGATAAGAGGCAGCCACAAAAACACCTAAAATTGATGTAGATGTTTGTCATTTAACCTTGATTGGTTCCGTAGAATATAGTGCCACCTCAAAGCGAATTGTTTCAGCATAACAATTTTCTTTTTACGTATTTGATGTTATAATTCACACAAGGGGAGCTACTGAGCCGGATAATCATGGACATAGACTATTTATTAGGGAATCTGCACTTGGCAAAGTAACTTGGTACAGTTTTAACACATCTCCTTAGTGGCTGTAGGTCGATGTCAGACATTGGTACAGTAACGCTAAGCGAGGTTGGATAAATATGTTTCAATCAACCAACAGCACACCACTCAGCCCCTCTTTTCCTATAAAGATAAATCACTTTCCCACCTCCACACAGAGGTCTTTTAGGTCAATCGAGCTTCGTTCCCATTCAAATAAAGAGCCTCACTTTCTAGCATAACATAATGTTCTTCAGCGATGGTACTGAAGCTGCTCGTGGTTTATTCGCTGTTCTGGTTCTTCTGGTCGTGCGTGTTACCTTCTAGTGTATGTCGTCCACGGCGAAGATGCTAACAACACCACACAGTATCCACTTTATAACATCTTCTACAATATTTTCTTCCACCCACTTGCAAATTTTCCCGGCCCTTGGACTTGGGGATCTTCCCGACTCCCTTTTGTGAGATCTCTTATTAAAGGGACTATCGTACATGATATCGAAAGGTTGCATCGAAGATATGGGCCAATCCTAAGAATAGCACCAAACGAGATCACTTTCGCAAAACTGGAAGCTTGGACAGACATCTTCCAAGGCCGATCCGGTCACCTTCAATTTCCAAAAGACCCCGTTTGGTGGGCCCGACAACCTGGCCAATCAGAATCCCTTCTTAGTGCTGGTTTCGCTGACCACTCTCGAATGCGAAAACTTCTTAGTCATGGTTTCACAAAACGAGCGTTGAAAAGTCAAGAGCCTATCATTCAGAGCTACGTAAGCTTGCTGATTGAGCGCTTGCAAGAACAGATAAATGTAAAATCAGAAGGTGCTGTAATTGATATAGTTCCAGTAAGCAGTCTTTCTCTCCGCGAACTTTCATGTTCAATTATTCTCTACAGTTCTCTTTCATACTTGGCTAGGATAATCATTCTGATTGAAGTTTCATAGTGGTTCAATTTCACCACGTTTGATATTTTTGGTGATTTAGGGTTTGGGGAGTCGTTTGACTGCCTTCAACACTCACGCTATCATCCTTGGATCTCTCTGCTCTTCAACAGTGTCAAAGCAGCTTCTTTTATTATCTCAGCTCGATTCTACCCATCCATTTACTCATTGCTTATGAAATGTATACCGGCTTCGTTAAAGAAAATGCAAAAAGACCACTTTGACCAGATTGGCAACAAAGTTCAAAGGCGTTTGAATTGGGAGGTAGAAAGACCAGATCTGATGTCCTATGTTATCCAGCATAATAACAAGAGCAATGGTATGACTCTTGACGAGATTCAAGCCACTTTCATGATTCTCACAACAGCGGGGAGTGAGACGACAGCTACAGCTCTAAGCGGTATTTTTAGCTACCTCACCACAGAGGTTAACAGGAAAGCTATGTCTACGTTGCTAAGTGAGGTGCGCGAAGCTTTTACGTCCAAGGATGATGTGAAACTTAATGCCTTGGAACAACTACCCTACATCAATGCTGTAATCAATGAAGGGTTAAGACTTTGTCCACCAGTTCCAATTATGCTTCCTAGGCTAGTTCCTGAAGGTGGAGATACGATATGTGGGACATGGTTACCCGCTGGTGTAGGTGCATTTCTGTCAATGACTTCAGAACAGCTGACAAAAACAATAGACGAGCGTCTCTTTGCAACAGTGGTCTTTGTTTCGAGACCCAACATGCTTCCACAGACCTATAGCGTTCTGTCCAGAACGTTGGCTACCTAGTGCCATGGAACCGGATTCCCCCTTTCTAAAAGATCAGCGGCAAGCTGTCCAACCTTTTAGTATGGGGCCGAGATCGTGTATAGGCAAGGATCTTGCTTGGTCGGAAATGCGCTTGATCATTGCTAGGTTATTGTTGGCTTTCGATTTTGAGGCAGCTGGTACATTTACTAAATGGGAAGAGTTGCGAACATTTTTATTGGTGGAAAAAAAACCGATTGAAGTCAGAATATGCGAGAGGCGTTTATCAAACATTTAAAAATATCTGTAGCAACCTTAGCTACATGTTTGAGCATGAATGAAATGATCCCTCTTTGGAAGGAGTAAGAGGGCTGATAAAGCAGGCAGATCCAGAAATCAAAGCGTGGAGTAGTGCGACGTTCCTTACAGGTTGGGATTGAAATCAAAATAAAGAGCACAAATTCAGGAATGAACATTTTCATTAGTTTTGAGCTCCTCTCGGATGATTAGTATTAACTATACGCTAAGTATCAATAGTTGACATCAGTCTTGAGGTTGTAGCTGTTTATCTACATGTATTCCTAATGGTAAATTTTAAATATGTCACTTAGTTTTTATCCATCTCATCCTCATCCTATCCAGGATGCTTAGTTATGCCATGTTTCTCAGCGCTAGTTGGTACATGACATAAGACTACTTATATCTGATGTATCTTACACTGTTATATATTCACAATTCTAAACAAATTATGTCAAACCTTCACTTTCTTTCTTAATCAAGTCAATCAGTGAGATCTATAGAAATTAGAGATGCCCATCAACGCAATGGCTGGACATGATTTAGAATACGGACTGTCCGGAACGTAAGTTTTCTAGTAGACACCTACATGCTCCTATGTAACTACCTTGCATAGTCGCTCATACATCCACCGATAGAGATATGTATTATTCAAATTGAGATCACGAGGCTGGAGTTTTAGGAGGAAGTCTTTACGAAGTGAAGGCTGATCTCCATCGTTTCTCAATGTTATCTATAATGTTACAAGTGCTACCTTCAACATCTTCGAAAGCTTGAAAGTCTTTTTGTCGTAGACGTAGAACATCTTAGCGACTCTGGTGAATATTCACTTATGGTGTTAGGGGAAGATGTAATTAAATTACTGTTATGATAGAAGCTTGCAACTTGATGCTCACATATTCTACTCACATCTCTAGAGACTCCTCGTCTTCTCCTGGAATGGCTGTATACTCCGAGTGGTCCGGTCTAAATTCAAAGTCCTTAACCCTAAGCTCGCAAAAATGCTAGTCCAGAGCTAGAAGCTATTACGATGAACAAGGTGTCCACAACCTCAGCCATGGCTATCGTAGTATATGTTTGAACATGGACGGGAAATGGTCTGAGAAGCTGAAAAGCCTGCCCCGCTTGTCTGCATAAGAGAACAAATTCGGGTGAGAGTGATCCAGAGGATAATCCTTCATGGATACGACAGGTCCGCTGATTTTGGGAAATCACCCCACCGATTCCTACTCCGAACGATTGGCCAAGGCTGGTGACAAAAGAGATCATGGCTATCGCCTGTGTAGTATTGAATATACTAAAGTGCAGATTCCAACGTATATGTCCTCCTTACCATCGGAACGTCAGCGTTCTTTTGACAAGCTTGCGCTGTGCACTCTTCCCGGAAACCGCTACTCATTTTAGCAACATTGTGTATATTCTTCATTTCTTTCATTACGTACCACTCCTGCTCCAAGTCTAGAGATAACTCGAAATCCATACCGTGCAGCTTTATGAGAGTCGATCTTTAACTACGTCATGAGTGAGAGGCCGACTGTTACTAGAAGCCATGATATTGGATTACTTGCCCTATATCCTCGCAATCTGGAAATAAAGATTTCACCTCCAGCAGCTGAGACGGGCACAATTGTTGTACCCAGAAAATTGCTACTCCAGCACGCACTGAGGCCATTCTCGATTGCTTTTTTTTGACGCACCTTTGAATTCTCAATTAGGTAATCGAATATAGCCTTTCTTGACGCTTTGAGAATTGGAAACTGGCCAATTTTCAAATTCCCGAATTAGCATAGCTTGAAATGCTAGTGGCATGGCAAATGTACTAATATCTCATATAAATATGCCTCTTATAACATAATCATGACATAATATGTAATGCTTCAAGTTATCAAAATCTAAAACCCTCTATAATTATAAACATTTACCCTACTATTATTATAAATGCTCTAAAAGACCTATAATTATAGACTATATAATCAAAATTATAAATTTTTTACTTTATTTACACGTCTCCCTTCTAAAGACAATAGATAGCGTTCTATACAATAGTTGGCTCATGGCCTGGGCAAAGAGAAATCCTGATCCAGTCCAGTAAGCACAGTTTGATATGGTGTGCAAATTATGTGCAATTGCAGGTGGAGCAGTCGCAACAATAACTGTATCCATTGTCGAATGAAAGAGCTTGCCAGGATGGACCATAGGCGAGAATAAATGAGATTGACTTCTTTGCAGATTTTGCTTTTGGTATATTCTCAGTTTGATATTCGCATCAACGTGAGCGGTAATCTGAGGATTACCGCCCTAACTCTGGTGATGGCACTGATGATTCCTGGCATCGAAATACTCTCCAAGAAACTTGGTTGTACGGCTGTTCAGTTCTATCGTCACACTAAGGGAGAGAACCGAATGTGTCTACAACTCGGAGCATCATGACTCTGATGGTTGGTACATGTTGTGGCTTCAAGCATCCCATCCCCATTAGTTAGCTATACTAGATCTCTCCCTATAGAGAGCTTCCTTCCTTAGACTTATCACAATCCAAGAACATTTATACACGTTTCACACGTTGAGGAACCTCTCCTATCGCCTTCATCGTGAGTCTAGGTCCTTGACAGCAGCTGTCTCAGTTTTACTTATTGACCGAATAGGCATGATAAAGTGTGAGAAAATATATTTTAGCATTGCTTACAATATTGCGAGACCTATGCCAATATTGCTTTTTATAATAAGGATTATTTAGCTAGCGAAAGAGATGGTTGAAGAGATAGGTTTTGGTATAGTGCGAAATTGCGACTTGACGAAGATGTCGAAAGACGACTTATCTAAAAGAGTTATTGAAGAAAAGGCCATAATCTGGTATGGGCTATATTTTGCAGCTTACAGTACAACCTGTAAATGAATTATGTGAATTGTGTGAGTTAGAATAACTAAAAGACAACTTCTCCTCAAAACCAGCGTGATAAACTGAAATGGATGATAGGTCGTACATAGATATATATACATAATCAATAACTGTGTGGTACTCTCCTCATGGCTATCTCAACAGCAAAAGGGAGCTGAATTTCCTTCCAACAGTTCACACGAACCAGCTATACTCAAGACGGACAGTAGCGTGGTCGGTTTGCGAGATAGTGCCTACATGAAAGTCACCCGAGCAGGTACGCAAATAGTACGCAAATCTTGGCCAGTTCACAAATCCCTGAATCCACAACACCCACCATATCCCGTTGATTTGAAGATGGCAGGATGCTGGTGGATTCTAAAAAAATTTTGGGGGG
>Ga0247810_10000135_pt1 | contig 120931 bp, 97 predicted proteins | sample UWRJL119311C1_FD_179918 | JGI IMG/M metagenome (GOLD analysis project Ga0247810, IMG submission 179918) | Plant litter microbial communities from Arlington Agricultural Research Station in Wisconsin, United States - UWRJ-L119-311C-1 | ecosystem: Environmental > Terrestrial > Plant litter >... | reverse complement strand
TTCCCCCCCCTCCTCCCCCCCCCCCCCCCCCCACATCCATAGCTTCAGCATACCTCTTTTTCGACTACTCATTATGGCGGATGATAAGGAAAGCTCCTGTAAACGAGTGTGGTATTGTTCCTGAGTGAGTTCCGAGGGATCCGAGTACGTGTTTTTCAAAGCCCTGGCATAGGGGAGTGGGATGTAACGGGGATGACCTAGGCGAAGCAAACAATTTCGCGGGTATTCCAAACAGTCTCGGTCGCAACGGAGGAACCAGATGCAACCCGATACAAGCAGTAACTGGGAGGAGGAGGGGGGGGATGATGATGATAATTAGGAGGAAAAAGAGGTGGAGGAGGAGGAGGCGGCGAAAGATAAATTGGAAGTTGGCACCGGGAGCTTGGAATTTAGATGTCAAAGTAAGGTAGAGAGGGAGAGAGACAGCCGGAAGCAGGTTGGTGGTATGTAGACGTGTTAGTGGATGTAGCTGCTCCGGCCCGCCAGTACCCACGTCACTGGCACGTATGGATTCGCATTAGCAGTAAGTATTGTTAGCATTAGCACTTTTTAGTAGTAGTAGCATCGTTCGCATTCGTGTTAGCGGTTGGCAGGGTTTGGTGGCAGGAACGCAGCTTGCCCGGCGCGGATCATTCGAGGCGTCGTGTGGCTAATTCTAACAGATCCCTACGCGGAGCTGAAGGGGAGACAGACCACGACTTTGAAATTACCTACTCTCTGTACTACCTGAGACTCACCCGCATCCAACAAGGAAAGCCTCGTGCGGTCGTTTTCTGGCAAGTGTCTGATGATCAATGGTCACATCGATGGGACCAACTACGCGGAAACAAGTGCCAAGTACCAGATTCTATTGCACCACCACGAGCTGATTCAGCAAACAAACAAGAGAATCAACCCCATTCACAAGCATGAGCAGCTGCAAACTAGCACCAATGTGTATATAACCCAATGTACGGCAACACCCTATCCGAGCATTCGCTGGACCGGTTCACCAGGTTCACCAGGTTCGTATGGGAAACTCACCTAATACCAATACAATCACGTTTCTCTTGGCCAACTCTTACTACCACAACCTTAGCCTGGAACTGGTCACTCATGACGCGTACACTGGCTATTCGCAAGGCCCAACTAACGTGCTCGTAAGGTCTTGGTTAAAGTTAGGTTTCTCGCAATTATTGCTCCCAAGACACCCCCAAGAGGGTATACGGCCTTGTGATTACCATATCGTCTGACACGAGCAATTACAGTACCCCCTCGACCACTTTAGTTGCTTTTGGTGCAGGACCAGAACAAAAGAGATCTCGGCTCCCTCACGCTCGTCCAACAGTTGTCTTGGAGGAAGTGCCTCCTTGTTGATGCTCTAGCCTCTGTTACCCACTAGCCACCCGGTATATAGTACCATGTTGGGTGCTTTCACGTTGTCGCGTATCAATTCTTTCGTCGGGACGTATACCATCAATAGCTTGCTTGGCTAGAGGGTGAGAACAGTATTGACATGGCATCTGCATTTGTGCTTTTTCATACATAAGACTAAATACATATGTTTTGAATCTATCAATTTTTCGTGCATGCATGTACTAGATGAATTTGCTAGTTCCCTTCAATATAGTGCCCGTTACCCGGGAGACTTCACGTGCGATAAGGGTTGGTGGCGGCGTGCTTATCGGACCACTTCAGGTCCGAAAGAATTGATCGTCCGTCTTACAACTGATACCTCTATCAAATTGTCATTACCCAGAGGCACCACACGACGCTGGGATGAGGAGGTCGGTCCTTCGCACAAAAGCTGCGCAAGCCATTATATCTCGGCCTAGACGATGCCTCCTCCAAAGCTCCCAAAAATCACCGCCTGAAGTGGCACCTATCTCTCAACATAGTCAAACTTCTTCTCTGCGGACGCGAAACGCTCCATTCAAGTTCGAAACTGGACTTGCACTGTTTGCGAAGAGACGCCCAAGACCCTTTCCACCGCCGTTCTTGTCTCCTCCCTCTGGATCTTTCTCTGATCCCCTCAGTACCCACCACATGAGCCGAGATCGCAGGCCGTCGGTAAATGGAGATCTGATTCGAGGATACACGAATGGTGACGACGCGGTATATGCCAGTGATATATTCATCTGCGCAAACGATGGAGTTGGAGCATGGTCAACAAAACCCGGAGGTCATGCTGGGTTAGTCTCCTATACTCGCGCAGGCTGGATTTATGCTAATTGTGAGATCAGATTGTGGTCGAGATTAATACTACATTTTTGGGCCGTGGAGATGGAGCAAGATGCAAACCGATCAGATCAAAGCGACTATTACGAACCGGATCCAGTCGAATACCTCCAGAAAGCGTACGAGAGGACTCTGCAAGCAACATCTGAGCCCAATCATTGGCAGGGAACAACAACTGCGGCCGGCGCCCAACTCCACTTCAAACGAAACAATTCAAGTCCCAACTCTCCGCCAAGCCCACTACTATATGTTACAAACTTGGGTGATTCTCAGATCCTTGTTCTCAGACCTCAGAACTCACAGCGTATATACAAGACCGATGAGCAGTGGCATTGGTTCGATTGTCCTCGGCAGCTAGGTACCAACAGCCCTGACACACCACGCCAAAATGCCGTTGTGGCCAAAGTGGAAATCCAGGAGGGCGATGTGGTGCTGGCCATGTCGGACGGGGTTATCGACAATTTATGGGAGCATGAGATAATTGAGAATGTTGTAACGAGCATACAGAACTGGGAAAATGGTCAAGGGGGAGAAAGCATTGGTGATCGCAGCGGTGGCGCTGGAGGAGGCATGAGATACGTTGCAGATCAGTTGATGATGGCTGCAAAAGTCATCGCCACTGATCCGTTTGCTGAGAGTCCATTTATGGAACACGCCGTGGAAGAAGGGTTGGCAATGGAAGGAGGTGAGTCTCTGAGCATGCTTTTTGAAAACTCACACTAATTGATGAAGGTAAATTGGACGACATCAGTGTAGTTGCTGGTCTCTGCAAGCGAAACACGGGCTGAAGGGAGCAAAGCCTCATCCAGATGGGAGAGTAACGAAGTTGTCAAGCACAATCGGGAGCCAAGATATTATCTATAACGACACATCCATATCTATCACCAAGCAGGAGCCTTCAGGCCACTAAGTAATACACGTGTCCCGACCGCCAACATACACTATAATTGCTCATACTAGCATTTATATGGGACTTCAGCTACTGATGCACCGACCCAAAAGCAAAGGCAACCTTTAGCAACTTCAAGTTGAGTCATCAGCATCCCTCCGACAGGCCGCAGCTTCTCTATAAAAGAATGAGATGCTGCTGGGAATGCGGAATTAGATTGCTCATCGGCAATGAAAAGCAGGGATGGCAAAAGATCTTACACATCTAGAGATAGTACCTACTACTGCTACTGCGTAGTACATAGTTTAGTTCAGCACAATAGTTGTGGGAGGCAAAGTAGTTTGATTTGAGGTAATATACCAAGATCATATCAAACCAATCAAAGAGAAATTGTAAACCGTTTAAATACTTACTTTGCATCGTACGGCTCACCTTTGAAAGTCCAATTGTTTGACCAGATGATGGATCTATCTCAGGGGATGTAAATCGTCAGCCAATGCTAGAAGGTATCTGTATGGTTGCTGTAATGCCTTATCCATCAGACCGCCCGCCCATCGATTTTCGATAATGCGCTAAGATAAGCGATTGCGACAGGGAAAGAAAGCCCCACTTAAATTTGTGATGCTCAAAACTTCGAGGCATCCTATCCCACTCCGAAAGAACCACAACAACCAACGCCACAATGAGAGGGAAAAGGTCTAAACAGTATCGAAAGCTCATGCAGCAGTATGGGCTCAATTTCGGATTCCGCGAACCATATCAAGTCCTCGGTAGGTTTTTGGAAACATATCATAATACATCCGACCATCTGCTAACATTGTACCAGTTGACGCAGACATGATTAAAGATGCGGACAAGTTCAAAATGGATCTGCATGCTGGTCTCGAACGGACGCTGCATGGGCAAGTTAAAATAAGTACATGCTACCCATTCGTTTGCTTTGGCGGACTGGTTCTAATAAATCATAGTGATAACACAATGCTCAATACGCCATCTCTACGCCGCGAAAGACGAGCCAGGCGTCTCCTACCTAATAGACAAAGCCAAGACCTACGAGCGTCGACGCTGCGGTCACCGGCCGGAAGATCACGCTGAGCCATTATCCGCTAAAGAATGCATCACCTCTGTCGTTGACCCCAAGGATAGTAAGACGAACAAACACAGATATGTGATTGCGAGTCAGGATTTGGATGTGAGACGCGATATGAGGAGCATACTGGGGGTGCCGCTGATCTACATCAATCGGAGTGTAATGATTATGGAACCAATGGCGGATGCAACAGCAGGGAATAGGGAGCGAGAAGAGAAGAGCAAGTTTAGAGATGGACTGAAGAGGGGAAGTGGGAGTTTGAAGAGGAAGAGAGATGATGAGGAAGGAGATAAAAGTGTTGGAGACGAAGAAAAGGCACCGAAGAAGTCGAAACAGAGGAGGGGTCCTAAGGAACCTAATCCATTGTCTGTTAAAAAGAAGAAGCCAAAGGTCGAGGCAGCAAGTCTAAAAGCTGTGCCGAAGGAGAGCAAGAAAGAGACCGGTGACCAAGATGGCGATGAAGAGAAGGCGGAAAATGTGGATGGATCAGGAGCTACTGGTACGGGCAAGCGGAAGCGAAAGCGGAAGCATAAAGTCACGGCGGAAAATAAGGCAGAGGGAGATCAAGCAACAGCAGGCGATGAAGCTGACGGGGCTGAAGACTCTTGAAAGATGCGGTACTTTTGTGTTTACCAAGTTCAGATTTTATACCGATACCCATTAAACAACCTTTTGAGGAACTTGGAGTGTCGCTTTATTGATCCTGGTCAATAAATATTTTAATGTCCCAGTCTTTAGACCACGCCACAGGCTAGTATCAAGTGCCCCTTTTATGTGCTGCTGTTACTTCTTCCACCAACATGGTGCCACCCTCCAAAAGAAGAGCTTGGAAATCAAGGCTGACCTTCGTCGTCCTTTCTGTATTTACCTCCCTGCAAAAGTAAAAAGTGTTGCACAAGGATTGATATCGAAGGGGGAAGATGAATGGGGTGAGATGGAGATGGGTTGTCCACTAAGGACGCCTTCCAGGATTTTGAGATTGGATTATAGCTTGACATCTCTTTCCTGTTGCTGAACTTTTAAGAACGGCGCTATGGGGAGACAAGTTGAAAGTTTGGGGACTTTCAACAGGGTGTGAAACCATGATTGCGGTTGCTATTTAGCTTTTCTAGGATTCTGGTGTGGGGGATGGTTGCGTTCTTGTTTTGGTTTTGTGCAGCTGTCTTTATCTAGAATAAATTGTATGCTTATAAGCAAGAGTAGAAGTGGCGTTTGAGAGATAGATCATAGATATATGACGATACATAGGCGGCGGCAATATAGTGAGTATAATTTACCTTTGAGCTAGATCGTGTGGTCACGTAAGATGAGAAGACAATTTCGAGATTGAGGAAAGTGACAATAGTGTTTCGGAACTGGGTTTATACATATTCTGCTTATCTGGTCATGTGAATCTCTGATACCAATCCAACTCTCTAGATCGCTGATTGTCACAAAATACGAGTGCAAAAGCATATAAATTCGATTCAAAACTGTTGTCGCGGATTTGTCTGGAAGTTGGGGCAGAAATCGAGACTACTAAGACTAAGTCTTTACATAATTAACTTGTATTTGTACACAAAGATGATACAACAGCATTTCAAATGAGCGCTTTTTTCTCATTACAACTGTGCAAGAGCTTCGTTACACGAAATTACTTAGCTAGCTCCCACTTGATACCGCCATTTAATCACGTGCACATGTTGAGGAATAGGAGAAAATTCGCTTAATCTCCATGATCTAACGGCTTATGTCACTTAAGTGGATGGTAGAGACAACCAACGCAAAATAATAACGGCAGATTGCCTTTCTAGGTAAATTTGCGCTCCGAGGAAGGTAATACGGCAATTTGAACAATTAAAGGTGTGTGTTTGCGGGACAAATGAGCATCTTTTACCCTCCGTTTATAAGTTTTTAAGTACGTCAGAGTCAGCTACAGTAAAGTTAAAAACAGATAAGTATAAGATTAAAAGCTCGAATTTGCCTATGGAAGGACCTGCCTTACTAGCTCTACATTCTCGAACTTGTTTAAAAAAAAAAAAAACTGCGTCTCTATTTTCATGATCAAAAATCGCTCTTCTCTAGGGGAACAATGGTTACATATGATATCTCAAGTCACCTTATTATTCATGTCTCAACTAAAATTCTAAAACACTCTGTCCTCAATCTAGTACGTCAATAGATCTTTTCGTTCCCTGTGATAAGATGTCTAGAGGGTGGGTCGAAATCAGCGGACAATCACGTCAATTCCATCTTTGATTCATGGGTGAATCACCGGCATTGAACACACACACACAATGTGAATGTTATGGTGAATACTGCTTATCATAGGTTATGTTTCAATTTTACTGGTATGATCTATGGCTCTGGTGAAACGCTAGGAACATTCCCCGCCTTGAAACGTTGGATATTTACCTTGGCTGCGGATTTCTCTGGCTATCAAGCACGAGTAGGTTATAAATGCACTTGATGCTTCATATGATGTGCTAAAACAAGCGCGTAGTAAGGAGAATACTTGACAAAAGCGTATTTCAGCGAATACCAGAGCAAATCTTTAAGCGCTAGTAGACGCTAGCGAGTGACGTGCCTGCTAGCCTGGCGTTGATTCCCCTGTCTTCCATAGCGCTAATGGAGTGTGCTGATTGGTGGGATGGGACCAGTGGAAAATGTTGGTATCCCAACACAGCTAAATGAACTTAATATACCTGCAGGTAGAGCTCCAGGATTCCTGCAATTGCAGTATTAATCAAGAAGTTCTCCTCTTTTCTCGATAGAAAGAATGGTCGCACTTATCATACAGCGCTTTCCATGTGAAGAGGTCGATATATATACCAATATCGAAACTTAGACTATTTGCTCATTGTAGGGATCAATCAGGGGTCTGTATCTACTCCGCATCTTGTACTCCTATAGCTAGTAGTTTATAACTTTGGGGCGTGTATTGTGGGCCGGCCCGCGCTCTGGCTTGACACACGGTGCGGTTTTAATAGTAAACCCTCTCACTCTGCCTGCATCCGAAACCATTGACGATCATCCGACATCTCCGACAACAGCTCCAATACTCAGTAGCAAACCGTTGTTCCAACTTCCGATATCAAACAGAATGTCTTTTCCACCTCTGAATCCTTCGCCTGCGGCTTCTCGGGGTCGCAAAATTGCTCCTCTTCCATTAAGAGCTACATCCAGATGCAACAATACTTCTGTTGGTGGTTCGCAGAATGTTATTAGCATTAATGAAACAGTATCCTCAGATGCCAGCACAACTCAATTGCTGCCAGATCCAATTTCAAACAGAAAAGAATCGCCCCATCCTAGTCCTTCGAGCGTGCCTTCTCAAGGACGCCAAATTGCTCCACTTCCGCTGAGATTTAGATCCAGAAGCAACGGGACTCCTTCTAGCAGTTCACAGGATGTCACAAGCACTAATGATATGATGTCCCCAAGCTCTTCATCGAAAACAAATCAACCATCATCAACAACCTCTGACATGCCGTATCTTGAAGGTAAACATGTTGCAGGCACTGACTCCAATGTACCTAATTTCTCCCCTCCAACATCAGACGTCCCCAGAATTGCTTTTGAATCGGGGCAAGAGAGCAGCCTGCAGGTTGTGAAGCGAAGTGAGATGGACTCATCGCGATCCCTACATGATGTGACACCGAGGCAATCCCTTGAAACTGAAGATACAAAACTCTTGACCTTTCAAGAATCCCCGATGGGCATGGTTAGATCTACAATAAGTGAGGACCAGCCGGACAGCACCGCTATTACCCCCTATGATTCCAGTAGTTTGGTATCTCCTCTATCGCTCACTCAAACCTCGCATCTGAGTCCGAGTCCAGTCGGTCTACGCCAGCGAAGTATCTCTGATGCATCTGACGTTAGCGACAACAATGACAGCAATGACAGCATGGCTACCTACGATGTAAGGGACGAACAAGCTCCCCTTGAGCCTTTCTTCACGCCGGGTTTTCAAGCCGCACTGAAGAATGGTCTGGGAATTGCGAACAAGGTAGTTTCCGCCATTGAGAAGTTGATTGGTTCTTCGGAACCGTCGAGGGACTTGCAGAGGCTGTTACAAGATGCCAGGAAGTTAGAAACTTATGAAAGCTCTGATACGAGGACAATTGCAGTGCTGGGAGATTCTGGTGAAGGTAACTGCAAGTTCTGGCCAGGAACAACCGCTTTAGCTAACGTGTTTACAGGAAAGAGTAGTCTCATTAATGCTCTACTGCATTTTCCAGAAATCGCCAAAACCGTAGGTTAACAGCGCCATCTTATGAGATTTTCCTGCTTACTCTTGGACAGGGAGACATAGGCTCAGCTTGTACTTCTGTTGTCACTGAGTATAGGCAAAAGACAAGAGATCATGCAGCTCCTATCACCATTGAAGTTGAATACCTTTCCACATCGGAAATTGAGGAACTTATTAAAGAACTTCTATGGAATTACCGTCAATTATATCTCCCCGAAGTAGAACAAGACACGGTTGATTCAAAAGATTATGAGCGTTACCAAAGAGAGTCTGAGCAGGCATGGTCAGCGCTAGAAGCAGGATTCAGACACCAGAGTGCTTTCAATAAAAACCTACTCACTGACATGACTGAGGCAGGTTTGGCGAAAGCTACAGCCAAGCTAATAGAGTGGTCTCAAGAACTTGAGTGGCCAGGTAATGATAACTCCGGAAGCTGGAAAGCAACGGCGGATACCGCAGATGAGTGCTGCGAGAAGACGAGCATATTCATGCAGGATAGGTTCTGGCCTTTTACGAAGATCATTCGGTATAATCTATCCCTCCCAAAAAAGCATTAGCGATCTATTTATCTAACTTTTGCTGCTCTTCAGCGTGTATTTAAGTGCCCAAGTCTTGAGGACTGGAGTTGTACTTGCAGACCTGCCCGGTACGTACTGAATTGAAATTAGTTTAATACGTGAAACTAAGAAAGCAATAATAGGGTTACAAGATACGAATCTAGCAAGAGTACGGGCGACACAGACATATCTCATGAAATGCGATAATGTCTTTATCATCGCGAAAATATCTCGCGCTCTTACCGACCAGTCCCTGAAGTCGTCACTCTATAGTGTCCTAGCTCAGCATGCTCCTGTGGAATGGGAAGAATCCGGGGGGAAAGGGTTGAATTTGGCGGTTGTCTGTACCAAATCAGAAGTGAGTCGATGCCCTTATATCGCCAAACTCTGACTCACTAACGCCCACCAGGACATTAATCAAAAAACTGCAAGACGGGAATTTTGCGGTCCCTGCAAAAAGATATCGCCACTGATAATGGAGCAGCTGGACAAAGACATTGAGGATGCAAAGAAAAGTAAAAACAAAGTTCTAAAGAAGCAGTTGAAACGAAAGTGAGTTGAGCAGCTGTCAGTTCTGTGTAGTCGGAGCTAACAAATATTTAGGCAGGAGTTTCTCCTCATCGACGCTAGAAATAACCACGTCAAGGATGGACTCCAGAAATCCTATGCTTCCAAAGTACCTGGAGGCAGATTAGAAGTCTTCTGCGTGTCAAACACTACGTATGAAAAGTTTTCGAGAAAGGGGGATGTCGACATGGTTCGCGCAAGTGGCATACCAGAACTTCGTCAATTTTGTCATAAAGTCACTGCTGAAGCCCAACTTCTTGAAGCGAAGCACTTCCTCCAGTCAACGTTATCTAGTCTGCTAAGTTCTGTAGAGCTCTGGGCGAGTAGTTCCCCACCTTGTCTGCAAGTCGAGGATCGTGAGCAGGACGAATCAGCTCAAGATGTTTTACAAAACGTAATAGCAGAGGTGCGTATTACATCCTCATTTATTGCTGCACACTTCTGATCGGCAAAGATTTCCGAGAATTTTGCTCAGGCAAAGGCCGAATTTGAAGGCACCTTCCGAGAAGTGCTTTCGGAATATTTAGGTAAGCTCAATTTTAATATCGATCAAGTGTCCAAGAAAAGTTTACAAATATATGGAAGAACAACGCAATCACTTCTGGGAAGTTGCAGCTGATACTAAGGGGAGTGAGTGGGCTTATGTAGGTGGAATCTTCACTCTATTGTAGCACCTTAAAGTTAACACAACGCAGTGGCATTGGAGTAAATACGTCGCAAGTCGTACGCATCAAGCAACGGTGCTAATATTCTTATAGCTCAGTATAATGCGTGGTGCTTACACAATGGCAACCACTATACAGCCAAGCGCGGCTCTTTGAACTGGAATTCCGAGCTTATATGGAAAATGAGAATAGAGTTAGCATATCAGTGGGGTTTACTGGAGGATGAAATTCCGGCTACTTTCAAGACGCTCCTACAATCCACCAAAACCTGCCTTGTGGATTTGAAATCATACTTTAAAGGTAAATTTTCTAGGAGATATTTGAACTTTTAGAGTGCTACTAAACATTTAATGGTGATTAGCTCAAGGCTTTGCTACTCCCCTGGTTGAAGGAATTAACTTCAGAATTCAAGATATAGAGTTCAAGTTCAGATTAGCACAGCAAGATTTTACACGTGAAGTGAAGTATGCTCCTATTCTTGTTTTCCCTCTTTAACTTCCGGATTTTTTGAGATGATCCATGTATCAATGCTAAAACTTCTCAGAATGGTGCAGCGCTGTGCATCCGAACCGAACGCCTCTTCGTATATAGTTTCTGAGATGATACCAGCATACCGCGCCGCAGCTGGAGAAAGTGGTTCGTGCATCACACTGTCTCCCTAGTCAATTCGACTGTTTAAGTCTCTATAATCATATAGATACGTTCATAACATAGCATACACTGACACATCTGTCGGGAGCAGGTACCGGAAAGGCAGCTCGTCAACGAGCTATTGTGCAAGGGAAAATCACGGATGGCACTTTGTTTCCACATATTTCGACCAAGATACAGGCGAATATAGATAAGCTAGTTCGGAAGACTTTCCGCGATCTACATGGCGCGGTAGATGCAGTTCTAAAACTAATCGCTAGTGATGTCGAACTGGCGTTAGCATCTAAGCCACAATTTGTAGATGTTACCAAGGATCAAGAACATCAAATGGAGGAGGAACAAAAAGAGAAATTGTTATCTGAGATCAAGGACTTGAATGTAAAGCATGAAGATTTACTGGTTAGTATTATATTACCAGAGATATCATCACCATGAGTAGAAGAAAGGCCTTCAAAGGCGGAACGAACAGAAAGTGGCATATTTATTTAAGTAGCTTAAACGAAATGCCTCAAGGGAGTGTATTCTGAGTGTCAATAATTTGTGGTAACTCGTTCATTATCGACGATTATATAAGAATATGGATGGCATGGACTCATATTAGCCGAGATCCTTTCAGCAGCCTCAGACTGAGAATATCTTCGCAGATCTTTTCTATCCTCGAGTAGTAAAGCACGTTTTAGTGACTTGCCATCCATATTTTGACTGCTCTGGAATTTTGCCGTATCTCTTGTATTATCTCCTCGAGCCTCTGTGCGTTGTTTAATTTACGTATCTGACCCCTGATTGTGAACGCCTTACCTCCCGCGTAAACATTTCACAAATAGTACTGGAGGCGAAGACTCGCTATTTCACATGTAAAGACGTATGAAGTTCACTGAAGGCAGTATTTGGCGACTTTACCTGGCATAGATAGTAGCAAGGCCTCTCCCTTTACTCTCGCGGCTAACCTCATCGTCTCGTCAATGTTTCATAGCGACCACCCCTTTCTAAGCGAGCCACTGATCATACAGAATCGCCCAGAACTCGGACCCATCAACTTTGTTGGGATGAACATCCGCTTGTTCTACACAGACCTATATGCAGAACATAGTATGATCGACTGTTTCGAATCTCCATGTCACTGAAACAAAAACTCCGAAATTGGTTCAATCAGACAATATATATATGTACATCAGTCTTGGTACCCAGAAGTTTCGTTTCCATCCATTCCAATTCCATCTCTTCTTCAGCTTGTCGATCTGTGATCACTGACATTCGTTTCTTCTATTCGTGTATTTTCAACTTTTATTTATTCACTATTACTATTTGTTCGTTTATCACACTTCTTCAACTTCCGAAACAAAAGCCTTCGACATGTACGCCTCAAATATCCTCGCTACCATTTTGGTGCTTTCCGCAGGCGTGTTTGCGTACCCATCTGTTGCTGTCCACCAGGATCATCTAGAAATCCTGAGAAGTCGCGCGAACAAGAGTGTCAACCCAGCTGCCGTTACCGGCACTAAGTGTATTGACACTGGCGCCGCTGTTGTTTTCCACGGTTGGTTTATTACTGCTAGTGATTGTTATAGCATACTGATGTTGTGGGTTAGATGAGAATGTTGCACAACTTGGTATTTGTGGAGGTATTGCTGGAGCAATCACTAAGTAAGAAGCGCCCATAATCCTGTGAATGATAGAAGACAGCTAATGCAGAATATTCAGATGTGGAGGAGCACCAGCCTCAACTACAGGTGAATCTGGCACTGCATTGTTCAACTTGAAGGCCGCTACATCAGGTGCCACTATCAACGTCAGCAAGGGCAGATGGGAAGGCTGCGTCAGAGCAGCACGCGCAGTGTGCCCAACGGGAACATTTTCGTAAATTCTACCCTACGTACACCAACTTTTACCTCAATGCTAACGTATTACAGGAGCACATGTATTGGCGGAGCCTCAAAAGGAAACTTGGATTTCACCCTCACTAATCCTTAGGACATCGAGATACCAGGGAATGTCATACCTATAGAACATGTCTGACTTTTAAGTGGCAGAATTAGTTAATGCATGTATGAACAAATTAAAAGAAAATGCTGTTTATTGTTGAGATGGTGAGATTTGAGATGAGATAACTCCGCCAAGTTTTATATATATATATATTGTGAGTATTCTACTCTAGGGGTTGACTGGACAAGGTTTGTAAATATATTCATGGTAAACTGTTGCTACATTTCTATATACCGAAAGTTCTCCAGGCAACTCATTATTCCTTAGTACTTAGTGATTCTTAAAGACTCCCTCGACTCCATTATCAGAGTACCTACCCAATGCATTTTTGTTTCATCCTTTTATTCATCATCCATAGCGCGAATAGTCGTTCCAGTTTTTTTAAGAGCAGCGCGTAAGCGTTCCTTCACTTCCTTCTTTCTCGCCAAATTAGCTCTCAGTGCAGCCTTTTCCTCCAGAGCATATCCACTGAGCTTCTTCCGGGGTCCTGGTGAGCCGCGTGCATATGAGTTTGTCGACGACATGAAAGAACTTTGAAGACCTTTTCGATCGTCTCTGATACTGCTATCTGGCGTGAAGAATAGGCCATATGTACTTGACCCCGGATTCCGCACTGATGATCTACCTTGAGGAGTTGAGAATGGTTGTGGCGAACCCTCTCTGCTATCACTGGCTAACGAACTGAAGCGTAATTTTCTCATCTGTCCCTCGAGAACATCAATGTCACCGCTTCTCTTCTCTGCCATACTAGTCATTTTGGTAATTGTTCGCATCACAGCCTCGACGCTTGGACCCACAGTACCATTAGATTTCCCATTAGCGGCTGCCTGGAACACTATTTTGGCCTTTAGATTGACTAAGCCCTCTTCTGCGTCACCAAGAAGTTTCTGTAGATTTGTGAAGTCTCTTCTTAGATCGTGTTGCTGTGCAGCTTGTTCAGCACTCAAAGGTTGTTGTCGAGCAAGAGCAACCTGATCTGGATCTGAGTAAGAGACAAGTACTTTTCGAATATCTAGGAGTCGTGTCTGCAGCCTGTTCAAATCTTTCTGCAGATCGGTACAAGTATCTAGCTTGTTGGAGATATCCTTGATGCACCCATCTTCGAGTTCGTGAGTTAAATCATTTTCGACAACATACGAAAGTGAATCAACCTCTACCAAGCACCAATCATCTGGATCTTCAAGATCTTCCTTGGTACGACCTTCATCTTTGCTCATCTCAGTATGACCTTTGACGAAACATTTCAGGGCGCGAGCATTGAGCCCTAGAGTATCAATCATCGAATTAATGTCTCTGTAGACGGCTTCAACCTGAGCTGGAACGTTCTTAGACTTTTCAATATCAGCTCCCACACTTCCCACGTGTGCTTGAAACTCGTCGAGGATAGTTGTCGCCTCTAGACTTGATGCAATAAAGTCTTGAATTTTCTGGTCCTCATCATCTATGAGAGCTTGTGCCTCCTCTGCTTCCTTACGAGCCTTGAACTCAGTTTTTCGCCTTTCGTCAGCCTGCTGTTCTTCAAGCGTTATGCTGTAAGTGCTTCTCCCGGCTACAGAGGATTTCCCAAATGCCGTCGGTCCAGCGGCCTTTTGTGATCCAAGAATTTGCGAAGCCATGCCAGGTGCGCTAACTGATCGTGCCGCATCTGGTCTCGTCATTCTTCGAGGTAGCGCATTTCGTATGGGACTTGGCGATCGAGGACTAGTTTGCTGATTTGGAGGAGGAAGAACTGGCGCCTGGCGGTTGATCTCACCAAAGAGACTCTTCAATGCCTGTTGACCTGGTTGGTTTGGATTCTTAATCTTTGTAAAGGTATTGTCGGGGCTCATATTGAAAGAGCTCTGCGTTTTACTGACATCTGAAGTTGGGCTAAGATCTTGTACAACATCTTCACCGCTTCCTTCATCATCACTTCCATCGACATCCTCATCCTCTTCCTGGTGATCGTCTTCATCACCTTCTTCGGTGTCAAACCCTGAATCGTCATCTCCTTCATCCGCTGGTCCGCCGGGAACATCGTTGGGTGGGATAAGTTCATTTGGAATCGTAGCCTTAGCTTTGGGCGTTGGGATAAAATCTGGGGGTAAAGGTGCATCAGTCCCAGTGGAAGATCCAGAAGTATCTCCAGGAGAATAACGGGTCTTGCTAGTTGTGTCTGGTGGCAGAGGAGCTTCAGGGACGTTTGAGTCTACATGGCCATCTGTATCGACTGGCTCGTCTTTTATCTTCAAATTCGGGGGTGGCGTAGCTGGAGTCTGGGCAATTTTAGGTATCGAGCTGACCGGACCGGTCTCGGGTGTTGTGGGCGTTCTAGAAATATGTTAGCAAATATTACCTACCCGAATATTTTTATACATATAAATGGGTACTTACTTAGCGAAAGGGTTCTGGATAGTTGCGGTTTTCGCTTCTCCAAACAAGCTACGCTTTGGTTGCGGATCCGTTGCTTGACTGAAGGTCCACGCAGAACTACCGAAAGGTTTGACACCAGGAGTTGGACTTGTGGCACCAAATGTACTCCCATTTAACGGTGTAGCTGAGCCAAGTACGGGGGACTTTGCTGCCGGTGCCGGTGTGGAGCTTGGAGTTGTGGATGGCTTTACTCCTTCTGGTGGTTTGCTAATTGTAGTTGCTTCCGCATCCATTTCAGCATCTTTTGGCACTGGCTTAGTTGGATTTCCAACTTCTGGAAGAACACTACCAAAGTTATTCCCGAATAGCGACTTCCCAGTGGGTGCAGTAGCATCATCTCCAGCTGGTGATGGATCTGGCTTGAAGCTGGAAGAAACAGAAAACCCTCCACCTTGACCAAACAAACCTGGTTTCTCTTCCGGCTGTTTAGCAGCGCTTCCAAAAACACTAGTAGTACTAGAAGCTGTACCAGGCATTGTGCCGAATGGATTTTCACTTCCAGAGGTAGGCTTACTGAATGGGTTAAGACTAGGAGTTGTAGTAGGTACGGCACCAAAGACATTTGGTGTTTGGGGTTTAGCACCAAAGGTACCCACGCCAGAAGTTGAACTAGGGGCACCAAAAGGACTCGGTGTTTGGGTTTTTACTCCAAATACGCTCTCCTTGGGTGCGGAACTGACAGCAGCTGCAAAAGGGGTGGTCGAGGCACTGGCGAATGATGCAAAACCCCCCGACGTTGGAGCCGCTGTTCCAGCAGGAGTTGATGATCCAAATACGGATGGACGCCCAATTCCAGTAGGTTGACCAAATGCCGCATTTGGAGTAGCTGCAGAACCCCATGGGGAAGCCTTGGGTGTAGCAAAGCCAGAAGACCCAAAAGCTGGGGCAGCTGCAGCACCTGAGCCTGCCCCAAAGGCCGGACTTCCAAAGGCCGATGCAGGTTTAGCGGGAGTAGAGCCGAAAGCTGAAGAACTAAATGCTGCGTTGGCCGGAGCTGCTGTAGAGCCAAAGGCCGCTTTTCCAAACGCAGAAGTGCCGCTGGCAGCTGCTGGTGTGCCCCAAGGAGATGGCCGTTGGCCAATACCTTGCTGTGCACCGAAAGCTGTACTTGGCCGGGCAGGAGCGGCTATAGTTTGTTGCTGTTTAGGTGCAGGAGAGGCTTGCGGTGCTGCGCTAGGAGGAGCTACGGCAAGGCCAGGATAAATGGTACCTTGTCGAACTGCATCATTATATACAACCCACCAGGCAACCAACACTCCTTCATTGTTCAGTAGCATGAAAGCTGGCAGCGGAGTCTTCGATTCCTCTAGCTCATCTCCTTTGATGGGCTGAGCAACATTAGTTTTACTTGAAAGATCAAGTGCAAACCCAATAGGTGAAGTGTTTGCCCACGAATCATTTGAGGGGACTACAGCGCGGCGAGAATCGTCCGAAAATTCGGTCATTGTAAACGCTCCAACTGGGGCTGCAGGAGCTAACGGAACCCGAGATTTTGTAAAGATACCAATATCGGTAGCTGCAGTGGAGGTGATGATAAGCACATCTTGTAAACTTTGGTGTAATTCACGCAGTCGTAAAATAAAATTATGCGGCGGACAGCGCTCCATACCAAACGGTCCAGCTGGGTCTGTGATCTTTTGAAATTCAAAGTTGGTGGTCTTGTCCTGTCGAGTGATAATATGAAAGACAGAATCCGGAATAGTACCCCCAGATGGGTAGCTGTTCAGTATGTGTACCACCAAGAAGACGTTATTTTCCAACCAGGTGATCGAAGACACTGCAAAATTAGTAGTTTATGAATATGGAGAAAAATTCAAAGGCTTACTATGATAGTTATTGTCCATGCCCGGAGGTTTAGGAATTTCTGCTTTTCCATCTCCTTCTGGTGTCATTTGAGAAGCAGTTCCATCACCCAGCCCCGCAACAAGCTGCTTCCCTCTCGCGCTCCATGAGACACAGCTTACACCTTCTTTCAAAGCTTGACCATTCGCTCCTGGTGCGACAGCTCTATCCTTCAAATTCGCCATCATCAATTTGCCATCATCTGTAACCAAAGCTAAAAGTTCTCCTTTCTCTGGCGTAGGGTTAGGTACCAAACATCTCAGTGATTGTCCATTGGTCCCTAGTTCAAATGCAGACTGTGTAGATCCTATATAATGCTACAGTCAGCAGTGCTAACTCAAGGAAAGACACGTATTTTGGTGCATGTCCCAGTTAAATACCAGAACCCGACGTCTAATAATGACTTACCTTGCAATAATGTTTGAACAGAATAGACCGCCAAACCACCTCCAACCTCAGCAGAGACAACGAGATATTCTTCATCCGCAGTAAAAGCTAATTGTGAAACTCTCATATGCATTGGTATAAGTAACTCCGGCTGAAAATTTCTAGTATGTGAATCGCCCGTCCCAGGTTGCTCAAAAGCCTTCCGCACCGACTCCGTGGTTGCCAGTATTATGGCATCTGGGCCAGCTGCTGCGACCAGTCCTTTGTGAGATGCTACACTCAGAAGAGAGGAGGTAGGCGCCGGTAATTTGTCTTCTGGCCATGGCGTAGGTAACAGACGTACTTTGGCCTCTCCAGATATAGATAAGAAGCCCAAGCCATCTGCTGTAATATCCTTTAGTTCTTCTCCCATTGCAGCGTTAACATTTGTGTTCCCTCCCCCGCCCATGGTCATTCCTAGATTTGTACATCAGCTTCTGATCGCAATACACCTGTATCCCCTAGGCTTTTAAGGTAATAGAGGTACCCATTATTCCGAGATTGCATACCTCCGAAACTGCTGAATGCCATGACTGTAGCCAGGTAGCCAGCTTTGTTTGGTGGCTATGAAGTGGTCCTGCGCATTTAGTTGTTTGTAAAGTCGACTAGAGGGTCTTAGATGTTTTATTAAAGCAGGTTAAGACGCGAATTAGTTCTTGAATTGAAGTGCGACGTCTGGAATTAGTATTTGCTTAGGATATGAAGCTTCCATATTTCGCGATTCTCAAATTCCAAGAGCTCTTGTGCACGTGACCGCGAACAGCTGCAACGCGTTGTAGCTGCCTCGTCAAGCTACCTCATGCGGACCATTGAAAGCTCATCACCCACATCTCATCGACTTCTTACAAACACTCGAAGTTGCATCTCGAATCCTTTGATTATTCTCACTTTCAAAGCCTACAAAGAAATCTTGAAGCGGAGCTCTCTGGGTCCCCAACAGTCAACATGCCTGGATTCGACTTCTCCAACCACACCCGCAATGCAGCCTTGCATGCGAGAGGTGTCCCATTGCCAAAGGCGACCAGCACTGGTACAACAATTGTAGGATGTATATTTGATGGAGGAGTCGTTGTAAGTTTATAAGAAAGTGTCCATTTGCGGGATAGCTGGCCAAGGTTGCGAATCTGCTGGCTTGGTGCATTGTTTGACTTGAAAGAATACTAATTCCTGCTTCATAGATTGCTGCAGATACAAGAGCTACGAGTGGACCTATAGTAGCAGACAAAGTATGTATTCTAGATCCAGAGTTCATTATGGAGGCTGACAATTACGTAGAACTGCGAAAAGCTCCATTATATTGCTCCTCAAATTTGGTGTGCCGGAGCTGGAACAGCTGCAGACACTGAATTCACAACCTCTCTCATCTCATCACAATTGGAACTCCATTCTCTCTCTACCGGCCGTAAACCCCGTGTCGTTACCTGCATGACTATGCTCAAGCAACATCTTTTCAAATACCAAGGACATATCGGAGCATATCTTGTGGTAGCTGGGGTTGATCCTACTGGTGTTGGTCTGTTCACTGTCCATGCACACGGTTCCACAGATAAGCTTCCTTATGTTACGATGGGTTCTGGTTCACTTGCAGCCATGTCTGTCTTCGAAACACAATGGAAGTCATCAATGACAGAAGAGGAGGCTGTTACACTCGCATCCAATGCTATTCAAGCTGGTATTTTCAACGATCTGGGATCTGGATCAAATGTGGACGTTGCGATTATTACCAAAGAGAAGACAACATTGAAGAGAGGGTTCGTCAAGCCTAATGAGCGCAGTAAGAAGCAGAAGAGCTATGTTTTCAAGAGGGGCACTACCGCGGTTCTTAACGAGAAGATTATTACGAGAGAGGAGATCTCGAAGTATGTAACCGTCCACGAATTGGAGGGCGAGACGGCTTTGGGAGAGAAAATGGACATCGACGCATAGAGTGGATGTTTCAATGTATCAACAGGTAGCATGGCGTTTCGCTTCCTCTGTAATACCAGTACCTAGGAAGGGCTTTTTGCATCATTTCTTTGATTTTAAGTTCGCATGAGACTTTCTGTGACTTTAGACACCGTTCCCAGTATGATCTCATTAGTGGAAAAAGAATCTTCGCTGCAGCTAGGTCATAATAACACCTACCATGTTAACACACAACTATCCCACCTCCTAGGCCATACACATTTCTTAATCACTGACAACAATCTCACTGCATCTCTCTCAATACTCTATATTCCGTTCTGTTGAACATCATCACAAGTCAAACACAGAAACTAAACTTTGAATTAATTTTTTTTTTTTTTTAGCTATGGTGTCGGAGATTTGGTGTGTAAAGAGAGAATGGCATTATATTTGAGCTTATTCACAGCACAAGTCTTTCAGCTTTCAGCTTTTATCTTTCAGCCTTCTGTTAATAAATCCAAAGCGCTTAAAATTGAACGTCAAACAAGACATATTGCTTAGATAGTGGAGATATATCGCCCAGTAATTGGTTCAACTGCCTAAACATTTGCCCCACGAGACACATCGCTAGCTTTGTCTCGTCCCATAAACATCTAGATACCTAGGTTCCCAGATCCTTTAGTCAACATAGGGGATTACTGTGATATACCAAGTCGATAAATTGCTCCGTAGAGATAGAGTAGGATAGGTGACTATCAGTGTGATCGCAACGATTGGCGGGATATCCGCGTATACGAGGTGATTACGATGACATAAGATCCCAACAAAGGACCCACTTCGCCTCATTCATCGGATCAGTTCCATACCTGCACCTAACGCCCGTAACCTCAATCCCCAAAATATCCAACCCCCTATCCTTGCGTCCCGATCCGGTAGTAAATACACAAGTCGCTTAATTAGGGGATTTGAATTGTACAATCAACCAATATACCCAGTGACAGTCGTCACCAAGTGTCAGCTTGCAGTATCACCTAGACATATCATCACTCTATCTCCCGAAATGGACCTCTTCGCCCAGCCTACGCAAACACCAACTCCCCCAGCTAAGGGTAGCACTCCTCCGATCCACTTCTCAGAACACTCACCACCACCATTAAGCAACACCAGCAAACCCGACCAAGCGCCTCGAATAAGACGCAGGAACCGCATGATAACATCCTGTCTTGAATGTCGTCGTCGGAAATTGAAATGCAATAAATCTCATCCATGTACTAATTGCACAAAGTTTACTAGAGACTGTGTATTTCTAGCTCCAGCTTTAGATCAAGCTTCTCAGCTTAAGCTTACTGAGATCAAGGAGAAGGTTGGCAGCTTGGAAAGGCTGTTAGAGAGGGATGCGAAGAGGGATGTTGTGAGAGGTGGATTGAAGGAGGACGGTAATGAAGATGTAGGGAGAGGAGCGTTACCGGATGATGGAGAGGATGATCTGTCGGCGAATGAAGACGAGAGGGATCTGGAGCCAACACCATTAGCGGTTGTGGATGCTGCTTATGGTGATGATGGAGAGGATGATGATACGTTAGATTTGGGTATTCAGGTGTGTGGCCATATTCTTGAAACTCAGTCTCTTTAAAAGAGGATATCGACGCTTCACAGTTGTGAGCTAAGCATCAAAAAGATGACTTAATTATATTGGGGGAGAACTTATAGAAACACGCTAACTTTGCGTAGATGGGTAAGATGAGGATCACGGAGAGGGTAGGGGGGTTCTTTAGGCCAAAGATTTCACAAGAGGTTTGTAAAATTCTGGTCTTTTATCCGTTATTTAGGACCCTTTTCAATCGGTACCGGTAGATGTGAGGTCTACATAGACATATGTCTTTTGTCGACAGGCTTATAAACTTGCTATTGCATGAGCTAACTGATATGTAGCTTGCATATACAATTTCGGAAACTCCCTCACAGTCATCTCATATAGTTGAGACGCAATTGCCCCCCGCCAGTGAGTGGCTGAAGCCCGGTCCAGCCTACATTGCACCCAGTTCGGGGTTCTTTTTCGGTCAAGGGCCACAACAGGCGTCACTAATTGATTATCTACCTTCTCGATTTGCAGCCGACATACTTATCCAGCAATATTTTACTGCTGTACATCCCATTGCCCGACTTGTCCATCGTCCTACTTTTGAGCAGGAGTATCATACTTTTTGGGATGAAGTGTCTTTGGGTATCGAGTAAGTTTCCGCCCCCACTTACATCCCTCGCGTACTGCGTACAAAGGGAATTCAAACTCTTTCAAAGCGTAGAATTGAACTTATTCTTCATAGGCCTCCAAACTCAGTTCAAAGCATTGTATTTGCGGCTATGTTTTCAGGCGTGGTAAGTATGGATGATGCTGCGGTTATTCGTGACTTTGGCGTGTCTAAAGTTAGTTTGATGGATAATTTTAAACTTGGGACTGAGACTGCTCTTGGCCGGGCCAACTTCCTAAGAACAACAAAAATCGAAACCCTACAGGCTTTCGTTATGTATTTAGTAAGATCCAAGGCGCTTGCAAAAGTTTGAGTTGTTGACTATGAGTAGATCCCACTTTGCAGAGCAGAATTGTCCCGAGCTCATTCTGTTCTCCTAGGAGCTGCCATAAGAATGGGCGAATGTATGGGTTTGCACAGAGACGGAGAGGTATATGGAATGAGTCCTCTAGAGACTCACGTTCGCCGACTTATCTGGTATCAATTATGCTTCCTAGACATTCGTACATGCGAGTCACAAGGACCGCGTCCCACCATACGGCAAGATGATTTCGACACTAAACTGCCCCTAAACGTCGATGATGCTGACTTACGTCCGTTCGGGAAGCCACCGCCTCCGGCTGATCGGTGGACAGACGCTACCTTCGCCTTGATTCGGTTTGAAATCAATGAGATGATGAGAACGCTTTGGATAGATAGGCCACGAATAGAGCAACGAAAAATTAGTCTGACAGCTGTACTAACCAAGATCGAAACATTTAAGTCAAATATGGCTGCAAAATATGATCATCTCATGAACGACCAGGTTCCGCTACAGAAATATGCAAAGACAGTCAAGGCAGTGCTTTCAGGACGGTTCCATATGATGGTTCTACATCGATATCATAATTCAGTTATTTCTCCTATGCCTGAGCGGCTAAGGACCATTATGCTTGGCTCTGGTATAACAACTCTGGAAGCAGCTATATCTTGTGAGGTTCTTCCAGACTTTCAAATCTGGTCTTGGTACAACGGTGCTTATCAACAGTATCATACGGCATTTCTGCTTTTGATGGAGGTATTCGTTTATCCACATCGCAAGGAAGCCGATCGTATTTGGCCATGTAAATGATTTCCCTTCGTTCAATTCTCTGTTCTCGGTACAACTAACACGCAAATCATAGGTCTAGACTATATCTACGAATGTAATCCCCATGAATCTCGCGAGGTAAAGGGCCGGAAGATACTTTCAGAACTACAACGCAAAACTGCAGTTTATCAGAGTATGCGCGGCATGCGCGCACCTGCTGTGATGGAGAAACGCCTCGGCCACCGCGCTACTCGACCTTCCACACAAGTTGATACTGATCGTAAAGAGAAGGGCCTATTATTCGGTCCCGACACTTCTAAGCGGATCGCGGCGCCAAATGTGAACTTAGTATCTCCAATGCCAATTCCAGAACCTATTGATGCGAATATTAGACGAGCACCTGTTCAGTTTGCTGGCGTATCTAATGGGCAATCTCTTTGGGCTTTTCCCAATGGTCCCAGTCCAGAGGCAAGCAGTGACTCGAATAGTGTGCAGCAAACTCCGCCCGCACCCGCTGGTGATGACCTGATGGCAGATATTGACTGGGATGCTTTTGATGCGTTGTTCCCACCTCAAAATGAGGCGGCGCTGTTTCAGCCAGAATTTCCTTTCCCCCCATTCTTGGGCCATGGTGTTTTCCCGCAAGGGAATACACCGGATATGAATAATTTTTAGAGGCGGTAGAAAAGTTAATTAGGAAGATTTGAGTATTATGAGAAACACTGCAAATCGTTGTTCGAAGGCAAAATAATATCAACAAAAGCGTAAAAGTAATATGCTGGAAGTCTCACCAACTACGAAAAAAACGCCTCAACTACAAACACGTAAAATCCACTGTATCAATTCAATTTTGCAAGCGCAGTCAACTTTAGGTAGATGTCAATTTTATTTGGGCCTACCAAATCATCACAAGCTACAGCAAAGAATGGGCGAACATGTCTAAGCTACGAGCTGAAGTAGTATAGAGGGAGGGTAGATCAAGCAACGCTACCTGTGATGTGAATGCATAGCACAGATAGACAACCCCGCTACAAGGCGTACTATACCGATATCAGTACGGCGTTGCTGCGTGGCAGTGCAAGGCTCTTCAACCACATTGTCAATAATTCCTAGAGATTTGAAAACTGCTGGATTGTGTTTGTTTTGCTAACGTGACATGTCTTTGTCAATTTATTTGGGTCATCGTAGAAGTTGGAAGGATAAGCAGTAGTGCTCGTTTCTTGTGTGACAATTATCATCAGAACTATCAGTGTATTTACATGTTCATTGTGATCATGTGACTTTCTCCCAATGTGTATGTTCTATGGAAATTTACCTGAGAATACATAGGGCCATTTGAAAGCCAGCTCCCTGAAGAGCTCTTCCTGGTGAGGTATGATTGGAAACGACGACATATGCTATAATGTTTAGATTTCTTTCCATGCTATCTATCCGTCTAAACGCCTGGTATTAAGGAACCAATCTCAAGAGTGCAAAGGTGCTATAACACGCATCGTTGATCCTCCTAACAAGTTTCAGGGAGATGTAAAGAATTTTGTCCCGAGCCTTCCAAAACAAACGCTGCGTTGATGGCTTCTGTTTTCATCTCAAGTAGTAAAAGCTCATGCAGGAATTCAGAAGAAGCCGCAAGAAACCCCGAAAATGCAACCCACCCTACGCAATGAAACAGCACATTTACTGAGAAGCACATTGGACCCGCTCTCCACCTGGATGTCCGTCCTCATCTTCATCTTCACCAGTAGCACCCGTAGCACGGGCTTGCTGGCTGGGATCAACGTCTTCGAAATCAACAACATCAGTCATAGCTTCCGCAGGAGGAACGACTTTCTTGGGCTCCGATGGGAGGATAGACTTGAGGGCTTCAAAGGCTGCAGGGTCGGCAGTCCAGTTCTTGCTTGGGAACTTGACGTCGAACTGAACGTACATGTTTCCAAAATCATGATGGCGGAACGACGGCATACCTTGGCCTCGAATCATCTTCACGGATCCTTTTTCAGTGTTAGATGAATTGTAGCTAATGGGGATTATAGAAGGCCTTACCTGGACTGATCACCTCTCCGGGCATAATTTCGACACTTAGCCAACGGTCATCCAGATGCTCAATATCAATTGTTCCTCCGGCAAGAGCCGTAACCAAATCAACCTCCGCATGGTAAAACAGGTCATCGTCTTTTCGTTGGAATCTAGCATGTGGCTTTTGCTCAATTTCGAATATGACATCACCAGGCTCAACACCTGGAGTCTGATCACCTTCTCCACGGAACTCGATCTTGTGGCCAGTCCGTACACCTCTGTCAACATGAACATGGAGGACCTTTCTCTCAACGACGGTTTTCTTTCCGTTACAACCCTTGCACTTGTCTTTCTCGCGGATTGTCTCACCTTCACCATTACAGTCCGGGCAGACTGTTTGGAAACGTTGAATCATGGGACCCATCTGGCGCATCATGGTCTTCATGCCGGTACCTGAACATCCTCCGCAAGTTTTAACTGCTCCCTCTTTTCCTCCACGACCGTCACACTTGGAACAGATTACCGACTTTTGCAAAGCGAGCTTCGAGATTTTGCCACGGTAAATATCTTCGAGGGAGACTTTGTGGACATGGTGAATCGTACGAGCCTTGGGAGGACCACGCTGTTGCATACCACCTCCAAACATACCTCCGAGTCCGCCGCCGCCGAAAGCAGATCCGCCACCAAAGAACTGTGAAAAGAGATCCTCGGCGTTCATACCACCGCCACCACCGCCGCCCTCTAATCCCTCCTCACCATATTGGTCGTAGATCTGACGTTTCTGTGGATCGGATAAGACTTCGTACGCGTGGGATAGGTCTTTGAATTTATCTGCGGCGCCTGGATTATGTGCATTTTTATCTGTATAAGAATCAAAGTTAGTCATTTTTAGACAAATTGCATAACAAGCGCTTCGGCAAGTTTGGTTATAGAGGCCCAAAACACGAAGAGATGGTGTGAGTTGGTGATGCAATGTCCCGGTTGAGTACTTCCAGCTATCATCATCCTCTAATTACGAGCCGCAGGGTCTACAAAATGGTACGTACCAGGATGATGCTTCAAAGCGCCAACTTTGTACGCTTTCTTAAGCTCTGCTTCGGTAGCATTTGGAGAGACCTGAACAAATGGATAGATTAGTATGGTTCATCGCCTCCCGTAGTGCAGAGGGTACTTACTCCTAACAAGTCGTAGAATTTGGTGTCTTTTGCCATGACTGATATTTATAGGACAATAGAGAGGAGGGCGAAGATTGCTTCTTTTATCTGACCACTGGACCTGTCTCCTTGCGAGAAGGTATTGCCTTCAAGGCTTCGTAGAAGTGGAGGGGATAAAGTAGGCGGGGTACTTCGTGTACTGCTCAATACGCTGTTAATCGACTTTCCGTGATTAAGATGTGTTTATAGAAGAGATATCCGAAATGCAATCTTGTGTTAAGAAGAGGAGAGAGTTGGTTGGCGCAAGGCAGCCAACTGGCAGATAACTTACACTTTTAATGATGAGGCTGAGGCTGGGGTCGTGAAAATATCTTGGCTTTTCAGGATTACAATCCAGACTTCGGTGGGGAAGAAGAGGATTTCAGCGATGCTTGAAATGGGTTTGGTGGCCGAATTTCAATGTCGACGAGGAGGAATGTATTGCAGATGATTGCAATGTTTCGGGCACGGGAAAAGTTGGATTTGACAAGCTCTGTCAGGTCGTTGAGTGTAGAGAAGGCCGTGGAATCTCGGTGGAAACTAAGAGAACCCAGCCAAGGAGGCAAACCACTTCAGACAAAAGCCAACCAGACGTGACCGGTTGGTGAATACGTGCAAACCACAGCCAAGATGCGCCTGACCGTGTCTAGGAGGGAATTATTCAGCGTTCAGTATATTTCTAATCCAAATCAACAGATTAACGTCCTTTCTGCGTTTTCATCTTCTTCTTCTCAAGCGTACAGCGGTGCAGGGTTCTTCAGGTCGGGATCATCAGCGACGAAGTGCCAAGTAAGCCTCGTTAGCTTTGCCAATCATGAAGTGCATGATGATGATATGAGGAAGAGGAGGAGGAGATGATGATACTTTCCCATCCTATCCTATATAATACTGTACAATACTATAATATACTATAATAGCCTATAATACCACACCTGGATAACCGACCACACCTGGATAACCGACCACACCTGGATAACCGACCACACCTGGATAACCGATAAGATCCATATCACATCTGTTATTAGAAGCATACTCTTCTGGATAGACTCATGTAAATGTAGTATACACCTTATCCATCTCTGTGTTTTTCTACTCATTTTTCCGACATGAATGACCAAGATGCATTTGCCATAGCACTGGAGGAGGCCAACATAAGTTTCCATGAAGGCGGGGTTCCAGTATCTCTCTCCCTTCCCAACACCACTCATCGATGACTCAAGGATATCTACAGATCGGGGCGGCTCTTGTTTCAAAAGATGGGAAGCTGCTTGGGCGAGGCCATAACATGCGCGTACAGAAGGGGTCGCCCATTCTTCATGTAAATTATAATCAAGATGCCGCTTGTTAATCGAATGTGAAGATGCGTACTGATGGTCAAGGCATAGGGAGAAACATCAGCTCTAGAGAATTCGGGGCGCCTTCCTGCTTCTGCTTACCGGGGAGCAACCATGTACACGACGCTCTCGCCCTGTGATATGTGTACTGGAGGTATAGGGGGCCCATCCTTTTGAGTAATATTTTGCTTACAGTCATAGCTTGCATACTATATGGAATATCGAGAGTAGTGATAGGCGAGAACAAGACATTTCTTGGGGTAAGTTTGAGGTCAGCTAATAAGTGATCGGGGTTCTAATGTACATAGGGTGAAGAATATCTGAAGCAGAGAGGTATCGAAGTGGTGGTATTGGCCAACAAGGAATGTCAAGATCTGATGACAGAATTCATCAGGGAAAAGCCAGAAATTTGGTATGACAAACTTGTGCCTAGCGCGAGAACAATACTGATTTAGTTTTTAGGAATGAGGATATCGGCGAGGAAGAACGCGTGCACTTCAAAACACAAAAATAGAGTTAAAGCATAAGCGATGAGGCACCTTTTATTTCATTCTTACATAACAGTTCAGCTTTTAGTAAGTCGATGCAACTCTTGGAAGTAGAACTTGAGATCTTCGGGGTTCACGAATGGGGTAATTCCTATTATTTTGTTAGACAGTCTTATAGGTAGAGCGGGAATACATACCATGACCAAGGTTTGCAATCCAGCCACCCTTTCCACCGCCGAAGCCTTTCACCATTTCCTCGACAACTCCAGTTATAGCCTCTCTTGTCCCATACAACACTCCTGGGTCTGCATTTCCCTGAAAGACGATAGGTCTATCTCCACGAATCTTAATTGCCTCCGATGGGTCTTGTAGCCAATCTAGTCCAACAACCTGATAGCCCAAGTCACAAAGAGAGTCCAACGCATACCAGGCACCTTTCGCAAAAACAACCATTGGCACTGGCTCTAAATCCAGCTCCTTCAGCCTCTTGGGTAGATGTTTTGAAATGTATGCGAGGTATGGCTGGGAGAATTCCTTAAACGAAGATGGCGATAGTTCCGCTGCCCATGAATCAAACACTTGTACGAGCTAGAGAAGATTAGCTGCGTCCAACTCCGTCGGCGATGATTATACCTGAGCTCCAGCCTGGACCTGTAATGCCAAATATTCTACACAAACTTCTGCGATCTTTTGCAACAGAGCTTTACTTGCTTCTGGATACTTGTAAATCCAAGTTTTCGTCTGTACGAATAACTTGCTTCCCCCTCCTTCGACCATATAGCAAAGCAAGGTCCAAGGAGCTCCGCAAAATCCAAACAGCGGTACTCTCCCCTTTAGCTTGTGTCTTGTCATAGTGATGGCCTTGTAAACATAATCCAATTCCACGGCAACATCGACCTTCTTATTGAGAACTTCCTCATATTGACCGTCGGTTGGTGATTTCAACGGGTTTGGGAAATGAGGACCTTTTGCCGGTAACATCTCGACAATCATTCCGAGAGCTTGAGGAATAACCAGAATGTCGGAAAAGATAATGGCTGCATCTACGAGCCCCGCGAATCTTTCTATTGGCTGCAGAGTCAAGGTTGATGCGATTTCCGGTGAGCGACAGCATTCGAAGAAATCATGGTCACCTTTCGCTTCATGATATTCTGGTAAATACCGTCCAGCTACTTCGCATTAGCTCATAGTCAAATAAAGACATGGAATGTGTACCTTGACGCATAACCCACATTGGAGCTCTCTCAACCTTCTGGCCTTCGGGAATTAGCACTTGTATTTGGAGCTTTAAAAGCGCAACCTACCCCATGCCGTTCTAAGAATTAGATCATTCTTTAGAGGTTCGAATTGGTGCGCCATGGTCTCTGGTATTTATGGAAGACAATGGGATGATAGATTTCGTAAAGATGACCCCACCAACACCTACGTTGTGAATGAGGTGAACCTTGTACTTATTTATTTAGACAGGGATAAAACACCCAATTTCTGTATGCCTGAGGCTCCACATTTAAGACAAACGCAACAACTACAAGCAGCATCAAATAGCTCGCCATTACCTACCATCTACAAATTCAGCCAGTTGGTGCCTTTCGACTGTCCGGCAATCATCTTTGGCACATACTGTCCAAGTGAGCAGCGCAATTCCCTACCTAATTATCTTTACACTATCTGAAGTATCCGAGGCTCCAATGTTAAGATATTCGTGAAGCTCATGTCAATTCGTCCTCCTGCTTGTTGCCGAGCCCTACAGCTCCAGTCACCTGTAGCTTCGGACGCAGTATGGTTAGGTGAAGACCAGTTGTATGCTGCTTTCCAGAGATTCTATGCAGTTTCCAAGACCACTAGACGATATGGAAGTTTCGTTCCCGGTCCTTTGGAGGCTCGTCGCAGGCTGGGTAAACGCCGAATGACACACCTTACGGAAACCGGTCTGACGTTTGAGTCGCAAGCTGCTATGGGCTGGGGTATTTTGGGAAGGGCTGATAAGAACCAATGGCAATGGAAAGCCCCAACCACGCGCCCCAGACCACAAGAGAAGCCTCATGGTCTACTGCCAGATTGGCTTTTAAGTTGGAACGATAGGCAAAACGTACAAATTCCGGATGAACAAAATATGGTAGAGCGTTTACCACTGATAGACAAAGGTGCCAGTGTCGAGGAGGATGCACAAGATTTCCAGATCCAATTCTGTGCCCTCAGCCCACAAGATAGAGTTTCTCGCTGGAACACAGTAACTGCCGATTTGCAAACAGATCTAACCCTTGGTCTGGTTTCCGAAGATTCTATCATCCGTATCCGAGACATGATATGGAACATGGGAGGGGCTTTCCCTGAACATGAATCTACATTGTTTTATCGACTCGGATTCTATAAGGTGTTATGGGAAGGATTGAAGGCAAGCAAAGTCTGCACACCTCTCGACTTAGGAGCTAATACTCTGACGTCGTTCATAACGCAAATTGCATCGTTGCCGTTACTACCAAATGTGCAGATGCTCCTGAGTGACATACTCAGTCGTGTCTCGACTACCCAGCTAGAACAGATGGCGCCAGGTGTACAAACTGTACTCCAACAATGGACCCGCAGCTGGCTCTTCGATAAAGCAGATGACAATCCTTGTCCTCCACAGTCTTTTGGGGTACCTAAGCTCGTCGAAAATTTGTTTACATCAAAGGAGAAGCTCAACGAGCTGCACGACTTAGTTGTAGCACTATGTGAAAGCAAAGACAGTGCAGACTGTAAAGGAGTACCAGGTCTTCAGTCAAGGATCCTCGCTATTCATGCAGCGCTTGATTTCACAAAATTCGCTACTGCAAATTGTGAGAAAATGCTTGCACTGGCTCAAATTGAAAAACATATTCCCATGAATGAATTATCCTGTCATACTTTAGCCAGAGCGTTGGCATATGTTCCCCAACACGTCCTTTTACCTATCATATCAACCCACGCTAGATCCTTGACTACTGAAGAACGATATTCGAATCATTTCAGATCTTGCTACTTGTCTACGATGGCCCTGCTACCTGTGGTAGACGCCCAGTTATATTTAGATATTCGCCGGGATTTGGAACTTGGGGGAGTCTACAGCCTCGAGCCCGAAAAGGCTGCTTCGGTTCTCTCATACTGGAACAGTCAAGGCTGTCTGGAAGATGATGCCTTGTCAAGAATTATAAACTCAATCGAGGCTGGTGTATCATCTCCTGACAAAGATCAAATAGCATCCTTGATCTATTCACTTCATGCGCAGAATCAAGATACATGGGGCTTACTCGATGTAGTGCTCTTCATGCTTCAGAAACATAAGAGATATGACGAGATATTTCCCATTTTGACTCAACTTCACAGTTTCGAATACAAGATACCATCCATCATTTTTAACAACTTGGTGAGAAGCTTGTACAACATCGACCTCCACGCCGCCTCCTCAATATACCAGCTTTCCCATGACATGATTCCAAAAGGAGATATAATGGAAGCATATCGAAATCCCGAATTTTTCTTCGCCCTCATTGACCTTGAACAAATTCAGTGCTTAACAATATGGGAGAAGGTTCTCAGGATCCCATGGTACAATTTTATTCCTCACGATATCAGGATAACCCTCTCCAAAACCCCCATAAGCTACAATGAGCATCGATTTTTGGAAGAGATGGCCCTGAAGTTCGCACACGCCAAATGTCGTTCCCCCGGTCTGGCTTTTGCCAATATTAATCAAGTGCTCTGGCACATACGTCAACGACAATGTAAGCCTACAGCCAATATATCAAAGGCGATGTGCCACGCTGTGATCACGAGAGATATAGCGCGCGGAGGTCCGACAAGTGGTTGGATTGGTCCTACTAGACTCGATTATGTTCTTGGATTAGTTAAAGAGCTTGAAGGTGTTGAGGTAGCAGAGAGAATTGCTCGGCTTGTGAGTATGTGGAGACAATGCCTGACGGATCAATTAGAGGAACGGAGGACGGGAAACCAGCACTAAGCTTGCATAGCTCTGTACACAAAACAAGACACTTTGACCCAACGACTCGAAAAGGAGTATGTGGCGGGCGTCAAAATAATTCTCTAACAAATTATTGACGACAATGGTGCGATTTCAGAAGACCAAATATCAAACCTTTTAACCTAATTCATGCTAAATTTCGATCCCAGTGAGGTAAATTTCCCGCACTATACTGGAATAACGCTGCACAGAAGTGCAGATTATACCAATGGATGAAATACCTTACAATGAGTAAGTCTCACATTGTGCTCAGTCTGTAAAATGATTTCTTGCTGCAAATTTTGCCTTCTATGTGGCAAGATCTCTTATCGATCTCTTAACTATTCATTGCTCTATTCGTCGTCCCTCCCATCCCCCTCCCTCTTCCTTAAATTCTCCAGCCCATAAAGTAGATTCCCCAGCCTCCCTAAATCGCCCTCGGACCTGCCCTCCTGTTGCTCTACAACCTCAAATGGTAGCGCTGCTACTAATCGCTGATCTTCAAACTTAAATGCTTGAAGAGGGTTCACGACTTCTTCTGCTAATCCACTTGCTTCTTCATTTCGTCGAGTGGATGTAGAGAAGGGAGCGTGGATAGTATCAACTGCGATGATGACGCTATCTGGTCTGGCAACAAATGAAAGAACATTGCCCGGGAGCTGGAGGCGCTGGATATGCTGCAGGGTGTTTGCAGAAGTAAGGAGGAAGACAAATAGAGCAGGGATACTGTTACTTATTAGTCACCATTTTGGCAAATGTACTACCCTGAGAGGGTTATAAATCTTTGATAGAGGTCAAGAGTGGACTTACGCTTCGCACGACACCAGAATTATATCCTCAACCCCGAGCCTAACATGTTGAATACTTGAAACAGCAATCTTCAAACCTTCGACAGACCCATCCTCAGCAGCTTTTCCGCTCGAGTGATGTACAATTTCGACATGGCTCTTTAGGTCCGCTTTCGAAAGTAATCGACCGTTCTCCCAATTCCATAAGAAAATATCATCATCACCACCACCAGATATCAATAATCCAGGACATGAGTCAGGTAGACATAGTCGGCTAACAAACTCCGTGTGACCTAGACAGAATTGCTCAATGATGTGTGTTTGTGGAATCCCACGGGAGATGCGGATATGCTCATCACGATCCGCAGTGAAAATGTACCGTTTCCCATTATATGTAAGTAAAGCAACGTCCGTCAGCATCGAAACGTGGCCTAACAGCAATTTATATTCAAAGATAGGTGCAGCTCTCTCTGGCTTGGTTACAGTTTGCCGTTTTTGGTTCTCGAGCGCTCTCCGGTTGCGGACCGAGTGGACGGTTAAGGTGTTAGCTGCTGGGGTAAACAGTAGGGCTTCTACTGGCTCTGGATTTGGAGTTTCCGGTTGAGCTTCACTGGTGGTTTGCTCAGAGGCTTCTGAGACTATAATGGGGAGAGAGAAGACATCTCCAAATTTGTCCGCGCTGATTATGGTTGTGTCATCGTCTGTAATGGCAAGAGCACAGGGACGTTTTGGCATAGCACTATATTAATTAGCATGAGTTTTTAGCGTCAAGGTTGGGAGCTTACCGATGGCTTATTTGCTTCAACTCCTGCGTTGTACCCTGCTGAAAGATGTTTTCAAAAACTCTGATACTCTTGTCTTCTGCAGTAACGGCAATCACGTGTTGTCCTCCATTTGTTGCTGCGAGAGCAACAACAGCTGGAGCCTCTAAACCTGTTAAAAAAACATCTGATCGATGGTTCTGTCCCTTCACATATTTTTTTTCTGGCTTCTCGGGCTGCTCAGAAATGGAGAGTTTTCTTCTCTTTGCTGGAGGTGCAGATTGCTCCGTGGCCTGCTCTAACGGTGCAGGAAGAGCTGCTGCTAAGGTCTGTTCCTCTTGAACTGGAGCATTGCTAGCTGGTCCCTGTGTAGACGGACACTTCCATGTAGACACCAATGTTCGGCTCTCCAAGCTGAAAGTATCGATACTTGAACCACGTGCTGCAATGAGAAGATCTCCACACTTCTTGAGGCATTGATATGGCATCCGTAGTTTTGACATCTTGGAATTTGTAAGACTGATGAAATTGTATGCTGCTTCTAGATTAGAACTGATTGCATTGGAGATAGAATAGGATTTTTTCAACACTGTATAGTACCTCCGTAAATTGCAACTTAAGGAATCTGACAGTATTTAAACTACACACGATCTTCTCAATATTTTAAACGAAGCTCTATTACCGAGTCATAAAACTCTGTATCAGAAGAAAAATAATAGCTGCGACTTATGATTCCACACTTGAGATCAGAAATCCTAGCTCAAGTTGATGCTTAAAGCTTCAAATAAAATTTACAGGGGTGCTGTGCCAAGGCTTCGGCCGCTAAGCGAGCCGCTACTGTGCGCACTCAGATATCGCAAAAATTGGAGTTTGCAGAAGGAACATCACGAAATTTCTCATCCAACGAGAACAATTCCCTTATACATAAATAACTCTGTCCTTAAATTCCTCTCTGCAACTAAGTAGATATGGGGGGCAGATCAGCAAACAAGGCCGGCTACTTCGAAAAGCTCAAGGGCCTTCTCGAAGAGTACAACTCCATCTTCATCGTTGGTGTTGACAATGTCAGCTCCCAACAGATGCACGAGATTAGACAGTCCCTCCGTGGTGAGGGTGTTGTCTTGATGGGAAAGAACACTATGGTATGGCAACTCTAAGCTACTTGGCAGATGATCAAAGACTAATGCGAATTGTAGGTTCGTCGTGCCGTCAAGGGCTTTATCAGCGACTCCCCAGAGTACGAGCGTCTTCTCCCATTCGTCAAGGGTAACATCGGATTCGTCTTCACCAACGGTGATCTCAAGACCATTCGTGACAAAATCCTGGCAAACAAGGTCGCTGCTCCTGCCAGAGCTGGTGCCGTTGCTCCTGATGATGTCTACATCCCAGCTGGTAACACTGGTATGGAGCCCGGAAAGACCTCTTTCTTCCAGGCTCTCGGTGTCCCAACCAAGATTGCTCGTGGTACTATTGAAATTACCACCGATTTGAAGCTTGTTGAGGCTGGAACTAAGGTCGGAGCTTCCGAGGCAACTTTACTCAACATGTTGAACATTTCGCCTTTCACCTACGGTATGGGTATCGCCCAGGTCTACGATCAGGGTAACACCTTCCCACCATCTGTTCTCGACATTGAGGAGTCGCAACTTCTCAAGGCTTTCTCCAGCGCTATTGCCACCATCGCATGTATCTCTTTGGCTGCCAACTTCCCAACTCTGCCATCTGTTATGCACTCTGTTGTCAACAGCTACAAGAAGGTTTTGGCCGTTGCTATCAGCACCGAGTACAGCTGGCCAGAGATAGATGAGTTGAAAGACCGTATCGCCAACCCAGACGCTTACGCCAGCTCTGCACCAGTCGCTGCTGAGACCACCACCACAAAGGAGGCCGAGAAGGTTGAAGATAAGGCAGCATCTGACGAGGAATCTGACGGAGAGGAAGGTTTCGGAGACTTGTTCGGTTAAGCCGGTCATTTGCATGATATCGTGGATTCACAGAAGTCTCGATATCGTAGGGATCATAAAATGGATAAACCATATAGAGCGAGCGATCATACGCAAAAACTCTGATGATTCTTACAAAACACTTTTCAGATTTGATCAGGTTAATTGTGAATTTTGAGCAAAGTTGACGATTTGCTAGCGGTTCAGAATCAAAAGGTCAGTGAATACCTCTTTTCTTCTATACTTATCCCCAAAGCAACGTGATGAACAAATCATAGCTTTTTAACCCTTAATGGTGTCACACCACCTTGAAGACCAAAAATAACAACTCTAATTTTTTCCTGACTGCTTACCTATTTTACATGATTCTATGTATCGAAACCTTGGCCGGACATCTTGCTAACATACAATTCTTCAGATCCATTACCTATTCCGATATCTAGATCAAAGTAGTTTCCCCACGCTGATCTTCCCATTTCCACCTTTTAGTTCCCTTCCTCGCCCTTCCTTAAAAATCGACTTGCAACAGCAATAGCTTCTTCCGGCACCCCTGCTAACCTCGCAACCTTTAATGCATGACTTTCCCTGTTCACACCTTGTCTCAAGCGATGCAAATACCTGAAGCCCTCCCCTTCCCAATCCTCCTTCACATCTGTACACCAAAACCCAACTTCCTCCATTCCTTCTGCGACTATGCTGTCCGCTAACTCATGGAAATGAGTTGCAAATAAAGTTCGTGCCTTGTTGACTGTATACAAATGATGTAGACAAGCGAATGCTACAGCGGCACCGTCTGAAGGCGTAGTACCACGTCCTACTTCGTCCATGATCACGAATGACCGAGACGTAGCATGCCGTAGTATACGTGCTGTTTCGAGCATTTCCACCATGAACGTGGATTGATCGCGGAAGAGATTGTCTGCTGATCCAACACGACTGAACAATTGATCCACTATGCCTAGTTCGGCAAATTGGGCGGGCACATAACTGCCTACTTGTGCCAATATGGTAATTAGAGCATTTTGCCGTAGGAATGTACTTTTACCAGCCATATTGGGACCAGTAATAAGCCATATCCGATGTGGATCGCCAACGAAACAGTCGTTGGTAACGAATGTTCGCCCATTAGATGCAAGCCCTCCTTCGACAGTAGGATGACGACCTCCAACTATCCTATTTTTATTGGAGTTGTTGAGCAGGGGACGTACCCATTGCTTCTCTGTTGCCAGAGTAGCGAATGAACATGCGACATCGAGTTCATCGAGTACACTGGCGTTTCGACGGAGTTTTATAATATTATGTATAACTTCTGATCGCAGCGCATTGAAAACACGCTGTTCCTCTGCGCGAATATGCAATTTTGCGCGATCAATTTGTTGGCCTAGAGAAGTCCACTCGGGGTGGTGGAAGGAACGGGTGCTCTTCGAGGAACTGACAGATCTCACTTCGCCAGTCATGGCGAGGTCACGCTTCAGATCTTTACCACGAACATGGCAGATATGACCTAAGCCGGGAGTGAAACGAAGAGTAAGTGATGTGACACCAAGACGCTCGCATAGGTTTTTAGTGAGGGCTTCCTTAGAGGTCTGAAGATTGAGAAGTTCCTGATGGAGACGATTGAGGGTTTGGCTTGCGGAAGGTTTCATTATCCAAGCTTCGCCGTCGTCGGAATAGTAATCTCTGATACCAGTAGCTTTCTTCTGTTTTGACTTTGGAGAAGCGTCTTCTCTAGAGCTTTCGGAGGTCATAATAGCCTGTGTGAGTGCTTTCATTTCATCGGCCTCACCTTCTTCTATTTGGTGTTGTTGCTCAATTCCTTCTTCATCAATTGCATCTTTGATGCGTGCCGCAAGTATATTCGGACCATCGAGCTGGATGCGGTTCGCCATGGCTCGAATACAGTCTCGCTCAGTACAGTCTTGGATGAGCGTTGTGATCAGATCTTGCGATGCGAGTACAGTGCTTGCCAAGGCTAGAAGGTCATCTGCATCCCCTCGTCCAAAAGCGAACTTTTGTAGCAAGCGGTGAGAATCATGGCTTCGCTTTAAGAGAACTTTTACACGTTCTAGAAGGATCACATTGTTCAACATGTGTGTAACGATATCCAGACGAGAATTTATCAAATCTAGCGACGTGGATGGTGATGCTGATAATAGTCAGCATGAGTTGTTACTAATCAAGGATAACTTACTCAACCAGCTTCCAAGTAACCTCGTGCCACCCTTTGTGACAGTCCGTCGAATTACGTTCAACAAACTGCCTGAAACGCTATCTTCTCGCATCGTTGTTTTGATCTCCAAGGCGCGCATAGTGTTCTTGTCGATGCCCATTACATCAGATTGTCGGGTAGGAGGTTGAAGCTTGATATTCGATCCTTGCAATCTCGTTCCGACATACTGTAAAAGATTGCTACCTGCTGATACTTCCTCTGGAGTAAATTGATCTATTAGACCGGGCGGTATTGGTGATTCGAGGGAGGTTGTCCACTCGGAAATAGATTGGATCACAGTAGTATTCACATAAGAGACCAGATAATGCTCTTCCTCCAATATAGTCACAATACCATGATCCTTTTCTGCTTCAAATTTTTCGCTCAAAACCACCTCTTTTGGTCCAATCCGAGATAGCAGCGAGGGCAATGCGGATAATGTTGTGGTCTGAGTGAAAAAATGACCTGTAGACAAATCTAACCAAGCCAGACCGATCAATGAAGTATGATCTGTCTTTACGGGTGCAACGTCCAAGGTTTGGGTAGCATGAATAGCAAGAACATAGTTATTGCTAAAGGGATCCATAAAGTTTTCATCAATCAAAGTCCCAGGCGTAACGATACGCGAAACTCTTCGATCATGCATCAATCCTCCAGACTTGATTTTCTCAGATGGGTCATTGGGAAACTCTTCTGCAATCGCAACATACTGATTCAGATCTTGGACAAGAATTTTAAGGTAGCGATCAAGCTGAAAGAAAGGAAAGCCTGCCTGGTCACCATTAATATTTAAGAGCTAGTCACGTGATATCGGACATTTACCATAGACACTGGTTCCCAAGTAGCTTTCGCCCCTGGCTTCTTCTGAGCAACCTTGAGATTCAGTAGGGGCGCAAACTCATCAGCGTGCTCGAAGTAGAGCTCGTAAAACCCTCCGACTCGGGTCAAGAGTACGCAGTTTTCGAACTTCCGCATATTGTTACGGGCTTGAAGAACGACGGTGGGATATGACGGAATATTCTCTTCGAGAGGAAGCGCTTCCAAGGGAATCAGCCCTTGAAGCAGACCAGTTGCTTCATCAATGCCAAGTGCTGGTTTGGTGGTTCTTTTCCTCGACTTTTTTGGCACCTCCTCTTCAATTCCTCCCGCTCGATCAGCATCTTCGAATCCATTTTGCTTAGCTACAGGCTCTGCAGGAATAATGCCATCATCCTCAAGCCTAAATTCACTGATAGTTTTCTTTCCTCTAACTTGGTAGCGAGTAATGGCTGGTAAAGCTTGAACCAAAGGTGTAGCTGGACTTTTCTGTAAGCGGTGCAATTGATAGCCGGTGCAACAACGTGGTGCAGCTATTCTTAGCTGCTTGCAAGTGACAATCATTAAGCATGTCTCGCGCAATGTAAATTCATTTGCTTGTTCTCTAGAGGCAAATATCAGCATTGTTCACACAAACACGTCTCGTTTGTAGATACATCTTATCTCGCTTAAATAAAGATTGGTGTCGTTAACAGGGATCATGAACGAGTGGACATGACCAACTGCAAACAAGCTCACTCCTAGGATTTATTCTTCAAAAATTATTTCTGAACACATTTAGCGATAACACGTGGAGGTCATATTATTGTCAACACATGAAATTGTTCAAAATCATGCTGCAGTTGGTGCTGCCTGAAGTGTGGTGAATATGCGAAGGAGTTGCTTGTTGATACTTGATTTCCATAACAAGAGCTATCCCTCAACTGTGACCAGATAGGCACTTTGGCTCCCAAGGACCCTTGGACAAGCACGCTACTTAATCTTGGGGCAGAGATTGCGTTCCTGGCGGTGAGCACTGGAAGTGAAACAATGGACTAGATTTCCCTGTGTTATAGATCTCATTTATTTCGTTAGCATGCGCCCATAAGAGACAAGCGCTTTGATAAGGTTATACGAGGCGAATCTGCCGGTAAAGTTATATGGTCGTGGTGGTTCGGATTTATTATTAAGCCTGTGAGTACCTGCATAAGGTGGGCACTTGATCGAATTAGGAAAATGCCTAGATTATCTATACATGATGACATTTCTGGGACTATTGACACATCTACATTGGAAAAAAAGTAGGAAACACTTTTGGCAATGCATCAGTACAAAGATGATCCAAAACCAATACACGATTAGTTCATTAATATATTAAAATATGTAGCTCGAGTCTAGCTTCGATTTCGGATGCAGGACTAATGACTAAGGCATGTACAGCAATGTAGTCCCCACTGGTCGGCTCCAAGGAAAGGCAGTAATGGCAGTACTATCCAGTTTAGTCAACGTTATGTAAACAGTGGATGTGCTGACATCTGGTGTTGGTAAGAGATTCCTCGGGATGTGGAAGTTACTTGCTGCTTTGGAGACATTACAGATGCTTGGTGATGCTTTGCAAGTCTTGCCTCAGATGTAATGCTCGCTAAACTCTTAGTAATCGCTTAGCACTCAAGAAAGGGTGGGGCAATAGAGCAAGGAGGTTAGTGCTCATGTTCCCCAATAAAAGTGGGGCAAAGTATAATGATATAGACTACATAACTGAGTTCCAACCCTCCATCTGTTCCTGTTCTCTATTCTATACTCTCCCACCTTCAAGTCATCCGCTCTGTAAAAACTCTCTCATTACTTAATTCAGGTCTCTCGTCAAAACACAACAATCTATTTCACAATGGCCGGCCCCAAAGTAGCAATCATCTACGTGAGTTTAGTCTACCCCGCCCTCCCCTCTATCACTTATACTTGACGCTACATATTCAAAATCGGGAACTTTCACTAACTCTTATCACCCAGTATTCCATGTACGGCCACATTACCCAGTTGGCGGAAGCAGAAAAGGCTGGCCTCAAGAAGGCTGGCATCGATGCCGACATCTATCAGTAAGTGTTGCGTCGTAGAACTAGTCCGCAATTTTTATAACTAACAAACTATCAGAGTTCCTGAGACACTTCCTCAAGATGTTCTAACGAAAGTATGTCTCTCTACCTGCTATTCTTTGCCGTCTTACTTATTTTCAACAGATGCACGCGCCAGCTAAGGCTGAATATCCTGTCGCCAGCGCTAAGACCCTCGAGCAATATGATGGTAAGTTCTAAAGCAAAACCATGCAAAGTATTTTTTTAAGAAGCCTCATAGCCTTCCTCTTTGGTATTCCAACCCGTTTCGGTAATTTCCCAGCTCAATTTAAGGCCTTCTGGGACACCACTGGAGGTCTGTGGGGAAGCGGCGCACTCTGGGGTAAATACGCCGGTGTCTTTGTCTCCACTGCTGGTTTAGGAGGTGGACAAGAATCCACCGTCATCGCTTCAATCTCCACACTTGCTCATCATGGCATTAACTTTGTTCCCCTTGGTTACAAGCCAGCATTCCCAATCCTCACAAATCTTGAAGAGGTTCATGGGGGCTCCCCTTGGGGTGCTGGAACTTTTGCTGTAAGTTATACTTACTTGTTTTATTGTAACAATTCACTTAGCTGCATACTAATTCAATCACCAGGCTTCTGACGGATCTCGATTACCATCGGCGCTCGAATTAGAGCTGGCTACCATTCAAGGTATGTACTATCACCAGTCACAATTTCACACTCCTATCTGTGAGGAAAATTCAAAAATTAACATCTCTAGGCGAGCATTTTGGAGCTGTTGTCAACAAAGTCAACTTTTGACTCCCTGGCCGCTCAAATGGTGAAGTGAAGGAGGAAAAGGCGGCAGCAACGACAAATTCTGAGACAAATTCAATGCCTCTAGCCACGACAGTCAATAAATCAAACCCGACGGTAGAACCAAAGGATAAGGAAGGTCCGTGTGGCTTGCCTTCCAAGTGCACAATTTTGTAGTTCCACAGTCAGAATAAATTTTAAAAAAATTTCATATTACCACCAGCTATTTCCGATTACTTCTTTTAAGTGAGTGGTCTGACCACAGTGCCTTGAACAGTGTCTATCACGCGGATTAGGAAGCCTCTCTATAGCTCGGATTTTCAAGTGGTACTGAGGACGAAAAGTCCCCGAATTCATTATCGAAATCGCCGTTCTATTTGAGCTCACTATGGATCAAACGCTGTACTTTCTCAAAGTCGGCTCCCGGGAGCTACAAGCAGGACGCTTTCTAAATAAATTACGCACGCACCTTAAAAATCAGAGCTCCTCTATTATCGACGGCTCTCGGACTCAAGTGTATGTGAACTAGTAGTACCAGGTCAATCAGGGGAGGCAGCGAGATCATGCACGCTCTAGCTCTCTAAGATATCTACTAATTGTCAGTTTGTCTATCCTAGTGGTATGATCTGGGAGAAGAGAATGTCCCTCCTGACTCGGGAATATTGGTGAGTAATTAGAACCATATTCACTTAATGTGGACTCCCCTCGGTACTGAACCTGCGCTATCAGTTCGAGGACAATTCTTACCTCATAACAGGCAGTGTCCTGTGATATGATTGTACCACCACATTTCTAGGGAATTCTCCAGTTTGACTACTTAGAATGGTGCTTTAGAGCTAGATCATCGACAGTATTCCGTTGTCTATTTGTTTCAGAATGCCAGTAATTGAAGGGGTTGGCGATTTCAAATGCAGATGGCTAATGGTTTCGTGTATTGAGGGGGAGGGTTCTTAGCATTTCTAAGGTTATTGGTCGACATTCGTTTTTGTGGCTAATGACCTTAAAAGGTAACAACAGACTCTCATATACCAAGAATTCATAATCATGTACACTCCAAAAATAAAGAAGACTGAGCAATTCATAAGTACGAGGATCCGTACTACTTATTACTCAAGTCGCAGAATATTCTTGAATACAAGTTCATTACATAAGTCAGGAGATAGAGACCTATTATTGGCTCTTTTGATATCGCATCAAGGCAGGGTCACTATCTTGAGTCAAAGTTGCCATAGCAATTGGAAAATGTTGCTCTACGATTGATTATCTTTAGAATTTTGTACAATAGCTTCAAATTTGGTAGAGGAATAATTTTAAGAGGGCGGCCAAAACTAGTACAAACGTGGAAATTGTGGCTTGATAACTCAGCTGGTGGCGCACAATAGTGGTACGGGACAGCCAAATTCAGACAGCATCCTTCATGGTTCATGTTACGTTTTTAAGCCTTGGTCTAGGGTTATTTAGCGAACTTTCAGGGTGTCACGGTTACCTGAAAGCATCATCAGAACAGAAGAGTGTGGTCAATAATAGCTTCATAAGGTGGTACTAGAAGAGTTTATTGGCCAAGCTGAGTAATCCCTAAGTTGATACGAGAGAAACATACAGTATTGTTATATACTCGATAAGCATTCTACTCAGGTCAAGAAATAGCCGCCTTATCAAATCTCTTCCAATGTTGTAACATCAAGTTTCCAGAAACTTCCTGTTACCTGTTAGACATGCTTCCTTTCTCTACTGTGATATTGTGATATATGCTGCAATTTCACCATCTCTGCATATCTTTCAGCAGTTCTAGACGAACGTGCCATAACATCTACTGGTCGTAGGTACATCTTGTTCGGGTTTATCTCTCGCCAGGAATCATAATAAAAACGGTCAACGCTCGTTAAAGCCAGCTGAGCATGCTATTCTTTCATTTCAGTTATTCGCCTCTCATTCCTTTGATCAACGACCACCAGTAATATTAAGCTTACTTCTTCACCGAGAATACGGACCGGTGCTGCCTTACAGTGAGCTAGAAAGCTGGAGAAACCCTTATATTACATAGCCATGGCTAGCTTTCAGTACTATGCTTCGGGGAAAATTGAGGAGCATACGACGCATCTAAACTAGGTAAGCATACCACATGTAACGAAATATGAAAAAGGTAACTTACCTCGCGCTGTATCTTGTCATTCTATAGTCCTGAGACAACACAGCTAGGCAACCCACGATATCGGAGTAGAAGATGCTTCTACAAGATAGTCGTCTGACGCTCAGTCTGGGGCTGCCGGAAGGATGAATGCGGCTCACACGTCAATGCACCATTCCATCATCGATGATACTTGAGAACAATCAAATAAATATACTTCTTATAAGTTGGGTCTAAACTTATGCTTTGCAACTTTTGATCCAAATCCATCTCGCCAACTCCACTGACTTTGTATCAACCAGACGACTATAGACGTCTGCAACCCACATCACCAATGGGACAACAAGAGATGCTCCCAATAGAAAGCCTATCACCTTCATGCCCGTCAATTCTATCGCTTTAACAGTTATTACTCTTCCAATAGAGTGTATGAGAGGCGTATGGACAATATATAGAGAAAAGGATATTTCCCCAAGATACACCGCAAAGTTTGAAGTAAAGGGCCGTTGTAATACAGGGTTGTTCTCCATTGCTGTCAACATGAGTATGGCTGCGATTGAAGTCCAGAACCGTGTCATTCCCGCCTGCGATGCATACTGTGAAGGAGTAATTGAGGCTAGGGATATATAGCCAGGCGCTTTTTTTGCATCGTGGTCTGGCCAGCATGCTATAAACCAAGAAAATAGGAACACTGCAGTCCAGCAGGATCTGATGGCTAGCTTGATGATCCGTACCTTTCTAGCATCATAAATACTGTCCCAGGAAAAATTCCACCCCTTCTGAAGGTGGCTTGACTCTGCGAGGAGAATACCGGCTAAAAACAGGGTCAAGTAATAGTGTTCAGAATAATAGAAACAGTATAATGCCAAAAAGCCGATGAATGCCATTCGAACTACTGTCTTGGCTTTCGCAAGGCCAAGTAGGGAGATAAAGACAATGAAAGACCCTCGGAATTCAATTGGTAATGTCCAGAGCTGATAAGCATATATCGGGGAATATCGCGCCCACGTAAATGGGTTAACGAGCCCCTGAAGATCTGACAGCCATTCGGCTGTCTGTTCGCCGAGTGGTACAATCGGAGGCACACTGACTGGACTGCGTACAGGCTTGTAACAGCCGTTGTGTATTAATACCATAGCGATGTACGAGGATATAACAACAGGGAAAAACAGCCTCATGCTTCGGCGAAATACCGAGGAGGAAAGGCTTTCTAAAAGGGCTGCTGTATTCCCATCATGGATCAGTTGAAGAGGTTTATGCGCGAGGACATAACCTGACAACACAAAAAACAATGAGACCATAAAGCGACCTGAATACAATATGCGCACGAACGGAAGTTGCAAGAGCAGTGTATCACCCGGCAGTGTTAAGTATCCGCGTTGAAGGGTTCGGAAGTAATCCAAAATGTAGTGATGAAGTAACACCAAAAAAGCTGCCACACCTCTAATTCCATCCAGATATGCTGTAGGCCGTATCTTTCGGGGCTTTGACGGACTGATGTTCTTCCTCGAGGTCATATATGAGGGGGTCAAACTTGACAAGATCCGTTTGAAAAGCAAAGACTGAAAAAGCTTTCGGGCCCAAAGCTTCGCGAGTTCTAGGTTTGGAAGGCCATTATTGACAGCCGTAGGATGAAATCCGGGGAGTTTGTAGGAAGACAGAGGAATCGAATCGTGATCGTGATCGTGATCTAGATCATGGTCATGGTCACGGCCATGTGTAAGTGGTGTAGACTGCGAGAACGTTGACGTGGTTGCCATCATGACCTTCCCCGACAGGAGGAATGAGCAAGCAAGAAGGTCACGGAAACATGAAATTGTACAAAAGTTAGAAGAAGAAATAAATTTTGTCACACGTCGATTTTGGGGTGTTGACGTGAGGCGTAAGGGCGGAACCAAACCAAACTAAGAAAAGTAACTAAGAACTTATAGTTCGTAGTAGTGGCTCATTCCCTCGATCCGACAAAATGTGGAATTGCTTCTCCCATAACCATTCCCGCCTCTGCTTCCCGCTTTCCCGCTTTCCTGCTTCCCGCTTCCCTCACAGGCTCACACCCTTGATAACAGGTGTCTTGCCAGTCTCGCCAGTGCTGCTTTACATGGGTCCTGTGCCTGGGCTATGCTTCGTGTCATTTTTCTTTCTTTTTCAATGTGTTCCTTTTTGCTCGAGCTATGTCACACCTTTTCAGCTGCTTGGAGCACTGTGTGGACTTTATTTACGGATACACTACTGTATCCCATGCCTGTCTATATTCACACGCTTGCTTATTTCAAGTGAACACAGAGCCTCCGGAGCTCAGACGCGTCTGTTATCGGGCTCCACAGTCTTCTCGCTTCTTTTCAGCTATGTATCTGCTTGCTACAATACCTTATTATCGCCTATCTTTCCACAAGTCGTTATCCCAGTACTTTAAGGACCACGAGTGCTATAACACAAACCGAGAGTATTCCAATAAACAATAAAAATTAATTGTTTGACAGAGGACTTTACAGTGAACGACTGGCTATCATTTTTAAGGTCTAGAGTCATGTGACGGGTATGTTCAGCCCTGCAATAGGGTTTTGTTCCATTGTTCCATAATCATTTAAGGTATCCAATCAAAACCCAAAAATCCTCCTAGCCCAGCAAACTTCAAACCGAGTTACTATTACCAACAAGTGGACGATTCGTGGTCGGGGTTCGTAATTTGCAATCTTTCTATGTCAGCTTGCTCTTTTATATGCCTATATACTTTTGCAACAATTGGCGGAGTTTCTGAGCGCATTGCAGATGAGAGAGGGATCAGTGATAAGTAGAACGACAGGCGGATCCAGGGGAGCGACGTCAGGGGTTTATGTAAAGCCCACCAGATTTGCCCACAGAATTATACACTAGTATATATCACTATAAGTAGTAGCAACGACAGCTGCCAGAACTCAGGCAGGGGAGGTTAAAGGTTTGAACCATTCGTAATATCTCGAGTATTAGTTCCTCGTGCTCAGAACCACTTGCAATGAGGTCTGAAACTCATCGCAGCATACACCTGGCGTTGGTTTTTCTCTCGCATATCCTCTCCACTATATCAGCCTTGGCCTTCTCGTGATAGTTTTAGCTCGAATGCTACCTTTCAATCGGTAGAGATAGTATAGCCCCAGCTATCTTTCATTGCCTTGCTACCGTCCAACCGCTCGGAGACTCGCAGCCTGTCGGAAATGCCGAATGTATGGTTCGGTGGTACTTATTTCGCGGCTTGCAAAGATCAATCAGAACGCACTATATGTCTCAATACTACCGGGTCATAAACTCGTTACTAGTACTTCATAGCAAACTTCGGTTGACACTCATTTCTTCTATGACTTATATTCTTGGTAATTTGCGCCGAATCTTAACCTGCCTTGCTTCTAACGCCGTTAGTCAACACCGCCGCTCTGCTCAGGCGCTAGTCACCCTCGTCTCACCCTTTCATCAAGTTGCTTAGTTATATACCTGCTCTTGTTTACTTAAGAAACTGATAAGTTTTTAATCTATTATCTTTGTCTAGTATATTAAAGACTATTAATACCCAACTTTAGAAAGAGGTAATATAATCTTCTTTTTCACTTGGCTGTTTATCACTATTACATACTCTTTACAATAAACCTTCTAGCAAGTTTTTTTACCAAAGTCCAACTATATATTTAGAATCGGTATGTCGTTGAATATCTCTGGTCAGTCTTATGATTGTAAATACAACATTTGTTTATTTAGAAAGGCTTCTTTTTGTAAAACTATATACTACTATCTCATTTTAAAACACAAAATAAATATTTTCTTTAATATAACTTACATTTATATTGAAACAGGAATTTTTGATTTTTGATTTTTAAAGATATAAATCTTACTTCTAATCATTAGTCATAGGCGCAGCTTCGCAGTATTTAAATTATTGATAAGTTCAAAAAACTTGGTTCACCGAGAATTGTAATACTTTTAGTATTCAGCCTTTTTGACTTACCGGGTTTTTCGACCCTATACACAATATTTAAGGTAAACGTGCTTTTATACTGCGACCTATGTCGGACGTTATATTTAAAAGGGTAACAGCTCAATCGAAGTTGTGTCTTCGGAAGTCTCCGCTGGTGAATATTCCGTAATTAGGGTCAATTGCGGCATCCGCTATAATCGTCAAAGTCGCGTTCGAGTAAATATTATGCATTTGCATAATAAGACTGTGATATCAGCATATGATTGACAGCAGGGGCGCTAGTAATGATATATTATAAGACCACAACCTCAATTTGTCTCAATTCTTGCACTATATTTTGACAATTCCTAATAAAGTAATCAAAAGTATATTGACCTCAGAATGTCCAACCCAATCCTTGATCACGGTGTTGTCCCGGACATCCTCACAGCCCTTTCAGAACCGAATCTTGGCCTTGAGGTCTTTTACGAGGATGCTGTTGTCACAGCTGGTGCCAACATAGCTTATGCAACGACGATAAGAAGCCCGCCGAAATTGAGAATTTCCAATACCAGCTCGCTTCCCAAGGATTCATCAGCAAATACACCATCATCATGTCAGATCCGGATCTGTTCAAGAAGAACGATCCTACATGTCAAGTTCGGGTGTGCAATCTTGATTCCATAACAACCACATATGGATACGTCGAGCTGAAAAGTACTCTGTAGCATTGGCTACATACCGGTCTCACAGTCTCCCAAGATGGAATTCTGTCAAACACTGAGCAATCCGTGACTCCATAGTTGGAGTGCACGCCGGGTCCTGGCACGGCTCACCGTTACGTCTTCATCCTTTGCGAAGAACCCAGCCCGCCGACCTCTGGCTACAAGGCCCGCCTGAACGAGAAGTATCCTTCGCCGTCGAATACTCATGACCTCAAGGAGCGTATGAGATTTTATGCACAATCATTGGTTAAGGAGGAGGGACAGAAAGTAGCTGGACTGACATGTATGCTGGTTGGACCTGATGCTTGTAGTCTGGTAGATAATGTGCCCTTGGCTGCGCAGAGCATAGCGCATAAGGTTGCCGGTAAACAGTCTATCAGAGGAGATGCATCCTCCGGTATAAATTTTAAAAATGACACCGATCAATCAGACCCCATGGCTAGTACCAATGGCCTCTTGCAGCAGATTCCACTCCTTACGATCCCCTTCTCTTCTGAAAACAGGCATATCCTCTCCATCTTCTTTACCTGGGAAAACTATTGGCATATAGCCCCAACTAGGATCGAGCCACTCGTAAGGAAATTTACGCTCCGCAGTAGGTTCTACATATCCCATCCATGGGTTCAGATCCTCCTCGCTAATCTCAAATATCCCTATCTCCTTGAGATTGGCTGACTTGTGTTCTCTGATGAACTTGAAGAAGGTGCCCCAATGATCAAGTGATTGCTCGTCAAAAGCCTCAACAACCCAGGCTGCACCTCTCAAGATGAGCATTTCCAGTGCGCTACCGTCGGCTGATATTAAAGCAGCCAAACCACCAGAGTCGAGGATGCAATTCTCATATGATAGGACGATATTTGTGAGCACGAGCTTCTTTAGCGAAGTATTATGCATAGAAAGTGAATTTGCAATGTTCAGCGGTTCCGTAGTTTCCCAACCACTTCCGAACGGGCAGGTACTGAGACTTTCCAGCCTCATACTCTCCAAACAGGTTCCCTGGATCTGGGCGAGGAAATTTGATTGGACCACAAGGCTTTCAAATTCCTTCAGACATTGATTCGCATACGCTCCTTCCTCTAGAACGTACTCTGGGCAGGTAGTCAACGAGAAGGACGCTAGGTTTGATAGAAAAGTTCGAATGCGTGGCGATATAATCTCGTCGCAGCCGAAAGGGGGGTACGGCGAAATAGACAAGTGCTTGATTGGCTGACTGGACAGAGCTTCTCCCCGTGCAAATGCATTATTTGCTATTGAGTCGAACACCACATGGAGGTGTTCCAGGAGCAAATGATGGTCGGAGTCCTCGGGGATATTTGGGAACTCCTGAAGCATGAAATCGAATGAGTCATCGCAGTCTTCCATAGTGTTTGGAAACCCGATCTTCAGCGTGTGTAGTGCCGGGAACAATATGCTGATGTTCGATAGAACATACACAAAAATTTCCGGGTACCAAATGGAAGGACTGGCCACAGGTTCGCGTGGTTCTAACAGGAATATCGGGAAATTTATCATGATGTCGATTGACTCAACAAACGGACTCCATCCTGAATATTTCGCAAAATTCACAAATCCCCTGAGTCTATCGTTGATTTCCTCAGAATCGTCGCCTTTCAGGGCATTTTCCAGGACCAAATGGCGGAAAATTCGTGGCGCAAGATTGCGTCGGAAGAACTTGCTTATGGCACTGAAGCTTCTTAACGACGATCGATCTAGAGCGACGAGATCCACAATCATGTCAGTGATCTCAAGTGATAGAGTATCCATGCTGAAAATGCACTCGTCTGAGTTGTTCAAGGTACGACGATAGAGTGAGACAGATGAAGTTGGAGTGGGACGGCAGCAATTTATATACAGCCGGGCCTCTATTCCTCTAACCCCATCGCGGTGGCTTGGCCCTGCGACAGCCTGGAGCATATAACATTGGGCTTACAAGCCGCCAGGCACGTAGGCACGACGACAGGCAACAGCCAAAATGATTTGGATTATTTCACCAGACAGTCTACAGTCTACAGATCGAAAAGTCTGTATACTACAGATAACGTAATATGGGTGGTGCCCCCACACAAGTCGATACTCAATACTGCTCCATTCTATTCTGAGGCAATTTTTCAAAACGATATGCAGCAGGTGGATGAAGGGGTACTCTATCAGATTTTCCCAATAGAATCTCTTGAAGAAATATCTCAATGATCTTCATTTTAGTTCCATATAGCTTTTTCACCTTCGTCATACAGCTATATACGACCATAAGGACTCACACTACTGACAGTCTCGGCGCACCCCCGCCATACTCTGAAGCACCAGGCGGGACACCACAGAACACTAACAACCTCGAGGTTCCACGGCCTAGAGCGCGCAATGGAATAAATAAGTCCAGAGGAGAGGAGGAGTGCGGAGGATGAAGGTCGCGACCTACCTTCTGGATAACCACAGCTCAGTGAGTTCTCTAACTTTTAAGAGACAGCCTTTTAATATCAATAAGTGTCAGTCTAGAAGAGGCAAATAATCAGTACTTATCGCAAGTCAAAATATTTAACCGCACCCCCTGATTCCAGACGTTGCCGTACAGCTTCGCCGTACATAACGCCATGTGCAAAGCAGGGCCCCAAGACGTTCCAATCGGTGCCAGACTGGCGCAATATCATTGGCAAACGACTATCGGATAAGATGCAAAGAGAATCGCTTTCTCTCATTGCTTGCGGTCCCAATCCAACATAGCCGTCTGCGGTAGTGAAGAGGCGCCGATTCAGACAGGCATACTTAATCGCCCATACGCAGCGAGAGAAATTGGGATTCTCGAGTGTGGACTTCAGTCCCGCAGGATCGTAGTCACTTTTTAGATCTTGAGATCCCCCAGCGATTTTGCATATGGCTTGTATGAATTGCGGAAAGATATCACTTTGGCCCACATGGTTTTGCATTGGTTGGGGGTCGAAGGAACTTCCGCCAACAATATCCAGCCCAAGGTCGAGTAGTGAAAGCCTTACTAAGGCCTCATTCTCATGGCCGCCTTGCAAGCAACGGCTAATCAGTACCTTATGTACAATGGCTTCGATACCTTCAACACCATCAAAACATTCCGGGGGAAACACTCTTCCAACAGCGTTGACCGCATCGACTACGAGGCCTTGAACGGATAATACATCTAGGTCCCCGCTAGTTTCAAAACCAGCCTCCTTTCCAGCAATATTCTGGGTCATTTCTTTCATGCCCAGGTTGGCTCGGAAAGCTGATCTCATATGATTCGGCTCTGTCTTTAGATCGGGTTGTCGAAAGAGAGACGGAACCCAAGAAGGTGTCTCCGTGTGCTGTAATGCCGGTGCTGTGAGCTCATAGCCATGTTCAATATACCTGAAGATCCACAGATCTCCACTTTCACGCATGGCCATTTTTGTGGCATCTCTTAAGATATCTCCGAGTGGGCTGTGGTTGTCTGGCGTAATGAAAGCAGGTAATGCCTCGCCCCGAGATTCCCAACCTGAAAGTCCCAGCAACGCATACACACAATCCTGCGAATCCGTAACTTCAAAGGTACGAAAATATCGGAAAAGGTCAGCAAGGTATACTTGTTGGCCATAGCGAGCAGAAAACCAGCCCTCGTCGTGGTCTATATAAGCTGACATGTATGAAGCATTAAGTATTCCTCTTCCCGCATCCAGGTCAAACGGAAGCTTGTACGGCTTGAGGTGTATCCATACAGCAGCTCTGTAAAGCTGCAACATATCCATTGATAAGTCTCCGCAATAGCTCATACCGCTTCGTGCTAGCGCTGATTCTTGAATAACCCAGCGACGAAAGAACTACCGCCGGCAAAATATAGCTCGTACAGCTGTAAAGTCCAAGCCTTCCGGGAGACTCGCTGTTGAGTACTGAAAGATGTTCGTACTCCCATATAAGACCTTGCGGAGCTTGCTGCTATCGTCCATTTCTTCCAAGACCTGCTGATAAATGATATCCAGGCTTTTGAATGCTTTCAATGTCCATTCATCAGCTTTGCCCAACCAGACCAGGGTACGGGCTGTCTTGGAGTATACTTCTCCCATAAGGGCGACCTGATGTCCACGCTCATCTAGATCCCTCTGGTTGGTGCAGATAGCATCTATCCAAAGTACTCGTTCCTTATCCGGCAATTGAAAATTACTCAAGACATCTTCTGCGGCAGCTGGTACGCTAACCATCTTTCCATCAAGAACAATACAAGCGTTGCCCGTCACGAGGCTCCATACGTATGAGACGGCCTCGTACTTTGACACAGGCTCTTCCAGGAGGGAGATATGTCTGACTGAGCACTCTACCAGAGCGTCTGATAATCTTGGCTTTACTTGAAGAACCCTAATCTGCTTACGGAGGGTATCCAGTGGCTTGTACGGATACAACCACTCATCATGTGCAGTGTGGTCTTGTAAAGGCATAACCTTGTTGTTGCTAGTTCATTCGAATTCACGTTGCGACCCTATTAGATGACAGATTTGTACTCTTTGGGGCCCTTGGATAGAATGGACGCATTCAAGAACTTTTACGATATGTCGTTGTGAATAAAATGAAGGTTAAGATGTCCTCCTCTTCCTTGCAAAACATCCCGCGTCAGCTTCAGCCGCATGATTATTTTGCGTGCAGTTTATCCTTGCTCGAACATGTGAAGATATCGGTCTGGGGTTGTGAAAAGGTCACCTTCCTATTCCAAAAGAGCTTGGGTTATCCGCGCCGAAAAGGATTTCCCTTCGTTCTCAACGCGGTTACTCATTATCGACGCTTTGCTCAGGCGCCACTCACTCTCGCTTCACCCTCTGCTCAGGTTGTTCAGTTACCGTTTTGTTCTCCCTTCTGTGACATTATAGTTTACTGGCTATTCAACTCAGCTATACAAAAACTATTAACTTTAGACGATTATGTGCAGGGGAACCAAAACCGCCCATGGAGTCTAAACAGGACCCCTCCCTCTTCAAAATATAGAGTCAAAGTACATTTATGGATCTCTTGTCTCCTGGTCATTTTCTCTCATCATAACTGTGGCTTGGAGAAGGTCCAAAAGGGTCTATCTAGAACTTCTACTATACGTTCCGTGTAGTGTCTGATTGGCTCAAGGTAATCAGAATCCAGTGTCCCCAGAGGTCCATTCTGGATGGGTTTGACTGCTTCCTCCTTTGTCATCAGATCGATCATTATCAATTTTGAGGATCCGCGTCTACTCGTAAATCGCAAGGCGAGTGTCTTGTTTCTCGGTGCATATAAAATGCTACAACCTTTCTTCTTGGGCAAAATATCCATCTTGTTGAACCTATCTTTGACTGAAAGAGGTCGTCAACAACTACGTCCCCGTCGTCAGCGTTATCAATGATGAGGTGCCACAGCCTACTTTGTTCCCCGCAGAACCAATCTTTATAGCTGGGAGAAAGTCACTGTGGTGAAGGCAAGAGTATTTGCAATCTGCTTGAGGCACTGCTCGATACGAGACGCACTACCTACGTGCAACTAGAAAATAGAATGCCGGGAACTTTCTTGCACCGTTGTTCTCTCCTCTGAAAGGCGGTACGCAAATTCGATCGCGATTTGAGTTTTGCTATAGTGCTCTAAGTTCATATTCTGCGAAAGACGGTTTTTCGGTTTTGTTGTTCTATTTACCTAACACCTTCGAGTCCTACAAGCGCATATTCAGAAACTCTTACGAACACCTTCGTCAAATTTCCGCTTGTTATGTGGTTGATTGGATTGTAAAAGAAAAGGTTCTTGAGTGTTAAACATGACGTAAGTTGTATCATCGAATGAGTCAAGAGAGCCCAGATTGAGGACTAACCAGTACAAAAGACGGTGTGTTTTACAATTTGTATTGATACCTCTGGTAAAGATCTACGCGGCCAGAAGTGTTATAATCGACATGATCTGATATATATTTCAGGCATAAGTCCGTTCTGATACTCATATGCGACGAAGCCATGAGTCGTGGATGGTAGATGGTTGGTACTGTACCAGTACGGAGAGTTGAATGGCACTGAAAGTGCGGAGTTCTCGATATTGCACTGCCTACTTACATAGTACTAACCAGTCTTTGCGAGCAACCGTCACAGTTACGTAGGACGCTTCGGCTGTGCGCCAAGTGGCAGAGCCTTGTTGATTGATGCAAGTTCATTTCGCTTTGGACCGCAGATGCTGAGGCATCCATCTTCTATGATTGTGAGAAGTAAGACCATGCCAGGCATTTCAACAGGCTATCGATGCAACTGTAACTATCTTCATTTGAAAACAAGATAGTCAGATGAGAGGGCTCAAAGGTAAGAGTACTTCAAATCTTTGAGCCATGCGACGCAGGAGTTTTACACTATGCCTTAACTTTACTCCATTTCACGCTCTAGTACACACATGCGCAATCTCTCACAACGAGTCTTAGATAGCGGCAGGCAGAGTGGAAGCCTTGCTGTCCTTGACGTTGATGTCGCATGTTTAGAAGCAAGATATGGAAATGTCTTCTGACCTTGAGTGCATTGAGCCTCGAGTATGGTATTTTTGGATGTACGGTTGCAATAATAGAAAACAATGAGTAGTTGACAACGAACATTGGATATTTGCAGTGATTCATTGTTGATAGTGGGATGACAAATTATTTATATAATTTTGTAGCTGTACGAAATCTTCAAGTAGCGAGCCTCTAATTCTAGCATTAATGAAGTTACCCATATAGATAAAGATTTTCAGGTCACCCTGTCTCCCGACTTACCTCATAAAGTAATGAGCACCGAGATAAAAGCTGGCAAGCACAGAGACAACAACGGCCTGTATATCAATTCTGTGAGTAGCCAAGGAAGTCAACGTAAGTTGATACCACTTTTATCATGCTAGCAAACACGTGAAATTCCAAAACGCCGCCATTATAGTCAGCCTAGCTTTGATACGAAATCTTAATCTATCAACGATCCCTCTCTCTCCGATCCTATAAGCACAAATTCATCCTTCCAAACTATGTGAACAAAATTCGAATACTAGGCATGCAATTCAAAAGTGTCAAGATCAAGGACGTTTGCCAGTTTGTAAAAGTGTGATCAAGAAGAGCAAGCCACCTATACTTTTAAAAGGGCCAGAGTCGGCTTTTCAAGCATATAAGCGTAATCCTGGTGCTATACTAAAATCGCGTTGCCCTAGTCGTACCAACGCCAACAGCTTTCCCGCTGAACTCTTTGTAGAGCTGTCTAGCTTCTACTATAGCTCTACTAAAGTCCATATAGTTGATCTATGCCGTGGTTAGGTCTTTTAGCATAAGTCTGTACCTAGTTAGAACTGTCCTTTTTAGATCTATCAATATAGGTTTGTCTATAGTGACAAGGACAAACAAACTATCTTTCTTAGCTTTACTATATAGCCCATAGTCGTTCTAAAGATCTTTATAGATAGCCTAAAGTGTCTAGGCGAAGAATGTATCTACGAAATCTAGTAAAGGTATCATCCAGCTAAATCATTAGCGTGCTCACGGCTCAGAACTTGGCTTAGGTTAGAGCAGCGACTGCTCAGGTCCAAAGACGGAAATAGACTTTGGTGAACATCAGATTCGGGATAGACTATATGGGTAATTTCTGCACGAAATCATATAAGTAGCTACCGCTGGATTTGACTAGCAAGCAATCGTGAACATATGTCCCACTACGATACTAGGAACTTGGATGATATATTCTGACTCATAGTACTCTGACCATATACAAATTTCCGTGTATTAGTGTTTTTACCTAAGGTAGATCTGTGGGCAATTTAGCCCCCGGCTTATATAAGGTAAGCAGTAGCAGCATTTCGGGAACTTAGCTTACTATTGAAATAGCACCTGGTTGCAGAAAAGAGGGATGTGGGCTTGTCTAATATTGCATGAGATGGTGGCACTTAGTATCACTAGGTCATAAATGGTAAGGAGAACTGCATCGCCGTTATTACAATTTAGTGAGCGGAATAGAGAAGTAGTAGCTAGGCACTACTTAGTCGCAGTTCCCACCACTTATGTTATCCGGGACGTATTCTCTTGGCAGGCGTAGATAGTACTCGGTGTGTTTGTTAAAGCTAGAAGTAGATAGTGGCGTAAAGGTTTGAAAATGGAAATATCATGTTTAATAACCCAGTCTAGTTGCTGTACAGTACCAATCTAATAGTAGTACTACTTATTGTGTGGAAGTATTTCCTCGTGACTACGTACTTGTAAAAGATGAGACAATGCAGATTTGTTGCATTACAATACTACTTTGATGGAATGAGAACCAAGGTGGGTTGTATTTTCACGAAATTTCCAATTACCAACTCTATCTAAAGACATACATACACTACATACTTATCATTCGGGTTGCACGGGGTATCACAAATATCAGGAGAGCTAAAAGTAGACCGTGGGTTGAAGGTTATATTTTAACTTCCTGCAAAACACCAGGCTATCTCCCTCCAAAAACAACACTTGGGGAAATTGATCCCATGAGCCCTGGTAATTACTCAAGAGAACTAATAGTACATCATTTACCAACTCTTCCCAATTACTACTACAACACAACAGTAGTGGTACTTATCATACTAATGATGGGTTCAGTTTTATTACGAAGTGCGTTTGGCAAGTGATCCGGTAGAACTCGCTAACACTACAACGAGAATTAACCTATGTTGAACCTTCAAATTCTCCTTCAAATTTCTAGTACCGAAAACTACTTACCTAAGTACTCGGTTTTTTCGAATACTGGTAGTAATAGTACTATATGCAGTAAAATTTGCCGGTTTTCCAAGGCTTCCCTTGAAACAGTCCAATAGAATGAACCGTATGACTAATAGTATAAAGTAGTACTAGTATTAATTGTCACCAATAAGTAAGTATTCCAGAGATGCCAATAAGCAGGAAACACTTTTGTGAAATGGAAGTTGAAGTGTTCTGGTTAATACCACTGCTACCAGCTACACAAAGCTTTTGAATGGGAAGTGCTTTATTTAAATGAAGAACGAAGTACCTTTTCTTCCAACAACAATTTGTATCCTTGGCTTCTACAAGTAGAGTAGTATTACCTGCTGAAGTTAGGCGAGATCCATGTGATCCGTGAGGATCCAAGCAGACCACCCGAGTAACGAAAGGGACTACCCAGCACCCTCCTCTATTGAGCTACATGTACAAGGAGAAACCCCCCTCCCCTTTACTTAGGTGCCCACCCCTAGTGAGTTGACTTGAGTTGGTGAGTGAACTCAGAGGTGAGACCGCCATAACCTACCTGGTGGGAGGTTCCGAGGGTTAACTCAATCGATTTTGGTAATATCTTTTACTCCAAGTGCTTACTTGACTATAGATTACTAATATTCAACGTTAGTATAGGTATGTTAGTTGACTTAAACTTTATTATATACTAATCTCGGTTCTTAGCATAAACATTTAGAGTACCAAGCTTAAGCGAATTTGCCAAGATACGACCAAATTTAATACGTGATTACTGGTACTGTATACTATAAAATCAAATCAACAAGATTATTTTCTTGATAACTTAATTTTACTAAAATACTTACTAGCTTAGGCGAACTTAGTAGTATAAGTTGTGTTTGACTTAGGAGTTGACTCTAGGTTGCTCACTAGGACTGGGCCCTAAGTAGATATTTAGCCAACACAATCATACCGAACCAGTAATTTTAGCAATTGAAACACAATAAATAGTACGCTTAGAAATGCTACTATAAATACTTTGACAAAAAGGAAGGCAGTCCAATACTGTGAAGTACCAGTGACTTGAGAGTGAAGGAATACTTATGGGGAGAACATGAGTTGTGTGGTTTGATTTGACTTGGGTTTTTTAACTAGAGGGGGAAAAACTCCCTATAACTAAACGAAGTGTGAATGGCCAAGAGCCTGACTGAAAGTCTAGAATAAGGCTTTTGGGTCTTAAGTCAATTGAATTGGCGATTGGTTCTGGCTAAGGTTCCTAAGCCGAGGGTTTCAAAGTATGGAGGAGTTTGAAATAAGTAATGAGACGTGGCTGAGCTCTATCAAATTATTGCCGAGAACCACTAGTAGCAATACTGGGTTCTCTAAGCTAGTTTTAATAGTAGTAAAGCACTATCTCGGTTTTAACATCCTCTTAAAGTTGTATAAAGTCTTCTTATATTAATTATTCTTAAAATACCCAGGTCCTTTGCCAAAGCTTGCTATGATACACAGAGCACACCTACGCTCTCTCTCTACACCTTTTGTTATGTTACATTAGAATCTTCCACTCCCTCTCACTTCGCTTACAATAATAAACACATCTCGTTTATCACTAGGCCACGATCAAACCTGAGTGTTAGTACTACTAGCCCCCAAACCACAAACCTACTTAGGCGCCGACCCACACGCTCACTCGAACAATGCAGAGTTAACACTCAACTCAACAACTGGTGCTCATTGCAACCGGCGGGAAAGTTCACAGTCACAACGCCCTTATGGCTCAGCGTACCTTTGCATAACCTGCTTTCTGTTATCCTGTATATAAATCCATAGCTTAGCACGTCCCCGTACCCCTCAGGAGGTCTCAGGGCGACGAGTTCCACTCGTCGCTCCGCCGAACGTTAATTACTATCATCATCATCATCATCATCTAACTAACAGACCTCAAGAAATTACTAAGTACTGTAGGTACTTGGCTTTTACTAGGTCGGTCTTACAATATTTGTATAAGGAGATCTAAGATATATATATAAGGAGAGAATTCTCTCTACTTAGACTATCTATAGTCAGCACAATTATACTGTAACCACTAGCCCTTTTCGCAATATTAATAATAATGCAGCACTAGTCCCAATGAGATGAATATTAATCCATGTAAAAACACTCTAATATTATTAGTCTCACTTTGATTAGAATTGGATCAGCTTGATTTGAGAGTTCGAACTTGAGCTTGAACTTAGTATTTACCTTAATTTAAACAATAGTACTATTACTGTTATGACTAATACTGGTATTTAAATTTTAATCCAACTATAATCTAGGCAAAGTACTATTTTCCCTTCCGAGACTAAGTGAGTAAAGTATACATTCTATTGTGATTTCTGCGTCGATACTACTACAAGTACTTATATTTGCAAACGATTTGACCAATAGTAAGTACTAGTATATTTTTATGAAATAGTACCAAGTACTAATTTAGTGCTTAATTTGAATCAGGTATTCAGGGAATAGCTCCTTGTGTCGATTAGATGTCATGCTTGGCTCTTAGGACTACTAGATAAGTACAGTACTATTATTGTTTGCCGCAACACTACGTATTTTTTTCGTGGCATTCAAATTAAGTACTACTACTAGTACTAGTATCGACCATACTAAGGTGTCCACCTCCAGTAAGTTGACTCAAAGTCAACTCGCCAAGTCGAATTGGCCAGTCGACTCAGTGTTAAGACCGCATAAAGGGGTGTGAGGTTCCAATAGTTCACACAGAGCTCAAGTAGAGTTGACTTAAGTTACTTAGTTGTGATACTAGTAATTAAGTTATTTATTTCTACCCAAATTTTTAATTAGTCTTACTAGCTTACTACTAAAGAGTTGACGCCAATGTGTATTTGTAAGCTTAAAACAAACTTTATAACTACTTTTATATTTTTAGGTTTAATAGTGTTCAAAGTGTTAGAGCATACGCAAATTAATCAAGTATCAGTCCAATTTTACCTATGATTATGTAATTTTTATAATTATACTAGAAGCAATAAAATTAAGATTTTTCTGTTTATAAGTAATTCAATGTGAGTTAAACTTTGGGTTGGGCTGACTTGGCTTAATTTAAGAGCTATTCTACAGCTTTCTTAATATTTTATGATCTTGACTTTAGTTTGATCCGAGTCAGCCTAGTTCACTCTGGACTAAGTCTGAGTTGACTCAGTAGGGCTGAGACCTAAGTACATCACATGTTCCAGAAACAAAATACCCGTACCATGGTTACTAGTAATAGTTCAATGGCAATAGTAATAAGGTACTACTAATAGGTATTTGCAGTGACCTTTACCATGATTAGAAAGAGTTCTACTTCAATTTCAAATTTGGATCACAAATATCGTTTTTATTAGGAACGCCATTATAGCTGCTGGTACTATATTAGTTGATTCAGCTACTAAAGTAGTATTAAATACTTAACGCTTCTAATAGATAAATTGGGAAACACTTTACTTGGTAAGGTACCCGGTGCCCATCACAGCTGAAGGAGGTTACTAGGTACTAATCAGTACTAGTAGTGGAAAATTAGAGCGTTGTTACAGTTAACAACTATCATAGATAGTGCAACTAATGTATCATCAGTGTTAGCTACTATAGTATTTGTAATTTTGTTAAATCTGACGCAAGTATGTTTCTCATACGTAGTAGTACTACTTAGTAATTAGGACTGGTCAACTATAAGAAAATATTGGAAAGGAGTACTACTTTATGCAGTTAATAAGTGAAGTTTATATTTAGGATTCCTTGAATAAGAGTAGAGCTTGATCTCGACCAGCTTTTCATTCCCAATAATGGTTAGAGTCCGAGTAATGGTCCAAAAATGAATGGTAATACTTATATTACTCACTCATCTACTCGTACAAACGTATCATCGCCACGGCATTTCACCCCCAGAGCCACGAATTCATTACTGCTTATTTTCGGTGACCGCAGGGTTAGGATAAACATACATTTAGGTTCGGCACTGAGATCTGAATAAAAGTACCGTGGATTTGAAACTTCCAGCTTCGGGGAGATCGGGCGATTGGAACGAATTGCCAAGACTACTAGTACTGTTGGAATTGTTCAGAGGTACTAAGTAGTAAGTATTCAAGGTTGTATGTAATGGCTAGTGCTTGTGTCTTTGCAGTCGTCGATCAATCCTACATAAGTACCATATAAGTACTGGTACTTAACACTACTACTTCCTAGGACTAAAATAGTAGCTCAAGTTGAACGAACTTACTACAAATTTTCCATATAATTATACTTACTTACTCGCTGTTCTTGGCACGAGTAGGCATGTCCATAGCAACAGCTACCCAGTATCAGAATTTGTGAGTGTAAATACGTAAGATTAGGGAGTTGATAAAGGCCAGGGACTTTTAGACAAATTAAACGAGTATTTAGTATGGTGCGGAAATGTAAAAACTTGAGACTGTTCCTGACCTATGTATAGATTACGAGTTTTCCTCCATCCTTTTCCAATAACAAAACCAAGTCTAGAACTCAATGTTTCACTTTGGCTACTACTATAGTAATATACACTGGCAATTATGTATTCATCTTATTCAGCCATATAAGAGCCGCTTTAGCAATGTCCCACGTTAAGTAAAGTAGTACTTTACAGTGAACTGATACCTTACTTACTGCAGTCATGGAATAAACAATGCCAGTGAATATGTCATATAATTCCAGGGAACTCTGATATAGTAATAAGTACTACTCCACTTATTTAGGCGGGCAGACGACATGTGCTATAGAAGAGGATATATACTGTTTTGATTATACCGAGCTTCTCGCTAATAACACCTTTGTGTAGGTCTTATTCACGGCAATCTAATAGGAAACCATGCTAGCATTGCCTCTATACCACTAAGCGCCACAACTGAGTACGAAAAACACTTAGACCTCTTGGAAGTTAGCCGTGATTTGTATAATAGGCACTACGAACGAGTCGCCCGTGCCTTCAACTGATACGGCTTAGCTCCGTATCCTATGCATTTATTCGGGTACCGTAAAGACTCAGCTCACACATCTCCGAGGTGGCTAACTCTAGATCTAGACTATTGAATAGAGATGCCCTTAAGAGTATAAAGGATTACGAGACTTATCCATTCATTCAGATATATTTCCAAAATGCAATGAGTATAGCGTGCAGTAGATTAATATGCACAAGTCTTCTGATACTTCAGTGGGAAGTGATCTTCGTATCTTCCGTAACTCCAGGATATATCAACCCCCTAACCGCTTAGGGTGCAGCTATTCGAATGTACAAAAAACGAACGCACGTGTTTAGGAGCGAACAAAGCTCATCGGGTAATCCTGTCTGGTGAGTTTTGGCTTCGGTAAGTACTAGTAACGTAAATCTTAAAATTTCTCTTGGAAAGTCCAAGCATGTGCTACAAGCTGGCTCTAATCTGTAGTTTTGATTAGGGGCACTCTAGTACTCATATTTGCTCTCCGGTGCTTGCAAAAATGATTCCCAGGTAAGAGAGACCTTTTTATCTCGCGCGGATAGAGACCTTATTTCCCAGTATATTTGCTTGAAGCGTTGTGTAGTACTGTAACTCTGCATACTAGTGTGCTCATGCAACAAAAAGCTGAGTAATAGGAATGATGGCCGATTAATAGACGCAGTCACTGACCTTCGTCGATAAAAATAGATGACGAGGTATAACAAAGGCTACTAGTGGCCCACATTCGGTTTGGTGGCGTATTACAAGTAAACTAACGGTGTCATTTCTACGAACGGTCATATCCATGGTCATGTGACTACAAAACACGAAGCTAGACCTCATTTGTCATCACTAGTAGCTGCTTAAACCTCAAATAAATCGTACGATGGTGTCGTTAAAGATAGGATTACCCCTCTACGAACATGGTACGTTATATTGTTCATAGTGATTGGGTGTTTACAGTACCATGGATGCCCCGGGACTACCTGGTGATCCAATAGACCAGTCACGATAAGTATTCCTGGCAAATTACAATACAATGAATGCGAGAGAATTTACGTCTGTATGAAATGTCGTCTTTTTGGTGGTGCGGCGCTGAACCAAAAACAGCTTCATCCCCCGAAACGGAGGAACAAAACATAATCTGCTACTGTACTACAGTGTACTACAGAGTAAAGGGAGGGTAAGAAATGACGTGGATATCTCGGCATCTTTGAAAAACATTTAGAGCCCCTTCTGTGTTACACGACGGTACTCAATATCTCGCGTTTAATAGCTTTTCACTAGGACAATTTTCACACATGGTCTCTCCGGCATCACGGTAATGGACCAGTTTTGTGGGCCTAATGACGACCAGAGACCAACCACCAAGGCGCTACCTGATCCCAGCTATTACCGACACGTCACAATAAGCTTTTCCGAGAAAATTAACTCCCACGTTTGGTGAACCACCTACTGAAAGGTCGCCGAAGCATTCATAGTACCACCTTAAGATCCTCATATGTCATTCCCAGTATGTGTCATGTTTAGCTCATGTCAAGTCTCTTGGTGCTATTGCTGGATGGCATTTCAGAGGGCTCATTGCTGATATACAAAGTAATTGGGATTATGATGGTGCTTATGTGTTAGGCATAACTATGTACTGGCTATCTAGATCAACCTGCCTTTTTGAAAATTTACTTCTATAAGAAACTGATAAATTTACTAAACAAAGATGTCCCACGCACAATTTTGTCTCTAAAGTGGAGTGTGCGCCACGGCTCAAGCTTAAAAGTATCGTAAGGTATATCACTTCAGCACAATGAGCATCATGCTTCTAGAGTGGAGTGTTGTAGAAGTATTTAGTGTAGAGATGCCCTTGTCTTTTGTGCAGATTCAGTCAATCATCTCCCAAGCCGTTCGAAAATATTAAAGGCCAAACACCTATACAAGCTATTTAAAATGCTGTTCACCAGCTTAAGACCTCTTGCCATTGAAGCAGTACTAGTACTATTACCAGCGTTGGCAAATGCCCAACTCTTCACCGTCAATTGTTCACCTTTGACTGTTCAAAGAAGTGACCCGATTGTCAGTCCTGGTAAACTTTCTGGCCATGTTCACGCCGTCATTGGTGGTACAGCTTTCCAGCAGACCATGAGTGCAACGACAGCGGTAGATGCCAAGTTAACCACATGCGACAAGAAGGTGGACAAGAGTAACTACTGGGTACCTCAACTATACCATATTCGCCCAGACAGCAAGTTTGAGATTGTAGAGTTCCAAGGGAGTGTAAGTAGAGACCATCTATCTGCCAGGAACATGTCGCTGATACCATTGTAGGCAGTCTACTACCTAAATAGAGCATGTGATTATTCCGAAGGAAAATCCCAATGCGAGGACAATCCTACAGTCAAAGCACCACCAGCCGGCCTCAGAATGCTTGCTGGAAACCCCACCCTTCGGTAAATTTGCTCGTTTTCCATCCAGTATGTCCTTACTAACATATCTGAATAGTACCTACGACGCCAATAGCTTTGCGCAACAAGCGATTTCGCATGTTTGTTTGAGAGACGGCCCTGGATCAGAGACCCCAAATATGCCTACTACAGACTGCTTGAGAATGAGGTCCCAGGTATTCTTTCCATCTTGCTGGGATGGTGTCAATCTTGATAGTGCCGACCACCAAAGCCATGTAGGTGTATCGCCCTTTTTTTAGGCAAGGGGAACTACTAACCTCTCAATAGCTCGCATATCCTGCAATTGGAGCATATAATGGCGGTGTTTGTCCATCGTCTCATCCTGTAGCCATTTTGTCTGTGTTCTTTGAGTTTTACTTTAACACAGCACCGTACACGGATACGAATTTCGTTTGGGCTATGGGAGATACCACAGGCTATGGTTTCCATGGGGATTTCCTCAATGGCTGGGAACAGAGCGCCATCGACAATGCAATGTCCACATGTCAAGGTCCCGACGGAAGTCAGTCCACAGGTTGCTCTGTTAATGTGGGCGGGGCGGGCTCTTCGGAGAAACAAACACCTGAAGTTCCTGCTCCGGCTGAAGATGTAGGAATGACTGGCCCACTTACGGCACTACCTGGTAAAAATCCTATGACTAAAAGATCAAGAATATTTGGGAAGCTATAGGTCAAAATGCTTGTCACAGACCTCTCACTGCAGTCCAATCATAACATGGATGCCATCAAGGAGAAAAATGAGCTATGCGAAATTGTGTTGCAAATAACAGCCCAATACACAGTGTTGCATGTCGCATTTTGGTGGGGGTTTTCGGAGCGCTGCTTTATTGGAGTTCATTTCATTTCTAATAGTACTAGTAGCTTGGATCATAGGCATTGTTTATAATGATGGAGTTTGGATATAGATGTCTCAGAAGGAGCATAAAAGCTGTATGATATAACATAGCGCAGGCGCAAACTTGCAGATGAATACAGCAATACTTGAATTACATAGAGCACAGCATTATTAGTAATAAGAAGTTTACAATACCTGATCTCTAAGTACCTTTTCCCTACTACTAAAGTTCATAGATAAGTACTTATCTAATACGAGTGGTACTGTTACAGCTCGGATCAAATTTGAACACGCTATCTAAGACATTCAAGCCTAGAATTTAATTACCTGTACAGTACTACTGCTAGTACAAGAAGAATGGAATGAGAGCCCCTAGGCTCCTCGACCCACAGAATACCATACCCAAGTACCTAGCTCTTGCAAGCTTTGCCAAGTTACTATGCCAGCATCTACTATCGTATATATGGATTAGTACATATAAATGAGTCTTATCTTGAATTCTCGTACCCTTCCTAATTTTCTTTTAGCATCTCCTCACATAGGGCGCTATACATTAATAGCTTCAGTTTAACACGTTGTTGTGGCCTCAGGCACACACCATCATTGGCTAGCTAGTATACCTAGACCTCTCCCGTACGGAGAGCTTCCTTCCCTAGACTTTACCAAACCAAGAACCTTATCACACGTTTACGCACAGGAACCTCTCCTATCGCCTTCATCGTGAGTCTAGGTCCTTGACACACGTCCACCAACACAACTTCCAATACTTGGCCGGCCCAAATTGAAGATCCACCGGCACAATCGTTGAGTACTGTAGTAGTATTAGCAGTTGTACTGTGCTAGTGTCATCTAAGCAATGCTGCGAAGCCTAATATATATGTATAATAGTCAATTTTGCTAGAACAGCATCTTGTCACAATCGAAATATCTTCTCCCCCTTAGCCTCGCCAGCTAACACGTGCGACGTTTGTTGCTTAATTTGTTCCTCTGATATATGTCACGCTCTTGGTAGTAATAAGTAGTAAGTGACCCCCCAAAACCAAGTACTAGGTATTCATCACAATTATCATAGTGGACAGTTTGAAAAAAGGGGTCAGATTCGCTTAATCCGAGGGCTTCTCAGCCCATGTGTGTAACAAAATCAGTTGAAGTACTTAGTAGTACTAGTATTACTTTAACTTGAAGAATTTTAAATCCGTGCATGTAAACACTAGGTAAGTAGTATTGACATATCTTATACTAGTAATTTTGCGTAAATCTCCCTTCCGTCACTACATATGAACACAGCAAATTTCTCTCGCTAGCAAGTCTACGTCTGTTACGTACTAATTACCTCTTTGCCTAAGTAATCTGCGGAAAGGCATCGTATATGACGCAATAGAGTAACTTTTCAGCATCTTTACCGTCCGGCTCATATCACTCATAATGGCACTAGTACTGGAATAGCTTCTTATGGTAGCAATAACTCAATGAGAATAAATAAGTAAAAGTACTAGCACTTTTTCAGTAAATACTTACTTACAGTAGGCACTTACTGATTAAGGAAGTATTTCTGTTCACTGCGCAGTATCTAGGTTGGTATCTTTTAGCACTCTTGTCACTACTAGTAAGTACTTATCTCATTATATCTGCGTCTGGTTACAACAACATGATCAAAAGCATAATGCCGTCCCTTGATAAGGGACCGACGCATATCTCTAGTTTGTTGACTATCTGAAGCCTGCTTACTTTATTCAGCGAAGCACTAGTAGTAAATAGCTACATCGATTGGGTTTCTGCCATGGCCCTTGGCTCATGCCAGAGCATACTAATACTTGATTACTAAGTACGTATCGTGCTTACATCCCAACAAAAAATGCTCAGGTACTACTACTACGGGGTTTTCACGCTTTTCGCAATCTGTTGGAATACTTACTTACTAAGCTGCGGGCCCCAGTGTCAAAGTGCTGTACAGCGGTTCGAATATAGCGTCTGCTGGTAGTATGATTAATTATCGAGGGTGAATTACACGGTACTAGTGCGAGAAAAGATAGGTATATTGAGCATCATTGCATTTAGCCTGAACAGTACCGAATTGAAGATAAGCACACTAAGGCTCTTATCCAAGGAAACCATTTACTTATATAAAATATATAAAAGCGTGTATACTAGATTCATTTAGATCAGAAAGTAATTGTATAAAGCCTAGTAGTCAAACTCCAGGGCCTATAAAGGTCACGTGTATGCTAGTAATATCAAACTCTGAACTGAAACTTAAAACAATAAGAATAAAAATAAAGTACCATAATAGTAGTACTAGTAATAATATGCCTTTCTAATGGTAACCGAGGGGATAATTAATTACATAAGTATACCGTATATAGCTTGAGATAGGCTATGCAAGGTCCCTAAATAAGTATGATTTCACTAGTACTTATTCAGATTGATCGAAAGGTTGAGTCCACTGTGAACAAAGAAGAGCTCGGAGTACTGATCCCACTTTAGCATCATGCATATGAGATTAGAAAAAATGTTTATAGCGCCCAGTCAATACTACTAATAAAGATAGGCTTGTAGCTGTGCACTGGGAAGTATAGCAAGGATAAGTTACTAGTACTAGTATCCACAATTAACATGCCTCCAAATACTATAACGGTGAAGGGAACAGAAAGAAAATGTCTTCAATTGGATAGCGCGAGAAATGCTAGTACATTCCGTCCTGTGAAAGGTGAGTTAAAGTCTCTAAACTTCGAATTGAGTTCAATTAGCAGTGAGGAGAGAGAAGAGCTTTTGGAGGAAATACTTAGTACTATAGCCTCGAGGTAGTATTTAATTGGTACTACTTATCATTGATTCTTCCGAATGGGTTGCAAGAGAATTCACAACAGTTGTAAAGGACAGAACGAATTTCTCAGGTAGTTAGTTAGTACCAGTAAATACTAGTATTTCAGTGCCAAGGGGTGTAAACTTAACCCCGTGTTAACACCATTTCCTCGCCAGGCCAGCTGTCAAGATGACGGATACCTAAGGACTAGTAATAATACTATGAATATTCAAAATAAAGCGAGCGAGAATAATGCACAGGGTAGCAGGTACTTAAGGAGAATCAAAGCACATCTACTATAATATCCATTACTGTACTTACTTATGAGGATTATAACTTGGTAGTAATTACCAGCACAAACTACAATACTATATACGCATAAGTATTAAAACTTCAAATGGGTCCAACAATATGAGACACTGCTCTTTATAAATAAAACTGTCAATTAATCTTTAGCTAAGATGATAGTACTTACTAAGTACTTGATGCTCTTCTATCTATACCATACCACCCTTTCGACGGTAATAATCCCTCTAAGAACAGTTACTGTATATATTAATGTATCATCAAACTATCTAGAAACAAAATAAGTAATAGTAATGAGTTTTACTTGGCGTTTCTATACATCAATATATCCTCAGAGACATTCAAAGTCAACACTACTTATTAGTAACAATTACATTTAACATCCCTTCCGGACAGCATACCACATCGACAACGTCCTAGCATAAAGTCAACAACACGTCGTTGTCTACTAAGTACCATAAAGTATGTTATTTGGTAGTGGTACTAAAGTTAAGCAATAATCAACTGTTGCCCTCAAAAGTTGCATCAGAAATTATAGAACGCTCACAAAACTCTAAGTACTAGTAGTAAGCATTAGTAATTAGTACACATCTAGTTTTCCTGGTATGATACTTTCAGAAAGGTAAACTTGTAGATCCTGTACTATTAGTACATACTAGTGTATTATTGTTAATATTTATCACGACTACTATCACTACTAAGTACTTGGTACTACGAGTAAATTCTTTTCTATTTCTAAGCTTCATCCACGTCTTCACACCAATTAGTGGCTCAAAGGTGTAACATAATAAACAAGTGTCAACGTCCTCTTCACAATATATTGTACTAGTGTTAGGATTATATGTTAGCCCATACTAGTGCTAACTGAAATCCATATTAAGACAAAGTAATATAAATAAAAGCTATCTTGTCCTTGAACGGGCTTATCTAGTGTCAATGTAGTAGTAAAGTATTGCATAATAATCATTTAGTTATATAGTGTTTCTAGCTGATAACTAATACTTTTGGAGTCCTACCACCTCTTATTGATGTGTGAGTAACAGTGCTAATTCTTTACAACGGAAACTGCTAGTAGTGATTTTACTATCAAGTTAATCTTAAGATAACAACAAGTCCTAGTATTGCTCGCTAGTTTTACAAATCATATTAAATAGTGAGATTGGTAAAGAAATTGATACCAGGTTCAGCGAGCCGTACATTGATTAATAAGGCTCCGCCGCTCTTATAATTTCAAACTGTGTCATACTTTAAACCCTTGTGTAGTTTAAAATGATTTCAGACTTAAAAGCCTTGTTTGGACCTTAAGTGAGCGCTTAGACCATCTATACTCGTTTATTTATTAGGAACATTCTTCTCTTTTAGTTAGAAAGACTTAAGTCAAATTTATACAATTATCTTTCTCTTTATGAATTGCTTATAAACTATTTATCTTTATACTAAGTAGATATCTATAATTTATATTTTAAAACTCTTAGTATGAGATAAAGATAGAACTAGTAGTTATAACTATATAGTACTGTTAGAAATCCTTTTTGACGCCAATAGAATTTCGAATACTAACTGGAGTTACTACTTATTCAAGTATGATTAAGCAGACTGCTGAAGTTAGTGTTTATCCACGTGATCTATAAGATCTAGGTGGATCGCCTGACTAACGAAGGTCAAGGGACTACTTGGTACTCTCTACTGAAGCATGTATATAATAGGGAGAGACTTCTCCCTACTTAGACTGAGTACTTAGTGAATATAATCATACCAAACGAGTAATTCTAGCATAGAGACCCTAGTAATAGTTAGCTCACTAGTAGTCAATACGTCTACCAGGCTCGACCGTCTCTCATTAATTCAAACTGTCTCATACTTTGAACATTGGCAAAGCCCTTGGCCAATCTCAAGCAACTTATGCCATAATGCCTAGGTTTTGGTCTTAAGTCAGACCCTTGACCACCTGCACTTGCTTACTTATAGTAGTTTGAAGCGCTTGCTTTCCTTTTTTAGTTTGAAGATCAAGTCAGATTCGTCGCACAACTAACTTTCTCCCTCACATACCTTCACTCTTGATTTATTACTTTGTAGTAGTCACCTGTCCTCTTTTATACTATCTGTAGGATAAGCTCCCGCCAGCAAATACTAGCTTATATAAGTCTCAAACGTTACTAACAATCAAAATTCAATATCAGACTCTAATAGTAGTAAACTTAATTATAACCTACTGGTAGTTTTAGGTGTTTAACGTGGATTTTGTAAGTACTAGTAGTTGTATTTTTAATAGTGTACTATAGGTTTTGCTCATAGACACTTTTATTTGATTAATTACATAGCCTTCCTCAATACTGGTTGTACTATCTACTTTTGCTGATTATCTAGCTTTATACTTAGTTTCAATGTTATGAAACTGGAGACTAATTTAAATAAGCGTGTACGCTGACGTGTGCTAGCCAGCACTACTGGTACTAATAGTACGTCTTAGACTCACCGTTTAAGTATTATCTTATTGACATAAAACTATCTCAGGACAAAATATCTCTAATTTTATATTAATTTGTCTCAAGCCAGATTTTGACACTATCTAGGACACATTTTGCAAATTTTAAATCAGTTTTGATATAATGATCTCAACACTATGTTAATACGGTACTAAGATGGGGTTAACATTTAACCCTACAGCCACAGGGTACACATTATACTGGTAATCTTGTGTTGAGCTTATGTTAATGACTAAGTAGTAGTAGTACTTACTAGTATCTTGACAAGTTTCAGTTGCAAAGGTACTAATATGTTAATAGTAGTATTAAAAATGGGCTCAGCCAAATGCTACTTTACAATGCAAATTTCATTAACGCTTCTAACGAAAAAGGTCTTAGATATTTTGCCTAATGATTTACTTTACATATTACTACTGGTATTACTCGTAGTACTTAAGTACTAGTTATTTAAATATACTAGTATACTATATAAAAGATAGCTTGCTTACAATAATAGTGTTTTACTAGTAAATAGCCCTATATTAATCATAAATCACTATATAAAGCTCAACTCGCCTAATCCTAGTGCTTAATTATTATATTATTCTATAATTGTAAGCTTTAATACTAACTCTTGGGTCTTAATGTCAACAACGGAAACTCGGAACTAAGTACTGGTACTGATTAATAAGTATGTATGGAGTGATTGCTAGGATTACTGGTTTGGCATAATCATATTGACTACTAGTACTCATCTAAGGAGGGAGAAGTCTCTCCCTATTATATGCATGCTTCAGTAGAGAGTGCCAAGTAGTCCCTTGACCTTCGCTAGTCAGGTGATCTCCCTGGACCTCACAGATCACGTAGATCTCGCCTAACTTCAGCAGTGATTAAGTATCACTATTAAGTTTACCAGTAGTACTTATCTAAGGATAATTATTTGATCACGTCGACTTGACATTACTTTTAACTTCAGTATCTTAATATAGGACTCATTACTAGTGCACATATATATTAGATTTCATATACCATATATATAGACCGCTCCACATTAGATAGACCTATAGTAATATTTTAAATTTTAAATTACGAAAAGTACAATTAAAAAAGGAAAGTACTATTACTGAAATAAACAGTTCTACTTGTAATCTTACTACTAGTACGTTTTACGATAATACCCATGTACTTTATAGATTTATCATTTTTCAGTCCGAAAGGTTTTTCTCGACTAGTTGCTACATATCCCACAGTAGTACGTACTTATACAATCGAGACCACCTCGTCAAGTGACTTTAACTTACACTCGGAGCCTGATATCTAGATGCTGACGTTCCATACGATTTGGAGAAGACGGATGTGCAGTATTGACAAAGCTTAAAGAGTCAATGATGTATGGTCACTGGTACTTATCATAGTTACATGAGTCCCTAGGATTTCCAAGTGTGGATCGTCATATGTGTGGAGAAAGAACAAGCGCACATTGAAGCCGCTGCAGTAACTAATGAATAATTCATCCATCTAAAGTGCCTGGCAAGAACTCTACTAGCTTTACTCTCCTTCCTAATGGCTGCCTACTGTTCTAGTTGCCACTTAGCTTATCATATCGTGGATTCCTGTGTCGAAACAAGGAGCGCCAGTAGTACCCCTTAGCGAAAGCAATGACTTTTTAATCAAAAGTTCACGTGCTTATGCTCCGATAATTGTACCTATCTATGGTGGATGGCATTAGAACCATTAGCATTCATAGCCTGGTCCAGAATGAACCGAAGCTCCTCTAGTATTGACCAACAGCGTGAAATGTGTCCATGGCAGTATTACCATTTTCAATATTCATACTAACCTGGCCTAGAATGAGACGAGACTTTTCTGAAATGGGTTAGTTGGTAAGTAGGTCATATCAACCTTACTGACTATGCTTGAAGCAGAGTTGAAGCAGGCTTGACTGATTTGTTGGTCAGTCACTGTGTAGTTGGATAACATAGCACATAGAGGGCAGTCAATAGGGAGATATATCATTGTTAGCTAGCACATTCAATTCTAATAGGAAGATTCACCATCGAGAACCAAACCAAGCAGCCCATTCCAGCCCAGCCCAGCCCAGCCCAGCCCAGCTCAGCAGTAGTCATAGTTGAAAAAGGATCAAGTGAACCATGGCACTTTGGCATGTTGTAAAGTCTTCACAAGTCAATACTTACGTGAGCCGTTTGGGAAGCTGGGAATCCCTCCACCTCCCTCTTGACCCGTCTGAGCCAGCTTGCCAGATATCAAACAAACAAGCAAACAAGCAAATCCCTTGGCAAAGACTACCCCACACTGTTAGTGTGGCACTAGAGGTCGGGAGCTGAGGCAGGATTGGCCATCCACCGGCAGGTAAAGTGGACCACACCCTACAAGCTCGCTCTAGGAGTTGCTTCCCTTAACTCCTCCTCCCCTCACCAACCCTTTTCATATTCTATCTCTCTCTCTCTCTCCCACACATCTTCCTCCTAATACTTCAAACTATCTATCTACCGTCGATCTTCAGAGTTAACCCTCTCGATTGTTTGAACCTCTACCTCTCCCAACTGGAACCCTCCTCGCCCTCTCCTCCTGTGTCTTGCTACAATTGCCGAACCGTCTGCTAGCTACAGGACCACGCTTCAATATCCACAACTAAAACCACAGCCCACAATCCACAATCGTAACCCCGCAACAAAGAACGAATCGAACCACTTCCTGCCCACCGCACCGCACTATATCAGACCGTCCCATACCACACCTAGCTTAGGAAACTCTTGTAGCCAAAGTCTACTTGCACCTCCACGAGTCAAAACGGCCGTACAACAAAGAACTCAAAGCTTGTGGGCAAGCACTAAACAACCAGCCTCCCGCTTGACTTTGAAACCAAGGGCAGTGCAGTCAATTGACAGCTATCGTGACGCCTCCCACACTATAACTATACTCACTTCCACCTCAACCCCCATTACCAGGTCTTTTCCTAACATCAAAACCATCTGCTTTCAAGATGTCCGGCAACGAGAACCACACCTCCGATTCTGCCGACTCTTCCGGTCGAGCTCGCCGTGGCTCCTTTACCACACAGACATTCAACTCCATCTTCACTCGATCTAATAGTACTGCTGGAGCCCCAACCGCACCATTCCCCGGTCCCATCACAACTGCTGCAGGTCAAGATCAACGTCGAAGGATGTCGATTTCCACCCTGGGCTTATCAGGCACATCTCCTACTCAAGCTGCGTCATTTGCCTTTGGTGGTCGACGAGGGAGTGTCTCGACAGATCGTTCAGATTCAATCGATGAGAGTGCCATCGACGATGACGAGAGCCCTGGTCGTAGCAACCCTACCACACCATTTGCTCGTCGCATGTCCTTCGGTGCACAAGCTCTTCGAGCTCGCACAAACAATGGCGGTAGCCCAGGAACTTCCGGTAGAGCTCCCTCATATACTACTTCATCTTCTTTACCCACTATTCCAGCTGGTCCTAGATCCAGAGGAGATATTTCCCCAAAAGCACAGGCAAGCACGCAATCAAAGCCCAGAACTACATCTGACTATCCATCCGCTCGTCCAGGTGAAGGCGGCTTCAACCTGTCTGAGCAACTTAGATCCCGTGCACAGAGCAGTGTCTCTCAGTCACAACGTCCCAACTTCTCTTCAGCTATGAAGTCCAGCGAGAGAGCTATGAGCGTCAGTGAGATGCCAAAGCCTCCCTCCGCTGTGTCGCCCCCTGTTGCAGCTAGACCGCAGCGTCAGAAGCCTGATGCATTTCAGGAGCGTATTCTCAAGGGAGACTTTTACATGGACTAAAGGTCAAGGTTTAGTGCAACGATTTGATAGACACCTATCGATGACTCTCGTTGATAAGGTTGCACCGTGCTGCAACTAATTTGGCTTAGGTGTCACTTGTATTATGAAGAGATGGCGGAAAGCCTCACCAAGATAGGCTGTGGTAGGATTGGGAGTGACGCTGGTCGTTTCATTCTGTGTTTTGATAGAAGACCCCGGGAATAAGGTGGATATTCCAAATGTCAAGTTTCGCCAGCATGGTTTTGATGATAGACGAATTTCTTTGTTTAGCTTTGACGATGATGGACGCTCCTCAGTAGGTTTTGTTCTTGCGCATATCTACTTAGGCAAAGCAACAATTTGTGTAGTTTACACTAGCTAGGTTGGGAGACTTATGGTAAAAACTGTACCTAATTCAACCATTTTCAACTTAATCTCTAACTGGTTTATATGTGTGTGTTTTCGTGTGAATATTTTGGTCACCTCTCCTTGAGGTTGCTCGGTGCTGTTCAGTAGCTGATAGTGGGGAGTTGACTGTTGGCTCCATAAGCAGTTCAACTTCCAATTCTGTGAACCACTTCCCCTTCTACACTGAGGCTCGCTCGTTTCTTAATGCTCAGCTTACTTCTCCAAAGCTTCCGGGTATCGGTTGGTGCCAAACAAAGAAAGTATTAGGCAATATCATGTAACACTATATGGTATCAAATGTGAGAAGGATCTTTTAGGCCACCGACAGGCTGAAAGCCTGATCTTACACTATTTGATATGTCCATCTAAGATTGATTATCAAGGCAGATAGATCTTAGGTGATATTCAAATGAAGACGCCGTGCTCTATACTTTTTCACCACTCTCCTAAGAATCTCGCAGATGGTACTGGACTTTTATTTACTATCGGGTTGTCTTATGGGCGATATCAATCCGACACTGCTATGTCCTATCCTGGCGTATGAACAATTTATACAATATCAATATCTACACTTGCTACCCCAGCCACGAGCTCTTCCTGCCCCTCCTGCTCCGCTGCAATACCACTGTATTTATTCAACCATCCTAGAACTTCTTTATGCCAAACCAAAGAGTTCTCTGGCTTCAAGACCCACTGGATATAATCAGCACTATATAACATGGCCTGAGCACGCACTTACATGATTCTCGTCTGGGAATGTTAGGAATCGACTGTCAACGCCTTTTAGTTGCAGCACATTGAAAGCTGATAATCCTTCAGTGACCGGTAATCTATAATCGAGTTCATTGTGTATGATCAAATGAGGTGTCGCCCAGTTCTGAAGATGCTGAGCCGGATCCCACTTCTCGTAACCTTTTCTGTTCTCCTGCAAGTGTCAAGTGTTAATATGTGCTTGATAAAGCATCGATCACGATCTTACAAATAATGTTCCGCCAAAGTCGTGATGCGGGAAGAAAAGTTCCTCGGAAGAGTATTGGTTCAAGGTGCTGAAAACGCCGTCATGAGTGACCAGAGCCTTGAATTTGCGGCCCAAGGGATTGCCCTGAATCCAGTTCATCATATAACCACCTATGAAGTTCCAGTTAGTAACATAACGACAGCGGTTGTTTCAGCTGATGGTCATCACAGTATGGGAAGAGCTTACCATAACTAGCACCGGCTGCGACAGCTCGAGAGGTGTCAACATATGGAATATTTGCCTCGATGTACTCGAATCCTTTAACGAGGTCGCTATATGGTCGACCTCCCCAGCTATTCTTGATCCCATTCTGTATATTAGTCAGTTTTGTCGATTAAAGCTTCTATGTTGAAGGTTTGAAGCATCTCGTAGTAGCTTGATCGCCAGAGAGTCCAGTGTCCTTGGGTTACAACATAAAGCCGAATCCATAAGGATGGTATGCGTACCTGAAAAGCCATCCCGTATCCTGTACTGCCAGTAATGTTTGGTGTAATAACAACATAGCCTTGTTCTGCGAAGACTGCTGGATTCCATCTAGTCGACCACCCTTCGTTCCATGCTCCTTGGGGCTAAATTTCAGAAATCAATAAGAGTCGGTTCACTGGATATTTTCGCACCTACACCGCCATGCACAAGATAGGCAAGAGGATACTTCTTTGACTCGTCGAAGTTAGACGGCACTATGATCCCTATGCGAAAGCTCTTAGTAATGATCATCTTGGGCGAGACTGAGCAAACAATACGAGTTTCCTAAGTTAAGAAGTGAAAGACCAGAATGTCAGAGTACTTACAGGCATGCACGCTCACTCCCTCGGCACCTTCGAACCAGAATTCACCAACTTGCTTCTGAGACAACCCAAATGTCTTCCCTCCTTTAGCATACGAAGATACAATTGAGCTCTTTGTTAGCTTCGCTGGATCTATTACCGAGTATATACCTGTATGTCACAGGATTAGTGGATGACTAGAACAGATGATATATACCTCTCTTCGCTTGCTAACTTGTAACACTTCATATGGATCTACTCTTGCCGCCATGAGACGGAGCAAGGATTATGCAATACGTACTATTATCTACCAGTGAAGAGCTACTGATGAAGATATGGCCATTGGGTAGAACACTCATAGCCGAAACACTACCATCATTTATTAGCGTTGTTGGCAGCTCTTTTGCATGGTGCGGTGATGCTGGCAGAGTGAACAATTTCCCACGGCCGTTTTCTTCTGCTGTAACATAAAGCTGTTTTCCATCATTGCTGAAAGCAATCTGTTCTGGCCTCAGATCCCCTACATAAGGACTCAAAGTCAGTAAGGAGTCAAGACAGATCATGTGATAGAAATGACATATTTCATGTCAGGAAGATGCCTTTACTTACAGCCTCCTTCACCATCTTCAGTCTCGTAAAACTCTTGAGTGTTGGTAAGGTCTGTGATATCTGGGAGTACTAGGAGTCTTGGCTTATCGCTTTCATACTGCATGTTCTTCATCCTCGTAAAGACGACTGTTTTGGCGTCTGGTGAGAATACTGGATTACTGCTATACCCTTTCAAGTTTCCTGTCTTAACAAGCTGTGGAGATGGGGCTTGGGCCTCAGTGAATTTCAATGGGACATAATAGAGATCAGTCTTGGTGTAGTTTGCTGGGTTGATCTTGGGATCCTTTGCAACGAAAACAAGTCCATTCTGACTAATGTCAAAATCACCAGCACCTCCAAAGGGAGGAACTGGTGATTCGACAGCAAATGAGTGGCCCTTGAGGGCGTTTTTCAGAGGACTAGTTACATATAACTTGAAATCCTTGCTGGGCTTCTTTAGTGTAGAATACCAGATAGTGTTTTTGTTTTCGGACACGTATGCATCCCAATGTCTGACAAAGAGGCTAGTATAGACTTTGCCGGTCGATTGGGACTTGGTGACTTTCTCCGGGTTGAAAAGGTCACCAGACGGAGTGGCCAGGCCTGTAACAACAAAAGCTATGGTTTCTGCATCGAGATGAGCGAGTTTTAGATTAGAAACAGAACCATCAAATGTCGCAACAGTTTCTGGCCTATAAGTCGTCAGTATTGTTTTGATCAAAAATAAGAACGAAGATCAGGTCCCTCATGTTACACTTCGGTTCAACAGATGGTCACATATCTCAACTTTTATCTCAATTGGATAGCCCGGATTTCTAACATACTTATTGTCCAAGTTGTCTGCGTTTGCATGTAGAAGACATGTTGTGCCTTTCTCTCCAGACTTCAACCACAGTATTTCATTTTTCTCTCCCAACCATGTCGGCTCACTAGCATTCGAGTCACTAACCAAGACTTTTGATTGTCCAGTCTTGATATCCAGAATTCTAATCTCCGAGGTCTTGGAATGTGACTGAAAAGAGTACGTAGATACGGTAAAGGCTGCGAGCTTGCCGTCGGGACTTGGAACAGCAGCCGAGCGGCGGGGTGCTGACAGAAGCACTTCTGGAGTGAACTTGCTGGCTCTCACGGTCATGCTGGGCGTTTGAGAACTGGCTGTTGTAGATGTGCAGAGTGTGCTGTGCAAGCAACGGTGGTAGAGTTGTAATGGATGGCGAGTTGCCCCGCGAATTGCACCTAATCCCAATGGGAGAAAGGGCCTTGAAGAATGGAAAATGGTTCTGAGAAGGGAAGGTGACCATGGGCGTCGAACCATGAGAGGATGCTGTACCTTGAATTAGGACACAGTACGAACTCCACCCTCATTGGCATGCAATTGAAGGTTATTGAATACGACGGCTTCACCTACTCACCTTATAGAAGTGTTCCTAACCCAACTGGCAGCATTAAGAAAAGGCAGGGATCGCAAAGTACGGGGTTTCGTGGCACTGTACAGTACCGTACAGTACTACATACAGTACAACAATCAGCCCCTGCGAACCCTGGTACAGTCAGCTGTGGATGTGGGATCCACCCTATCGCAGCAATGGCGCAACGGTATGGTATGTACTTATTATACTGTCTTCTTATATACTGGTACCGTAGGGTTATTTCAGCTGTGATTTCAGAACACGTCCATGTATAGCAGAGCGCACTAATTTGCATTTACGTTACTGAAATATCCTCCTGTCTGTGGCGACAATCTACTGCGGCTATCAACCTACTCTCTCCCGCTCCAACAGCTCTCTCCAGAATACCATTCTGCAAGCTGCATCGCACCTGATCCTGGGGACACCTTTGTCAAGACCGACCATTCTGGAGCGCCTTCACCATGGCTCAGTATTTTCTCGACCTTGTCTATACGGTGACCAACTGCATGTCTTGTTTTCCAGGCTCGCCCAACCTGAAAATCAACAACAGAAGCTTCAAGATACAGCGATTGCTCGGCGAGGTATGCTATGCTATGCTTGAGTGCTGATCACAGGCCAATAGTCATATGCTAATTAGAAATCCAGGGCGGGTTCTCCTACGTCTATTTGGTACAGGATACTAGCAGCGAAGCTCTATACGCGCTGAAGAAAATTCGATGTCCGTTCGGGGAAGAGTCTGTGGCACATGCTATGAAGGAGGTTGAGGCTTATGCTCTTTTTGCACCGAATCCCAATATAATTCACAGCATTGATTATTGCGTATCGGCAGATCGATCGGACCCAGGAGCCAATACGGTCTATATTTTATTACCATACTATCGAAGAGGAAATCTGCAGGACATAATCAATGCGAATTTAGTCAATGGTACAAAGTTCCCAGAAAGGCAACTTATGGTGTTGTTCTTAGGAGTGTGTAAAGCACTGAAGGCAATGCACAATTACAGAGTCGGGTCCGGACCGGGGAGAGTCAACAGCGTTAAGAAGGCATTGAAGGCTCGCGGAGAAGCATCGAGAGCAGACCGAGAGGCAGAAGAGGAAACAGGTCAGCGTAGAGGAAAGAATAATGCGAGAGACGAGGACTCGGACAGTGAACAGCAGGAGCCATTAATGGAGGGAGAGGTCACAATCAGTCAAGACGGCGTTGCGCCGGGCGATATCCGGGCATATGCACATAGAGATATCAAGCCTGGTAGGTGATCAAACTCGTGTTTTGAAATTTACAAATTGCTAATGCAGCCTTTCTATAGGTAATATCATGATTGACGATGATGGTGAGCAGCCTATCCTCATGGATCTAGGATCCCTCGCCCCTTCACCCACACCAATCACATCCCGGTCTCTGGGAATAGCAGTTCAGGACCAAGCTGCAGAGCATTCCACTATGCCATACAGGGCCCCTGAGCTATTTGATGTTAAGACAGGAAGTGTAGTTGATACCAAAGTTGATATCTGGTCTTTGGGCTGTACGTTATATGCTTGCCTTGTAGGAAAGTCACCTTTTGAGATGAGGAGTGATGAGACTGGTGGAAGTTTAAGCATGTGCATTCTAGGTGGTGACTGGAGATTCCCAGATGAAGGTGCTGGAGGCAAGAAGAAGGCTACTAACCAGACGGGTCAGAGTGAGGACAGCGACATCAGTGACAGTATCCGTGATGTCGTGAGAAAGTGCCTGGCAGTAGAATCCGCACATCGGCCGGATGTGGATGAACTGATTGAGGTTGTCAACAGAGTTATTGATACTCTGCCAGCGGATGGATTGTGAAAGATACAATTGAAGGTCCACAACCTTCGATAATAGCTATTATTGCTATATCAGAAAGACAGGTCTCAAGAAGATTGCGTCCAATTAGTGGCTTTGTCCGTGTGGGATTCAGATCATGATGTATAGTAAAAAGTGGTGGTGTAGGAACTAGCACACATAGTAGAAATGTCATTGTGTGCAGTCTTGAGTATGTTCAGGATCGGAAGTCTTTATACCGGAGCAATTGAGCCGCAAACTTAACATAAATCACAAAACACTACTTAACATTCAACAGGACAACCCATGTAACCATTTCGTTAAACTACCCCTTTTTGCAAGAATCTTGCACTCACTTTTTGCTAGTCTAGAGCTTAGCTTCACGAATAAGTGTATAATTAAAATCGACCTCAAAAGCACCAAGCTAGATGAATCTCAATAGAACTTGTAAGCAATAACTAGGTGGGTATATGCGTGTTTGTCAGCCAAAAAAACTTCATCAAGACTTTCTAACTGCTCTGCCTCATCATCCCATCTTTAATCATTTCTGGCGGAATTAGGACCCTTCTTTTCTTCCTAGCTGGCGGTGCTCCAACTGCTTCCTCTTGTTCAACCAAACCGGAGCTTATCAAAGCTTCAGCGACGTCGCTCCATTCACAAAGAATTTGCTGCTCACCAGATTCCGTGAACGAAGGATTTGTCTTTTCTAGCTGTTTGATCAATAGGCTACGCTTGGAATCATTCTGTATGCCTTTAACGAACTTAGCCACGAATTTGATTTCTTCACTTTTGTCCAACGTGAGTTTTGCCAATTCTATAGAGGCAGATATATGGTATGCTCTGAGTGAAGAAACGCTACTTTGAACAAGATGAGGTAAGTCCAAAATTTCGCCCCGATAGATAGTGGATGTCTGAGATGGAGTGTGCCTCGTAGCTGGAGCCATTTTCTTTGCATTTCCATCAAAATTCGGTGGCTTGCAAGAGTCTGTTATTCTGATAGCAGGTTTGCACTTTATGGCGTTTGCCCTCACAGGGGTGGAACATTTAGTTTTTGAGGAAGAGCTGGCCAAATTCGATGATGATTTAGATAGAATCTTCGATGACATTGTGATGTGACGAGAGTGAGCTGGACGAGGGGATTGAATCTGTGCGCGTGTGCATTCAGGTGTAGAACTATGGACAGGGAGCTCGGTAAGACTAGGAGGGGGAACCGAAATCCTCTCATCGTTGTTTTGGCAAGAATCAGCGTTAGCTACGATGAATTAGTACTTGCCAATGTACGACAGTTCAATTTGTATACTTTGTGAAGTGCCATTTTGGATGTGATTCTCTAATTTATCCCTCAGGTTTATAACCTCCCGTTTTCCGGATTCCCATGCCTCCACAACCTCTTCTTCAGTCTTCTGAATATTCGATATGGTTGCCTCAATGCGAGCGATTCGTTCATCGAAATTTTGGAAGGACTTCATGTTCTCCGACCTGCAGACTTCGATGGCTCTGGCGTTCTCCTCTAGGTTTTCCAAAAGCACCGCATTTTCCTTTCGTAGTTGGAACCTCCATAATGTGTCAAATCCATCTCCGATTACGTTGCTCAATGATGTGGTGGGTTGATTTCTTGCTTCCATGACCAAGGGCTGATGTTTGGGCTAAGCGACGATGGTTAATGGATCAGAAAAGATCTAGAAAGTGGAATTAGCGACTAGAAGAATTATAGCCCAAGAGGAATGCTTACCTTTCAATCTATGGATGAAACTCACAGTAGGTAGGAAGCGGAACCAGAGTTTAATGTGTAGATCAAAGCAGCAGTGGATATTGAATGCTAAGCGATACAAAAGAAGAAGGCACATCTTACTTGAGTATGTATCACAACAACACTATCGTAATCATGATTTAACTGAATGGAGACTACGAAAAGTAAGGAAAGTCAAGAAGGAGAGATATGACACTATGTGTGTAAATATTTGAAGTTTTTCTTTCCATTTTGTATGATGATCTACGAAAACGGCAGTGTCTAACACTTGAGTCACGCCCAAGAACGGGACTGCCATGACAGTAAACTGCATAAAGACCAGAATCCCTAATACAAAGATAGAAAATCGAAAAGCACGTGCACCGCCCAATCCTTTTAGTTGGGAAATGCCTGATGGCGTACGCAAGAAATCTAGAGCTGCAAAGCCCTGACGCAGCAACTTTTATGCCACCAATTACCCTTTATCCTCGAGCGCCGGCGGACCCAGCCACTCTCCCAATCACAGCCTAGACAGATGTACTCTATCACGAGCCACCAGTTGACCAGTGCTGTGAAAATACCGATTATAATGCAAGGGGTGATGCTTAGATGAGATCGGCGACGTTCATTGGCATCTCCTCGATTTGAGTGCTGTAGAATTGTTCGATTTCTCTCATCATGCGAACATCATCGGCGGTAACGAAGTTGATGGCAACACCCTTACGTCCGAAACGACCTCCACGACCGATTCTGTGGATGTAGTTCTCACGGTTTGCGGGTAGATCGTAGTTGATAACCAGGGAAACTTGTTGAACATCAATACCACGAGCCAAAAGATCGGTGGCGATCAAGACACGGGATGATCCAGAACGGAACTCCTTCATGATCAGATCACGCTGACCTTGGTCCATATCACCATGCATGGCAGACACCGTGAAATCACGGGCAGTCAGTTTATCGGTAAGCCAATCAACCTTTCTCCGGGTGTTGCAGAAAATGACTGCTTGAGTGATGGTGACAGTCTCATAGAGATCAGAAAGGGTGTCCAACTTCCAATCTTCCTTCTCGACGGCGATATAGAATTGCTTGATACCCTCAAGGGTAAGCTCAGCCTTCTTAACTAAAATACGAACAGGGTCTCGCATGAACTTGGTGGTAACCTCGAGAACATCCTGTGGCATAGTTGCGGAAAGGAGAACGACCTGAGTGGATTGAGGCAAAAGTTGAAAGATATCGTAAATTTGCTCGGTGAAACCACGCTATGTATAGTTAGCAGATAGGATGAGCTAAGATTTCTGAGGACCTACGGAAAGCATCTCATCGGCCTCATCAAGAACGAACATCTTCATGGAGTCGGTCTTGAGGAATCTGCGCTGGATCATGTCTTGGACACGACCTGGAGTTCCGACGACTATTTGAGGGCCCTCTTGAAGTGCCTTCATGTCATCCCGCACGCTGGTACCACCAATGCATGCATGGCACTCAATATTCATGAAATCTCCAATGGCAACAACCACCTTCTGAATTTGCTGTGCAAGCTCTCGGGTTGGTGCAAGAATGAGGGCCTGGCATTGCTTGATGTTTGGGTCCAGCTTTTGAAGGACAGAGATAGAGAAAGTTGCGGTCTTTCCTGTACCAGATTGGGCCTGGGCGATAACATCGTGACCTGAAAACTAAGTTAGACTTCGCGTCCAAGGTACTGATCCAAGTACTGACCCTTGATGACTGGCATAATAGCGCGCTGTTGGATAGCAGATGGGCGCTCGAAACCGTAAGCGTAGACACCTGTTCACAAATTAGACTCTGCACAAAGCAAAATTTATCTGTCTAGACGTACCTCTAAGAAGCTCGGGCTTCAAGTTCATGGTGTCGAAAGAGTCGACGGTCTCGTCATAGTTGGATTCGATTTGACCTGTAATTTATTGCTATCAGCTCATGTCTTACACATGTACAGGCAACCGTGATGGCGGTGTGCGCGCTGCGCTTGTGTTGCGCAGCTGAGCATTGAGAGGTTGCATACCCTCTGGGATCTCCTCGAGTCCTTTATCAGTGGAAGCCATGATTGCGGTTTGGCTTGCAGAATCTAGATTCAAGCTGAGGCCTGAAATCTAGATGTGGTGAAAGACTGGTGATGGGAAGAAGGTGGGGTTGTGTGGTGCGCAGAGTTCTCTTTGAGAGACTGCGACGTGAGCTTGTTTTGGGTTGTTAAAACTAGATTCCAAACTCCCAATACTGAGAGCTGTGATGGTTTCTAGTGGATTTGTGATGTGTTGTGTTTGGTTGTTCAAAGTTGGTATGAAGAGGAGAGAAATTCGTTTGTCGAGATACTATATAAATTTTTCAGCAGAGGCGGCGAATCCACTCACATGACTAAAACAGTTAGCGTGAAGCGCTAGACCATGCTTAGCACCACCTTGACCGAGACCTGATGAATTTGGGATCAATACTACATTGTCTTCTCGAAAGTTTTGTCCAGTTACTGTAGGGAATTTCCCAGCTACCTGGATTCTTTGACCGTGTAATATTTTCCCTTACGTTCTTGGGCTTTTAATAGTAGTACTGGACAGTACTGCTTATCTAGGATCGTATATGGGTGTCGAATACATACTAGCAAGTGGCAATATTTGAACCAGTTTTTCTACTTTCAACACTTCACTTCACTGAACTATTCAATATTTCTCACCCCTCCTTCTTCTTGCTCCTGCTGGATGCCACATCGCCAACCTTATTCTAAACACACTATATCCTTCCTCATCCAGAGAGTCACCTGAATCTGGAGTCTTGGGGAGATTTTCCGTCATGACTATGAGTCAGGAGGAGTCACCTATCACCATTCCACCTCATCCTTTGGGTGTGAAGCCGTCAGGAAACTCGTACGCCGCTACCAGTAATGCTCGCCATGCCTCAGGAGAATTCCAACGACTCCCAGATGAGGCTCTAGCTTTGTTTCTAGAGTATCTTGACTCATCTACCCTTGTGACGCTAGGTTCAACCTGTAAAGCTTTATATGCCTTTTGCAGATCGGATGAGCTATGGAAGTCACTTTTTACTGGGTAAGTCTTCTGTTTCATATGGTGTATTAGGATGATGTGCAACAAACATTCTAAGTCTGGGGTGTCTGGATTAGAGTTCAGTATGAATTGACAGACCTTACCTATTCTTTGAACAGTGCTGCGATTACAATGTTATATTATTAACCGAATTGTAATATATCTTTCACTATGATAATACTCTTAGTTCGTACATCTCTGAGAATTGGGAGTACACTTGAAAAGAAAGCGCAAGGTAGGCACTGTCAAATTCATACTGATTCGTTTGTACTATTGGCACCGTATCTAAATGGTACGACTATTTTATTTAGCTCTATTGCTTCTCAAAAATTTGGTCACGGTGACAATATGTGACTTCTATGTTTGCCATAGAGAATTTGCCGCTAGCTATTTCATCCTTCCTTCCGATCTTTGCAGGAAGCCATGAAAAAACCTAACATCAGCCAGATCCCATGATAAATCAAAACTAGGATCCTTCTCATGGAACGGAACTTGGAGGTCAACTTTTCTAAACATCGCAGAAGACCAGATTTCCCAAGTTCGCTGCGATAATGTCTTTTCGGATGTGCTTTACAGGCCATTTTTATGTGCGCACACCCCTCTGTCACCATATACTATTAATATTCCACGAAAAAATGCTATTGCTCGACTCGAAGACCTCTCTGCAACAGAATTCTTGGAGAGCTGGAGCAACAAGCCTTTCATTCTTACAAAAACCGTGCGGGCTTGGCCAGTATTCAAAACGTGGAACACGACTTCTTTGCTTGAGAACTATGGGGATGTGATGTTTAGAGCTGAATCTGTAGACTGGTCCTTGAGCACCTATCTCGAGTACATGCAGAACAATGCCGACGAAAGTCCATTGTACCTTTTTGATAGAGCCTTTGCCTCAAAAATGGACCTCAACACCAACAACAACCAAACGCCACTAGCATACTGGCCACCAGAGTGTCTGGGTGAGGACTTATTTGATGTTCTAGGAGACAAACGGCCAGACTCCAAGTGGCTCATAATTGGGCCAGCTCGCAGCGGCTCAACTTACCATAAAGACCCAAATGCAACCAGCGCCTGGAATGCTGTCATCCAAGGCTCTAAATACTGGATCATGTTCCCTTCCAGTTCATCATATCCCCCACCACCAGGAGTCTACGTTTCCGAAGACCAAAGCGAAGTTACCAGCCCTCTCAGTATTGCAGAGTGGCTGCTTGGTTTCCATGCTGAAGCCAGAAAGACTCCAGGATGCGTGGAAGGCATCTGTGGCGAAGGAGAAGTACTGCATGTTCCCAGTGGTTGGTGGCATTTGGTTGTCAACCTTGATGCATCGATTGCTATTACTCAGAACTTCGTTCCTAGAAGCCACTTGACTAATGTGCTGGCATTTTTGAAAGACAATATATCAGACCAAGTTTCAGGGTTCAGGAAAGATGTCACGGATCCTTATGGTCTATTTGTAGAAAGGATGCAATGCCAGCACCCAGACTTGTTGGAACAGGCTCTTGCTGATTTGGAAATGAAAGGAAGGACAAAGAAGAGGAAATGGGATGCCGCAGTCAACAATGCAGAAGGAGAGATAGATGGTTCAGGGTTCGGCTTTGGATTTGGAGATGACAGCGACGAAGATGTTCCTTGATAAACGCCACGCCAAATGAGTATGTTCCAGACCTAACAAGTCTTTTGTCAAAACTACATGTGAATAGAAAACCACCCATTTTCTGCCTATTAAAACGCCGCTCTCCACCAGTGATTGTTGTATCTATTGAAACAAATGGGTATGGATTCCTTTTGGAGCCTTGAACGCCTGCCCAAGCAACGCTAAATTTTTAATGTGATGCCCAATTCCAGACTCCACCATAGTACAGTATAGAACAGGTACTGCTCTGCTTAGATGCGCCCATGTAGTACTAATGACAGTCGACCACCGGATGTACAGGCAATGTGGCAGAGTACTCCCACACGCGCATTTACTTGCGAGGGGCAGCAGTACTGCCAATTCGAGCCTTCTTTGCCTCTTTGCTATCAGTCTCGCTGTCCTCCCCCGTAGCCTTTTTACTTCTCTTGCTTCCCGCTGCAGCACGATTTGCAGATGTAGTGCTAGTTGGGGTAGCATGGTTGGATCCACTCTCCGCTTTCACGAAGCTGGTTGACATTGGAGTTGGGGCTGTGTGCGCGGGTGTAGACTGCGCTGAAGCAACTGGAGACTCCTGTATTACACGCGTTAGAGGGTTTTCAACGTAGAACGGGGCACGACGTACAGAATTCTGCTTGAAAGTAACACTGCTGTTACTAAATACTCGGTATTGGTCTACCGGTCCCCTTCGGCGCATTGCCCCGCCAGCTGCGGTTCCTTTCGTGTAGTTTTCGAATCCCATCATGATATTCCCAGCTGGTGTGTCATCCAGGTACGCGGTTTCTTTATCGTATATCCGATCATCGTTAGCCGCGATCTTTGCTTCGAGAGCTGCTCTAAACCGCAACGACGTAGCCAGTTCTTTTCTAGCACGATCGTAGAAAGCCTGACCAGGTTGATCGCCACCTGGGGGCTGATTTTCACTCATATCGATAGCGTTGAGGAGTCTGTAGATAATATGCTTAGAGTAACTTGATATCTGAATTGTCAAATGAGAGAGGAAATAAAACTGTTCTTCGTCGTGTAATGGATGAAATAGGCCCCCAATAACTAGTCAAACAGGTCAGGATGTTTTGATTTGAGGTAGCAAGCTATAGATGGCTTAAGAAGGTGTAAAGGCGTGATCTCGATCTGCGTGACTGCTAAAATGATATAGTAGAAGAGGCCGTCTACTAGAAATTTTATTCCTTCGAACTTCTAAAGGTGGAAGTAGGTCATTGACGCATGACTGGCTTATCGTTATCGGGAGTACCATTTCCAGCTCTACGCTAAAAGGCCTGAGGACCCAAGCATCGAACTTTCGCTGCAGTTGCAGTCATTATCCTGCTTCTAGGGAACGTTTCACTGCTGCGTTCTTGAATATGGATGAACCTAATTATTATTACCTTGCCTACACCCTTTTCATGGTAAACCTTTAGAAAGATCCCTTCAAGAAAAGATTCCGCTAAACTGCATTCCACCACTTGCGTACCCTAAGGCAAGGCAATATTACAAAATGGTTAGCTCTGCCGATTTACAGATTAAAAGAAGTAAAGGTTGTATTAGACAATATTGTATTCTTTTGACATGGACCTCTTAGACTTCAAATATCTAGTGTCACTTTCTAACTTTCCTAGCATGTTTAACCAGATTTTCTATCACACCCTCAAATGCCTCCCGATCTCCAAGCTTCTCATCTGTCCTCTTGGTCCAGTACTCTAAGACCTCTTTTGCCGTATCTTCTAGTACTTTTAATTTGTTGACATGCTCTTTTAGCTCTTCAATCGTGAGACCTTTCAATGCTTCATCTGTGATCGTACAGAGCTGTCGTGCGGAGACCAAATCAAGCTGTGGTGCCGGAGCTGGCCCTTTCCTTCGCCTAGATTCTGACCGTTGCTTGCCATGAGAATCTATAGAGGTCGTAGAGGCGTTGCCGTCCTCCTGTTTAAGTCGAGATATCGACCGAGTATCGGTAGAATTCCGTGGAGAACCAGAAGGAGCGTTAAGGTGTATGGATGGAAGAATAAGCTTTTTTTGTTTAGAAGCTGGAAGAATCTCGTCCAGGTCTACTGGTACACCCAAAGAAACGAGAAAGAGACGCCGTATACGAGATCGGATCCAGTTCGGAGGTTGGAGAGGAGGGGGTGCGACAAGTTGCCCCCATAGAGAAGCACTTCTTTGAGAAAGAAATACCGAGTTTTCTGCAGAGAGTGGTGGTAGGACAGAGGTATCTATAGAATCCGATGGGAAAAGCGCGTTCATGTACGGTTCCGCTGCCAAACGTATATTCGGCCCAGAATCAAGGTCGGTAAAATCAAGAACAGGCTGAACATAGTTAGACCGTGTATTTTAGAAACATCTTGTATATTGCTACTTACAAATGAAGGTACTGCAGGTAAAGCCTGCGTGGATTGAGCAGCCTCTGCCTCTTGAAAACCATCATCGAAATCCCCAAAATCCGTATCATCCTCACCTTCTTCAAAATCGTCAAAATCATCGCCAAAATCTCCTTCCTCCGCTTCATTGTACTCGCTCAAACACGTTTGACTCTCTGCCCCAGATGACTTCTGCCTTGCGTGATTTATATTTGGGGATCTATCACCAGTTGGCGACCCTGACTCGGTCAATCGCTCTGAAGCGGAAGAAATATGAACACGCGTACCTGGAGCATCGCCAATCTCCTCCACAATATCGGGCTCTGCATCCCCCTTTCTCAGTTCGTATGCTTCAGTTCCTGGGACTTCGCCATGGCTGGGCTCAGAATCAACCTTTTCTACCTTCGTGATTGGAATCGGTAGATCACCAGGAGTACTTTCGGCCCTATTTCGAGAAATCCTATCTGCTACAGTGACTGGAATACCGCTTGTAGTCGACTTCCCTTCTAGGTCCTTAGTTTCACCTATGATTTCAACCTCATCGGGTACAGCATCGGCCTCTCGCATATTAAAAGCCTCAGTGCCTGGCACTTCGCCGTGGCTTGGTTCATCGTCAACTTTTTCGACCCGAACGATTGGAGTTACCGCGCCAGATCTTTCTATGCCGGACTGTGCATCAGAGAAGTGGTCATCCGAGTCAGAGGAATCTGCAGTGTGTATTCATTAGTGAGATACTTTGATGATTTTGGAAGTACCCTCCTTACCCAAGTCAGTCGTCTTCAAGTTCTTCATGGTAGCTTTCTCTGGCGATGTTTAACCTGTTGATCCAACAGTGCGATCGAAGCTAGAGAACTGCAAATTCGGGAGCTTTTAGCCTCAATATGAAGTGATGTCGCTCCTATGTTGTCTCAAGCGTGGATGCTGATGTATGTAGTACCGCCAATCTGTGCAGTCGGCTATTTACACGCCCGTACCCCTATTCGCATGATATTATGTATTGGGTTAGCTTCAAGGTTGGACACTAGGAAAAAGAAAAATCTTTGAGATTGTTTAGTGATAATTAACTAATAGGGCAGGAGTTCTAATCTAACTTGAATTACCATGGCATTTACTTTCGTGTAAAAGTGAGTTGAGCAATTGGATAAACCCACCCCTCCTTGCACTGTCTCGCTTAAAGCTCCTGTATCAAAAATCGGATCTCAGGTTGTGTTGAGACAACGCGACTAGTAAAGAGCGAGTGCGACTCCTTCTGCCACTCACCAGAAATCCTTCTTTCACCAAACTACGCTGGGTTCTCGATCTCACACTTAATAAAACGTTTAGATCGCGTTCCTTCTTTCACTTCTTTCTGGTGGCCACGACTTTTGTAACGTAAATATGGCCTTCAATTTTGGAGCTCCAGCTGGAGGCAACACAAATGCTGGTGGAACTCCAACGACGAATTTATTTGGAGCACCAGCAAGCACTTCCTCAGGAGGCCTTTTTGGCTCTACAGCGGCGACAACCAATCCTCCTACATTTGGCTCAGCGGCTGCCAGTACAGCTCCAGCTTTTGGTACTTTAGGCGCAGGTACTCAGAAACCATTGTCTTTCGGCACATCAACTCCAAACACATCAGGAGGGGGACTATTTGGAGGCGGATCGAAGCCTGCAACGGCTGCAGGCCAAACAAGCAGCATATTTGGCGGCGGCAGCGGCGGCAATGGCGGCGCAGGTGGTGGAAGTACCTTCAATTTTGGATCTGCTGCTCCCTCAACACCTGGCACGCCTGCGGCAGGATCTACACCAGCTACAACACAAGGCGGTCTATTCGGGAACAAGGCACCTACTTCTAATATGTTCGGTGCTACCTCAGGCGGCTCAACCACACCTGCACCTACGAAGACTACTTTTGGCATCGGCAACTCAACTACACCTGCAGGGCCTCCTCCCACTGACACATCCAAGGCTTCAACAGGGGGCTTATTCGGCGGCACCGGAGTGGGAGGTGGAGGTGGAGGTGGGAATCTTTTCGGAAGTGTAGGTGTTGGAGCTGGAAGTTCAGGGTCAAACATGTTTAGCGGAGCGAAGCCAACTCCAACAACTACTTCGTTCGGAAGCACTCCTGGAACGACTAATGCGGCTCCTAGCACCAACAACAACGCCGCTTCAAAGATGTTCCCTAGCCAAGCTCCATCATCCACAGCTGGATCTGGTACTAATACCTCTACTCCGTCGCTTTTTGGAACTCAAGCTCCAGCCGCTACGGGACCTAATCCAACCTCCATATTCGGGACCGGTGTCGGACAGCCTACTAACAATCCCCCTTCTACAACCACTGGCACAGCTTCCAGTCTGTTTACTGGCATGAACAAGACTTCCGCTTCAGCTACAAGCTCTTCCACATTTCCATCTTTAGGAACAAACCCTGGACCTGGACAGTCAAATGCTACCACTACAAGCGCAGGGGGGAATGGTTTGTTCTCTGGTCTAGGCTCAGCGACCACTAGTGCTACTACTCCTGGAACTACACCTTCGTTGTTCCCTAATCCACCTAAAACCTCTACCCCTTCGAGCACTGCCGCCCCAGCTGCAACTTCTAACATGTTTGGAGGCCCAGCCATATCCTCTACAGGTTCTACAGCAGGAAACATCACAGCACCAAATGCGACTGCTTCGGCAGCAACGTCCACTAGCCAGCCAGCTACCACAGCTGCAGCGTCAGGAGCAACGCCAGCAGCGATTAATAACCCTGCCCAATCTTTTACACAACCTTTAGGAGCTTCAACTGCAGGTCCTATTCCCCACCAACCTCGCCTCAAAAACAAGACCATGGATGAGATCATTTCTCGCTGGGCAACCGATCTTGTGAAGTATCAAAAGGAATTTCAAGATCAAGCAACAAAGGTAGCAGCCTGGGATCGGCTCTTGGTTGAGAACGGAGACAAGATTCAGAAGCTATACAATAGTACCTACGAGGCTGAAAAGGCTAGCACGGAAGTTGAGCGGCAGTTGGCAGGCGTCGAGGGCCAGCAAGCTGAGCTCATTTCATGGCTTGATCGTTATGAGGCAGATGTCGACCAGATGTTCGAGCAACAAATAGGTCAAGGTGACAATTTACAGGGACCTGATCAGGAGCGAGAGAGAACTTACAAGCTTGCTGAGAAATTGACGGAGCGTTTGGATGATATGGGGAAGAACATCACAAGTATGGTTGAAGCCATTAATGAGACTTCTTCGACATTGAGCAAGAGCAGTGGCAAGGCTGATGATCCTGTAGGTAGACGTTAAACTTTACTTTCGAACTCAAGCTAACAAGATCAACTAGTTATCTAAGATAGTAAGAGTATTAAACTCGCATCTTACGCAATTGCAATGGATTGACCAGAATGCGGAACTCCTACAGGCGAAGGTCGCTGCCGCTCAAAAGCAAGCACAAGGTATCAGCAGTGCCAATGGCGCTGAGAGTGATGCCGCAGATGCATTCTATCGATCTTACATGGGCAGGAAGTGAACTTGTTCTTTCCCGTCCTAGGCGTTGGTGTGCATTTTGAAAGATTTCAAGCTTTGGGAAGGGATATTTATGTCAATAATGAACAGCGGAAGTCGGCATCGTAAGAGCCTACACTTAGTCACGTCTAAGATAGTAATCAATGTACTATAGTCAAAATTCGATGCAACAACCCCTACCGAGGATATTAATAGCTCAGGCTTGTGCGGTTACTCAAAGGTAGTCAACTTTGATTAGCAATGATAGGCTACCGCTCCGTGAGGGAATATGTAGATCAGACTCGTCGTCGTTGTACTTCTCAGCTTCCTTAATCTTGGTTGATCAGGCCGCAACACATCCAATCTAGGATTGCAATATACATTCACGTATGCTTTGATTTGGACTTTCTACTAGCTTGCAAAAATCGCAGTCACTGCTCGTAGAGAACAAGATGAAAACCGTCCACAAATTCATATATGAGTTTTCGAGTGCCTTGTATACAATTTGCCCTAGCGATGGCCAGTTTTCTACGTTCCCAAATCCTCCCGATATGCATCTAGCCCTGAAAACTTCCATCTCAACTGTACAAGCATGTTATTCATCACTGCTCTTGGCAAAGTGAAATGAAACCGTGCGATCCGTTCGCAGCTACGAAAGCATACTTACTTCTGCTCGCCACCTTGGTTCTTGGAAATCTCGTCGCTGAAACTTGTCAGCTTTTCCAGATCTTAAATTGTCCATACCGATGTAAATATGTAGGGGTGGAAGACATACATGTGGTCTTCGAGCTTCTTGAGAGCATCCTTCTGCTTGGCCATCTCCTTCTTTAAGTCCAGCAACTTCTCCTTCTCGCGCATACGAATGGCATAATCCTCATTGGCCTTCTCACGCTTGGTGAACGCATCACTATTCCCCAAAGTAAATCAGCAGATGTAGGGACAAGATGGTACAAGGAGGATGGAGGGGAGTTGTTACCCTTGCCCACTTGCTCTAGTAGCTCCAGTGTCTCCGCCGGCCATAATTCTGGATGTCGTAGTGAATGAACGGGTAGCTGGACGAGCAACTCTAACGATTGATTGACGAAGCATTTTGTAGTATAGTGGAGGTTATCGTTTGTGAAGGTAGAGCGGATGTTCGATGTATTAAGCTTCTTAATAGAGGCTGTTCTGATGGAGGGTTGTGGTCGGATGTGAATGGTTGGTTATTCAGTGAATATCGTATGTTGACGTTCTGCCTCAGGCCCCAAACCAAAAACTGCCATCATGCCATACATCATTCACATTTGCACCTGATCTTTAGTGCCTTTCTCTCCTCCAGGACATGGGACGATTTTGTCATGGCAATCGGGAAAATTGATCCCTTACAAACTGCCTCGTGGTAGTAGTATTGCCCGGGAAGGAGGAGGACGAGACACACACAGATAAGGAAGCGTTTGGTAAAGTATACTACACTATGGACTCTGTACGACTTTGATGCATTTTCCAATAGCGAGCAATGCACTACGGCTGGGAGGCCAGATCTAGAAGAATGGTACCGTGCCTAGATTCCGCAGCCTCTGATGACCTCGCTGTTACGATATCCCAGCATCTCAGATATATATATATCACGATGCCGCAAAAGACACTTCACGGTGGTGATCACGTGACTGGTATTTCGCCAGCGACCTCCGGTGCGTACCACTGAAGCAGAGTACAGAAGAGACTAGCTCAATTGCTTTTGCTGGCCTGGCAATCTCATCCAATTGTTCCTGAGTGGTTGGAGATCCCAATTTTGGCTTGAGGCAAATCAACACATTCAGCAGCCAAGTGCCCCCTTCACCACCAGGCCCCAGGTGTTGGAGATGAAACTTGACCTAGTAAATAGTCCACTCGTGTCTAGCACGGCACCGTATGGTTCATTATCTAATTAGCACTGCCACAACGCCTGGAGGTTCGCTTCAGGAACGAGCAACGGTGAGGTTCGGAGGAAAAGGACTGTCAGGACGCGCGCCGGTCGATAGAGGCTCTGGATTCCCTGGGAACGGGGGTTTGCGTGCCATGTAACCCCTGAGAGCCGTGAAATGCGAACCTGAGCCTGAACCTGACCTGGATCCCCAAAAGTCGCTTGTTTTTTTAGTGTCCCCAAAAACCGAAAGGGCAATCCATCCCTCCCGCACTAAATTACTGCCACTGCCACGACTAAACTAAACCAAACCACCACTCCTCATCAACAACAACTGACCCTAACAAAGTCAACAACATCCACCACCGCGACTCTCCTACTCTCTACATTGAAATCCTCCCAATATCCACACCCCGCATCTCAAATTTGAAAACCATTCGTACTACCGTCTAGGTGAGACTCTGCAACCCTCTATTTCGTCATTTTACCCCCTTCATGCACATCCGCTTCCACTCCGCTGCACTGCTGGATGGGAGATATCTACTCTTCTGGGCGCCTATTGGCATATGCTGGGCTATTGCACATTCCGCGAGGTCTCGGGTGCGTAGTCGTACGCAATGAGCATCTAGCCTGTGCTCACCAGCGGACCTTGATGAGGGGTTATTCCTCTGTGGCCACCACAAGTTGCCACCGTCAATGAGCAGTATTGCATCAATGAGGACAAAAGTCGAGGCAGCAAAGGTCCTTTGCGACTCGGCGCATTACTTGCGAACCTTTTTCCCCATCAAGCCGGCAGCCTTCGACTGCGCCAAAGCGGGTATCGTTTAGCCCCTTGTAGCTCGACATAACTTTGCGTTCTATTTCTCTTACTTTGAGTTCCTTCACTGCCGGAGTACGTAACTGACACTCTGAATTCTGCAGATTTCGCAAAAACCGCAATTATGGGTTACGAGGATTCAGTCTATCTTGCAAAGCTCGCTGAGCAAGCCGAGCGTTATGAAGGTTAGCATGATACGAGCGCCTGGGTAGTGCTTCCAGTCTAATTACAATATAGAAATGGTGGAGAACATGAAGCTGGTTGCTGCCGAGGATACCGAGCTTACAGTTGAGGAGCGTAACCTTCTCTCTGTCGCCTACAAGAACGTCATTGGTGCTCGTCGTGCATCATGGAGAATTGTCACCTCAATCGAACAAAAGGAAGAGTCGAAGGGAAACTCCACCCAGGTCGGTCTTATCAAGGAGTATCGCCAGAAGATCGAGGCTGAGCTTGCCAAAATCTGCGAGGATATCCTTGAGGTTCTCGACAAACACTTGATCCCATCAGCAAAGAGCGGAGAGTCCAAGGTCTTCTACCACAAGATGTAGGCATCATTCAATCATTAGTTTATCACCGATTAACAGAAAACTAGGAAGGGTGACTACCACCGTTACCTTGCTGAGTTTGCCATCGGCGACAAGCGAAAGGAGTCTGCCGACAAGTCTCTAGAAGCTTACAAAAACGCTACCGAGGTTGCTCAGACTGACCTTGCACCTACTCACCCAATCCGTCTCGGTCTTGCCCTTAACTTCTCCGTTTTCTACTATGAGATCTTGAACTCCCCAGACCAGGCATGCCACCTTGCCAAGCAAGCTTTCGATGATGCTATTGCTGGTAAGTTTATATCACAATTTTTGAGACTCCCTCCTAATTCAATGGACTGTACTGATTACAATTTTCTAGAACTCGATACTCTGAGCGAGGAGAGCTACAAGGATTCGACTCTCATTATGCAACTTTTGAGAGACAACTTGGTAAGCAACAAGATATGAAGTGCCTCGAACTCCTACTAATCCGAAATACAGACCCTCTGGACTTCTTCCGAGGCAGAGCCTGCTGCTCCTGAGACAAGTGCCGCTCCCGCCGCCGAGAAGGAGACCGAGGCACCAGCGGAGCCAAAGGCTGATGCTGAGTAAGTGGTTAATACCTGGCGTTGATATTTCGTACTATGGGTACAATTGGGGACTATAGGGGGATGAGGTGGGATCTTGCATGTTTAAGAGGGGCAGACGAGGATGCTTTCTATGGAATGTCTATTCGCAACAATGGTTTGCTTGCTGATTTAGACTTCTTGAAATCGCACCAAGACTGCATTTTGTCCGTTTGCTCTTTTATTGCGAGCCCCCACTACCGGCGGTCCTGTTTTCCTTGGTCTGTTAGATGGCATGGTCTCAACGTTTGCGGCTTCTCAACTTAGTGGCTTTTCTCGAATAGACTAAAATTAACAGAATCCAAGGTCATAACTTTTATCTTCGCGTAATTGGCTAATTTTTGTGGTTATATCTTTCCATGAGAACATATTTCTTTTGGTCCAACTTCAACCAAGCATCGTTTTTTTCATGGTTGCAGTCCTGTATTCCGTGTTCTATCAGACATTGTGCCGTGATTCCTCGGAATGCCTTCATTCGCATATAAGGCTCTAGTATACTCTCTTACACTAGATTTACAGGCTACTGTTCCTCCTCCATTGAGGGAGCAGACCCCCCCCCTTGTTTCTACGCGACAAGCTCCAATTTTCGTGGTTCGATTTTGGCATCTTACAACCACTACCACTTTTCATTGCTATGTGTTTTACTTATCACGATAGGTCATTTTAAGCACCGTCGCTGTTGATACGTCTGGTAAAGCCAGGCACGTTCTATCTGAAGCTTTGTTGTGAGATCTCGTATATATATGCATGGTAGCATTAGGATATGATGTATTGTTTATATTCTTGCAATGAGGCAGGGATTATCACCCATGGTATTTCCTGGCAGAAAGACAAGCATTTTGAGCGAAGATATCCAGGCAGATGTAGGTTATCCCATAACTCGCCGGAGCTTGGTCACATTCTTCTTTTATTCGTGCTGAAAAAGAGAGATGCTCTACAGTCGGCACGCAGGATCAAGCTATATGATTCATAAGGCAGCAAAGCAATGTGGCTATTCATGATGCACGATTTCTTTTCTTCACTTCATCGTTCCTTTTGTCCAATCTGACTAGGACGTAGACTAGGAGATATATGTATGTTGGTTTCCAAATATAAAATCAAAAAGTTGAAAATTACTCATTCTTATATAGCCGATGCGTTTCCTTCTCCAACCGACCTTAGGTATAAAATTCCATAAATGCCCTTCCTATTCTGCCCAGAAGCATATAAAAAGCAGTGAAGTATCAATTTAATCATTGTACAGTTATCATCCACCCAGAACATTACCGACGTTACATAAAAATACGAGCCTGAGCACACGGCAGTCATAGCAATCAATCAATCAAGGCAAGTATGGCAGCGACTTTGTTTTGAAGTTTTTTGTATTGATTCTCTGTAGCATGGGTACTCATGATTCATGATAAAAACACAGCCCATCGAAAAGGGGTTGAAAAGAGACAGCTATACGACAAAGACACCGCCCGAACTCCGTCCAAAGCAATGTAAAAAGCAAGCTTCCATAGTACGCAACTCCAAAATACTGTAAGTGACAAAATCAAATGAACAATAACATTACTACAACGCCCCCCTATGTGTTTTCCTTACGCACCAAAGCCACACATGATATTGAACGCCGGGTCTTTAATGCAAGCAAGCACAGTGTACAACGAAGATGTATCATCGCTTCATCGACTTATTCACAATCCCGACACCTTGCGCGCAGATGCACTCACGCTGCCAATCCTGCCACTGGTCTTCCGGATGCCCGCTGGCTCTTTTCCGTTTCGCAGGCTGTCGCCGCTCCGCTTTGGACTGCCACGGACTTTAGACAAGGTGCTGGATCCGCTGCCTGATTTCATGGTTCCCGGTGTCTTGGGACGGCCTGCTGTACCGATGTTCTCTATATCATTACTACTATCATTATCGATGGATGTATATATGGTAGTGGTAGTGTGGCTAACAGACCGCTTTTCGCTGCGGCCTGGCGAACGTGATGTTTTTCGGCTTGTTCGCATCCTTAACTGCCACTCGTCCTCCTCTTCGGTGTTGTCAAGTGAAGACCGGTGGATTGAGATCATCTCAGTTTCCCGTTGGAGCACATGGTCATCTTCGGTTGTGCTATAAGTAGAGACGTTGCGGCTATACGGGTGGTGACGATCTGATCTACTTGTCTTTCGTGGTTGACCAGGTGTGGGAGCTGGTAGACAATCTTCTTGAACACCGATACTGTTTCTTGCCTCATTATCAACTTCTCCGAGTGGTGATCGCCGATTCTGACTCCCATTGGGAGGAGTAGCGACTTGTGCACTGTTGAATCTGTAAGATTTCTGAGATGCTCTTGTAGGCGTGCTTGGGGCTAAGGTTGCCATCTTTGCTTTCATCTTCATCTCAAACTGCTCCTCTAACCACCACTCGCGGAATGTCCCTTGGTTCAGATGGAGCCAGTGTTGCTGAGGACCAACGACCATACCGGGTCTCATGAAACGCATATAGGCAATGATCTCATTGGCCGTAAAACCATAGCGATATATTAAATATGCTCCAATGAGGCATCCCGTACGGCCAAGCCCAGCTTTGCAATGAACTGCAATCCCTCTCTTCTTGACGGTTATCATCTCGTGGGCCAATGTTATAAATTTTCGAACGGTGCTTAATACTGGGCAAGTACCGTCGTCAAAGATCATGTCTAAATGCTCAATTCCCAAGGCGGTGAAGTAAGACGGAGAGTATAGTTCGGAGTTCAAGCGAACGACCAAACCAATATTGCGTTCTGTAAAGTGCTTTAAAACATTCTTGAAAGGACCAGGAAGCGTTGGATGAGCATCAACTGCTTGAACGGTGGATGGTAAGCTAGCAAATAGCGGAGATGAAGGGAGTATTGGTGCAACCGGTGTATGTTGAGGTGATGCAAATGCAAGAAAGTCTGGTGTCAACCAGTTGAAGTCTCCCTGGTCAACACGTTCATATCTCTCATATTCCTCCAAGTCGAATTGTGGTAAAGCACAGAAGCCTTGTTCCTTTGCGCGCCAAACACCGTAAACAACATCTTGTACTGTAATCCCATAGTCCGCTTGAGAGTAGCCAGCATCACGAAATGGCATCAAAGGAGGATCGGCTTGAGCTATAGGCGCAAGTGCGAGATGTGGTGCCCAGGATTGGATCAGAACCATGTAGGAGGCGAGCAGGCATGCAGCATTGGCTCGACCTGGAAAATTATTAGCATATGCTTTTCATATAATTGCGCAAGCTAACTTACTTCGCGCATCTGCCTTGCTCCAGAAAACAACTGGCTTATTCTTGTTCTCAGGCGCACCGAGAATATCGTGGAATTGAACAGAGAATCGGTAGAGGTGTCCAATATGCAATGGTCCAAAATCATGATGGAATGCATTGTAAAGGAGAGAGTCATCAATGGAGAAATAGTATGGCGGCGTACGATCTCTTGCACTAGAGACTCCGGTCGGTCCATCTGCCTGTCTGGCTGATCGCTTGGCCGGGGATCTTCGAGTTGGCTGTTGTTCAGGGTATGGGAACAGTGTATCTGCTGTTGGGGGAGTTGTATACGATGCTAGGTAGAGGCGGTCTGGAGCAATGGTTAGCAACGTAAGTGGCATGTTTTGCGCATCGTGAGGCTCAGGGAGCGCAAGAAAGCTAGACTCTTGTTCGGTTGCTGCCACTCCGGACAGCCATTTGATCATGCGGTAATAATCCATCGCGAGCGCACAGCGCTAATTCATTATTGATCGAGGGCCGCCAGGGCCTGAGCGGTTGGAGTGGTAAATATTGTGAAAGGCTTACCAGGAATATATTCAATGATCTGCCCATATTTCATTCCGGAAGTCATGACTATGGAGACTAGTACCGCGTGGTACCAACTATGAGACAGTTGTAGATGCCAAATCTGTAGTAGTTATACAGCAACGTGGAAGGGTCGAAAGCCGATGGTTACGTAGGCAAGCAGTGGTGATGATGAACAACCAGAACTCTTTGTTGATAATGTCTATAAACAAAACATAATACTGCGTGCGGGTGGCTGAAAGGATGAACTGTTTGTCGGACTGAAAAGAATAATCCTCGAATTGACAACACGCGAAGGGAGGATGGAGAAGAAGGATGGATGGATGGAAGAAGAGGAGGAAGCAGCGCAGGTGGATTATTATGAAGAATGTTTGTATTTGGTTTCAGAGTGGCTCTGCTGTATTTTTGTTGTTCTTTCAACTTGCGGTAGACAGGCACAAGACAAGCCAGACCCGCCGCTAGTCGTTGCCCGGGAAACGCAGCTGGTCCCTATGGGAATCCAGGTTGAGCCCCTAAAACCCCCTGAACCTCTAGAAACTTAATCGCCACCGCCTACCCTACCGAGTGGCATCGCCGGCCCCAAAATTAAACATCGACCCCGACAATTTTGTTTTTGTGTCATGTTCATTTATTATTATTGATGCCGAGTAATCCTCGTTGGCCCAGCTGCAGCGAAAATGACGACCGATATCGATCCTGACTTTCCCTGCTCTTTGTAAATATTCCACCTAGCCCAGCTCACTCACTGGTTTGTCATTGTGCTGATTGTAACATTCTAGAACCCTTGATATACCCCTCCCTACTGCCCGCCTGGCATCTGCGGCCGTTCAAGCTCTGCGAGTTGATAAAGAACTATCACCGCTTGTTCGCCGATCTTTCTCGACGGTTGCAGTAGACTCCCAGATCTCTGAGGTATCAGGTTCTGCTGAGGAAGCTGTTCTGCGCGTTCAATACAAAGCGACCACAAATCGCATGCTGCGAGTCGCTGTAAATGGCTTCATGGAAAGCTTAGGCGTGGTGCTAGGGGTGATGGAAGAGTTGGATGCAGACGTGTTTGGGATGGAGCATATTAAAGAAGGCGAATAGAGCGGATAACAAGCCTCATCTTATAAGTCTTCGAATTACATGTTAGCTTGTTGGCTGTGTGTGTGCTTCATGCTGGAAACTTTAAGAGAAGACTTGGTTTCGCAGTCACCACGTCAAAGTAAGGGTCTTGGAAGGGGGCGAGTTGATACACAGATACAAAGAGAAGAAGCTCAGCCGCGCGGTGTCTGATGTGTTATACAGACGAGAATCAAGAGTCTTGGTTGCGGAATTGATCTTCTAGTTCTTTGATCTCCTCACTGCTAGTAGGCAGAAGCAGCCATCAGAAAGAGTAACGCACTCCGATACTTAAACTAGACTAACTAAAAGAAATGCGAGAAATTCCGTCTCGAAGTATGCCATGTTGCCTTGATTCTACACTCTATGCGAGTCAAACTTCTCCAGCCAAGTCTTTCTGTGTCCATGAACGAAGTTCTGCTCGGCGAGAAAATCCAAGTTCTAATCGAAATTTATGTTTCAAGCTAACCTTTACCAGCTCTGGTTGGATTACAACCAGAACGGGGTAATTCTAGCTTGACTGATCTAATATGGCCCGATCACTTTGTAAAAGTTAGCTATTGGTGGTAGCACAATATTTGACGCATGCTTAATACATTCACCACTGATCTACGGCCTCTTTCAATTTGTATAATTTCTTATTAGTGCTCAGTTGCTCCTGCATCTTAGACTCCCTTCATCTCGACTTTTCTAACAAATGTCCTGCTGCTTTCATCACATAAACCTAGTCAGATGCTACGCGGTAAGAAAACGAGGAAGAATTTGGTGTCCATGGATTGATATTGACATATTAATATTTAAGCACTCTGTACTTCAAGGCACTAACAAGTGTCAACAAGGCTTCATTTATAGATACCTTCTCCCCCAACTCCATAGTAAAGGGGTAAATCATGCTATCCAACCCAGACGCCACAAGATTTCAAATATCTTCTCCATCGCAATGCATGTTCAAAAAATACGCGCATAGCCTAGGTATCAAAAGCCAAACTCCAAAAATCAAATAGCCACCTAGTTTGACTACTGTGCCTTTAATCAAAATATTATTACCCGGTCTTATCCAGAAGCTTTTCTTCAGCTTGCTCGGCCCTCTTATTGGCCTCTTGCAGATCTTGCTTCAACTGCTTAATGTACTCGATAGCCAACTCCACAGTGCTAGCCTTGCTGTTGGCACTTTGAGCACCACCTTTACCAAGCGCTTCGTTGAGCTCAGCTGCATCTCCGCTTCCACTCTTTTCACCGCTGCTATCCTTGATTGCACTGCGTGGCAATAGCGTTGCAATTTCTTGAAGTGCAGAGTTAATCCGATTTCGCCGACCTTGCTCAGCGATTTTGTGAGAAGTCCGTTTTGATGTTAGATTCGTAGAAAGCTCTGTGGGATACGAGACGCCTGGTAAATGTGTACCTTCTAGTATGTTTTGATAGTTTGATTTGGAGGTGAGTAGCATGGATGCAGCATCCTCGCCTACACTAACTCCTCCTGGAATCAGAGGCTTTATGCTCGGTGATATCCGTGGCAACAGCGCCGGAGACGCGAGTACTGAAGTACTGGATCTTTTCTTTGAGCCACGAGGTGCTATAGTTGGTGTCCTACGAACTGTCCCATTTGAACCATTCATGGCCTCAATATGGGGGCTCTGGCTGGCTAATTTGGATCGCCCAAAGCCTGGGGATGGCAAGGACTGAAAGCTAGGTGTTTTTGCTCCGGAAGAGCCTAGGGTTGGTGTTGTTTGGCCATCAGAAAAGGTATCCGCGCGCGAAATCAATGGTGTCGTGGTATTTGCTGCTTCAGGTAACAAGAAGCTCTCTGACTCTTGAGCATCAATATCCATATCTTGGCTTGTGACAGGATGACTACCACTAGGAGATTGCGTAAGGCGCATTAGCGAGGCAGGTGTTGCGGGTGATCCTAGGGCCAGTCTTTCAGTTCTTGCTTGGATGAATGGTGATCTCCCTGCCGATGCTGATATAGGAAGGGGTGGAGGAGCCATGTCAGATAAGTGCTCTGGAGATATAGATCCATTCTCAGATTCGCCGGTGCTGGCAGTGGAATTTGAGCTGTTTGTTTCTTTAGAACTTGGGAGTTGAACACTCGACGGCTCCAGAATATCCCCCAAAGCCTGAGCGGTAATGGAAGCAACAGATCCTCTTTTTCCTTTCCGTGGTTTCACGATAGGAGATTGCTTTATCCCTCGCGCATTCCTAGGTTTTGGAGCAGCTGCCTTTCTACTGCTGGGTTTTCTCGAAGGTATCATTGAGCTTGCAGGGGCAGAATGAGAATCCAGATGCAAATCAATGGGGGAGTTAGTTGCTCCTGAATATCTAGAATCATATAAAGAGGAGTGTTCATTTTGCGCATGCAGAGCTGGCGAACTCAGAGGGCTGAAGTAGGCCCCGGGGATAGTGTATTCGGGTATGTTGAAATGAGTCTCGAGAGGTGTTACAGCAGGTGATACTAGAGGAGTGAAAGACATCTTTGGAGTCAAGTTAGTTTAGTACAGCGAAGAGGCATATATAATAACTGACTTCTGAGTCCTTCAACTGTAGTTGATATCTCTCGTAGATAGCTTGCTGCTGCTGAGCGTTTGAGTTGGGAGGATATTGCCGATAGCTTCCACTGTGCATCTCTATGCTATTTGGGGTGGGTGGTATGACATGATTATGAGCATAATAATTTTGTTGCTGTTCTTGCATCTGTCGTTGCCTTTCCTGCTGTCGGTTACGCTGATGTTGCAAGTATTGAATCTGAGCATCCAGATCCAAGATACTGTCGCTGTTGGGAGCATGTACAGACATTGCTGTACCTGGAATGGTCGGATGGCTCGAGGTCGAGGTGATTGAAGGCATATGCTCTTGCATTGTGGTGTCCTGCCCACCCAGTGAACCTCCATTTTGTTGCATCAATTGTCCTCCCTGGCTTTGCTGGTTGCTGAATTCCTGAAAATCAAATTGGAGCCCTTCGCCTAGGCTGTTGATTCCCATATTCCCCATGTCGAGGAATTGGAAGTCATCGTGTGATGAGATGGACAAAGGATCTTGACTGTCCCACACAGCAGACGAATCCATCATTGCGGATCTGCGGTCAATACAGCGCAGCGCGTACAGTTTAGAGAGGTGAACTCCTCAAGTGCGACTGTATCTGATTAACAGTGGAAGCTCAGTCCATGTGGCCGGTGGAGTTGTGGTCCGTCGAGAAATGAGGGGCAGTCAACCACGAGAAACGGAGCCTTCGCGACGATGAATCAATTGAACCTGAAGCGATAAGTGGCCAGAAGAGTTTGCAGTTCGACTCCGGACTTGTTGATCAGGTTTCCTGAACTTTGCAGTTATTCCAATATTGTGATTAAAGTTTTCAGGAGGTCGGCAGGCACAAAAGCGCCGGCGAGGTGGGTTTCGTGAGCTGGAGTGGGAGGTGGAGTGAGAGGAGGAGTGGAGAATGAGCGGTTCATGTGAAGCGCACCACAAACTACCTAATTACTCGTGCTCCAACGGACCGTTTGGTTCGCAAATCTTGTTGGGGTGAAAGAGCATGCGATCACGTATCGGTAGCAAACACTTTGTTAGATTCGCGAATGAAAATTGCGATTAGAACTATGCTGGTCACTAGGTGGCGGCTGGAATATCCTCGCAAACCAGACGATGCTCATTTCCGGGAACAGATGCGGTGGGACCTCATGCACCTTCTCTTCTATAGAGATCGGAGTTAGAGTTAGGAAGCTTAGAAGGACGAGTACCAATACGATCTATTGCGCAAGGGCTAAGGAAAAGTGGAATAGCGAGGCAAAGTCTGAATTCTGAGTGCGTGGTAGCTCAGTTCACGTAGGTGAGTGGAAATCCCACTCTCGATCGTTCGAATCGCACGACGAAAGTGATTTGAAGAAGTGATTTAAAGGCTCGATGCACGCTTATAGGTATGTAGGGACCGGAAGAACATGGCAGACGACGGGTCTCAAGGCAGAAGGTCATAAGGATCAAATGGTGGTTTCTGGACGGTAGTGTAACAGTTATAGACGATTCTAGTTCTAGTTCTATGTCAGGTATAACTCTACTTACCTCATAGCGCGGGGGCAGAGCACCAGCTGTAAGTGCAGGAGGCTGAAATGGCCAGTCCCGTTTAAAAAGACTTCAGAGGCCAGTGATCAATGAAATTACCGTAGCAATGGGTGAGCTCACATCTCCCCCACACTATGCTGCATATGGCTATGCATATGGCTATGCATGTAAACCTGCAACCAAACATTACGGAGTAGTTACTGGCAGGGGAAAGGCAGGGGAACACTATCGCAGGTAATTGGCCCTGTTTCTAAATGTTGCAAAGTATATTGATTGTTCTTTTCCCTTTGTCCACAAAGTAGTATGCTGGCCGATAGCTTTGTAGATGCATTACTTTCAGTAGGTTACTTAGGTCAGACTTGTTGTGACGTTTCAGCATGCCCCTTTCCTCGAGATTATCTGCCATCCTATGGTGCTCTCCCTTTCTGTAAACAACAGGTATCAAGCAAGGCAATGTCTCTAGGTCGCGTTACCTTCAGAGGCTACTGCTCACTTGCTTTCACGAGCTTTTAGACGTCGTCACCTTGTCGCAATTGTGGTCAGAAGGCGGATGAATAGTGTATGGCTCTCAGGTGTGTGTATTCATGGGACTTGTACTGCTTCCCAACCTATCTCCATTACTTACAACTGTTTCGCTCTCTACGTCAGAATATCTCTTGACAACAACATAATTGGGCCAATGCGGCCGGTGTCACCCACAAATCAGTAGCCATGGATCCCCAACCTGCATACTGTACAGAAGGCTTCTAGAAGCTTTGAAATGCGGTTTTTTCTTTTCCTTTTTTTTCGTTGTCGGTTCAATTTCCATTCAATGGTGTGGCACAGAGTCCTGTTGGATAAGATGCGTGGGTGAATCCTCATCTGTCATTGGCCCGTCTCAACGACATGAATATTATTTCGGCTCACTTGCGCCGTTCTGTACTTAGCCCTCGGCCATCACTTTTCTTTCTAACCGCCACATACGAAGTAATCTTGCTCGTGAAAATCACTTGAGCGATAACCTCCTGGAACAATAGAGGGGCTACAGCTCACTTTTGCCGCGCGCCTTTCCCTTCTTTTACAATAATTACAACCAAGTCTCCTACACAGTTCTTCAGAAACATATAGTAAGTATGCAACAGGTAGCAAGGCTTATAGTACCAAAGTATTCACTATGATAAAATGATTTTGATTCTTATTATCAATTGTGCCGAACAGGCCTGCATACTTCACAGATTTGTGGGTTAGGTTTTTCATACCCACGTCCTTCATTAGATCCTGCCGTACAGTATATGTGGGTTTGAGCTCTTCTCAACTCACCAGCCCAGCTTCCTGATCAAAACCCCGTTCCGAAAACACCCGTGACCGGAGATGTGTTTCGACTTACGTGAAATATGAGCTTTCCCGACTGTCGGGAAAGGTTTTGGCATGTCCAGGGTCCTTGCCTCGGGGCGGCCGTGGGGCTCCCACTGGCATGTAGTGTACCATAATAGCACTCAGCTTCCCCCCAAATTACCCAAGTGCCCGCAAGACTGACTAGGATGTATGCCTAATTCAACTTGCTTTTGACTTTCCTCCATCAGGTTTCTAGGTCAGTGACTCGAAAGCACAGCTACTTGATATTGTGGATCCATAGGTTGGCCTCATTCGGTCTCAAATACAGCAGGTAAATGCTCAGGTGATTAATATATCCCGTCACGAGATGCTCTGTATTGAGAGCCAGTGCCCCTAGTGCTTAGCAGAGCATAACATGGGGTAACTTGTTAAAGTCATAGATTTAAGGAATAGACTCGAGACTATGACCCACTGGTTGTTTTAATATATGTTTTAGGATATCATCTTACTTAGTCGGCATCTTTTGGCCATTGAAGACCTATATCGAAACAATCTAGATATCACCAAAATGACACAACCCTTACAGTATATTCTATGAACAATGTAGACACAAGGTACCTAGCAATCGGCTACTTTTCCCTCTATCGATCCTAGTACGCCACAGGAAGATACTCTGCGCTATAAGACACACTCTAGTGTTTTCATATCTTAGATTCCGGGAATAGTATCACAGCTAATCCAAGAACATATACCGTGGGTCAATACACCTAGTACCTGGCATTTCTCCCATTCTTGTCAAAATTAGAAAATCGTTCTTTCTATATGGTATAGTGCGTGAATTACACTCAGCACTGAACCACAGGTAGTACATGTCACACTTTACAATGCTGCATTATTTTACCTCGCAGATTCAGCAATTGCTTAAGCCTACATAATAAACCAGACTTTCCAATTCATACTGAGCTAAACATATCAACTCACGTCGCAGTGATCACCATAAGCTTCTGACCATTACTGAACAAAAGCGAAAAATGGTAAATTGTCCTACATGATGCAAGTATCGCCACCTGTGTACATACCACCTATCGATGCTAACCGGTGGCGCAAAGAGTACCTAATTGTTTATACATTCATTCAACGTTCCAGTTGGTTCTCGCTTATGAAAGGGGTACTCAGAAAGCTGCCAAGGTTGGCAGTCAGGATTTTTAGAATCCTACAAAATACTAACAAGTGAAGTATAAGCTGCTAGTCCGTACTGATTTGGACCCTGCGAGCGAGAGCTGCCATGCAAGATTCGCAATTCGGGAAGGACTTATCTATAGAATGTCAAGATTCGGATGCTCTCGCTTAATCACGGGGGGGAAGTTCATCAAGCTAACAATCCAACCACTATCAAATTCATGGCATATTTTAGCACCGCCATGATATCAAAGTATAACTATCACACTGGCACTCTAATCAATCTATTATCTTAAGGCCAATGCGAAAATCTAAGATGGTTCAATAAGTGATTTCGGAAGTAGACTAGAAATCACGCCAATCATCATAGGATGTGAGGATCGACGTACAGCAATTGCCGGCAGCTGGTTCATCTCTGCGCTCTATTAGGTGCAGGCAATTGTGGTAGCTACACTATACAATAATAAGGACTGTTGGGCAGGAGTGGCATCAATCAGCAATGCTTCGATGAGAGAGTTATGTGAGCATGTAAATAGGTTTTGACGATTTGTGTGGAGGATCCTGCACATTAACATGAACTGTATGTAGCTGCTATAAGATAGGCCAACAACTCCTTAAAAATTCCTAAAACGAGGAAGAATCACTGCAAACAACATGGCTTGTTAGAGTACCAGAAAACTAATTGCTGATATATTTTTATTTCTCTATATACTTCACTCATTTCCACCCCATTCGACACCCCCTGTCTTTGGACAGATACAAAAGCCTGCCACAACATATGTGATCGCAAGTTATGCATTAACATTTAAACATCCATAATACGGTCATTCGTTACCGCTAATTAGAGGCGGGATATGGTTTCAAACATGCCATGAAACCATGATAGCAATAAACATGAAGAACTAATGGTGATAAAAACAGCCGGTGATGACTCCGCTATGCAAAATTTCTAGTACAGCCTCTTGGGCAGCCAGGAGTGAAAGAATGTACACGCTAGTAATCTCACGCTCCAGCAACGGGAAAAAGAGTGAACAGCCCCCAAGTCTACTTTTGAGCCCAGCACCACGGTATGCTAATCGATAGAGTGGGAAAAACGCCCGATGCAAAAGACGCTAGTTTGCGAGAATATGAAACATAATTATTTAGTTGGAGAGTAGGTATCCTGGACTCCGGCCAGGTATAAAGAGATTCGGTAATATCGAGTGCATGAGATCAAGGGTACAGTTTGGTTTTGTTCTCGCCACCAAGATTTAACCAGCTCATGTCTTGCGAGGGTACAGGTAGTCCTGGGGACTTCGGAGGCGCAGGAAACCGAGTGTCCCTAGGAAAGCTTGCCATCGTATCACGCCCAGCATAATTGCTTTCCGTATACGCAATGCTTTCGCCTCGTCCAGTACCCCATTGTGGTCGATCGACAGGGTCCCAAGATGTGTTTGGTTCATTAACACTAGCTGGAACACCGCTTGAGAACGCATCATGTCTGTCGTCATCGTCATAAGTGGTATTCGACGCTATAGATAGCCTTTCGATCTGACCAGACATTTCCCTCGTCAAGGGATATCTACTTGAGGTGTTCTCGACCGATGGGCTGCCTGTAGCTACTCTATTCAACCCCGGCGGTCCTCCAAGCTTGAGTGGAGGAACTGTCGCTGAATCCTGAGTTAGGTGACTTGGTCTATGGTCAGAGGAGTACTGCGAACTCGACTCGGCTTCCGATCCTACGGTTGTTCGTCTCGAACCGAATCCAAGGATGTTCAGCGCACTTCCACCAGACCAGTATCTATTCCATCCTGAGCTCCTCCTTGTGCTCCCGCGTCGGGCACCAGTTCCCCGTGGCCTGGGGACGGCTGCCCTCTCATCGGTCAAGGGCTTCTCTATATGCGTCTGTTGTGAAAAATCGAATCCACCTGGTTGCTCTTGTGGTATCGGATTACTGATGGCTGTCTTGTACATCTTGTTGAATTGACTGCTGGAGGCACTGCCCATGGAGTTTCTTTCTCCCTTCTTTTGTCCAGTGCGACCCATCAGAATCGCCATGGATGAGAATGAACCCGCAGATGCCTGTGGGTCGTGGTTCCTAAATTGCCTTGTTGAGCTCATTTGCGGTATACCAGAGAAGTCGAGGCCGCTCTTCTCAGTTGGGATCCCGCTTGCCCTTCGTTGGTGGCCGGCGTCGGAATGTTGTCTCTTCTTCCGTTTCCATCTCAACAGAAGTAGTATAGCCAAAAGGATAAGAGCAACCCCAACAACGGACGAAAGAACTGCTATCAGTATTTTGATTGGGAATCTGATACCTGTTGAAGGTGTACCAGCTGCAGGCCCAGTGGGAGTAGCTGCTGAAGCCGATGATGCTGTTGGGCTAAGGTCTACTGATGTAGGATTTGAATCTATTCCCATACTGATCACAAAGTTAGCTATTGCTCAAGTCATCGGTATGAGAACCGGATTTCATGTGAGTTTATTACCCTTGTTGTGTGGTAGATTTCGATACCAGCTTAGCGGTCGCATTCACCCAACAATTCTCTTTCGCCGTAAACATGCACAGCACATCGTCTTGATTTCCGCCGGAGATGACTACGAGTCCATCCTCATCTCTAGCTACTGAGTATTCCGCTCTAGTGCTAGATGGTGCTAATGTGCTGTTATATATTGGCCAGTTGGCAGCAGTCAGGTTTCCCTCTCCGTGTTCTGATCTCCCTACCAGTTCTCTTGAGACCAAGTCGCGAGTCACGAATATGGGCTTGGAGCTCTCCATTGGACTTCCATTACCATCGATGAGAACAGTCCTATTGACTTGGTTTGGTGATACAGACATATCAAATGTATATAACATCTTACTTCCATCGTCTCCATCGATTACAATCCCTGTGGTTTTCCCAAGTGGTTCAGCCAGTGATGCTTTCGAATCAACCCACGCGGCAGGAGAACTAAACAGCATGGCTTTTACGTTGGTGTCACTGCCTCCAATATACAAGGCCTCCGTTTCAGACCATGGGATCAACATGGGCGATATAGCTGGTGGAGCAATGGATTCGTACGCGAGTACCGAGTAGGGTTCCGATGCTTGGATGGTAAAAGTCTGCGATGATAGCGCTTTGCTGCCGTCCTGGTTCCCTGCGTAAACAAGAATTGAGTCGGATGCATTGAGATATACTGCGCCATGGTAGAGTCGATTTTGAGTAACGGGCACCGTCGGTCGTATTGTTTCCCACTTCCCAGTTGCAAATGTGAATCGCTGCAAGCCTTCATATTCTGTTGAGTTGGAAGATCCGCCAACAATATATAGAGCTGCGGCATCTGCCTTATCCTTTGGTGTACTCTTCACACAGACACCCCCAGTTACAGAGACTCCTCCTTCCAGTGAAACCCATGCCGTGTCTTCCTCCAGTGCCAAACTCTGAAAAGCCTTCGACGAGTAGGAGTAGAGCGTGTTCCCATATATCGTCGAGCAGGCCTCTTCAATCGCGTATTGAGGGTTCGGTAGGGGCATAATTGCCGTTAGAAATTGGTCGATATTATATGACCCCAGGTCAGGATGGGATCTATTCCCAAGTCGTCCACTGTACAAGTAAATTTACTGTAACATAGCTATCAAAGTCGGCGTCAATTGAGTGTGGAATTTCGGTGAGAAGAATCGAGATGATAGTCGTATCGTTGCGGTGGCTTCGTGACAGTGGAAATCGCGACTGGATACTATCTTCAGCAACACCTTCAAGCCCAATGCATACACGCAACAATTGTCCAGATCGTGAAGACTAGGCACTTTGATGAAATGTTTCGATTGTTTCGACGCCCCTAGCCCGAGAGATGTTTGGTTTGAAAGTTTCACGCAGTCGTAGTGATTGTCCTGGCTGAAACAACGGAGTCTCGAAACCTCGGAAACCTCGATGCTCAGGTACCCAAGTAGGCGATATGGCCGCAGACTTGCCAATCAGTCGTAATGCTCTCGTGGCACAGGAATTTAACGATACAGTTCAGGTTGTATGTTGTTCAAATGGAAATACAAGTGAGGTGTTGTGGACACACGATGGCTGAAAGGAAGCGTATTCCAAGATCGAGCGACGCACCCCGGTGGCCACGAATCGGAGGGTTGTAAATGATGTACAGAACAAACAGGCTCCGTTCGGTAATTGAGCAATGCGTTACTCAATAAGGTAATATGAGCGTGTTCAAGCGCCCAGAGGCCGGAGGTAAAGATTTGGGAAACGCACAAACAGAGGATTGAGAAGAAGCGACGGCAAGAGAACTCTAGAACACGCTGAGGCGACCGAAGTGATAGAGATGAAGCAAAGGAGGTGTGATGGAAGCTGGGGCGTGCTCACACTTCGCAGTCTTTCTGAGGCTTGGTAGTGGAATATTGCCTGTTAAAACAGTCCCTTCCTGGTCTGATCTGCGGCGTTGCGGTGATATTGGGGTGGTAAGACCCGTTTATTTTGGTGATATAGCCAGGTTGCTGATCACGGAGACAATAATAAGGTGAAGTGAGATCTGTTCCACAGCACTGCGTGGTTGAGAGGTAACTAAATATACACTGCTGATAACAACCACGACGGTAGAACGACGACGAAGACGGCGATGACAGCACAGAGATTATGATGGGATAGAGGAAGTAGGCGAAAAGGAAGCTCATGAACGCACACACACACACACACATACACATACACACACGCACGCACTCAACTGTTGCTGGCTGTGCTGGGGGGGGGACTCTTGGTTCGGTCAGGGTATGTCCGTACTCTCGAGCCCTCAAGCCTTCGTTTTTCCTTCAAAGAACACGGTCGAGGTTGCAGTAGGGATACGGCTAAAGAATCAAGTGGCGGGAATGATTGGATACATCGTGGTAAAACGGGCACGCCTGCATGGATGAGGAGAGGCCATGTTTCGAGGCCATCAAACTAACACAAATGAAGGAAAGTTCAGGCACCGCACCAGGGGCACAAGAAGCGACAGAAAGACAACGATAGGACGGCAGATGCGTTGGAGGTCTTAGAGTCCGCCGAGGAGAGCGGCAAGTCATGAACAAAAGTCCAACCAACAACGGTCCATCGATCTGTGGTCGTCGATCCGGGACAGTCTGGTCGTTGTCTCAACCAGCAGGAGATACGATGAAAGTTTCGCTGTCGTTAGGGTTTTTGCGTCTTTCTTTCTGCCTTTGGTATTCTACCATTGATGAGGAGGCCCCGGTATATTGATTTCTATATAAGACCACGCCATGCACATAAGACTGCAGGCCACCTAGTCCATCCTTCGGGCTGGTTCTGCGGGTAAACGTGATTACGAAGTATAGAGACATTCAGTACGACCTCACCACATCAGTCATCGAGCCCACGGCCTACGATCTTTCTGCTGCTGTGGCCGTCAACTGGTATCGCCTTTACAAGTATGCCATGCGCAACCCTGGGAACCATGACGACAACTCCAAGCACAATATATTAAGTGACAAGTCACATCACAGGTTATTCTCAACCATCTTCTCTGGATTTTACATGGTGCGATTTGTCGCGGGATATTTAGGTTGGTAGAGTAAGGTTTGCCAAGATGGGATTTTGGGATTATTCTTAACTTTGTTCATCTGTGTCTTCGTTAGTCGAAACCCTCCTCATAAAAGGATATTTGTGAGGCTCCATGTTGCGTCCGTGAAGTGCAGTCGGTATTGCCATCATTCACATCGGTGCCTGAGCGAAGATTACTCTCGTAGCCTCCTTGACGAGCCAACTCAATTTCAGCCTTCCGAAACATCTTCATGCTCATGTTAGTGCGTGCCTCTATCTGGCATCCAAGTCACAACTCATTGTGTCAAATTGTGTAGCACAATCAATGCTATGTTGGTTGGTTCTGCGCTCGAGCGAAGATTACTGGATCCCCAATCAATAGTCTCAAATTGAGCCAATATCCCATACTACCACTCGCGCTTTCGAACCCCAATGGCCCGATGCTTTATTTAATGTGTCGTATCATGTAGATCGGTACATTGTTAACATGCGAACAAAAAATTTAGGCCCCCGAATCAGATTCAGGTTTTCCAGTGAGTACATACTACTCTTAGCCACTATTGATTTTCTCTAAGCGCTCTGTGCTCCCTCTTCGAAATAACTTTCAGCGAAAACCACACATCAACATGTGTCTCTCGGTCAGCTAAGTCACATGCATCTATCTTCGGTGGTGGAATGAAGCCGCGCGCAACACTGCACAAGCTGTTCGAGGGCATGGAATCCTTATTGGCCCCCCACCACATTCACTTGGTTGGCCGTGGCCGACGTCTTATTGGAACCTGAGACTGCACGGCTCGCCGAACGCAAATCAGATGTGTTGGAGTAAAATATGCAAAATGAAAGGCCGTTGAGTGCCGGCATCACGGCGCATCTGAGCTTCAGTGAACTACGTAGGTGGGGGTGCAGAGATAAGTTGCGGTGACAAGTGTGCTATGGTTGGATAGCAAATTTAATCTCTTTGTAGAGACTTGAATTTAAGGAATGGTACACTAAGCACTGTCTTACTGGTAGCCGAAGGAATGCTCCAATAAATTCAGGACTGCGTAGAAGCCATTCTATCCCAGACCTGACATGTTTCTGTCGATATTCGTAATATCGAGCAACTTCTCCACCATGTTCTAAACCTTTTCTTAACGACCGACATATTCTTTCTCCGCTGCTGATTTACTACAGATTATAGAGCACTCAAAACCAACCTTGTTGCGTATCATATCCTCCAAGATGTACGTATGTGTATCATGCAAATCAGCAGCTATGGCTACCGAATGTACTCAACAAAAACGGAGTGAAAGATAATGCCTAGAAATAATTCATCACCTTTCGAAACCATGTAGCCAACACCTACCGGCAGATCATCAATCTCCTGTTTACCCGAGGGGCATCTAATGGAATTATAAGCCAACTCCTTGCACTATCATAGTATGAACACCAGTATATGATTGTACATTGGTAGCGCGTCTTGAATTGGCAATTTTCAATTATACTGAGCATAGTGATCTTCAACATGTAGTATACATATGTGACCATTCCTAGGCTTGCTTGAATCTGTTCACTAGCGAAATGGGATTTTGGAATTAATATCATATTTGTACATGACCAAGTATAAGTTGACCATTAGAGAATTGTCTACATTCGGATTGAGTTCCAGCCTCACGTGCCTCCTGGAAGATCCAACTAAACTCTCTTTTGTTTGTTCACACTGATGCTAGGGTATGGCCTCCTACTAGCACCATTCTAAGTTCGGTGTCTATCTTCCTGCCCTCTCCAACCCAATTTGTGGAAAGACTAATCGGAAACTAGGAGCTCGTGATTGTGGTTCTTCAAGCAAATGTATGACTATATCACAATTTTTTTTGAATACAATAGATGTCTTGCGAAAGCCACAACTAAAAGTTTAAGTCGATGGCTGGATGGTAAGTCTCGCCGCTATCACCAAGCGGCCCTCGCTTGGCTAGCGAGCCCCCTTTTCCTCTATCAAATTGTGACTTTCGCTCCGTTTCATGGGGCTTTAGGCAGCATGTATTACCACCTAAGGAATTTTGAATAGCTGAGGTAGTTGTTGAATACATGGTATTTCTGGTTTATCTTGCTGCTTTAGTAGAGTTGCCAGTCGGGCGGGTACTTCTTTTGGAAATTGACTTTGCTGCGTCTTCACTTCTTTGTGCTGAGCCTGTGAGCCTACTCGGACAGCTCTAGGTCCATTCATATACTCCATACAGTACAAATATCCAAGCGCTATTTTATATGCTCCTCCAGTCTCTCGCAGGCCAGAAGCCATAAAAAATTGTTGTGGTTGATTCATATAGCAAGTATCTTTATTTTAGATATAGCTCTGAAAAAAACCATACTTAATGAACACTTACAAGGAATCAGCCACTGCAAATATGATGAATGCTTATGATCGGAATCAAAGCTCCAAAGCGGTTTAAGGAAATGAACCAGGGTAAGATTGCATCCATGTCAAAGGATGGTACCACATTGTTGGAATATCAACCCAGATATTACATTTCTTTCAAGAAGCAGGCTTCTTTAGTATATCAACGCTCGGGAAGTTTCCTCCTGGAAGCTGGCCTTATGTGATCTCAAGCCTTCCTTGTATGTGATGAATTAGCTTTTAGGAACACTTAAAAATATCTCATCGAAGAAGCTCTCGCTTTATTCTCCAGCGGTATTATACGATTTCCTCGAGAGAAAATACATCCTTGTGTTCTACTCTTCCGCTGTATTTGCAATGGTGATTGCCAGGGGAAGCTCCGATCTTTATTTTATTATAAACATAGTTATCGACCTTGTCCAGATGTTGTAAAATACTTAAGGATAGCTTGTCCCAGCGTGTAAGCTCAACTCATTCAATACCATATAACTGACCACTGCAATCAAAAGCACGGCTGAAGCCCAGTCGCCCTTCACTGTGAATGATAGCGATGCTCCCTCTGCAGCGAAAATCAACCCAACTGAATATTTCAGTATCAGCTATAGAGATATAGACCTATTTTAAACTCCCAAAAACACCTATACCACAGACACAGCTCCGATTTCTTAGTGGTTAGAACACTCCACTGCCGCTCGACGTATATACGATGGACATAAAAACGTTTTACGGAAGACTCGAGCTTGTCTATTCCAAGAATTAGATACTAATGAGATAAAGATTAGCTACAAGTTGTCTCAACTGCCACATGGAGTATAAGAATTTGTGGCTTGCGAAGTTTGGAACATACATTCACAAGTCGATTCCACACACTGTTCTGTTCTATTTCAAGACTTACGTAGGGAAGGGGTTCTAGCATTTACTTCCTAATATGTAGCTATTCCCGTAGCAGTTGTTTATGTTTGGCTTTCATACCTTGGTTTTCGTCGTGGAAGAAGATCTGAGAATGGCAGTTAGCAATCTAAAAAAGAATCTTCGAAGAAGTTTCTTAGGGAGCTTCCGCTAATGGCAAATTCCTGATCTGTGCTTTGCGCTCTACTGGGTATCTAGTTAAAAGAGTAGAAAGACGGATCTCATCTGCAACATCCAATCTATCAAAGAGCAGTTAATGCGGAATTGGATATCACTACGGCCTCAATCCAAAGAAGAATTCACCCCACGAGAGGACGGACTACAACTGGAAATATCCCTAGTTCCGGAATGAGAACACGGGCGAGATCTGGTGTTAACCTGAAAATCTGGAACTTATATTCATGACAGGAGAAACCCATTTTGTGAAGTGTACAATTGTGATACACTACGGACACGATGGAAAACAAAAATGATGCTAGATCATATCTCCTAATCAAAATCCGAACGCTATGCAGAATGAAGTAATACACGCCCCAGCGCCATGCGCAAAATGTCTAGACCAATACGCAATTCCCCGTACGCTCTGAACAACGCAAATTCCAGGGTGTCGAGCCTACAATGTACAATCTATCTAGTACTGCCTGCTGGTGACACAGGTCACTTGGCAGTACTTGCACCTGCTGCAAGATTATCTCCATCCACCAGAGGATCATAGTCCTTACTCCCTGTCTTGAGTGAAGATTTGTTCCTGCTGCTACTGCCCGTTTTCGCTTTCTTCACGGTATTTGCAGTCACTTCCTTGGCCAGCTCAGCCTTTGCTAGCAATTCTTCATCTTCATCTCCAGATTGTAGCTCGTCGCTGCTCCCATTCTGAGGGTTTTCGTATCCATCACTGCTATAAGTATCGTCATTCTCGTCATCCGCTATCCTCTCATGACCATCTGGCTTCTGATTTTTGATGAACGAGTCGACGATATAATACTGAGTTGCATTCATGATGACGGGGAAGATGAACATAACAAATGCGACTTGGAGCGCCTCGTTTCCTTCGGTCCAGCGGAGAGCCCAATCTCCCACACGTGAAATCCAAGGTAGGACGAGGAAGATAATAAGAACACATATTTTCATACCCATGAGTCCCATGAAATAGATGACGGACTGTTTCATCCACCACCAGGCGCGAGGGGGGTGGCCATAGTTGCCAGAGGCAATCGATTCAGGAGGGGACCCAACAGGAGTATAGAGAAAGAGTGCAGTCAGGATTCTGAGGAGGACAATCAGGATGGGAATCCCAACAGTTGTCTGGAGCCTAGGTTAGTAGGTTTTAGGACATAAACATATAAAACTTACATCGATCGCCAGATTTAGTAAGTAAAAGCTGCAAGGATTCGGGCTATAGTCTCCATCACCATCTTCCGCCCTCCTTCCTAGACTATGAAGTCCTCTCTGTACAACAGTGCTAGCATCCAATGAAATGCTCAACTGACCACTGCTTAACATGCTCATCAAAAGATTTGCAATATGTACCAGCACACTACCAACCACTTGTTTTGAGGCGTCGAAGAACCAGACCTTCACCGGGCGCTGAGGCCGTTCTCTCCATCTTTTATAGACAAGTGCAAGAAGCGCTAGCACACCCAAAGCACCTTGAACAAGAATTGCGAACTTGCCTAAGAGTTTGCATTCGCCCGTATCTGGGGGTGATTCCTTGGGTGAAGATAACATGGTGGCAATAGCAGTGGAGAGTGTCGCGGTCGGAACATTAACTCCTAGTTGGAGATATGAAGAGGCTGCTGCTGCAGCCGCAGTCGATATGACAGCTGGAGAGACATCCTGAAAAGCCAAGGTGGGCTCGAAGCCTGGAGGGGGAAGCATGAAGTTATTGAGTTGCTTTATGACGGTTGGTGGGATGTAAGCCTGCTGCTGATAGGCATACACCAATGGAACACCTGAAGCTGTATTAAGATATGCCACTTCGTGGTCTGGTGGTTTGTCGAAAAATGCCGAGCTGGTCAGGATAAACGAGGTAGATTGAGATGCTCAAGGAGAAGCGACTAGGCTCGGCCAAATCGTAAAACCCAGCACGCGATATGCGTAGTAGTAAGAATACCAAGCAGCTGTCATCCACAGGGCAAATGTTCAACTGTGAGAGACAAGATGGGTCGAGTCGATTAAGTGGTGATTGATACTGCCGTGGAGGATGCGAAGTAGTGAGGTCACAATGCCTGTGGCTTGGCTAGGCTGTGTTCCAACTCTACTACACTTACATATTACTTGTACTATTTGCGGCACGGGTATCGATCGGATCGGGAATCGAATTGGGCTGTGCCGACCCCCGTTGTTGTAAGAGTTGTATCAATTTTGCACATGGATTACAGTAAACCACTTTCATGCTTCTTCTAATTTGTGCGTTGGAGACAAGATTGTCTTTGATTACAAACTTTGATTCAATACCCGGTCACAAATCACTTAGACCTTCATTTAATTATCACTGCTCGGGTTTTCCATTACTTACCTGGTCCGACCTCTAATTTATGAATAATTGTGCTCCTAGTCTACTCGATGAAGATGCTTTTGGTGTGCGTATTACCACGAAGTGCTTTGTCACAAGTTTGGCTCGCGGTAGGGTATTATTTTAGTAAACCACGTGAAGGTTGAAATTTCATAGATTGTAGGTAGCTGATTCTATATCGTCCCATAACCCATCCATACCAGCCCGAGACCTTTCGCCATTTCCCATCTGTCCAAAGACATGCAAAACGATCAAGTTACTCAAGGTAAGCAAGCCAACTACGTTCCCGATTCTGAAACTCTCCCGTACACCATAGCTATCCCAGCCTCATTGTCGGACGACGATGAAATTGGGATATGTAGCCAGGAGCTGGCTAAGCAGGGCATGACTATATAATATCAGTTTAGTTCTCCTGCTAAAAATGTCTATTGTGTTGGAAAAGGAGTGAGAGTGACTTACAGCACCGCAGCTTCCGCAAGTCTTGTCACTCTGGCCTGTAGCACCGCACTTGGGGCAGTCTGATCCGTGCATTCTTGCGTTGTCTTCTGGGTATTGAGGTAGACTGAGGTTGTGAGTTTTGGGTATTAAGATTTGCCTTGCGTACAAGTCCGAGCTAGTTCTGGTTGTGATGTTGAGTTTGGGTAATCAGGAAGAGATAAGAGGAGGCAGAGATATATATGAGGGTCCATGATTTGCGGTGCAGCTTTGCTCATGTGGCCCTACTAACTGCGGGGTTCGCTGACCTGCATCCAGCCAGCTGTGTAAGTAGCAAATAGAAAGACAGAGTAAATCCTGGGCAAAAGAAGACTAGACACGTGGATGCTATCCAGGAATGGGGGACGTGCAGCGGCGTTATATTATCATATTACTTGTTCTCCAGAACTGAACGATAGGCAGCAAGAAGAAGGTAGGAGTATGTGACTTAGATAGGACCATCAAGCCCCCATCTTACCGCGTACACATAGAGACGGAAGTTTAAACAGCATTTCACACTTAGCAAGAAACTAATGTATCTGGACACTGAGCAACAGGCTGCAGTGCGGGTTTGTTATGCCATAGCAATATCAATATAATCATAAGGTCTGCGAAAGGGTAAATGACCCCAAGCATTCGAAAGCCCATCGCAATGTGGCTGTAGGCATCCCCTTGCCACCAGAAGAGTGATAATCTCCTTAACGCCTAGTAAATACGCCTTTGATAAATCCAACAAACGAGTTCAAATTCGAATTCGAATTCGACTTCGAGCCCAGAGGAGAAGAACGCCGTTTCGATTGTTCCACCACGGTATGTACTTTCCGACTGGATGTTGTTGACGGGCCCGTAGAAGCCTTGTGTGCTGGGAGCACGCGAGGTCTCTCTACCGGCCCGTCTATTTGTTATTCGATACCGTGCTGTCTCTTAAGCTGCTCTAAATTATCCTTGCGAGCCTCGATGTCCTCTTTCGACTTGACCATCTTATCTGGCTGGTGATATAATACTGTAATAATTAGTAATACTCGAGATAGGTGGGGGAGTAACATACCGACGAGGTATCGATTTTGGAAGTTGAAGCCGTTGAGTTTGTCGCAAGCCTGCTTGGCATCCATTACGTCCTCATAGACGACGAACGCGGTGCCTTTGGTATTATTGGCAATGCCCTGGCGAATTTGACTGCTGATAGTCAGTATGGTAGCTGTCAAGATAGCACGAGGGGTACGGAGCCTCGTCCGTACGTACCGGATAGGGCCAAATTTGCCAAAGAGATCAAATAACTCCTCTGGAGTAACGTTGTAGCTAATATCTGTTAGCTTCTTCTATCCTGTGGGATGAATGCGCATCGTCCTAGATGTGATCGTCTTCGTACCTAAGATTTTTGATGAAAAGAGCTCTGTAGCACGTTAGTCAATTGCCCCGTTCGGTGCTTGCAGATTTTGACATACCTATTGACCTCAGGGGCAAGTTTACCGCCTCGATTCATCGTCCGATGTATATGTGTCGTGATTTAGCTTAGGTTGATTTGGAGATGGTGCAG
>Ga0247810_10000134_pt1 | contig 121078 bp, 117 predicted proteins | sample UWRJL119311C1_FD_179918 | JGI IMG/M metagenome (GOLD analysis project Ga0247810, IMG submission 179918) | Plant litter microbial communities from Arlington Agricultural Research Station in Wisconsin, United States - UWRJ-L119-311C-1 | ecosystem: Environmental > Terrestrial > Plant litter >... | reverse complement strand
TCTACAATGCTCCATCCTAGACGCTCTGAGTTTCGCGGGGCTGGTTGAGCGCCAGTGGTGTAGCCAATTTTGCCTTGTCCTAGAGGGTTCAACATTAGTATATATTATGACCAGAAGCGTATAGAGTTAGAGAAAGAAGACATACCCATTCCAGATCGATCAACGAAGATTTGCTGTGGCCCGGCAGTATCTGTGTTCAAGAATAATCCACCCTCAGAACCTAAGAAAAATGTGGCAGTCGTCTCGCCCGGCTTGTCACAGGAAGCGCCTTGGTTGGGCAAACCGGCGAATAGAGAACTCTTTGCAGCGTTGAAAGGAGAGTATTGCACGGGACTGCCAGAGCGGATGGCGATAAGAGAGAAGAACTTGGGGTTATTGACCACAGGGAGAAGCTGAGGAGCAGGTGCAGCTGCTGCAATGGCAACAACGGTGCTGAGTAGGGCGGTGGTGGTGAATTGCATATTGAAGTTTGTTTGAGTGTATAGATTGAGAGGCTGGTTGATTCGTTCAATTAGGTGTGATAGTGCGTGAGAGTGAAGTGATGTTGAAGTGGTATTGAACGAAAATTTATCAGGAAGAGTTCGCATTATATATAATTGCTCATACGTGCATGGTCCATACACAAACTTGGTTCATCTTTGCATTGTATCCACACCGCAACTGCCAGGCGAGGCTCAAGTTTGTTTTTCGCAAGTTCATGACTATCGTAGGGACATTGTCAAGGAAATAGAGAGGGTCCCTGCTCGTGTTTTCATGTCACGAAGATCAGATCACTGCCCCAATGGCGCTCATCTTTGTTTCCTGGATCCTTGATCAAGCACTGATTTTCGCTTGCTAGGCTCGCTGGCAGTTACTACCGTGCGGAGATCTTAGAACACGAGTTTTTGTATTGTTGATTTGATGCATCAAAGCAAGCCCCATGTCATAATTATTAGCGCTTCGTATATGTGGGGTAGAAAGCCTCCAAGGTTCTACATATATCCACTATACTGCTTGCAAAAAGACGGAAATGACGTTAGTGATTGATCTATTAATACCACAAGCTTAGCTCGAGCGCTTTCACGTGAGTCTGTCACCGGAAGTAGTGGGAGAGTATAGTACCAACAAGTTTATACACTCTCCATGCTCAGTTTAACTTTAACAGGTAACCGCTTGACCGCTTGATCGTTGACGTGCTGAAATGTTCTATCTTTGATCAGCATCAAAATAACTTTTCTGCTTCGTTTTTCTCGAAAGTGGAACCATGTGGCAAAAGAAGTCTAATTATATCGAGGTGACGCTGAGTAGGTAGCTTCTGTTGAAGCTCCACCGCCTTTGGCATATCTGAAAACTAACATTGAATTGTTTTTAACTCAACATTGTTCAGATTGAGCTAGGAGAGACAAATGGAATAACGCCTAACTCAGTGATTCATCTTCGGATTGCGTCAGTCAGGAGTTTTAGAGGGTATTTCGTCTGAGCTTTATTTCTTCTGTTCTTTAATCTATACATGTGTGTAAACTTTAACATACCTGTATACTGCCCAATAAACAAATGATACCTCGTCACGTCTCGGGGGAATCTATCACTTTTACAAACTCCCAGTCTCGAGCTATCTATCTACCAAGGTTCAACAAGCTCTCAATATACCTCTTCGTATCTACCCCAATGCCTCGCGCTAGATTGCCATCTCCCGCTCCATCCGCAGTCCCAATAAACCTGCTCCTTCCCGCCTCATGATCCCCTGCCCTCCTCACCAAGATAACCTCTTTCTGCAATGGCAATGAGTCCATCCTCTCCCCGCTCCCCGGCGTTTCCAGAAATGGGTGGGCAGCACTCATAGTGCTTGCACCCACAGTACTCGTGCCTCTAGACTTTGCTTTTTTGTTGGATTTTAGGGGCTGCTGTAGTGATCCATAACCATCGCTGCTCTGTTCTTCGATTGGCTCGGGGATTTTCACCTTTCCAGACGTGCCATTGCGTGGTGAGGAAGGTGCATCGAGATCAGGTATGCTTGTCCAGACTACCCACCAGCCACGTGAGGTTTTGGACGTACGTTCCGTTTGTTGTGGCGACATAGTGGTGGAAATGTATGTGTTCAAAATCTGGAGGTGAGTACTAAGAGCTTCGACTCTTGTCCATGGTGGCTCGTGTGCATAATTCAAATGAGGTTCTGGAATATTGGGGATAGTTGAGTGAATTGTAAGCAGTTTGGGATCCCATTGCAGATCATATATCGGTGTGTTTGAATCTCTGGCCGTGCTAGTAATGTCTGGCTTAGAAGCGCGGAAAGACGTGGAAGCGAGGAGAGGCTTGATGAGAGGTCCGATCTGATGGTGAAGGGAACGGTAGAGACCTGTCAATGCGAGAGCATCGGCACGAAGTTCGAAGAGAAGGGTGAAGATGAACGGTTTCTTGACATATACCACGACTCGGAGTTTTTTTGTTTTATTCCGATCTTGACTCTCAAATGACGTTTTGGAGTTTGCTGTATGTTCTGATCCTGCGAGGTCGAGTGACTTCGGGTCGTGGTCGGTACTCCCTAGATCTATACTGATCTCCCCCTCAGGACGAGCATCTTCAGCACGCTCGAGTTCAACAGTCAGAGTACGTAAGAGTAGCCTGGAGTTTTCAGTCGTGCTCTGCTCCTCGATTTCAGGTGCTTCTTCTGAATCCGCCTTTTCTTCAACGTCCCCCAGCAGGCCAATGAGATAATGCCCCACGGAGTCATCATGAGGGTACATGGCCGAGTTAGCTACGCCTTCGTCGATTCTACGTCTATCAGCTACCCCATCGCCACTATGGAGAGAAGAACTGGGCTCGATTTTAGATGCAGGAGGAGCAACAGGTGATTCTTCTTTCGTAGTACCCAATGACCAATGCTTTCCATAGCCTAATTTCAGATAATCCATCAATGTACTCGTCTTGGAGTCAGTTTCAGAGGTGCTGTGGTGACTTGATGGTCCACGGCGGAGTGATGGGCGACGGCGTGATTTCTGATCTTTTTGCTCCGTAGGTTGCATAGGGGGTGTCTCAGTGGTAGGCTTATCCGGCGTTCTTAAATCATAAACAGCTCTCGCTTTTTGTTTATCTTCTGCCGCCGCGCTAACCTCGTCTTTCCCTTTTGATTTCCTAGTACTGCGGTTCGAGGTGGGGTTGTCGACAACGCCGTAAGCATGGGGACCCCAACGATACAAGTCTTCCATCCAATGTGTAATATCGCGGAGCGATTTCCTTGACAGTGCACCCGTTCCCACGAATATAACGCCATCCTCAGCAGCTGGTTCATTTCCAGAACCAAGCCAAGGTGCTGTAGGTGGCGGTGCCCATTGGACCAATCGACCATGATCAGATCTAGCCTTCGAATCACCCTCGTCGTCGCCGAATTTAGACACGATTATATCAACTAATCCATCTATCCGACCTACAAACCCTTCAAGTACCTCACGCTCGCCACTACCACGTTCTTCCTCGCCTACGCCCATTCCAAGTTCACCACATGCTGCAACCTTTATGCCGCCATAGAGGTTGTTCGCAGGGTTCCCATGTAACATTACATTCCATGTTGACAAGTATGTGTTCCAATACCTAGATAGGAGACCTATGAATTTAGATCGTCGCGTACGAACAAAAAGTGCACTGAGAGAAGAGGCATGATGGAGTAAGAAGGTCGTATGCGCTTGTAGGAGATCGCCGAGCAGCAATATCGCAGGCTTGACTTCGCGTGAGGAGTATTCCGTAGCGCCTTGCTCTTTCACAGCTTTGCCACTGACAGTCGAAGTCTTTGATTTGCCTGGCAAAGCGGTCAGGTTAATTGACTTGGCTATATTAGAAATGTGTCTAAGTTGAGGGGAGAGCAAATACGAACAGCTAAAATCCACCAACCAGCCTCCAATTCATGGAGGATAATGCGCGACTTCGCCGTTTCGATCGCGTCAACAGATCTTCCATCTGAAAAACTCCTGCCAAACTCTACCATGCCTTGCGCCAGTCCGATCTGTCGCAGCTGCTCATTGTTCTCCTTACGGATTGCGTCCTGAATCGCCTGCGGGTCAAGATTCTTAGGCAACTTCGCAGTGTCATCCTCTTGCGATTCGCTAGAGGAGTAATATACTATTTGATTCTCGAGGGAATCGTCTTGGGTCCCGAGAGAAGGGTTGTATATGGCTAAGAAGCCCAAATGCGCAGGAATTATGGACCGGTGTGGCTCTGTGTTAGAAGCCATTGCGCAGCCAGAAAAACTGAAGATAGGCCAAACCTCGTCATAGCACGCAAAACAGCATATGTCTAAAAGAAGAATGGATCCTCCAAGTCCTTATTATGTATGTATGTCTGCATCCACCGTACAATGATTGTATGATTTAATGGCTGGTAGTATAATGCGGCTATGAGGGCCGTTCCTGGATTGTGCCTTTTCCAGATAGTTGTGACGTAACGCTAACATATGGCTCGGTTATGGTATACAGTTTCTGCCACGTCGGTGTCAAGGGGAAGGTCTAGACGGCCACGTGATTGTTTTCTTTTCGCCGCCAAACATTAATCTACGACAACTCTGTCAAACTATATTCAACCATTTCAACGCAGTAGCTTGTTCATTGTATTCCATTTTTATCTGAAGATGTAAAATTAATTAATGTACCATCAATGTAAGTAGAACCAAGTTGGAACGGTGAAATTCTCTCTTGCCATTCAAAGGGAGACTCTCATCTTTTCCACCTGTTGTCCAATATGATATATGTGAGATGCTGACCCAAATCCAAGTCATAATCACTGTCAACAAAGTCAATTCCAATCTATCCGGAATAACTTCGACCTTGTAATTTCATCTGTATACTGTATTATTGCTCGGGGTTTCGATATCAAAGGGTGAGGTTCGATATGTACCTACGAGTTCTACGAGGCCTTTCCAAAAGAAGTCCTCTTTGGCAGTCAAACTATATTCAAGCACGGTGGAGCAGCACAAAGAGCTCGTTACCTCTCCGGATTTTGTTTTGTGGTTCCGATGATTTGAGCGCGGTGTGCCTCAAGGCGCTATATCAAGAACAACAACGTGACCCAGAGGGTATCAAGTCAATTGATGTACTGATTCGACCTGCAAAGCCGTATGGGCGGTCACTGAAAAAGTTCAGAGAAGGTCTTTCTCCCCTGATCAATTTAGCATGCTTCAACTAACTTTCTAAAGTACCTATCAAATCAGTAGCCGTTGAATTGGGACTTAACATCCATGAGAGAGATACTTTTACAGGATGGAATGTGAGATATCCCAATTACCCGATAGGCTTCATCTAACTTTGTAGTTACCAACACCGGATGGTAAGCCCATAAATCTTATAGTAGCTGTCTCTTTTGGTCTTTTCGTTCCGCCTCGGATACTACAAAGTGCCTACTATGGAGGGATTAACGTCCACCCCTCGCTCCTACCAAAGTACGTCTCAAAACTATCCCTCAATATCTGTTCACTCACAAATCCTAAAGTTATCGAGGACCTGCACCATTGCAGCATATTCTGATGTCCAAAGACACCTTTACTGGTGTCACGTTACAAACTCTGGACGATAAAGCGTTTGATCATGGAATAATTCTAGCCCAAACTCCTCAACAAGACTGCAAAATGCCAGATCTGCCTAAGTTAAACCACAATCAGCTCCTTGAGCGGATAGCTCCTATCGCAGCTGAACAATTGGTTGACGGCATCCATAACCGACTGTTTGTACCGCCCCTAGCCAATGCGGGATGGTACAAGATACCGGAGTCGTCCATTGTACATGCTCGGAAACTCACGAAAGATGACCAGCAGATTGACTGGAATAGATCAGGTGGTGCGATAGAAAGGCAACATCGTGCCCTTGGTCGCCTTTGGAACGAGCTATCCGTTGATGCAAAAATGTCGCTGCGTCTAATATTTGAGGATATGAGTCTTGTTCCAAGCCCCGAAAATCTTGCCACCAGACTCAATGAAAGGCAGTATGATCTAGATGGGCTATTAAAGCCACATATCCTAGATCCAGATATTCACATCTTGGTGATCAACGATGTGCACGGCGAAGCCTCTGAGGGACATGATAGAAGAAAGGTTCTCTTTTATGTCAAGGACGAAGAAGATGCGATCATCATTGCAGCAAACGATAAAAACGCGATTCGAGTTAAAAATGTCACTATTGGTGGCAAAAGTAGCAAGCCAGCAGCAATAGCTTTGGGTCCTTTTAATAATGCTGAGGTATGGCAATTGAGAAAACACAAATCTAATCAGACGTAAGTATTTTTATTAGCTTGGTTTACCTTAGAGATCTGAATTCCATCCTCTCCTTTACACGTCCTCAAATATTGAACCCTTTATTCACACCCATCAACTGACTTATACGTAGCCAAGCAGTCCCGGCAAAACGCGTAGTCAAACTATTTGATGGAAAGAGCCTTGGCGAATCATTGGATAATCAGAACAATAAATTAAGGAAGTACATTTACAACCGAAATAGCCCTCGCAAACTCACCAAGGATACGCCGGCAGTCGTCGTGAAGAAGTCAAGTGATGCAGCAACCGGAAGTGCTGCAAATGGATACATCCGGCCGCTAAAGATCATGAAGTTTGTGTCTGACAAGGGTGGCGACCCAGTCAAGTGGAAGGCAGATGAATTGGAGAAAAAGAAGAATTCCAATTTTTCCAACCCTCTTCAAGATAAGGCTACACACCACGACAGCGATAATCTAGGAGACGTCAAGCCTTAAACCTACCTGGGCTACCTGGCTATGTGGTCCGGCTTACAGATCTATAAATTCAAGTCAACTTAGGACACGCCTTAGGTACCAGGGGGGGCTAAGCCGTACATTCTCAACATACCTGTTGACTATTCAAAACCCAAATTTGCGTCGATGACTTTCAAGAATAATACTTTATTTTAAAATGGGGAAACAAGGTGCGCAACCGTTGATTTGAGTTCTAGAACTCGATAAGGGAGCTGTCGGGAGAGGAAAGTAATGTAAAATGATGTAAATTATATGTACAGTACACTCCTAGGGCAGGAATCAAGGATAGTTGAGATGGCAGCAGGACACAGCGTCATCGTAATAATAAGGCATTCCTAAATACGTGCTTTTTGGCAAGATTCTATAAACGATAGTTGTCACCTGTTGATTCAATGTAAGGTCACATTCACAGGATAGTAAATGTCAAAAACAGGATTGTAAATCTCCTTGGCAAACATCATAAATTCGTAAACTCGAGGTATATGTCCAGTGGCCTATGCTATTCTCATCTACCCATGGAACTCCACTGATGCTTCAATATTAAAAACCAGTCCGGAACGCCTTTCCCTAATCCCATCTAAGGTATCCCATTTTATATCCCCCTCATATCCGCCTCTCAAAATTGATCATCGTTGTTGAGTAATCGGACCTCCTCGCCGGGCTTGAAAGCTGGCATACCAATATATGGGCAGCCATCACAACGGAACGCATCACCAAGGCTGCAGTTTCCACATGATCCCACCTTACCCTGGACCGTGAAGTCAACTTCTGCCAGATCGTCGGACCCAAGCTTTAGGGTTGAAAGGGCAAGGTCGGCCTTGGTACGAGTAGCGGCATCTTCAGCAGCGATCTTCTCAGCTAGACCACAGGTACAGTCTTTGCAGGCACGGCGGCGCTTGCCGGCTCTTGGTGCACACTCAGGAGCTGACTGAGGTTAGTACGTTGGAGAGACGGAAAAGCCAGAAAGGAATTTAACTTACGAACGTTGACAGGGCGAGCGAGATCCTCTTCTGTGAGAAGAGTGTCCTCATCAATCAAGTCCTCATCATCACTTTCTCCGGTGATGGTAGGGTTATCGAAATCATCACTGAAGTCTACGAACCCAACACCAGCAGGCTTGTTGCCAACAGACATGTCAACGCTCTTGCGTTTGCCGTTGGTGGGTACGGTAGCAGTGGCAACAGCAGGTCCAGCATCCGAAACAGCTCCCTTATCCTTCCGTCGGAGCAATCGTAAAGGTACAGCCTCGCTTGCACTATAATCTGGCTTCATGACTCCATCTCCCTCAACAACTAAGCCTGCTAGAATGCACTCCGTGTACTCAGTGTTGTTGCCACCTTGCGCCTGACCAAATGTTCCCTCCTGTGCCTTGAGCTTTCCACCCGGCTTCAATGCCTGTGCAATGCGTGTAAAAACATCACGAACAAGAAGTTGGGAAGACTCTGCGCGTGTGCCGTCAGCAGAGGTTAGGACGATGATCAAATCGTAGGTGTCGGCGGGGAGGTTGACAAGACCTGCAGAGAGTCTGTCTAACATCTGCAAGTCGGTCGAATCCCTCATGTGAGAGTTCAAAACGTTGTGAAGCTTTTCCTCATGACTAGCGATGCTCGGAGGGGCGAGAAGCAATGTGCGTGTGTTGATGCTCGCGGCTGGGGCAGGATTTCCGAAATCAGAGGAGAAATCAACAGACGGAGCCATTGTGACTGTGTTTAGGTGTTTTGGTGTTGCAGTTTGTGATTCTCGGGGTTTTCACTACTATGGGCAGTGTGTGTCTTCGGGTTTTGAGGGTTGATTGTTGTATAAGGTCAGGCTTGTGTGGTGGGTGAGGCCGAGGAGATGTTTTAAAGTGGTTCTTTGGTATCTTTTTATTCTTGATTAGCAACCTCCCCGCCATATCACGTGCTTCCTCCCACCTTCGAACTGCCAGCAGCGTCATTGGTCCGTCCATCAACACTTAGCGCGCTAGCACCCATTGCGGAATAGCGGAATGTGGGGAAATGCCATGGCATCGTTTGACCTGGGAAATATCCAGGATACAGCTATATCGCAGGATGTAATCGAGAAAGTGGGAAAAGAAACCATTAGCTTTATGTGAAACGTGAATCTACTGTAAGCTCTATAATATTATGATAGAATTCACCACGTTCGGCAAGCTATCCTAAAAAAACAAATGCCAAGTTGCAGCACACCACCCGATCACGCGACAGTTAGCTCCATGGACCATAGACTCTTACGAGTAAGTACAGGAACACCCCCTCTTGTCATCTCAACGTTGGAACAAACCTCAACAAACATCAACAAACATCATCAAACCACCAAGCAAGCTCAATCAAACCACCCAAGCTACCCATAGCTTACTCACAAACCGCAGAGAGTAAGTTGCTTTCATTCTCCTCCTGCCCGTCAGCTTCCACCCTGAGTATCTTCCAACCCCGCCTTGCCGGTCAGCCCGTTGTACGACTCGAGTGATTCCTCCGCTCGAGAGAGCAATTGCATCTCAATGGCTTCACATCCAGCTTTTGTCATCTGCTAACATGTCAATCATCAATAGTGGGAAAGACTAACAAGTACAACGACCGAGACCACGCTGGCTTGGCCAACGGCACTGCCGCTCCAGCTGAGCATCTCCCTCGATACTTCGCCAAATCAGGCCATGTTGATATCGACCCCAAGAAGTCCAAGAAGAATGGTGCCGGCAAAGGCGGTTGGTAAGTTCCCTATGCTTCTCAGATAATCTATACACAGCACTAATGATTACAGGGGAGTCAAGGGCGAGGAAGTCCAAGACGAAGGCTTCAACCTAGCCAACGCTCGTCGCCGCTCCAACAGCAGCTCCTACAGCGCCGGTTTGAAAGACTTCAAGACCAAGTTCGAAACCATCGAGACTGAGCCTGTTTTCGAGGAGGAGCTTCACGGCGCCATCTCCGAGGATTCCGACGGTCTCCATGAGGCGGTTCGTGTCAACACCGATAGCTCCGAGGGCAGCATTGATGATGACGACAAGTCCAAGACCGGATAATAAAATGGTTTATGGCAGGAAGTAGTCGCTGGTAACCTCTACATTTGGGAAAGCAGGCAGACAACATGTTTCTCGCAAGGTGATAAGGCGTGATATGACTTCTTTTATCTTTCTCAACTAATCATCTGGGATATAGTCAGCATGGCTATGCTGGGCTCAAAGTGTACAATAGTTTGCTAGGGTATAGATGATTTACCCACGTTCTTCCCTGTGCCATCAATTGCTTGTGACTTGGTGAGTGTACGTTGTAATTTTTGGGCAGCCTATTGTGTTTACTCAAGCCCAAGCCTCTCTGAGAAAGTCTACTATCATTATCCTCAATTTCAGCTAAAACAAATCAACCATCGTCGCACTTGAGCTACATTTATTAGGCGTGCACAAATCGGATCATCTAATGGCAGACCTGATGTGTACCAAGTTTAGCCAAGGTATTGGATTTAAGATAAATAAAACTGTCAGTACTATATGTGCTGATCACAATCTCTACGGGATTTGTATCTTAATATCAAAGCTAGACCCGGATATTCTCCACGTCTTCCTTGACTTCCCGAGCTAGAGAACAAGATTGACCCAGATACTCACATCAGCTTCACACTTTTACTACGATAAGGACTTGAGTCAGTAGACATCGGATCAATCCTTCCACAAACGCTACATGCAAGCCCTTTGTTTCTTTTAACATTCTCTCCATCCCATCCTTGATATAATCACGGTCGTTTATCTATCAATTCGGTATGCATACAACATTCGGTTTGGTCGGCTAAACCTTCGCTTCGGTAGTACCGTACCCCCACCTCCATCCATTCTTGACTCTCTCTACCTACAGTTATTACATCTCCAATTTCCGAGGTTTCTTTGTTACGAATCTCACGGTTTACGACATTATTACCTACTCAATTTGCTCCTCAAGAAATATACGGGAATGCCTTTCATACTAAAAGGGAAGAAAGTCCTTGTGACGGGTGGATCACGGTGTGTATCTACCCCTCCTTAGACTGACAGATACCTCGACGTCTGCTGCAACCAAGCTATCTCATGCCTTAGGTCTGGAACATAGATAAGGCCTAGCTGAATTCTATTATTCATACTCTTCTGCTTTCTACAACAGAGCTGATATTTGCTGCAGCGGACTCGGAGAATTGATTTGTATCAAATTCGCTCAGGAAGGATGTGATGTTGCTATCAACTATGTTTCGAGTGAAGACCGTGAGTTCGTCACTTTTTCCTATTTGGAAGATTTCGAGCTCTTGTTGCAAATATCGAGGGTTCATGCCCAAAGAAGTTCCAAAAGCCACGGCTAATCTTCAAAATATAGGAGCGAAAGACGTAGCCAAGAAGGTTGAAGAGAACGGCGTGAAGGCAATCTTGATTCAAGGGGTAAGGTTCTATAATCCATAATACCTCAGCAAATATGCAATATGAATGTTCCGATCCTCGCCACTAACACTAATATTAGGATATGGGATTAGAAGCAGATTGCAAAAATACTGTGCAAACCGCCATCTCCAAGCTTGGAGGTCTTGATATTATAATCTCCAACGCCGTAAAAGCCCTTACTCAACCATTGCTCTCTTTCTGACAATTCCTAGGGCTATACTCGCTTCTCCACCTTCTCCGACCTCACTGCACCCACTGTTGATGACTGGGATACCTGTTTCGCTGTTAACGTTAAAGCACAAACTTATCTCCTTCTTGCCGCACTGGAAACCTTCAAGTCCAATCCGGACGGCGGAGTTCTAATCATGAGTAGCAGTATTGCAGGCATCACGGCAGCTGGAAGCAGTATGCCTTACAGTGTCACGAAAGCAGCTCAGTTGCATTTGATGAAGTGTTTAGCTAAGACGCAAGGACCGAAGGTTAGGGTCAATGCTGTTTTACCTGGGGTACTACTTACTGAATGGGTGAGTTGGTCTCCGTTCCCACTCCTCGGCAGTATAGTCATTAAGAGGCAAAGGTGACGTTCAAACTGACATGAAGATAGGGATTGAGGTACCCAAAGGAGCACATTGACGCAATGAAAGAACGTGCTTTCCTAAAGAAAGAGGTATGTCCTCAGCGACTCCAATTTGTTTTAAATATATGTTATATATAAGAAAAGAAAGTAGCTGAAATTCGTGAAATAGACGGAATTAGATGACTGCGCACAAACATATCTTGACCTTGCCAGAAACACTTCTATGACCGGACAGTGTATAACCGTTGGTAAGGCACAGCACATCCCATGAAATAAGCTTGTGGCATCAATATACTTAATCAAATTTAGATTCTGGATTAGCGGCTTCTTGAGGGGTGTCATCTCAGCATAAGTGCTAAACGGTCGCAAGGGGAAAAGGTGATAAATCAGATTCAAAGACTGCACCCTATTGAAACTTTGCTTTTGAAAGATTTCATCTCTCCTTAGATCTCTAGAACAAAATAAACACTTTCTGTCTGAACTTAACCCTTTTCTACAGACATTTCCTATGCTGTTGAAATTTCTTGACTGTCTCAAATGTTATTTTGGACAACTCACTGGTTTTTGTCCTCTGTTCTCGAAAAGCGAATTTGTTCTTACGACCAAAAAAATAAATTCTAGACTATTTCTAGTTATACAAATCGCTAACTGTCTCATCATTTTGATCCCATGTTTTCGCAATCTCCTGGGCTGATATTTCTAGATAGAATCTTCCTTGGTCGATTAGAGCATATACCTATCGTCAGAATTATCCTCCATCTCACCGATTGTGTATCCAGCCACAAGAGGTGCGTAAGCATGACTATCTGCGTCACTACATGCTTTAGCCAGGTGATATAGTAAACCACAAGCTATTATTGAGCCGGCTGCCATCAGAGCAGCGCACATTCCGAGGCCACGGGGATGCTGAGGCTCGTCGGCGGCTCTCCACCACGGCTTCAGCCCAGCTGGCGAGAACATGGCCGCAAGCTGTCCCGCACCTAGTAACATGGTCAAAACCAAGCCTCTGTTGAACTGGGATCGCGTGTTGCTCATGGCCCATGTGATAGTGATGGTCATAGCACAGTAGCATCCTACACAAGCAGGATAGATGGCAAAATAAGACCACCATTCGTTCCATCTAAAATGCGCCACTACTGACATGATGCTGAATCCCAAAGCCGAAATCAGCAAACTGAGTATGGCAAAATGGCCCCGATTCTGTAGCTTGTCTGAAATCTTCGCTATCAGGAAGATGGCCATGACAGAAAGAAGATATGGGCCGATCAGTAACAGATTGAATGATAAATGCGAGGGGCCTAAGTCGGCAAAGACGGTGAAGAAGAAGTACGGTACATAAGCGAAGGATGTGCGAGAGTTCAGGGCCAAATAAGAAGGCGCAGATGCAGCTGCCATGTTGCAGCAGATATAGATAGCAGTCGCCAAGATATTCCTAAGTTTGAAGAATATCATCAAGTTACGTTTCCAGTTCACTGAGTCGTCTTGGTCTCGGTATTCCTCAGAGGGTACGCCATCTTTGTTAGGATTAGGGAGAATCATCCATAAAATGAAAACGACAAGAAGGCCAAGTATGCTTTGGGAAGCAATGATAACTTTCCAATTTAGGCCCGAAGCGTCCTTGAGAATGTTGGCCACGACTGAGATTAATGGACCAACGACTGATTTTCCGAACGGAGATATGGCGATGAACGTTGCAATTACAGTTCCCATATACTTATTCGGTGACCCCAAAATAGACAACAACGCTCCTGGGAAAACGGCACCACTGATTCCAAGAAGTGACCTTATGATGAGGAGAATCTCCGTTGAAGGTGCAAATATCTGCGTCATGACGAGAACAGATTGTACAGCAGTTGTGGCAATGGCTAATTTGCGGATCTCAATAGTTTGCCATGACAATAGCAGCCATGTAAAGGTAAAGAGAACGATTTTGGTGTTCGTATATATCTCTTCGGACTCATCTTGGGCAAGATCAAAATGGGATATGAGACCAGCGATACTTGCTTGACCCATGACTGTAACTTGTCAGTTACCATTCATTGTCGGCAGAGCTATAGCTTACAGTAGTCATCCGCTTCCCACCAAAGATATGGTAGCAGCAAGTAAACCGTGGCAGAGGTACTTGGTATGAGCCCCATTCTGACGTCTAATGTTTCTGAAATCTACAGCCTACTGAATTATAAACTGCTCGATGTGCAACCAAATCGAATTGATACAAATTTCTCTGATAGAGACGACGAATATTTCTCTACGCCCTTAAGTTTAGGAGCATATAATCATGATTTCGTAGGCAAGATTCTTGAAAGGAACAAGGATAACCAGCAATACGCTGTGTGACTGCAACCCGAAGTTTAGAAAGTGATAGTATGTATGGCAACTCGACACGAGCTCGAGAGGCTGACAGGTTCTTACAAAATGCTTGGCAAACTTTCTCGCTTGAAGTAAGCGAAGAAAGGAGATTTCCTAGCTCAAGGCTTGTAATACAGGATGCCGGTTTTCCAAGGAGCTATAGCATTAAAACTAAAATATCCTCAAAGAAAGCCATTAGAACATAAGTACAACTCAAAGACGGATATCATAAACGGCAAAACTCGAATTAAGGTAGTATATAAGCTGAACTTCACTAATTATCGAGTTTGACGTACTTATGAAAAAATACGTGTCGTATTTCTTTTGGGCATATTTTCGAAAGACTTCGATTATTATGCAATTATTACAGATAGGAAAATCTGATTTGATCTAAACTTCCTTCATGTTCCTAATCGGTCAAGATATATGAACAATACACTAGATTATGGGATGTCAAAGCTTGTTGCAATCCTGCACATGTTGTAATTCTAACATCTAAATCGATACAAGCTCATGAACTGCCATATGTTTTTCTTATGAAGAAAGAGAGCATTTCACAACAGAAAGCCAAATAATCCCTCTCAGGGAATCTCCTCTTTACAGAACCATCATGAATCCTACCGGCTCTTCCTCCCAAAACTCAGAACGACCCAGCATTTTAACCAATCTGGAGCCATAATTTTCAGTTGACATACTCGTAGGGCTCTTGATTGATGAGGTCACTGCGCTTTTAGTTAATCATTGTTCAATAGGAAATAGGATACACATACTTAAGAGGAATGCATTGCATAAATGCCAGCGAGCTTTCTGTTATTTCATTATCGTTGGCAAGAAATGATGCATTGTAGGCTTTCTTGAGCCCGCCCACAATTGTCTGCGAACAATGTTTGAAGTGATGAACACTCCCAACTAGCTCGGTAACCATCTTTCTCTTTTCTGCAACGGCCATAGCAAAGTCTCGGAACATATATGTACAGTGTTCGTCATGCCAATAATGGGTGAAGGCACGAATTTCATCCCCAGATTCGAGTCTTGCCACGCTCGCCGGAACTGTCAGGTTGGTGTCAAGAAACCATTCCCGGTCTTGGAACGGGTTGTATTCCTCAATGGTACCATGATCGTTGAAAGAACATTCAGGCGGTGCCCAGTAGCGCCCCATTGGCACGTAGTTGCATCCTCGCTCTCGGGCTTGAGCTGGTGTGGTTCCGCAGTCCGTGTATGTGTAGTCTCCTGAATCTCCAGAAGACCAAGGGAATCGCACAACGGTAATCAAAAATGCAGCCAACGTAAAACTTCCAATGCACCCGAGTAGTATGGTACGTAGAGAGAATGAACGACGAGATGTGGGTGGGAAGACTACGATATCACTGGTACTATCGGTGTCGACGTCCTTGTATCTTTCGTTTTCAAGACCCATATTGGCAATTTGCTGGTATAATGATGAATTTGAGAGCAGAGAAACTCAAGGCTCAAACTTGATTGTGGTGTAATATGTATATTAAAAGCAGAATGAAAATTTGGTATTACTGTGCATAGAGGAGGGGTGACCGGAGGGATTGTACATGGACACATGAATAGGAAATTCGTCTCGAGAAAAGAATAAGCTATTAAACTGGGGGGCTTGATTACTTGTAAGTGATTGCAACTGACCAATCAACTACTATAGATCCTTGCCGAGTAAGAACGAGACAATTTTGCCTCTTGGCCTGTTAATATCAGACACAAAAGTCCCAGAAACTCGACACGATACAAGGTACTATTCAAACTCACCTTATGCAGAGGTTCCGAAGCTGAAAATAATAAATGAAGTCGTAAATGATCGTAAGCCGTAACGATAACAGGGCTGCGTTCAAATTCTAATATTATGACAATGTTCTGAAAGATGCTTAAAATAGCCATTCCAACGCAGATGACTCAAGTAATGTATGACAGTAGCATGGGAACCCGAGACGACAGAGACATTTGTGTAAAAGTATCAAACTTTGCAAGTTGTAACGATGTTGCACAATAACACATCCTTCAACTTAATAATTGCGATTACGCCGAGATCAGCTTGAGATGGAGATAAAACTCGCCACGCTACCCTCCGAAACTTGATATGAAGTCCCATAGAGTTCGAACTCCAAACTGAGACTCACTGATCACTATCGAAAAGAAAATCATCTCCTCTTCTCCCGATATTATTGATTGCACATCCAAAATGAAGTTCTCGATCCCAACCATTCTGATTGCCAGCCTTGTAAGCTTGGTGATTACAGCTCCAACTAACAAGGACTCGGTCGTAGGCAACCCCTTCGCAATAATCAACAATATTTACTGACCAGTTGTACAGGCTGTACGACTCAGAGGCGAGGGAATCGCTGATATTGAAGCTCGTGCCCCTGCTAACAAAGATACGGTTGTAAGTGGCTTCTCTTCGAGGTGGATGGGCAGGAACTGCTAACCGGAGAGGCTGTACGACTCCGGGGAGCAAAATTGGATAGTATAAGAGCCAGGAATACCACCAACAATAAGGATTCAGTCGTATTTTTTCCTTTTCTTTTCCACTTCGAGAAGTGCTGATTTATATCCCATAGGCCGTCCGATTGAGAGGGGCGAAGGTTGAGGATATCAAAGCGAGATCAGCTGGCAAGAAGGACTCTGTTGTATGTTGTCTTCTTCGATTTTCTAGCTAAATTTACTGATTGGAACTGACAGGCTGTTCGATTACGTGGAGAGGGACTTGAAGGATAGACTGATCACTTCTGTCCTCTACAGCCACTGTAGTACCCAAGAAAGTCCATGGAGCTTCTTTCCCCAAGCTATTGTTCATTAGTTGTAACCTTAAAAAGGTTCCCTGACTAGATGTTGCGTCTTGAACCACTCTATTAGGGAGCTCTTTTGAGATAGAGAATATTTTTCAATACATATTTGTGATTGCCAATCTTAATCCCAATCTTAGTTACAGTGACAATTAGATCGATAGTCGAGCTTTTTACATACATGGTTGTCCATTTATCTTAACATCTATTATTGATACTATTTTATGAATGGTTTCGACCAATCGTATTGATATAGTAGAGCACATTTTAATTGATCTTTATCAAATGACAACACATACCTAGTAGAGGAAAAGCAATTTGCGAGCTTCTGGGGAATTTAATTTATATAAGCATCGTAAAGCTACGGTCATTTACACAAATCCCCGAAGACGTACACTTCTGAAAGAACGAGGTGATATTATCTCCATTGTGTGCATCACAATCTGAGAAGCTTGATAAGTAGCACGCTTTATAAATGGAAGGCACCCATTTGCATCTACGCACCTTAATGCTAGAAAAGTCTACCTATTCAAGAGTTCACAAGTCTCAGATCCAGTATTAATCTAGAGTTTGTAATATCCATTCTATCCTATACATTCTATCTACAGTATCGTACTAGGTAAGACGTCGATCATTGACCCAGTCTCGCAGCACCAGAATATCTCTGCAAATATGAGGCTGATCAGAATCAATATAAATGTGACCTAGGCTCTCAAACCATCTTGTGGGAATAAGGGTAGTACTTCCATAACATTGAATTGACTGTCGAATGATATCTAAGCAGTGCTCTAGAAAAGAATCAGCTAACCAATTTGTAACGCGCAGTTGGAGATGTATTTTGACCTAAGTGCTTTGCCCCGTGTAAAGGCGTGAAAGGATATCTTTCCAAGTAGAAAGCTTTTCTGATGAAATCCTTACCATAGTCAGCATTCATTCCAAGCTGTTTACTGATTCCAAAAAAAAAACACCTACAACACAGTGTAAAGAATGAAAGACATCCAAACTGTCAAACATTAGTATTATAATCAATAAACTTTCAGAAATAGGGTTTTCGAGATTTACACTGCAGTGAAACCCAGCTCCTCACTATGGTACTCCATATACCGTTCTCCCCAAGTAGCTTTTGCTTCTTCTTCCGTGAAGGTCATCACCAAAGGCTTCAATAACTTATCCCAGGCTGCATCGATTTCATCGCTTGGTTTACCGAAATAGGTTTCATTATTAGGCCATGGAGCATTTCGATCAACCTCATCTGTATAAGATGTGCCATTTTCAAAGAACTTGGGAGTACCCGTGAAGGTGACTTCTTGCAGAGGTATTTTCATCGGCAAAGCTACGATTCCAATGTTAGATTTAGACCGGATCATTATTTTTAGAAGAGACATTACAAAATTCTGTTCTAAATCCATTCCGAAACGTTCCTAATTGATCGTGATTCTCCTGGAAATTGGTCGAGTAGCAAAATATGTACCCCGAGACGAACAGTGACAGAGAAGACAAAAGTAGAAGAACTGTGTAAGCTGCTAGCTTTAGCGTCTTATGAGACCATAATGTTGTTGTTGGTATGATATCTAGAAGTGGCACATTCTCTTCATCATACGGCTTCGACTCGGGGTCACAACTGTTCAGTTTGGATTTCAACAACTCTTTCATCTTCAAAGGCTTGATGACGGTGAAAATCACAGCTTCCAAAAAGATCAAGATGTGTAGCATATTTCCGTGCTCTGTGTGAGGTTCACTGCTCCGTCGTCCTGCCTCGTTTCATCTTGCCAATTTTGCTACTTTACATCGGATCGAGTTGCTTACACATCCTCTTCTTCTTGCTTTAAACCGCCCATAAATTTTTTCACTTTACGACTCATGCATAGAAAATAGCGCAATTGGGGCGTCTTTATCATTTCTATTCTATGATCTACTTATTTTCCTTAGGCTAGTTCAAATAATTGCAACATGTGATTATAGATTTGAGTAGATTGAAAAGCCCTATCAGAGAATTAACAACCTAACTTGTTAAGCGCATAAGTTAATCAGTTCTAGTGGTTAGAACTAGTTCTATGAAATTATCCTTGAGTCATGTTTTAGACTACTTGATGCAAGTTCACCACGTGTATGTGTCACACAATTCGATGTTAAAGTATGTTTAGTATAAGCGTTTCTAATATTCTAGAGTTAACTAATTTGTATCCTAAGCGATTAGGATATCATCCCGAGTAAGAAACCTATGAACTGGTGAATTTTCAAGTCCGGCATTGCTACTTCCCACATCCCTACTCATCTGCCAACACTCCTCAATAAGCTCGAGTGATTCCTGAAAAATTCCAATCCGAGTGACATTTGGCGATGACAATATACTCCGAAAGAACTCCTGCTGTTCAGGCGTGGCGAGACATCCCGCAACATAGAGTGGCCAGCGCAGTACATGCAACAAGTCCGGATTGTTGATATAAGCATATGACTCGATGGCTCGGCTCACTTCATGTTTTATTTCCGGCAACTTTGGCCAGGCGCCGGAAACAACCACTTCCAAAAGAATAGACACAGCGCATGCAAAGATATGTGTGACAACAAGAACATCATAAAGCGAATGTCGATATTCTTTATTTTCGCCTTTATCGTTACTCGGTTCTTGTTTATATTTATTCATCTTCTCCAGATTCAGTGATATCTCAACTTCCAGTGATTGCTTGATTTCTTGAGCTTTCCACATCAGCTCCCACATGCTGAGGGTACCTACCGTTCTCGCCTCCTCTTTCCAATCCCGAAGTGAATATACTTTCAAGACTGTTCTCATGACCCAATTTTGGCAACCTAGCACTGCTTCTACAGAGATACCACAACAGGGTATTTGAAGAAGTCGCTGATATTGCTCACTCAATACTGGTTTAGAACTTCTCGTTAAACTCGATAATATGTCAAATCTAATCATCGAACCTATTAAGAAGACTCTTGTGGGTTCAATCTTGCTCTTTTCGTCTGTGCATTGAGTGCCACTCTCGTGAGAAGTGCAGGGTCCTAACATTTGTTCTACCCACACACTGACAATTGAGGTACCTGCCTGAAGATACAGTTGCCAATCGATAGTTCTAGAATTTTGCAAAAGCTATAAACGTCATGTAAGCGATTTGTAGAGCAATATGGTGATTCAACGCACAGCTGAATGCAGAAACGTGACAATACTTGCTAGAAGCCAAGTATCTTTATATGCCTTTGGGTCTTGTAAGTCGTTCTGAAGATCGCTGACTGCCAAACTAAAATGAGGCGTTTGCTCATTTTTGGTTGAGGACGTAGAAGAGGTACCTGACTCCTCCATCCAGATACTCTTGTAGGAACTGCTCAACGCGAGAATTGCATGATATAGTGACTTTGACTCTGATGCTAGCCACAAAATATTACCTTGACTGAATTCTGGTTGTTGAAGCTCGCAAAATTGAAATTGCCAATTGAAAACCTTCTCGAAGTAATGAGCCAGTAAGATTGCGTCTTCAATCTTATCAAAAACGAGTTCAAATTTAGTGTTTGCAGCGGTGCAACTTCCACCACGCTGGAAGATCTCTGAGCTCAGGTTCGAAATTCTTCTCGAGTCATAGGATATAAAATCTTTAGGTGGCAGATGAAGCTCTTGTGGTGATACAAATACATCCTCGAGAACGTAGCCATCATTTAATGGGTATTGTATCTCTCCCATCGAGAACTGGAGAACCGAGGAAGTTGGTTCGGCAATGAAGAAGTCTGAGCTTAACGTATCCTCCGGAAGAGAAAAGCGAGGGTCGCCATTGTCCTGCTGAAATAATTTCGGGGAAAGCGGAGAAGGATAGGGTTCGTGACTATCATGAGTATGTCTAGGAAAGGTGGTTGGGGTTTGTGGCGACGTTGGAGTTTCGATGGAACTCAAGCTCGTAGTTGAATTTGTGCTTGACTCACGAGAGTGAGTGCTGCGTGGGTGTGATCGTTTGCGTAGGATTTCATGACGACTAGGAATTTGATTCAGACGTCTTTGTTTCCTAACTTGAGCTACCATTTTCTTAATCTTGTCTGCCTGCTCTTTCTGTTTTGCTCCTCTATCCATCCAGGTTGGCTTCTCCAGGTATCCATGACAGTCAAGCTTCAAACTCTGGCACTCGGAACAAACTGGGAGCTTTTCGTCACATTTACGCTTCCTCACACGGCACGTCCAACATCCATTCTGACTTCGACTTTCCATTTCTCGCAGTCCTTGTCGACCAAAATCACCCAGTGCACATGGATACCATATTGGAAAAGAGATGGATTGTTTTCATACTCAAAGGAAGGAAATTGAACACAAGGAGAAGCAAATTTGTCCCACCGAACCAGCCCACCGAACCTGCACATACAACAGCCGCACGACTGCTCACTTCGTACAGTTTCAAACTGCAATACATTGGGATTGTGACATTTGCAACGTTGTTGATTTGTCCATTTTACGTTCATGTAGTGTAACTGAATCCACAATAAAAACCCCTTTGTTATTGATATAAGCTTTTCTCCGACAGAGCCTGTAAGTACAACCTCGACTAATCACCAGCTCACCCCGAATATCATAGAAAGCCATTGGACGGTGTAGGATGACATGCAATGAGGTCTGCAGTTTAAAGATATCCACCTATAAGGATTGTGACCGACAACACACATCTAGCTAAGTGTAGCAACGTAAGACCGGGACAAAGTAAATCGTGCGGCTGGAAAACGTTCAAGCTAAACCCCTGCATGGATCTGTTCAGATATTGGCTTCCAACAATAAGACTCCAGTGATAGTTTGACCGATCAGCAGTGAGCCTGCAGCCTCAGATGCACAACACCGGTGATTCCTAACGGAAGTTCGACACGAGATCATAAGCTCAGAGCCGAGTACGAGGCCTTTGCGCTTCTTTGCGAAAGAGAAACGTGCTCACGTGCTCTCGCTAAACCATAAGCCAAACATGTATGTAACCTTAGCTGAATGATAAGCGTGGCAATGCGACAACGACATGCGTTCCCTAATATTGACTCTGGCTGCTAGTAGTGATTGAAGTCGATTCATTCAACTCTATAAACTCCACTGCCACGGTTCCTCTGGGCAAAAAAGTCAAAGTATGGAGTTGGATCATTCCTACCATAAGAGTGGAGACCATTATCGCTTAGATCCCGCTTCAGGAGGCAGAGGCTCCCATACAATCTTGAAGCCGATTGGCTTTATAGGGTATTACAAGCACTCTTGTCAAATAATTCGGATATATCACTGACATTAACTAGGCTTGGGGTGTTCTATGTTGCTGTTGCTGGGCAGGGAGTAGTGAGTTACCATTTCGTCTTCGAACATTAACTATTCTGTCTTGCAAAGTAATATACTTACTTCTATGTTCCCAGCCCCATTTGGCATCTCTAGGTCTCAGCGAGACTCAAATATCGCTTGCCCTTATCTCTGGGCCGTTATGTGGTGCGGTATTGCAACCCATCTTTGGCAGCTGGTCTGACCGCTACCAATCATCCTGGGGACGACGCAAGCCTTTTATAATCGCTGGAGCGATATGGCTCATACTCTCTACTCTATGTCTTGCGTGGGCACGATCGATCGTAGACGTTATCCTGTCACAGGCAGATCAGCAGGAGACTCGGCACATGGTGCTATCCATCTTTTCGATTTGTACCGTCTTCTCCATGTACGCAGCGGTTCAATCTGTGCAAATAGGTATGCGGGCTCTAATCACAGACGGGTGCTCGCTCCTTGATCAAGCAAATGCAAATGCTTGGGCTGGGCGGTACATCGGTTTGGGTGGTGTGCTCGGAAATCTGGCTGCTCTGCTAGATGATCTTTCCCGAAGTGACGAAGAGCCTGAATGTCGGACGATTTTAATGGTACGTAGAGCCTCTTGAGTATGATATGTTGGGAGCATGTTTTGAAGAAAAAGAGAACTTCCCAGAATATTCGCCCCAGAATATTCGCCCCAGAATATTGCTTTCTCACAGAAAGACTAACTGAAATATTCATCAACAGGACATGAGCAGCTTCACCACTATTTGTTTGATTCTGTCCCTCGTGGTCAGCTGCTCGTTTAAAACCAACGATGAAAGTGCTTCGATCTCTGCTAAAGCATCCAAGCCGAAGGGCGGTCATGGAAAAGCCAAGCGGTGGAATCTACTTAAAGGAACTTCACAACAGTTCCGGATGATCTGTCTGGTACAGTTCTTCGCATGGCTCGGGTGGTTTCCATTCTATTTTTACACAGTTACGTACGTGCATCCTCCCTGGGCAAGCATTGTACAAAACAGCTAGCTAACATAAAATTAGATATGTCAATGGCTTATGTAAGTGTGCAATCCATCTGAGAAAGATTTCCCGAGAAAGATTGAATCCCCAAGTTGTTTCGTTTCTACGCTAACGCTTCTCCCTACAGCTGAGTCACAAGACTCGCGCGGAATGTTAAATGAAGCCAAAAAGCGGGTGTGGGAAAGCCAACCTGCACCTCGCCTTGGCTCCTTTACATTCTTCACTTACAGTTTGGTATCATTATTTTTGGCGATGCTCTTGCCCTACCTTACCCCATCACCAGGCTCCTCGCAACCGAGCTGGTCGAAAGCGCAACGCCAGCGCCGCCCTCTGATCACCATGCCACGGCTGTGGATGATATCGCATGCCGTGTTCGGGATCTGCATGCTGGGCACGTTTTTCGTCAAATCAGCCTCCGGTACCGTGGTGCTGTTCACCGTGGTCGGCTTCAGCTGGGCGGTTTCAAACTGGGTACCCTACGCGCTTCTAGGCGCCGAAATCTCTCGCAATGCAGGTCATCGTGTCCAGGACGGGTTTAAAGCAGACTCCGGTGTTGCAAATGGCGAAAAGACCTCGGCAGATGCAGGGCTGATATATGGCCTCCACGGCCTAGCCATCTGCGTGCCGCAGATATTCATGGCGTTGATGATGGGCGCGGTGTCGATGTACACCGAGCCGGAGTCGGCGGAAAAGCGGCATCTGAAAATCGTCTGGACGTTCAGGGCCGGTGGGATCTTTGCGTTCATTGCGATGTTTTGCACCATGTGGGTGAGGGATCTGGGAGATTCTAGAGAGGGGAGTGGTGAGGTGGATGAATCTTGTGAGATTCTTTTGAGCGATCGCTGATCTATCAAGACCTATTCAAGAGGCTGAAATACTATAATACAGAAATACCATGTGCTGTGTATCTTAGATCGTAGTACCGAAAAGAAAAAAACAAGAAATATTACACAAAGACTACCTGAAAATAAAAAAACCAAAAACTGAAGTGGCGTGCATGATTTGTACAGAGCGCTTTTGGAAAAAGCCATCGTACTCAGCAAAACCTGACCATTCGCATATATCCAAATCTTTATATCCGAGTAAAAGAAGTAAAGAGGTACATGAATTCAGCAGCCTAATATGCGAGATGAATGGATAGGAAAGCAACAAAGTGATACTCTCCCAGAGTCCTAGGTTCCGCTTACGATACTCTCATGTGAAACTGTAACCCTGGAAAGTGAAGGCAGATAGAGAGATGGCTTGGCGAGTGATGGAAATCTATATTTGTATTTTCAACTTCCTCTGGTGGAAAGGATCATGCTATAGATATATGTTTGTGTTCTACCCTATTATGTGGTTTGAAGAAGAAGAATAAACTTCCAACTTTACCATGCGAGGAAACATTACATATGGGCGCAATTCGTAAGATAGAACAGAACAATATTTCATTAAAAATCATATCTACCTCCCGAAACCCATTGCCTATGGGGAATAGACATAAACAAGTGTGTTAAAACAATCGTGTGGAGACGCCTGCCGCTCCAAGATCATAAACCCGTGTTTTCCGATCTTTGTATTCTCAAACTCCTGGCTCATTCAAACCGCATCCCCGGCTTCAAATCACATACATATAAAGGTAATGTAAAGCAGTAGCAACACCACGCAAGACAAGAGCAGCGCTCTCCTACCAAAGCTAAGCAGCTTTCCTCTTTTCTCCAAAAATGTCATCCACAACCCCTGACCACAGCTCTCTCAATGTACCACCGGCCTTCTCGCCCTCTTCTCCTCCTTGAACAGCTTCCGTCAGCGCAGCAGGCATCCACTTCTCAGGACTGAATGTAAAGCCCTTAGTCCACTGTCCGATATCAACCTCCTCGCTTTCGTTGCCCACAACCTCGCTCAACATCGCCGGCAGTACCATTTCCGGATGTGCCGCCACGACGCTGATTTCCGGGCGTGGGATGGAGATTTCTTGGGATTCGATGGCGTGGGCGGAACTGGGCGAGCGATCAGGGCTGTAGTTATCTGGGAGGAGAGGCACGCGGAGTTTCTCGATAGGTTGTTCGGTGGCAGTCTGGAAATCCGGCATGAAACTGTGCACAAACATCTGTTAGCCTTTACAATCCACTAGTGCCTATTCTCTTGGAAGATATATGTGGAGCTGAATGTGTTTTGGGGATCTGGAGAGACATACAAGTAATCAATGGTACTCGTATCATGGGCTGCTGGTTGTGGTGAACTGGTGCGGAACGAACGGAATCCTTGCATCAAGGGAAGAGTTCTGATGGGACGAGAGGTGGTGGACGAGTGGAAATCACGGGCAGCAGTTAGATCGTGTGCTGTGAGTCGATCTGCTAGCTATTGTGTTCGTCAAATCAGCAGTGGCTCTCGAATATTACGTGTATTCCCAGAATGCCGAAAGGTAGCGGCATGAAAAGAAAGAACATACATCAAGTTTGTTACCCCCGGTAGGTAAACTCCGCTTTGCACAGTCGTTTTTTAACGAGTTGATGTTCTTCGGCAGGTAGAGTGATACATGACGAGACTGATCGTAGAGATTCGACGAGCGGGCTTTGCTGCTGGTGCTGAGGGAGCGGCTGACGGTAGTTGTGAGTTTTGTGACTGGGGGTGTTACTCTGGACATCTTGAGGGTTTGTATGTGAAAAAAAGGTATTATTTAATGGGAGGAATGGAAATTGGAGAAAGTGATGGTGATGAGATCTGTACGGTAGTCGGTTTGGGATTGAGATTGGCTATGGTCTGATACTCCGATGGTGAGGGGACGAGAGGGGAAGTCTGATATCAAGTTCCGATGGTCAACGCTATCCGAAGAACGTATCCGTGAAGACAATTAGGATAATGGGAATGGAAAGTATCAAAAGTAGAAGATCAGAAAGAGAGAAGTGACAAAGGGGAACCAGTGCTTATATTGAAGTCATTTACGAAGTCAGAATTGTTGAGTAGTCGAGTGAAGGTTGATATCACCACCGCTTATCCTTCATCTCAACATCCCAAAATCCGGAGCTCCTGTGGGGTAAGACTGCTAGCTCCTGACTAGCCCCTACTAGCGCTCACTAGCGTGGCAATCCCTACTCTCAACGCTGGAGATCTCCACTGGTGGAGTTTAGACTTCACCGCTGAATGTTGCTTTTGAGCCATCCTTCACCTTTTCGCAGCGGAATCAAAGCCAGAGAACTCGAGGGATAGGCGAACTCTATCCAGCTGCACACATCACCGTCCAATGAATATCACTTTCCGACGCGTTTGGGGTTTGGGCGACCGATGTGAGAGCTCCCGAAGAAGTCACAATAGAGTTTACGTGACAAGCTTAAAATGGCCGTGCGAGAGAGCTTTCCGGGCTTCCTAGCGAGTTATCGGACGGCCCCTGGAATGCAGTATAAGCTTACGTTGGTACAAACGGACTGGGCACATCTCACCGTTACCAAGTGTTGATATCTGATAGGGTGTACGCCATGCACCATTTGACACGACTCCGAAACGGAGGACGGGACTTGATGCTTATTTGATAGACGAAACATTGCTTAGATGACGGAACGGGATGTCCCCTACAGAAGCCCGGTCAATAGCGAGAATAGTCGGGAAGAGAATGGGTAGATTACGTTCACGGGAAACATATGGCTGATCATCCAATGCGATGGGGTATGGACATATTATTGGGCACTGAAATGAACATGCTTCAACTAGAGTATTGGGGATCTTCCCTAATGTATTGATTATTGGGCGTCAAAGAGACATGGGGAATATTTCATGGTCTCTCCAATTTCCATCATTTCGCTGGACTGTATGTACATATCGGACAAATTGCATCCTCCCAACGCCGCGCCAAAGTGCATCAAATATGACTTTCCGCCATCGCAAAACCGTCAATAGCTCAATCGGGTGCTCCACTCTGCTCCCTGCTCCTCGCTCCTCGCTTGCTCCAACTTGTCTGGTATCTCGCTCTTCCTGGCATCTCAATCTTAATCCATCAATGTGGAAGATCTGCCTACAATTGTGTGTCCTACTTGCACTGACTTCTAGTTCTCAACAAAGGAAAAATAAATCGCTGCTCAATCCGACTTCCAGTGGCCAGTTAGTGACCCTGGCCCATCGAGGTCATCTGTCCCGAGATAAAGCTCCAAAGCGTATAATGCCATGGTAGCCACGACATTGATCCACCGCCAAATGTTTCCACCAGTAGATCCGCCTTGCATCGTCCACCATGCACTCCCACTTGCATCTGAAGACATTGTCGAGAAATGCTGCATCAAGAGCGATGTGTAGACCGCAATTAAAATAGAAGGGCTGAACCAGCTGAGCAGCCCAAGAATCTTACCTGCTCCATCACTGTCGTCTAAGCTAGGCTCCTGAGATAGAGCGCGAGCTCCCGATTCCCTGATAGCGGGAATGATCCGAGTTGCTGCATAAAAGACGAATATACGGTAAGCCAGAGATATTATTATGGAGGGCGTAATCGTCTGGAAGGCTGCCCAGATAAAGGTAAAGCCTGAGTGTACGGCCGAGGGTAATGCACTCAGGATGTATACCAGTGTGGAATAAGAAGCCATGAATATCGGGGGAAGCGGTGGGAAATCGGGTTGAGCTGAGGGCGCTGGTGTTTCGGCGCTCTCGGCTGGAAGGTAGTCTGTGAATATTTGGTAGATGCAAAGTACCACATATGCGAACAACAAAGAGCTCTCTACTGGGTTGCCTCTTCCACTGCCTATCCCCCAAGCGCACAGAAAGACTGCGCAGGTAATGGTGACACCGATCAGAGTCGCATCCACATTTCCGATTTCTGGGAAGTTCGTAACCCTCCACAGGAAATAGACAGAGCTAGATATTATTGAAGCAGACAGGATGAGCAATCCAATCTAGAATATGAGTTAGCCAGTCCAAAAGCATGAGCCACAAGTACTTACCATCCATGCATCACTTCGACCACGATTTACCAGCCAACGTGTAATTTGTCCAGCAGCTTGTATCAGGAGGAGACTACAGAACCCCTCTGCAAGCTGGAAGAAGAAGGTTGAGTAGACCAAAAGTTTGTCCCAGGTACCAATAGTCAACATCTCGATCAGGCCACCCGAACCAAACACCCACTCACTCACACTGGTATGTTGTGCTCGTTTACCATCGAAAGTCCTCGTAGCCCAATCTCCGGTGTTATTCGTGTCCACCGCAAAGCGATTCATGCTCCAGATCAACAGCACAGGTAGAACGATCCACTGCGACACGCTCACCACATGCACCAAAAACCATCGTATCCTTGAGCGATCCGGTGTCGCTAACTTAATCGTCGACAAGAAAAAGTAGAAGTAAAACAGGCCTAAAGAGAACGCGAGCCCGCAGTCTCTGCCTCCAACATCAAAGGCTATGGGTATCGAGAGTATTATGGACAGGAGGAAGACCGCGGATCCGAGCACACGAAAGAACCACATCAGCGCGGTAGGCGCCGAGCGTGCTTAGAGCGCGCCCAGCTTCGGTGTAATTGATATCCAGCCCTACGAAATGGCCGTAGAAGTAGAGCACGAGTCTGCGGTCGTGTCTGGCGACGTACTTTTGCTGGAGGACTCGTAGATATCAAGTTGTAATGCAAGTGTGGAGCTTGGATTTTCTTTTTCCGTCCTCCCTCCCTTGCATATGCAAGCCCTCTCTGGAATTAATTTCAGGCGGCCTGGCTATCGAAGGCTGGTGAATTTGGAAGTCAACAGCAGGAAGCAAAGTTTGGAACAGATGTGTCCAACTGGAGGTGTTGCGTGCCTTGTGCCTTGAAGTTGCTGCGTGGAGAGTTTTTTGCCAATGACCACCTTGTCGCGTGCCAGGATATGATAACAATCTATCGGGCCCTGCTTTCTGTACCTCGAGATCGGATCACCCAAGATTCCTGCACTCTCGTTGGTTCTCGTTGGCTGTCGACAGATCGCGCGATTACCAGCGCAATGATTCCAGGAACTCCAACCTCACAGCAGCGGAGGAAGAGGCGAAATAAATCGAGCGATGAAGTTGGCACATGTCAAATCCACCGCCTTTTGGGAAGTTAAGGTTTAAACAAGTGGTGCGACCCTTAATCACGTGGCCTTTAGTCTCTCTCACCGTCGATATGTAGGCGGAAAGCCTAGTCAGACACATCCCGCCCTAAAACCTCACAAATAACAACCCCACCAACGCAGCTTGATCAACTTCGAATGCTACGCACCGCAACAAAAATGGCAGACCAAGCAGCAAAACGTCTCAAGACCTCGCACATCAGCATTGGAACCCACAATGGCCATTTCCATGCCGACGAAGCATTGGCCGTCTACATGCTGCGTCTTCTCCCTACATACAAAGATGCCCAGCTAGTGCGAACCCGCGATCCAGCGCTGCTCGACACATGTCATACAGTGGTAGATGTTGGAGGGGTATACGATGCAAACGTCCATAGATATGATCACCATCAACGAACATTCGACACTACCTTCCCCAACCGTCCTACCAAGCTCTCTTCTGCAGGTTTGGTATATATGCATTTCGGCAAGACGATCATAGCACAACAGCTCGGAAAGTCAGAAGACGCAGAAGAAGTCTCCGTCATCTGGAACAAAGTTTACGAGAATTTCATTGAAGCGGTCGACGCAAACGACAATGGAATCTCGGTCTATGATCCAAAAGCTGTGGCCGCCGCCGGCCTTGAGAAGCGTTTCCGTGATGGTGGAAACTCTCTAGGAGCAATGGTATCACGGTTGAACCCCAACTGGAATGATCCTACCCCATCCGACCCCATCGAGGCACAAAAGGCAGAAGATGCCAAGTTCGAACTCGCTAGCACTAGAATGGGCGAGGAATTCTCGCGAGATCTCGAGTACTTTACTAAATCCTGGCTGCCAGCCCGCGACATCGTACATCAAGCCTATGCCAAACGTCTGGAATATGATCCTTCAGGTCGGCTCCTTGTTTTTGCAGGCCAATCTGTACCTTGGAAGGACCATCTCTACGAGCTCGAGGCACAAGACCCATCGACCACGCCCGTTGTCTATGTTCTGTATCCAGAGAAGCAGACGCCAGATGCGAAATGGCGGATCCAAGCGGTGCCAGTGAACAAGGATTCGTTTGAGAGTCGTAAGGCATTGCCAGAGGCATGGAGGGGCATCAGGGATGAGAAGCTGGATGAAATTACCGGAGTGCCTGGCGGCGTGTTTGTGCATGCTGCCGGGTTCATTGGCGGAAACAAGACAATTGACGGTGCGATCACCATGGCGCGAAAGGCGTTGGATATATAGAAAATACCCATAGATAGGAGAATTAAAAGTACTATTTGCCTCATCTAGATGATCATAACTATCGTGCATTTCTTATCAATTTAGATTGAACCTGGTGATTTAGTGAACTCTCCTCGGAGCATCTGAACCATGACTTCCTGAGCTATCGAATTCGGCAAGAGCACTAAGTATCTCAGCTCTCAATAAGTCGTGTAAATAAGTGAATTGCAAGCCATAACAGTGAAGGGGAAAGAATCCTATTTACGGATGCAAGGGGTAGAAATACGACTAGAGGATACTGCAGGGAGAGAGGTTCAAGTTTAAGAGATTGTTATTGTTATTGTTTTTTGATAAAAGGCATAGCCATGAAGAGACCATGATCGCAGTAGGACAAAAGATTTACACAGAAAGCTACAAGCCCAGCCCGACCCAGCCAAAAGCCCAGAAACGCCATTCCCATCGTCATCTCATAAGAACCATGCTTCCCGTAGCATCAACTAACTCAGCAACGGTTCGCCAACTGTTCCCGTTATGCTGGCGAGAACCTAACATACCGGTAAACACAGGTTTCGCGTGTCATTCACTAGTTCACACCGCATCTATCTTCTGATGGGAATGCCTCCCTTCTGTGGTGGAGGGCTCATGCTATCAGCTCCCCTGTCGCCCATCTTCTCTCCGCGTTCTAGCTCATCCGCACTCGTCTCCCGGTTTAGAAAGCTGCTCTCCTTCACCGGGCTTCCACTCTGGCCGCCAACGCTACCGGATAGCCCATGGCTAGCAACGCCGTGAAGCTGGTTTCCATTCCCGCTGCCACCCTGAGCCGCACTTCCCACATTGGGGGATGAGAGGTGAGGGATGTTTTCTGGGAGAGGATGTTCGGAACCGACGCTGCCGGTATCGACGCTGCCTGCTTTGCCAGCTTTGGACAGGGCGTAGTCACCAGAGTCAAAGTACTTGCGCTCTTTGAGGACTTTAGCTAGGTGGTCGGCTTTAGACGGGAGCTTCCCGTAGAGGCGGAAGAGACGTTGTTCATCTGGGGAGAGGCTCTGTGAGATCATAATTAGCATCGCTACAGACAAGAGAGAGTGCGCTGCAGTTGTTAAACTTACGTTGACATCTACCTTATTCTTCTGGTGGGGATTGAGTGCCATGGTGGTGGTTGTAGCTGTAGCTGTAGTTGTGATTGAGCGTTGGTATGTTTGATAATGGCTTATGGAGAGGTTGTGTTTTTCTGCAGTGCTTCGCGGTGCGTAGTTATATGTTTTGAATGCTGCGTAGCGTTGTCTGGATATTATGACTCGATTTTGCTGGTTTGTTGTTCGTCCTGCTGTGGTCGCTGAGCTGCTCGAGCAACGGGAATCCCTGGTCGTGGATTGAATAACGGACGAGTTAAGCTCGAGCTTGTGATTCGTCTTCCTCAGGGCGGAGTGGGGATCCGATACGTCACAAATTGCTGGTCAACTTGGAAATAATTGTTTCGCCACGAGATGAAATAAATTGCGATTGTGCAGATATCGGTATTGAAGAGAGGTTTTTGGGGTTATGGTTTGAAGAGAGGGGTCTTTGGGAAATGGTGTGAAGTCAAAGTGGACGAATACCTGCATGTTCGTCAACTATCGATAGCACGGATTTATGTGGGGGCAGGCTTGGCATCGGTGTGCTAAGTATTTTCGGTGAATTCTCCTTTAGGAATTGATCTCGACAGGTACAATCCCACATAAAACCGCCTGTGCATAATTCTTCAATTGTTTTGCACTTTCAAGCACTGTCACCTCTCTCCACTGCTCACGTAAGTTCTTCCCATTTCCCACGTTTGTGGTTGTTTCCTTGACTCTGCCGTTTTCCCCTGCATATACATACCGAGATACTTGCCATCAGAAGACGGCATCACAAGACTTCATCATCCCGGAGAGATCTTCCGTGCTGAAGTAGATCTTCATCCACGGCTTTCAGCCAATGATTATTTTGGATTACGCTTTTGGGTGGAAGTTCCACTCAGCAGAGATATGAGGAGTTAGTATGACTTCTAGGACTGTATGGCATTTCCTGCCCGGGTAAAGAGCTCCTGGTTACTCCCACATTACTTGTCTCGCTCAAGGGCGCACAAAGCTATCGAAAAAGATACACTTGTGAGGATGACTTGGAATGGGTTCCAGTATGGTTAGGTTCTTGAACGCTGACCTTCTCACTTCTGAGAGCATCACGCATTGGAAAGCCAATATTTAATCTAGACTTAGACGTCTGGCCTCGAGTATCCTCATATGTCTTATTACCCCGCAAATATATCGAGCTTTGCTATTCACTCAGATCTTGTATGCTGATTAGTTCCGGCGCAGACTCCTGCTCCCCACAACTCGCGCCCACTTAAGGTCAATTTCTTTAGAACGTTCACGAAGGATCTTGCAGTTTCCAATAATCTCAGTATGGCTGGAAAAGTCTTCATCGTTGAGCATCTCGACGACGAACTTGGCCCGTGGTCAGAGCTCGAGTATATCACCATAGCCAAAGAATCCCATCAAGCTGGCTCGAAGTTTTGCTTGTCATCAGTGCCAGCTTCCCTGGAACTACCACAAGCTTTGAAATCTGTTCCAGGTTTCACTGCAGATGGTCGGAGCGTTGAGACCTTGTACGCAGAAGACAAGAGTCGCGTGTGCTTACTTGACCCCTCGGCTACAAAAGAGCTCAGTCCCGAAGACGGGGAGAAATTTGATGTGTTCCTATTTGGCGGAATTTTAGGTATACCTGCTTTCTTAGAATGCGTTTCCAATGTCGTGCTAATGTAAGACAGGTGATGATCCACCAAGAGGTAATCCCATTTTCATCATCAGCTTTTAGCGGTGCGCCTGCATCGCTTACCGTAAAAAGAGGTCTGAATTGCTGACCAAGACCAGATAGAACTTCTGAGTTGAGGAAAAAGGGGTTCGAAGGACGTCGCCTTGGTCCGAAACAGATGACAACAGACACCGCTGTCAGAGTTACAAGAATCATTGTTCAGGAAAAGAGTAAGAACACATTCCTCGTGACTAGTGACAGCAACTAACATTGCCATAGCTCCCCTCGACAAAATCCCATATATTGATGATCCTGAGCTCCGTGTTGATAAGCATGAGAGCACAGAAATGCCATTTCGCTATGTCAAAGATGAAAATGGAAAGCCAATAATGCCTGAGGTAAAGGCGCTATTTTATGAAGAGAATATCAGAGCTTGCTGACAAATTGCTAGGGAATGGTTGATCTGATCAAGAAGGACACAGAAAAGGGCTTCGGCGACTTATTCTGAGTTGGAAATGCTGATTGGGAATGAGCAGCAGCAAGAGCAAAAGTCTGAAGTCATCCATTTCTTGCATTGCAATGACGTGGCAGTACATACTGTAACTATCAAATGTCACTTGTCTGAGATTTGTTGACTTCATCAAAATTGAAGACAGAGATGCATAGCAGGATTTCAGATCCTGTATGTCACTAGACAATGGCCTCGTGATTAAAGCAGGCTAGCACCATTATCTGGAGTGAATGGAAACCCGTCAGGTTCTGTTAAATCACGTGGCATATTTCAGACGTTAGAAAATCCTAAATTTCCAACTCATGTTGCTTAACATGACACTTTCTCCTGACTCAAATCATCGTACATACGCTGTCTGTCTGTATGGTGTAGAACACTGCACAGAGCGGGACGCCTCACGTGCCAGACGTAAACTCACTAGAGTTTGAAGTTAATCATGTCGAAGCTTTCAGTTCAAAGCAATCAAGTAAAGGTAATCAAGGGACGCCAGTAGAAAAGCATTTAGATCAGCAGTGTATAAAGCTTGATTCCAGATCGAAGAATCGACGATGCGACTGCTAAGGCTTCAGGATCAAACAACAACTGGTAAGTATATATTTATAGCGTGCCAAAAGAATGCCAAGACATAAGGATCCGCTTCGGTAGCCTGATGGTGAGTGGCTGAGGGCAATAGTCCGGGAATGCCTCCTACAAACAACGTAAGATGGAGTGAGTGATTACGAAAGCTGCCATTACCTGAGTCCTCTTACAATCTGTTCATGATCTAAGAATTCGCACATTCAATTCAACATATTCACAAACAACGCTTCAGCCTGTATCTTCCCGCTGGTGCATAGCGGTTCGCCCTAGAAGACCCCCAAGATCCACATACGGGAGGAAGACTACCCGGAAAAGGCTTGGTGTGGCCAGCTGCGTATACATCTGCTCTAGATCTCGTCTCACAATCTACACTCTGTCAAGATAATCCGCCAACCCCCTCTGCCATCGATGCTATTGCCATAACCACTTCCTCTTCTCTTTCGAGGCGGCATCCCATCCCACGATGCGATTCCTTTCGCCCTCTCGAGGGCGCCGTAAGATCGCTTACGGCCTCTCTGCAGTATGGGCAACATCGCTCCTACACTCTGCGCTTGCCGCAGATCAATCAGCTGCGGACTTTTTTGTGCATTCGTTGCCTGGCGCACCTGATGGACCGTTGTTGAAGATGCATGCTGGGTTAGTTTACTTTTCAGGTTCGCATTAAGACGTGGCCACTAATTCAGAATTTAGGCACATCGAGGTTACTCCTGAACACAACGGCAACGTGTTTTTCTGGCATTACCAAAATAGACATATAGCGAATAAGCAACGGACGGTGATCTGGCTCAATGGTGGGCCAGGTTGCAGCAGCGAAGACGGAGCGTTGATGGAGATCGGACCCTACAGGGTCAAAGATGCGAATGGACCCAAACTGGAGTACAACGATGGGTCTTGGGATGAGTTTGCGAACATTATGTTTGTGGATAATCCCGTGGGTACGGGGTTCAGTTTTGTAAACTCGGATAGCTATGTGCAGGAGTTGCCTGATATGGCGGATCAGTTTGTGACCTTTTTAGAGAAGTGGTTTGCTATCTTTCCAGAGTACGAAAATGATGATGTAGGTTATCCATAGCTCCGGGTAAGAACTTCAATACTAATTCGCTCTAGATATATCTGGCTGGCGAATCATATGCTGGGCAGCATATACCATATATTGCAAAGGCGATGCTAGATCGAAACAAGGCGGGCAACAAGCCCCATCCGTGGCAATTGAAAGGGATGCTTATCGGCAACGGTTGGATCGCCCCAGAAGAGCAATACAAGGCCTACCTTGCATTCGCCTACGACAAAGGTATCGTGGAGCGAGGCACTGATATGGCAGCTAGACTCGAATCCCAACAGGCAATCTGCCTCAAAGCCCTCAACGAGCAAGGCGGTAGAGACAGAGTGGATGTTCCGCAATGCGAGGAGATTCTTCAAAATATCCTCAAGGAGACTACCAAGCACCTGCCAGGGGGCAAGACAGAATGTGTCAATATGTATGATGTCCGACTTACGGACACCTATCCAAGCTGTGGCATGAATTGGCCCCCGGATCTTAAAGATGTCACCCCTTACCTTCGCCGCGCCGATGTTGTAAAGGCACTCCATATCAAACCTGAAAAGAAAACAGGTTGGCGCGAATGCAACGGTGCTGTAGGAGGAGCCTTCCGCGCAAGGAACTCCAAGCCCTCCTACCAACTTCTGCCCGCCCTCTTAGCAGAAGTTCCCACCGTACTATTTTCCGGTGCTGAAGACCTCATTTGCAATCACATTGGAACAGAGGAACTAATCAGCAACATGCAATGGAACGGCGGCAAAGGCTTCGAAATCTCCGCAGGAGCGTGGGCGCCGCGCCATACCTGGGAATTTGAAGGCCAGAACGCCGGCTTCTACCAAGAAGCCCGCAACCTCACCTACATCCTTTTCAGCAACAGTTCGCACATGGTCCCATTCGATTACTCCCGGCGTACTCGCGATATGCTCGATCGTTTCATGAAAGTCGACATCGCAAGCATAGGGGGTGTGCCCACCGACTCTCGCATTGATGGTGAAAAGGGTCTGGAAACAAGCGTAGGCGGCCATCCAAACAGCACCATAGCTGAACTTGCCGAAAAAGAGAAGCTGGACGCTGCGAAATGGTCTGCTTACTATAAATCTGGAGAGATAGTACTCGTTATCGTCGCTATTGCTGCCACGGTATGGGGATACTACATTTGGCGGGAACGTAGACAACGGTCTGGTTATCGAGGGATATTCGGGGGTGAGACACCAATATCGTTCGGGGGAGCGAGAAGAGGCTTTGGACAACGGGGAACGGGCTTAGAAAATTTGAGGGGTGGTAGGAAGGGAAGAGAAGAAGATATCGAGGCGGCTGATTTCGATGAGGGTGAGCTCGATGAGTTACATATTCAGACCCCAACGGACTTGGGGGGTGAGCAATATAGCATTGGGAGCGAGGACGAAGAGGAAGAGGAAAAGAAGGTTGCAAGTGAACATGCCAATGGGAAAGGAAAGGAGAATGCACGGGGATCGTAAGACCTATTGGCCTCTGATTCTGAGCCTGCAAGGCTTTGCGATAATAGTTCAGGGACTTTCTCTGGACATGGTATTGGGCAATCCTTTCGAACTTGTAACAATAGAAGGATAACAAGCGAAAATCCTATGACCTTTCAAATTAGACTACGAGTTAGAAATGAGGCTCCCTTGGCAGCCATGTGGGTTCTAGGTGAAGTGTATTATTTTCAACGTGTCACTTTTGTACATTTTTATATATTATCTTGAACAATACTGCATGTTGCTGGTGAGTTTATCACTTCCTGCCAGCATGATCATCTACTAGCCACGAAAAACGATGTTGCTCTGCCAGTTTCCAAGAGTTACAACCTTTTCCCGTGCGGATGTTGTTCTCATATATAGTTCTCGGATAGTTACACAAAGAAGTCTATTCACTGCCCTCTCCACAATACTAGCTTTCGAGCATAACCGTAAAACAGACCTAGACCTAGATATTTTCACAAACTACATTTTCCTGAATAGGATTTCCCCGCCACCCGAATTTTTATCCGGACCTGCAGGTTGGCGTTTTTGCATATTCTCTAGAGTTGGTGAAACGGCCCCTACACATACACACACACATACATACATACATACATACATACCCAGAAGCAAGAGCCTCCCACCTCTTTAACATGGATGTAGGAATGTCAATGGCCACTGCTATAATGCGGCACTATACTTATGTTTTCGAGTTCCTTGACTGACTAGCCGCCTCGACCCTGCGTAAAGTTATTGTGCTGTTGCCTTTGTTGGAGAGTTTCTCAGATCGGCATAGCGCCGCGTGATACTTCTCGAGTTGGTGTTTTCTTCGTGGGTAACGTTAAATCAATTGCGCGGCTCTCTTAGCTAGCATTGGTGCTCAAGAGCCCTTTGTTGCATATCGTATGGTATTTGCCAAATTCCATGTCGCGGAGAATGGTATTCTCCTGCTCGGGGAGACTGCTGGTTCTTTGGGGTCAAAAAAAAGAGGCTCCAAAGCCAATTGCCGCAGCGCACATGTATCTAGACGGGCCCTGATTCAGGCAAAGTTTGTTTGTTGCACGTCGCATCATATTCTCGACCATGGTTTCCGTCGACTGACCTCTGCAATCAAGCAAGTCTCCATGTCGACTAGCGAGCCCCTACTTGGGGCCTGTCTGTGCCTTTTGTTACAACTGCGGTCCAGACCTAGAGAGCTCTCCTCGAGATCTGTTGGCTCGCGCGGGTTCTCGTGAGACTTTTGTTGCACGTCGTATTTTGCTGTCGTATTTTGCTAAGTTGCCGTCACGACGCTATCGTATTTTCGCTTGGACCGCAAAGCAAGTCGACGATAGACAACGCAAAACCACCGCAAGACGGGAGTCCAGCCCTCAGCATTCTGACTCGTGATCTAGGGGGTGGTGCGCTCTTTAGCATCAGCTAGCAATGGTTTTGTTGCACGTCGCAATATTATATCACATTTTGCTAAAGAAGGTAGCCGCCCAGAACAAGGCAGTTTCACTTGGCTACCGGGAATTAGCAGACTATTGCAAGGCCCAAGCTCGCTCTTGTTGCAAACTAAAAGTGGCGTGTCTGGTTGGACTTGGGTTTGGAGAACCTTTGTCGCAAGTCGTATATTACCGCATTTGTGTTAAACGCATAATACCCAGGTCTCTAGGCTGTGTTTGCATTTATGCTGCGACGACTACTTCGATGCTGAGCTTAGTAGCACCTACTATGACTTAGATCACAAAGGTTTCGTGAGCAAAATCCCCAGTAGTGTTCAGTAGTCTTTGTTGCGCATCCGGCATTGTCAAGTGTGCTCCAAAAACGATAGTTTGGTGTACACAGCCGATTCGTAGCTAACCAACATCCGCAAAGTCAAGCAGCTTCCGTCTGCCCAAGCTTCTCAGCATCCATCCTACCATAACACCTGGTAGCGGTTCTGTTGCACGTCGCAAATACGCCTTTCCCAAACCCTTAATTAACCCCTTGGTCATAGCTTTGTAGTCTCGCTCTCACTACCAAAAACAGCGGTATCCTACCATTAGCACGAAGTTCCCAGCCGATTAGGTACAGCCATTGCAGTAGTTAGCTCAAGAAGCTCAGGTCAAGAAGCAGGGAACAGGAACCGCTAGACGCAAAACATAATTCCAAATCAAAGCAGATCCCTTCCAAGCAACCGGAACATATATTCCGCGGTCATGACTTTTATAAAGACGTTGGTTTTATCTCTGCCGAATACTTCATCAAAACGGTTCTCACGTCAGTTAGTGAACGGTTTTCTGACAGTTACGTAAAGCATATAGTGCGGTTTCAAAGTCGACGAGCTAGAGAAATACTGTCATAAAAGACACTCATTAGTAGAATCACGTGTCGGGTGGCCTGATGTCTGGTAGTGACTAAAAGCGAGAAGATCCCAGAATTGTTACTAGCATTAAGATAAAGGGGTGCCGCAGACACGTGTAAAGCGGAACGGGTATGATATACTAATTTCTACCACCATGATAATTTCTGGAAATGTTACAACGTATATAAAAGAACAGCAATTCCTGCTTGAGAGAACAATAGCTTGAGTAACCAATAACTCGTCGAGTGCTTAGTAGCAAGTTCTTAAAGTTGGGAAGCAATTATAATGGAAGAGATGTGTGATCTGTGATTTAATCTCACTTCCTCTACTCTCAATCCAGTGGTGAATGACTTGTAACCTGCTCATCCTAAAGACAACCCAAAACATCTTTTTCTTCTTATTGTGCGTTTGAGGAAGATGGCTTTATTGCATGTCATTATAAAATTCCAAAATCCATGGCTGCTCTTGCCCTTGTCTACTTATGAGGATTATTAGCTTCACAAACTTCTTAGCCGGGAACCAACGTCCGCTTTGTTACTAGATATGATTCGGGAGTAGTGCACATACGCAGGGCTGACAACAATTGCTATGGATGAGAAGATAAATATCTAATAGTATCAATTTGGTATTCTTAATACCAAGTGGCGCATCATCAAAGGTCGACTCACCATCGAGGCAATAGAATAATAGCATGAATGTTGAGAGATTTTAGAACAGAGAATTTCGTCTCGCATCGGGTCACAGATAGGGACAGTTTAACAACATTAATGTAGAGCAAAGCTAAGAGAGCAAGTTCCGTGCTGCCAGTCCAAAGCTTCCTTGTATTCCCTGGTTCTATTTAACATGTTTGGTATTTTGCCTGCAATCATTTCAATTTTCCATTGCCCTCCCTGAAAAAAACGCCTTGAAGAAGTTGATACACATGCTTATAATGCTTTCCACCCATACTTCATAAATGAGCTAGACTCTTCCTCCATCAAATAAGCGTGTGCCAGTAATCTCAACACTGGCTTTATAAGCACACCAAAATTCCTTCCATCTAATCTGCTCTTATCATCCAACGAGTCCTCGGCTTTAGGTAGATGTTTACCGCTTCTTAACGCTCGGCCTTGGCTTACACTCGTCCCCGTTGACCGGATGCAACATAACCTTATTTGGATACTGTGGTGTACTACTTGAGTATCCCTTGCTCCAGTCATAACTGACCGCATATGCAAAAATGTTGCCAGTGTTATTGAACGCACTGGCCGAGATGGTACCCCCGACGGTAGGATAACCCTTTAGACGGTGCTTAGCGACTCCATCCCAGAAATGGAATGTTCCATCGGAACCAGCGGTGCTGAAAGTTCCATGCTCGGGGTGGAAAGAGATCGCATTGACAGAGTAGACGTTGGTCATATTGTTCTGAGGTGGGTCACGGTGACATTTGAATGAGAAATTCAGGCTGTGAGGTGTACATTAGTTTGGTGTGGGAGAAAAGGAATGGAGCTACAAACCTGCTTTTGTCATCTTCGACATATTGGATTGCGCATCTTCCTTCAATACTTCCAACAGCGAATCCCTTAGCATCAGTAAAACAGCTAATGACTCTAGTCTGCCACTTCAAAGGGCTCTGTAGCGTTTTATAGATCTTATCTGGCTGTTGTAGACTGAAGATATTAATGTACCGATCTGCGGTACCAACGACAAGTAAATTGTCCTTGACATCCATAGTGTAAACGCGTTCCTGCATCTGAACTGTTGCTGCTGGGGTTGGCGCTCGGGGATCCCAGTATTTGATCGTCTTATCCCAAGACCCCGTAACTACCATGGAGGTACCAGCAATTTCGCAGAAGCGTACGCAGCGAATGGGCTGGTCGTGCTGCGCTACCTGAGTTCCGCCGGTGGTTTGTCCTTGTGACAGATCGAGTATGCGGGCGGTTTTGTCTGCCCCTGCTCCCACTACTTTGCTTCCATCCTACACCGTATCAGTACATCTATCTTTCCACCTTATGCGACATTAGAGCGCAACATACCTTTGACCAATCTACGCTGAAGACCGGGCCCTCAAAATCCATCATAGCCTTCCCTTCACTTCCTCCCTGCGCATTAATCTCATAAATCCGTACTTTTTTATCCCATGACGCGACCGCAAGATGCGACGACTGGGTCGAGAACGAGATGTCTGAAATGCTATCCTCTGGCGGGTTGGTGAGCGCGATATCCTTGGACAGGTCTCCCAGCGTATTGTTCTGCTGGGTAGCAGTCGTCGAAGAGGATCCAAAGAGCGTCGACATTTTGACTGCTTTGCTGGTAGCTTGCCAGATCTATACGCAGTTTACCGCTGGAGTATTCGTGACCAGCTGCCTGCCCTTTCTTTTGTGTTTGTTTGCGGCTTCAAGTCCTCGAAAAGTTCGTGATTCAAGGCAACTCCCAACAAAGAGCTCCAGTCCAGAATCGCCCTTCTTCGTGACATTTCGCCTGGCCCCACTACAGCATCCTTACACCCAATCAAACCGCGTCGTGATTAGCGTCCTCAGGCTTCCCACTAGTAACTCGACCACCATAAAACTCCACCTCCAAATTTTCTCTGTTCACTTTCTTCTCTTCTTCACTCCTCGTCAAAGAATCGCATTCGAAGCACACAAACAGAGACTATCCTCACCGATAGTCTCGGTCCTAGTGACCACTGCATGCTTTGGGAGAAAGTCCCCGGACACCTTTCTTTTTGAAAGAAAAGCGGAAACGCGCCGCCACAGAAGCACTTTTTGCGGCTTATCCTTCCTCTCTCAATTCTTTTCAGATATCTCCACCTCATCACCGTTTGTACTTTCCCCTTCTAGACTCTGGTCTCTAGGTTACTGAGCCGTGGGAGACCACATGGACGATGATATGAGTCCGTTTTTCCTCGGTGAAGTTTCTCTAGTTCAGGGCGCGGAAGGGGATTGGAGGCTATGGGACTGTTCTAGGTATCTGTGGGATGTTCTGGGTGAGGAGGGTATTTTCGTCGAGATTCATAGTTATGCGATTGCCTCTTTCTTTCTCTTTCATTAGAGACGGGCGGGGGTAACTCGATGGGGCTTATTCTTGATGCGAGGAGTACAATCTTTTTGAGGTCGTAGCTTATGGTAAAGCGGGGATGGGATGCTGTGGACTGGGCATTACACTCTACCTCTTTCTTCATTGAAAGAGTGCCTGGTCTGCGGTGTCTTGTCGCAGAAACTCTGTCGAAGGAGTCGACCTGGTTGGGTTTGGGGAATTGATGCTCAAAGAGCAGATTGGCTGCTATCGATACGGTTCAGATGATGATTACCAAATAGAGTCAAGCACTGAGGTGAGACTGCGAAAGCAGACCACCCGATGATGACACAAATTGCGTTATGGTATCTGATGAAACTTCCTAAATTATTTCTTTTTGTCTTGCGTTTAGATCTTATGTCTAGTATACGATCAATTGAAAATTGTTAAAAATGATAATTCATCCTTGAACACTTCTTGCCACTACAATGCCGTCTGTTTAAATAGTATAAAGCCAACCGTAAATCGTCATAAGAATAGTAATCCCCAAGCTTTATCGCTTTAAACGCCAAATGCCCATGGTATCATATATATGCAAACCCTTGCCACCACATAAAACCTATCACATTAACCCCCCTAACACCACCCTCCCTACACCAGCTACCTCATTCTTTACACCTCCCCTGCTCCCTTCCTCAAATTCCTTGACTACGCCTTGCACGATGATTTTCCTCACCCTGCTATCTGCCTTGGTAAACATTTCTGCCACAAATGGCGTACACTCCCGCGGGCTCGCTACTAAACCCATCAGCTTCGTATAGCAATCGATCAGCACGTCACAAAGCGTAGCGAAGGTTTCGTAGAAATCCGGGTCAAAGGGGAGTGAAGGTGTTAATAAATGGGTGTATTCTTCCCCGGGAAGTAAATCGCTATCGAACCCAGAAAAGGAGGTAGCCGATGTAGCGTTGGTGGATGTTCCATCAGCTGTGTAATCAGATGGTAAACCTATTTCGTTGGCGGCACTCCCTCTGCGTCCCTTAGTAGCAGTCGTTGTAGCCCGCTTAAACATCTGTGGAAATCGAGCTCTGCTCATAGAGCTTGAGCCATCAGGCGGGTGAATTGATTGGAAAGATTCAAATTCCGAAAGCAACGAATTTAGGGTTTTGAGGAATTCGGAAGGGGAAGAGGCGTTAAGATCCATGACTGTAGGTATTGAAAGACCAAGCAGTAAATAATTTGTGGCGCGCCGAGCGAGTTTACGGGTATCGAAGTAGGCCATCTTTTGGAGGTCTGGTTTCTGAAAGAGGAGGGTGTTAAACCAATAAACTCTTCCTTCATGACTATTTCTCGTTAGTCCAAAACTCACATCAACCTGCACCAAACCATAGAGATTATGCTGAAGGAAGATCGGGGTACCTACGCCTTTCTGAGATAATCCAAGGTTGATATCCGCTTTGATGAAGTCTCTTGTATGTGCTGGTATGTAATCGTCTCTAATGTTGGACTCTGTGGCAGCAGAGTTGCGTTAAAACTACCCACCCCATTCGAAGGTGGTGCTGTCGAATATGAAGTCCCGGGTCTGGCCAACATCTCCACGAACGGCGCAATCGAACTCACAGATTCTCTGTTATTGACGGCAGGGTCTTTATTGCTGGTCGTAGTCTCTTTGTTGTTGGTGGTAGCAATTTGTCCAGCGTCGCCAACGTGAGCACTGACTAGCGGGATTTCCGCTCTTTTCAAGTTTTGGTGGGCAGATGGCGGCTTCGCACTTTCTTTATCTCGCGCTTTTGGAGATTTGACGGTATCGGTAGTGGAATTTTTACGCCTTGGTGCTAATCGTACAGCATCCCCAATTACAGCGCTGCCGAATGGGTTGGTGAACGTCCTTGAATTCTTCCGTCTTAAGCTCCCTGTCTTGACTGGTTCTTTGGTCTCGACTTTCCGTTCCCTGTCGATATTGGATTGTCCAAACGAGCTGCTCCTGGTTCTTTGTGCAAGTTTGGGAGGTGATTTATTGCTGGCAGACGCGGAGGAGGAGAATGAGGTGTTGCGCGATTCGGAAAAGGTCGATCCTGATGCGGGCGGACTCTGGGTGGATTCGCTGTGACCGGGCGTGCTACTGGTACTAGGTCGACTCTGTTTCTCGGGCTGAATCTCCTTTGTTGGCGTCCGCGGCGGATAGGTGCTTGTGGTTGGAGTCTTGCTTCTTCCAAATATGCTGCTTGCCTTGAAATATCCTCCATTATTTGCGGTTGAGCTCGAGCGCTGCATCATCTCGGCAACTTGCTTGGTGGCTTAGTCAGATCAGGGGTATTCAGTGATGTCTCTATCTTGGTGATGTGTAGTAATTGTATCTTTCATCGGGTGATAATTCTCATCTCAAAATATGGAAATACTAGAAGTCTTATGGCATGAATGTTTTGCTTTGTTTTGAAGGATGTACGCATCCCATAGGGCGGTTACCAATTAAGGAAGCTGAACAGGAGCGATGTGATAAGTATAGCGGAACGGATATATTTCAAGAAGAAGGTGGATAGATCTCAGGATGCAGAGGATGGAAATGAACGGCTGGCTGAGGCTGTCTTATTATAACTGGAATTTGATCATCTTATATTATGCTACAGTATTAATGGCGCTGGCCATTGACTGATCTGATCCTGTCGCGGCGCGTCAAATGGTGTATGCATACGAAACTCTCTTCAGCCTCGTTCAGGGGTTCTCCTAGTGAAGCCAGTCAGCGGGCGATGCTGGCTGCCGGGGTGCAATTAGCACCACACAATCTACCATTTCTATGGACACCCCCCTAGAGCGGTGAGCCTAATGACTTCATAATTCATGCCTTTCTGTACTTGCGAATTCATCTTTCTCTACCTTCTCTCAATTACCACGAGATATCACCATGGCAAAATCAATCCAAGATGGCAATCCGCCTGGAGACCCCTCACCTGAGATCCTCGACGGGAGAATATGGGTGGATGGCTGCTGGGACTTCTTTCACCACGGTTCGTTTTTCCCCACTCCATAATAATAAAGTATAACTCATTGCTTTTGGTGAAACAAGCCGTCTGATTTGTATATGCCAGGCCATGCCGGAGCCATGCTCCAAGCACGCCAGCTGGGCAATGAGCTGGTGGTAGGAATTCATTCCGACGAGTCGATTTTAGAAAATAAGGGCCCAACGGTTATGACCTTGGAGGAGCGGTAATTTCCACCACCCCGCTACCGATCCGGCAATTGAGATACTGACTATTTTTGCTCAGAATCGCGGCTGTTGATGCTTGCAGATGGGTTACACAGTCCGTGCCATATGCGCCGTATGTGACCTCTCTGCCGTGGATCTCTCACTATGGTTGTAGATATGTGGTACATGGAGATGATATTACCTCGGACAGCAGTGGGGAGGACTGTTACCGTTTTGTCAAAGCGGCAGGACGATTCAAAGTCGTAAAGAGGACCCCGAGCATCTCAACTACCGACCTTGTCGGGCGAATGCTGCTATGTACCAGGACGCACTTTATAAAATCTTTGACCAAGTACTTGTCGGGGGAAGAAGGCCATGGGAGTGAAGAGGAAAGAAAGGTCGAGGGAGCCGCCTTGAAAGAGAGGATGCGTTTATATGCCACTGACGAAAGTGGAATGAATCCGGGTTCGAGTGTGTGGTTTTGGACGGCATCTAGGGAAGCCAAAGTAGATGATACCGAAGAAGAAAAGGGTGTGTTCAGCGTACTCTGCCAAGGGGCGCAACCTAAGCCTGGCCAACGAGTGGTTTATGTTGATGGAGGGTTCGACCTGTTTTCCTCCGGACATATCGAGTTCCTTCGACAGGTAATCCGAGCAGAGGAAGCTCTTGGAAAAAAGGAAGGCTGGTACAGTAAGGAGGCAGTAGACGAGAGAGTAGGCAAAGGATCCGATTATGGACCTGCCTTTATCGTAGCCGGAGTACATGACGATCTGGTCATCAACCAGTGGAAAGGAGTCAACTACCCTATCATGAACATATATGAGCGTGGTCTTTGTGTCCTCCAATGCAAGGTAAGTCGTCGTCTGACATCTACCAGCTGTACTAACCGCATCCTAGTACATCAATTCTGTCATTTTTGGAGCACCGTTCTCGCCCACGAAGTCCTATCTCAACTCAACACCATGGGGAAGACCCGACGCGGTATATCACGGCCCAACAAGCTTCATGCCCCTCACCTTCGATCCTTACACGGCACCGAAAGCAATGGGCATCTACCAAGAAATCGGAGAACACAACTTCGCTTCCGTGAATGCCGGGCAAATCGTACAGCGGATCCTCAAAAGTCGCGACATGTATGAAGAAAGACAGCGGGTGAAAGGGGTAAAAGGCATCGGAGAACAGGCTCAGCGAACCAGAGAAAAACTCGAGGAAGAGCAAAGGTTAAAGGAAAGCTCGACCTAAGAAAGATATGAAGGCGGATGCATTTTGTGGTTTGTCTCGCGATTTAGCTTAGCATTTCCGGCGTTCAACACGTGCCATGGTCCTTTTTTCGGATGTGTTCATAGAGATACCAATTCATCACGACTTTATGAACCCGTGATCATCCAATCCATAGTATAATATGGCTGATGACGCCCTAAACATGACCATCAGTTTTTCTTCCTGACATATTTCAGGGGCAAGTCAGCCTTGGCGCTGGGCTTGGTTGGAATTGTCTAATGATAAGCGAGCGCTTTCATGCGGCTTAAAGTGCGGAACCAATATTTACTACTTCACTTGGAACTCACATTGTCCACTCCGGACGGTCATAAGAAAATCCACCGGACTTGCAGCATAGATTGAGAGTGCGATACCGGACTCAACTCTGCAGGGACGACGCCCTATTCCAGTCAGATTCATCAGCAATAAGCCAGACAATGCTGTAGAGTTTAGGGGGTGATGGAGCATCACTGGCTGGTGAATGCGATTGCTATGATTTTATCTCCGTAATCCTTAGTCCTATTTACGCCGCCTAGAGATTATCTACTCGGCTTAAGCGAGTTAAGCGAGTTTTCTAGCCAACTTTTTGCAGAGCTCTCAAAAGCTTTTTACTTGCTCCGGGGCTAAAACAAAGATTTCAATTGGCTCCAGGGACCAAAATCTGTAGTTATTGCAATGCCGTTTTTTCCTAGTGGCGCTAATAGATAATGCATGTGGCGTCTCCATTGAGACACGCTTACGACGTCTGCTTTTGCCCTGGTTCATAAAACTACCTACCTGCTTCTTTTGTGACTCAACAAGTACAATACCTATAGTACAAAGACTCAAAATATTCCCCTTCTTGACCAACAAACTTCACTTGTTGTTTGGCCTATCCTTTGTCTCTTCTTGGCTTACCTCTCGCTTGTCTGGTATCCCAGTTCAACCTCTACCTAATTCATTGACTCATTCCACTTCGAACACCACCACAGCAATTACAACAGACCATTCCCACTTGACTTGAATATTATAAGGCACAAACCTCAAACATGGCCCCTTCAGCAATCTCGCCCGCGGCCACTCCTCCTCATGGCATCAAAACCGCCGAATTGACCGCCTCGGCCGTCACCCACAAGATTGGCGCGCAATCTCTCCTCCTTCCTCTCAATGCCTCCAAGCTAGTCTTTACACCCTCTACCACTCCTATGACTGTTCCCGATGTAAATGATCCCCACGCAAACATGGCTTCGCAATGTACGGATCACATGATTACGGCCGTGTGGAAGAACACGACCGGATGGGAGGCACCAGAACTCAAGCCCTACGGAAACCTCAGCTTGGCGCCAACCGCTAGTGTTTTGCAGTGAGTTTGCAAAGCCATGGTTTTTTTTTTTTCGATAGTTGAACTAACGAGAGTTTTAGCTATGCTACTGAGTGTTTTGAGGGCATGAAAGTCTACCGTGGTCATGATGGAAAACTGAGATTATTCAGACCAGATGCAAACTGCGCACGCATGGTAAGAATGCACAATGCACCTTTAAAGCAACGTGAGAATGCCGAAAGGAATAACTAACATCTATATCCCCAGCTCATCTCCGCAACCCGTATCGCTCTCCCAGCATTCGACCCAGCTGAGCTTGAAAAGCTCATCCTTGCTCTTCTCGCCGTCGATGGCAAGAAGTGGCTCCCAAATAAGGGTACTTTCCTTTACATTCGACCAACCATGATTGGCTCAGCCGCTGGTCTAGGTGTAGCGGCACCTCGAGAGGCTACGCTCTTCGTAATTGTAACCTTCATGCCCTCTCTCTCCACCGTTGGCGGTATGCGTCTCCTCGCCTCGCAGGACGGTGTTCGCGCTTGGCCCGGTGGATTCGGGTTCGCCAAAGTAGGTGCCAACTATGGCCCTTCTCTCATGGCAACTTCGGAAGCCAGAGCTAGGGGTTATGATCAGGTGTTGTGGTTGTTGAACGGACAGGTCACGGAGGCCGGAGCAAGCAACTTCTTCATTGTGTGGAAGACCGAAGAGGGACGCATACAGCTCGTCACAGCGCCATTAGGGGACAAGGTTATTCTAGACGGTGTTACGAGAAGAAGTATCTTGCAGTTGGCAAAGGAGCGATTAGGGGATGAGTTAGAGCTTGTGGAGAGAGAGTTCACCATGGAGGATGTTCTCAAGGCAGTGAATGAGAAAAGAGTGGTAGAGGCTTTTGCCGCTGGTACTGCTGTAAGTTTTCTCAAAAAGAGAAGCCGTGGTTAATTTCGAAGCTAATGGCGTTACAGTATTTCGTTGAGCCAGTATCGGCCATCAGCTATAACAATGAGGATCTTGCCATGCCCATGGGTGACGATGGCCTGAGTGGAAAATACACTGCTCTAATCAAATCTGTAAGTCACACCTATCCCCTTTTACAATCTGCCAAAAAGAAGAGAAAAGCTAACAAAACTAGTGGTTGGTAAATATCATGTACGGCAAGGAGGACCACCCATGGGGCGTGGTTGTGAACGAGAAAGAGTAAATCAACTCTGGGATAAATCTCGGAAGAGGGCAAAACGGGCTGGTTAGACTCATAAATTTGGTGTTCGGGGCGTTAGCGGGGCAACTTTGCTACTTTAAAACTTTGCATAGCGGTGCGTAGAATAATAAGTATCTTATTATAAAGCAATGTCGTTCACATTCGTGTAACCACCTTCTGACTTTTAATCACGTGCGCTTTGACCGTACACGGAGAAGAGTTTCAAAAATCACTATAGCACTATGCTCCTGGTTCTTGGAGAGCGAAATAGCTTTGCCCACATGGTGGTTTCCTAAATACGTATCTTGAGCTTTTTCACTTGTCCTAATCCCACTTTTGCGTGTTAAAGTTTCTTTGTAAATTGTGATTGAAGCGCAGTACATGCCGATGTTAGCCTCAATCTCCCTGGTAAGCTAGCTTGATAGTTGACCTGTCTACAAAACAAATACATTTTAAGGTAGCTCATCTGCAGCGCGGGTATACTGGCAATCTTTTTTGGTATTTGGCCTGTTGCACGGCAAGCAAGCTTCTTCACGAACTAGATTACTTAGGTGTTCCACGCTTGTTCCGGATATCTCGCATCACCTCCAAACTCTTCCATAGAGAGATAAGCCTTCCAACTAATCACATTAGTTCAGTCTAATACTGATGTAGAAACATCGCGCACGTTGGACCCTTCGCCGATGACGCTAAACCCCTCATCAGTCAATAATGAAATGATCCAGCAATGTTTAGTTCACCCTCACCAGTTCAATTGAAAATCCATAGCCATGATATATATATTGTTCCATGATTTCCATGGCATGTACAACAATACTCCAATCTCCTTTCTCAAAATTCCCAGATAACACAAGAATTAAATCATAGGCTCAAGACTTAGCTACACTTTATCTTCTACTGCCATCATTCATATTCTCGCTTAAGATCTCGCTTAACTCAGGAGAAAAGCAGACACCTAAATCATGCCGCAAAACAGCCAAGGTAGAGAGGCGGCAATGCAGGCAGGGCCTGCAGCTGCACAAGGATTGACATATTATCCGAATCAGTATATCAGAACTAGTTCTCGACACGCACCACACGGTACTACCTCTCCACCCGCTGGCTTCGGGAGCTGGAGAGATCGTGGGCTGCAGGGTCCATCTATAATAAGTCACCATGAAACTGAACGGTCCGGCTTGAGACACGAAAAAGAACATAGTTCTACTTCTTCTGCCCTGACCACTGCTACAGGACGCTGGAACTCACACGAACTAACTCGGCCCAGTGAGGCAAGCAGTTTGCGACAAACGCCACGACAGGTGAGGCGTTTGAGTAATGGTGGAAGTTCGCCAGAGGAGATTCTAATCACTTCAGTGTCTTTCGGGAAGAGTGAATTTGAAGCTAAAAGCATTCGAGAATCAACTAATGACAAAACAGTGTTAGAAAGAAAAGGTAATGGATTCACAAGTAAGCCAAACCGCCAGGATTATTCAACTGGTGCAATTGGAACTCGGGATAGAGGATTTCAACAGCCCCACAACCTACAGTTAAATAATACACGCATTAACAATCGTGAACTCGGTGCATCGACCAGAGAAAGGCGTTGCTTCACTAGAAATTGTAAATGTGGCATCCATCATCCGCCTGTGGACGAGAGAGGAAACATCGTCCTCCCCACGGCCATGACGCCGGAGCAGCTTAAGCGACAAGAAAGATGCGACGAGCAGCTCTCTAAAGTGGTATCGGCAGCACGCGCTCCTTATAGCGGGAGACCTACCGAATCGGGGCAGTTCTTAGGAAGACACCCGGACTACCACCACGAAACGCGTGATCTCGTTTATCCCGATCTTGTAGATACGCGGGAGCTCATCAACGGAATGAGACTACCCACCGCTGATACCATGAAGAGCACCAGCATCGAAAGAGCACAGTCGATCAGCAATTCGATCGATACCTTGGGGCTGCAAATCGAGACGCCCTCGCCAGGCATGGACGTGGAGATTTTGACAGATGAGGATCTGCATGTTCTTTTCTTGAAGAATTTCAAGACGCTCTTGCGGCTTCTCGAGGAGGTTCATAAAGATATTCCCCCGCATCAGCGACCGTTCCCCAAAAGAGCACTGCCGGAATTTGTGCGCAGGGTATTGTTCGGTCCCCGAATGGTTTCACCAAACAATATTATGCCTCAAGCGTCTCTAGCACGGAATGAAGCCTCCATTGGGAAAAACAACCAAAGAGGTCAGATTCTACGGCCTGAAGCACTCAGTTTCGAGACCCGTGCCATCAATCCTGTTCTAGATGATAATAGCCAATGTGTGAACTGTGGCAATTCCAACTGCGCCTGCGAAGCTAACTATGAAATTAACAGCCAAGTATTACAGCCACAAGCGCTACGCCCCGAAGCACCTATCTACAGAGAAGGAGTTGATGGCACAGCTCAAGCTAAGAGCCCTGAACAACTTCACTATAGAACCGTGATATTCCCCGACCGCAACGGTGAGCTTATCGAAGTTCGGCTAGCCACATCGCCCCAGACCCTCTCCTCGTATGTCAGCACAGGGAACACGGCAACAGGGAGCTCATCAAGGACCTCGGACTGTGATTGCATGTGGTGCGAAGATGGATATCAGAGTCTCTGTCTTCAAGAAAAACCGCCACGAGCCACGAAGGCTTTGCAGGGGGAAACTTGGTCTCAAGACACGAGTTTTCGTAACCTGTGGGATACAGATATTGATGAGACTTCCGAGAGAAATCTCCGATGCGCGTTTTGTGAGAAGCTATTTTGCTGGACTTGTAATGCGGGAGTAGACTCGCTTGAGGATGCCATTGAGGAGGAAAGTAGCGGTGATGAAGGTGATAGCCGGAAGGAGGATGATAGTAGCAACCAAGAGGAAGAAAGACAGAAAGATAAACGCCAGTTCAGAAACGAAGGACATCGCCATTTGAACTATCCCAGTTACCTCGAGGACACGGAACCATCCAGCAGAGCAAAAGACAACGCACAGAGTTTAGCACTTGAAAAACGCGACGAAACGGAAGAGATGACCCTAACAGACTACATGAAGTGGCTTATAGACCGTCACAACAACACCCACGAAGCACAACTGCCTCGTCTTCCATCCTCACATTCAAGTGCAGATCTCACCGAAGACTGGACCACCGCCCACCTCCACATTTTCACCGATTCCGCATCTCTCGTGCTAGATCATGAACTAGAAACACCACCCAGCTCAGGAGGCTCAGCAGAAGGCGACAAAGAGAAAGAGAACATCGACTCAGACCTCACACAACCAACACCAACCAACGTCAACCTCTCCTACCTCTCCACCCCCGAATATCTCATCCCCCGTCCCACCTCTCCCACGTCACCCACCGAACACTGGGATCCCTCTCTCCCAGCAACCACCCTCCGCCGCCCTTTCCAAGCCCTCTCCCGACCCCGCACGCTCAAACTCGACCACGATCGCGTGCGCAAGCAGACTCTACAAGCCGTGCTCTGTCTCCTCTGCATCTTCGAGCAGGACTGGGAGCAGTATGCCGAGATTTACTATTCCATGCTGCCGTTCGGTGATGGCTGGCGGCAGATGCACGCGGGACACATGCAGGATTTCTACGGCGAGGCGTGGCTGGGCGAGCATGATCGTGCGTATCGCCTGGGAAGCATGTCGATGAAGATGGAGAGGAAGGTGCAGATATTTGGACGGCCTGCGTGGAATGTGGAGCATAACTACTTGTGATTTGGTTTTGGATCGTGTTAGGCTTGATATTGACGTCTATGTAGACTTGAATATGAATTGAATGAGATGTCGATCTCATAAGATAAAGACTTGATACGAACACTATTTCCTGGTGATTTTCGTGATCTCTGCCTTTCAAATAGCTCCGACCAACACGGAATCATATATTTCTCGTCTTTTACAATGTATGATAGGCATTCAGACATCACTGCATCATATCAATAGTCTTGAAACTGCACTAATTATTTGATCCTTGTACCACTATTTCAAATGATAATGATCTGGTACAATGAGTGAGGTTAATTTATGATTTTCGTTTATATTAAATAGCAACTTGAGTTCTGAATATCGCTCCATCATAGCTAAATGTCGTAAATATGTGCCAATGCACGATAACTTCTTGTTACAACTGCCAAAGAAAGACAATAGAGTGTCTTTGAGTTCAACCACTCATTAGGGCTCTGAATATTCGAGCGTTCTCCCTGTTTGAGCTCGCTTTCATTTCCTAGATATTCCCTAAATTAGCGTTAGTTTCAATCGAAAACAACTATCAAACGTACCTCCTCAGTCTTCATCATTCTCTCCAGAGACTCAGTCCTGAGCTCCTCCGCCTCAGCAGTGATCTCGTTGACTTTGGTTCCATGTTCTAGATCTATAAGTTTCATCTCCCATCTATACCCATGCCTCCTCTCATCTTCCTGTTTATCACCAAATGCTTCAGGTCCAAACACATCTAATGCAAGCTCAATGTACTCGTACTGCAGATCTTCCCATTGTTTCCATAAATCTTCCAACTTTTGCTTCTCTTTCTCGACACTCTCCCTAAACTCTGCAATACGTTGGCCCATAATGACAGTCTCAGTGACCTGTTCGCCATTCCGATTGAATGTGGACATGACCTGCTCTTCAGCGATAGGGAATGCAAGGGCTTTGGCCGACTCCGAGAGCCGCTCGATAAAATCCTCGTCACGTCGTCTCGAAGATGCAAGCTTACTCTTTAATTTTTCATGAACATCGTCGAAGCTCTTTAGCATGCTTTTGTCAATTGCCTGACGTGCTTCCTCAAGATATTCTGTACTTTTGTTAGAGCTGACCGTATAACTACAGGGTTACCTACCATGGTATTCAGCAGACAACCCATTCTCAGCTGGCTTCTCCTGCAAAATAATTTGGTCCTTGCGATGCTTCCTAGCATCGCCTTTATTTCTTTCAAAGATACCAGCAGCAGAAACCATCTTCTTGACTCTTGGTGCTTTCTCTTTCTCAACTCGAGCATCAGGAGTCACGATACTAGTTTGAAGTCGAGTCGCATGTCTGTTTTTCGAAAGCTCGGTTCCAACACTTTGGGGCCTCGGTCGCCCATATACTTGGGCCAATGCCTTGGATGGCTTCTGAGTCTGCTTTGGCTCGATCACAACTGGACGCTTAGAGTTCTTCTTTCTTGCCTCTTTGGCGGCTGATGGCGACTCGGCATTTTCTCGATACTTTCGATTTTGACGAGCCTTCTCACGCGCCATGGTGAATGATTAGGATGCTTGAGAGGATAGATTATAATTCGTAGTACAAGTGGCAGAAATTGGGCATGAAGCCTGGAATAGTATTATCTATGAATCAAAAGAGACTGATCTCTAAAAGAAGAAGGAGAGTGTTAAGGAAGTTAACGTGATGGTGGGTGTGCTTATAGTTTAGCGGGAGGTAGAAACGACCAAAGAGGAAAGCACTCGAAGCTGGCCTCACTCACCTCAAACTCAACACAGCTATCACTTACGGTGAGTCTCAGACACATATACTAGATGAAGCAGCAAATTAACGGTTAGAGCATAACAATTGACATTGCACCTTTTCCCCTAGTACTAAGGTACTATACACACGTAATTATTACATGAAGAACATCCACTAAATTCTTGTGGTACCATTGTGATTCACAAACATAACACATACCCTACAAATGTACGGATATACAGATATAAAAGCCTCAGCTCTCGTAAATTCTCATCACACAGGAAATAAAAAGAGCAGGCATCACGAAAATGTAGAGCAGAAGCACCATAATCTACAGCAAATTTGTAGCAACTCCTACACAACCCCATGTCTTCCAGACATTAGATCAACGCCAAGGGTCGGTGGCTTTGGTCGGATAACTTCATGCTGTCGACAGATCTTTGCTGTTAACAGTATCAAGCTGTCGATATGTAGTCTCTATCGTGGTGAGGGAGGTAGAAAGGGTCCTTCAGCCGCCTACCCAGCTGCTTAACTCTGAAATTCTATGGATAGAAAACCAGACTTCAGGAAATATGTGCGCGCTCGTTATTGAAGCAGCGTAGTTTTTCACTGCAGCTCTGGAAACACTTATATACCATCAGAGCCCGTAGTCTATGATTTAGCGGTGTGCGCCAGATGACCAATGCCTTTTGTGCAAGAGGATAACAGGATCTCAAAGGTGACATGAACTTAAGGGTGGGACTAGTAAGTGTATTAAAGTAAATATGCGGTATCCGACTCAAAGTGGTATATGCTAGTAGATCCAGACAAAAATCCACATCTAGACAGGTTCAGTGATAGTCTACCTTAACAGATATTAACACCATATCCCTCCCGCCCAACGCCGATGATGCATCAAAACAACCACTAGACCACGCCCAAAAGCAATACAGAAAAATTGTTGTTCGAGTGTCAATGCAACTGCTGCATCGCCGAGCCAAGACTGATATCGCCGCACTTTACGCGATATGGTACCATTGTGCCTATACGAGCATTCAATATAGCCCTCGCCCACTCGCTAAGCGTACAAAAGAATACGGGACATTTTGTCCCACCAATAGCCTCAACGTCTCTACTGTGGTAAACGCACTTGTGTCAGCAACTCCATACGCGGTCCACCCGCTTTGTTCCGCGACAGCAAGGGGATCACTTTTTCGTGGCCCATTTGCCAGGTCTAGGAAAACCTTTCCCATGCCTCTTGTGTTCGTCTTGAATCCGTTCACTGCCGGCTTGCCCTTGGCGAAAAGTCTTAACAGTGGCTGTACGAGATGGGACTTTTCGGGCGGCAAAGCGGAAACGATAACAAATGGTTGATCAACGCGCTGCACTGATTCGATCGAGGTAAATGGCTCTACGCCTGATGCCAGAGGTCCTTGGGTTTTGAATCCAACGGTATAAATTTTACCAACGTTCAGGCTTCGTAAAGCAAAGATCACGCTGCCAGCATCTTCTCCATTGCTTGATAGAATAATTGCAGCGCGGTCTCTGTAGGCACTTGGAGCAAAGTCTCTCGTCAAAGTCGCACGAATGCCTTTCCAGGTTGCATTATCGCCAATGAAAGTTGTTGGGGATGTGGACGACACTACGATGGTGTCTATTAAGCCAATCGTTCTTGCAGCGTCAGATAGCATAGGAATGTATGACTGGAAAGCGGGCAGCGGTGGATTGATAGATGCTCCACCAAAGTTGGGTTGTACACAAAACGCTTCGACAGAGTTCTTGGTGTGCCGGATAACAGAGGAAAAGTTGTGAGGGAGTCCGAGCTCATTAAAACACTTTTCGAAAAATGTTGCTTGCGGCGTAGAGCGGAATGATCCGATGGCATAAATGCTCTTCTTAGGTAGCTGACCCATAGTTGCGAGCGCACAATTAATCTCAGCAGCAGACATCTGGCCAGGAGCCGCAACAATTGGCAGCAGTGGGTGTGTGATCGGACTAAAAACTGTATTAAGTGCACGAGACAGCTGGCCTAACTGGCCCATATTCACTGCTGAAAGGGGTGGACCATCAGGATAGTTCGCTTTGATCTGTGACCGAAAGTATTCCAGCTCATAATTCTCAGACATTGAATTAATAATCGTGATCATTTTAACTATATCTCCATACTTTCGAGACTCGTTGAAAATGTCCTGTGCCTGTTGGGAGGGCCACTTGAAAGTTCCGGAAAAATCATGGAAGGCTGATATGATTTTGCTGTTTCCACGTTTTTCGTATAGCTTGCGCCGTATCTCCTCTGGTAGCCATACTTCAACATCAACATACTCGCAACCCCATTGGATGGCGCGGTAAAGATACTCATATTGAAGCTCAGGATTGTCCATTGGAAATCGACCATTTTCGTTGGTGCATCGAGTCGTGAAGATAATGGGTAACTCGGTCTTTTGCCTCAAGAGCATGACTTGCTCCCCTACATAACTAATACTAGGTACAGCACTGAAGGTTCCGTCAGATAATGGCTCCTTTAGTAAATCCACCCTTATTTCGACGGCGTCGGATCCCACGGAAAGGATGTCTAGGTTCGAAAGCGCCGTCCGTACGTCTGGAAATGTGGTAGAGATGAAGTACGTTCTAGGCTTGGTGATTAGAGCTTCATGATAATTGATCTGTCCAAGTGTATGAGCAATGAATCGAGAGAGGTCTCTCCGGAAAAATGGGGTATCAGTGTATAGGAACTCATAGTCGGCGGACGTGGACAGGGTAAGGTCTGGAGGCATTCCTAAGTTTACGCAATGCGCGTTTATTGCAACAACGGCGGTCTTGTTCCTCAATCCAATGTCAACCAAGGCATCCTTATGTGCAATACCGATAACGGTACCATAGTCCTCAAATTGTACCGCGTTAAAGCTTGAAGCCATACGAAATGGTTTTCCCAATACATCCGCAAAGACCGAGACAATTTTCTCCTGGCCATTTCCATATATAATCACCACTATCCGTTCATCTTCCGTCCCGGGAGCCTTTGTTCCATTGACCACCCCCGTTGTGCTCTTTGGCCGTGTTGGAGTTGGCGCAGCTTGGAGCTGCTTGGTCGCCATTTCCGGAGGGTTTTACTCGATAAGTAGTGACAGAGGATACTGGTTAAGCTTATAACGATTCCCAGGAGGAAAATAACCAGGTTATCTCTCGGAAAATCTTCCGAAGCCAGTTGCCGATGCTCTACAGCAGCCGGCCTGTCCGCACTATATTATCACAGATATCGCTTCCTGATATCAAGTCTTATATGTTCGTTCGCAGATTGAAAATCGTCTCACAATTGAGCCTGCAGCGTCGCATGGCAATCTGTGGTGTCAATGGTGATAGATTTGTCTTCAAAACAATAACCAGATCCTGGTGCGCGGCGCTCCCTCATGCACTTCCGTAAACTCTCCGTAAGGTATATGCTGCAGCAGATGGTGACAGCATTAAACGCATTTGGAATCCCGGGGGCTTTCGTGTTATCAGAGGGGCGTGAGGGCCTCGAGTGGAAGGAAGGAGTGGATTGAGAGTTGTATTGGGTTTTTCCAGCCTATGGAGGGAGGTGAGCTGGAGAGCTTGATGGACTGGTGGACCGTAGGAATGGAAAAATACAACTCGCGTTATGTGGGCATGACAGGTAACGTTAGGGTACGGTATGGATTGTTCCACCGAGTGACGGCCAGGAGACCAGAGGGCCAGCCCGAAGATCCCACATATGCATGAAAGGGCTTGAAATGCTGGGTACGCCGCCCTTGGACCAGCCTGGGGATCGGGTTTGGGCGATGTCTGGGGGGTGGGGATTGCTCACGGTTTGGCGTGAGAATGGATGGGTTGAAGTCGGGACAGGACGCTGGGCGTGGAGAAGTGGTTGTGGGGGAATTGGTGGCCATGACGGCCAAGAACCAGCCGCGATGGAGAACTTCCACCAATCGCGCCCTTGACCACCGACAGACAATTCCTGGGGCAGATCACTTCTCAACATCCCATCCATCTGATACATTAGTACAATAACCCCAAAACTGGTGAGAAGACCCCGTGGGCGTGCCTTACCACCATTTGTCAAAGGATGGGAAACCAAACAAAGGGCTATGTTTCATGGACATCCATCCTTAGCTCCGCTGTATATACTACCTACATACAACAGGTGCACTGTTGCGAAGACACCGGTACAGGCTATTCCTGCTACCATCTTTTGAAACCCTCTGGATTCGCCATCTGCACCACGGAGAATTAACCCTTTACTGAGCCTGAACTGGCTGAACTCGGAAGCGAATCCAGGAAATGCAAGTCAAGCGTGTGGACCTGTTGAAAATTCTCCGTTAGCAGCGGCCATGCAGTGGTGCTGCCTTGCGCCATCGATGCTATTGCTTCGGTTCTTTTATATAGTCCTCCTCAAAGTACTTCATGTGGGAGGCGTGCCTAAATACCGTTGCCATGTGTTCGTGCCATGTGTTTATTATAGCTTTGGGCGCGCCATATGTTTCGTATAGAGTAGGATTTTTCAAGAACGCGTGACATACGGTTATGTAGACGACTTCATGGCAGTGTCGTTTTTGCTATTCACAGCCATCAGGGCTAAGATTTCATATGAGATATCATCAGATACGAAGATGAAGGAGAAATTGGACTTGCCCCTGTTTGAGCAACCTACATATCCGGGCAATATATTGCTGCGAGGTGTGATTAAATAGACGACTAGACCTCTCGCGTGGCCGAGTTGTATTGGCGCCCTAGCGCAGAAATAGCTATAGATTCGTAGTCGTATCCATCGCTTCTGCAAGGGACAATATCGGGTTAGCGATCATAAGGACACAAGAAAGCGATTCTAGACGCTCTCTCCTGTTAATCTGTATGAAACACTTTTCTTAGAGGCCCTCTCTCCGCCTTTAGCATTATTCAGTATTGGATATACGAAGGCATATTTTCACGGCCACCGGTTTCACAATGATGTTCCGGTCTGCACTATCATATTACTCCGACTATTCATTGATGAGATTATTCGACATACTATAGCCCTCAAGACATCACTGATATCAGGAAGGTCAGATGTCCCGTCTCTTGGCAGCCCGGGAAATGTGTAGGTCTTTTGAGATATTTCTCCGGATCACCTTTCGAGCATTACAGCTCTATACGCGAATCCCAATATTGGAGTTTTCTTTAAAAAAAAAACGACAACACTAAAACCATATCTTGGGACATGATTCTCGGACCAGGTGTCGGTCAGCTCTTTAAATTTCCACCGATCGCATCTCTGTGAGATGTGACACGACGCTCTTGGCGCATATAGGATCTGATGTTGTATCCTGATCATACTCTGATCTTACTGCTAACCATAGAGAACTTCAACACAGGGTGTCGGAATTTGTAAGCCAATAACAACTGTACGGATTCAGCATGGTTTAAGAAAAACCCTTGCGTGAAGATGATCGACAATTTTATACATTCAGGGCCTTACGAACCGAGGCGTTCGGTAAGGTCATTTGCTACTAGGAAGAATCACGATGCTATAGTGGTCCCATTTTATACAGGTTCTCACTCGAGATCTTATGGTCTAGCTAAGTTGAGATCCTACTTCATACATTTTATTTCCTTTTGATTTGCTGTGATCCGATGTCCTGCTGTTATCGTATACGTATGTATGTTCTCTAGGGTATTAAGAGACAACTTCTTCATTATGACTTACTGACATAATCTATCAGTATACAGCAAATAGTATAAGCGATCTATAAGGAACCTATAAGGAATCTATAAGCAACCTCGTCTTGTCTCGACCCATCCAGATTGGTCTGTGCTTTTGATCTCAACTATCAGCTTCCTCTCTCCACGTCTCCCTGAGGCTATATACCAGTCCCCCTAGGCAACCTACAGCTTTCCTACCAGCACCTTCTCATATCAAGATGGTCCTTGTATGCCTGGTTCAATCCTTAGATTGAGACTACTTGGTTGAAGGGACGTAGGATTGTCTAAGATGAAACCTCGAAGCTGGTCACCAACTCAAGGAAGCTTCACTAAGCTCCAAGTCTCCTCACTGTTCTATTCCACCTTGAAGATTCTGTTGGTCATGAATCGACTCATCTTGTGGATAACTCCTGAATCATCAGATGATAATTGTTATACATGTCACCACACCACCGCTCTGATACTATGAAACAATGAAGCTCAATCAACACCGGTCTGGGAGCTGGATCGGCTGGATCGCAGCGTTCGATTGCATCCAAGCCAATGTACACTATGAAATTGGGGCACAAACAATTGCAGCCGCTCAAATCGCCCACATCGCTCACACGGTCGTCCTTATGGCTGATTCTGGCTGACCAAACAGCCCAAAACTAGTGAAACTGGGATTTTGTAACAAATTTAACCTTTTCCACAATGGTTCCGAAATATTTCCGATTGTTGATAAACGAGTCAAGAGAAACTTCTGATGACTACGGACGCGGCTCATTACTGGCCAAGCCCGGAATCCGAAGAACTGGAAGTGGTCAAGAGCCGTCGTTTATTCGACCGAGATGCCCATCAATCCATTGCGCAACGACACAGCAATGCAGCAAGAGCATCCATTTCATGTCGATCTCGTAAGGGCATGGCAATTCCCAAGTTTGAAATTCTCAGGTTGCGTAAACTTGTCAACCCAGGGACGCCAAGGCGGGAGCGACTCGGGTGAACCAAACCTGATCTGCCAAAAGATGATGTCAAGCCCGTTTGAATTTTCAGAGTTGCACCGACGTCACAATCAACAAAGAGAACAGCCTCCACCTAGTTGAGCCTGGGAAATGACATAGAATGCGCCCATACAAAACCGAGATGAATCAGGTAAAGTGGATTCTTCGTAGCAGACCACGAGGACTCCAGCCCTAACAGACTTCTAGTTCTGGGGGCACGGTAAGTTCGGGGTTGGCTGTCAGATTGAATAAGTACCCTCCCGTTCCCTCTTCTCTTACTTCTTCCTATTATTGTCCTGCAACTTGATAAAAGTCGACAACCACATCGTCACCATGAAGTTTTTGAATAAGAAGAAGCACGACGCGGACCACAGCAATGCGACCACTGCAGTGCCGTCGCCAAATCACTCGATGGATGAGCAACTCTCTAACGAGGAGAACGGCAAGAAGGGAAAGAAACTGAACAAGATCCCCAACATCACTGTACGCACCATCATAATGACCATCCTGGTCGCCATGGGAGGATTCATTTTTGGTTATGACACTGGACAAATTTCGGGATTCTTAGAAATGAAGGTGTTCCTGGAGATGTTCGGTATTCCAACCGAGGTTACCGAGAAGAACAAGTTCGGATTCTACTTCACCAATGTTAGATCCGGCTTGATTGTTGGTTTGGTAAGCCCCCCAGACATCTATGGCCGCTTAATGTACTAACATGACAAAGCTATCAATCGGTACTCTGATCGGATGTCTGATTGCCGGACCACTCGCCAATCGCTACGGACGCAAATGGTGTATCCCTCCTTGGTGCCTCATCTTCTGCATTGGTGTAGTCATCCAAATGGCTGTAGGCAATGGTCAGTGGGTGGGCATTGTTATGGGACGCTTCGTTGCCGGATTGGGCGTTGGTGCTCTATCTGTCCTCGTTCCTCTCTACATGGCTGAAGCATCACCCATCCCAGTTCGTGGATCGGTCATTTCGTGTTACCAATTGTTCATCACTATCGGTATCCTTACTGCAGACTGCATCAACTTTGGAACCGAAGCGATGGAAAACACCGGCAGTTACCGTATTCCAATGGGTATTGGTTACCTATGGGCTATCGTTCTTGGTGTTGGAATTGTGTTCCTCCCCGAATCACCACGTCAGGACTGGAACCGCGGCAAACAAAGCCGTGCTCGAACAACAATGGCCAAGTTCTACGGTCTTCCAGAAAACCACGCTCTCATTGAAAACGAGTGCGACGAGATCGAGAAGATTCGGGAAGCCACTGAAGGCGACCACCCATGGTACGAAGCCATCACTGGTCCACGTATGGGCTACCGTATTGCACTTGCTATGGGACTTCAGATGCTCCAGCAACTCACTGGTGCCAACTACTTCTTTTACTACGGTACAACTGTCTTCTCAGGCGTCGGAATCGATAACTCGTATGTCACCGCCATGATTCTCGGTGGTGTCAACGTTGGTGCCACATTTATGGGAGTTTACATGGCGCGTCGCTTCCGTCGTCGTGAATCCCTCTACATCGGAGCCCTCTGGCAATTCATGTGTTTCATGGTCTTTGCTTCAGTTGGTCAATTTGTATTCAAGGGTGCCGCTGAAGGTTCACCGCTCGCCAAAACATCCGGAACTGTCATGATCGTGTTCGCATGTCTCTTCATCGTCAGTTTCGCTTCCACCTGGGGACCACTCGTCTGGGCCGCCATCTCGGAGATGTTCCCTTACCGCTACCGAGCTGTTGCTATGGGATGTGCCACCTCCGCAAATTGGTTCTGGAACTTCATGTTGGCATTTTTCACGCCTTTCATCACTGGCGAGATTCAATTTGCCTACGGTTACGTTTTCGCAGGATGCAACTTGGCTGCATTCTTCCTTGTGTACTTCTTCCTCATTGAATCATCTGGCAAGTCTCTTGAGGAGATTGATGCTATGTATCTGATGCACGTTCCTCCCCGCAAGAGTGCTAAGTTTGAGTTTGATGATGAGACAAGAAAGTCCATTGGAACTGGAATCGCAACTGATAAGATGCATCTGCGAAGAAGAGGAAATGGCTGGGAGAAGGAAACCGAAGCACCTGTTGGAGGTGTGCTGCAACACGAGGGTTCTCCTGTGAACCCCCCACCAGTTGACCCAGCTGATCTTGTGGCCTCCGGTGGTAATGGTCGTGAGACAGTAGGAAAGAAGAGCGAATTGTAAATTTTTTCTGCATAACCACCTGTATTTTTACGGGGTCGGAAGACTACCAACAGCACGGAGTTCTGGGGATAGGGGTCTCATGATATACATTGTAAGACTACAAAATCGATAGATACCAGATTAATTTATACCATATTTATATACTGTCTCAAACCATATGAGACTGCTAACGGCTGTGATATCGACAGGCTTGGCTGAGAAATAACACCCTGCACTTTTCCGGTGGCTAAATGCTAACATTTGTACCAGTCTTGAACTTTCAGAAGGAAAGTTAATAGTCTATCACACTTGACCATAATGTATTTGAAGCAATTTGCAACAAATGATCTGACTCTTCCGCTATCGCCATCGATCAAGACCATCTTTGTCAGGCATTCCAACGTCGTCCTTCTCCCCTGTCCTGTCGGGCTGCCCAGCATTGTCATCAAAGCTTATATCATCGGTTATAATGCTTCTTCCCACCTTACCTTACCTTCACTTCACCTTGCAAAGCGTCTGGGCAAACCCCCTTGCGCTCCCCCTGCAATCCTACCGAAACGAAAATGGTCCCCCAGCTTCACGTTGCCCTTTTTCCCAGCCCGCCGCTGCCGCGCCGTGACCGTATCCGTCTTGGTGCTGATGACGAAGCCGGACTGTTCGCTGCTGGTCAGCGTGAAGGGCAGGCCGGCGCCGTAGCTGATGAGCAGGACTTTGACGGGGTGGTCGATGCCGCGGCGGGCCAGCTGCGTGAAGAACTCGCGGAACGCGCACAGCCAGGAGAAGCCGTTGGCGGGCGCGGAATCTCGATGCAGCAGCTCGAGGTCGATGATCAGGTAGACCGGTCGTCCAATCTCGGCGAGGGCGGATTCGAGGAGCTGGAACCAGTCGGCTTCGGAGAGGTTGCCGTGAAAGGGGGCACAGCTTAGCGACATTGATTTCTCGGTTGGGGGGGTTTTTCTGAGAGGTATGGCTTGTTTGGTGATGTATCGCAGAAGGTCGATGGTAGAGATCTCGGCTGGTTGGTCTTCGATTCGGGGGATGTTCAGTGCCCAGATGACGGGAATCTGAGCGTCGCGGATTTGTTCGATGACGCCAACGCAGAAATTCCGCACGGCTTGACGTGACCGAAAGCTACCTTTGATGATGGAAACATCCGATGTGTCGAGAGATGCCCATCTCTTGAGCTGAGGTGAGTTCAGGAAACGATTCGAGAGAACGTGGGTTGGCTTATGGGATGTTCTACGGCGAGCGGCCATGAGATAGTTGAACACCTTCATCGGGTCTATTATTGCTTCATCCGATATCGAGTTCATGATTTGAGAGAATTGCAAATCGGAGAGGCGACTGTTCGTGTTTATCACCGCGGCGGATTGCACTATGATAGTCAGCATTCATGAAGTTCATGATAGTTATCTTGTTGCATTACGGCTCATTTCAGTACGCATTTCCACCAACTCTGAAGATTGGGCTACAAGCATCGAATAGATATCGTCCACCGTATGATGCATGTATCTAAACTCAACCTGCTGGCCTGACTCAGCAAGCCCATGGACTACTGTGGAAGTACGAGCAATAGATCCAAGCAGATCCTCATAACGAAGCTCGAAAGGCTGCGTGATACTGTGAAGGACATGCTTCCACGGCTTTTCCCGATACCAGTCATGGGCTCGGACCAAGAATTTGAGTATATATCCATTCAACTCTGCAACAGCTGCTTGCATTCGTTCTGTGGGATACAGGTTTGCCGCAAGCTCTATTCGAGGTAGGTTGTCTGCAATATTCGACAACGCCTCGGCCAACTTAGAAATTACCTTTTCGTGGTTTATCACAGCCTATACCATTTCAAAATGTAATAGTCAATTTTTAAATTTTCAATATCAGAGAGGTGCTATTTCTACCTACAGTAAATAAGAATTTCATGGCACCCCAAACGAGGCTTACGTATTCCGGATGATGCTGCACCATCACATCCAAAACGGTACCGTAAAGCTTCACTCTCTGAGAAAAGCTATGCAGCCATTTTCTAGCTTTGGTACCCGTCTTCCCGGCTTCATACTTTTGCATAGTTTGATCTACCACTGCCCGGACGTCTTCCAGGCTAGCTGCCGAGTTTACAATGTTCGTGCTCTTGCCATTTGGGTTCAGCCCAGCCGCGAACTTGAGTTGGGCCTCTGCAAAGGCATTCTCAACCAGATCACTAATATCAAAATCAATACCTATCAAAACTCAAACAGCTAACGAGTCTATGATGAGGCTTCAAGAGATATTCCTGGAAATGAAACGCACTTTGATTGGATGCCTGATGCCGGGATGTACCAGCCGTGTGCCTCTTTCTCACTCCTACCAAACACTCGTGGCGCCGTGGCCATGGCGAAAGATAACAGCTATTGATATATTGTAAAAGATTTTGAGGATGTCTCGGCAATAGTGTTCAAAAGTCATTATTAAAGCATCATAAAATACACAAGGCTGTATATCTCAAGTCGAGGGAAACACGGATTAAGGGGAGGCATCCATACGATGAGGCTGAGCTCTCCGGCTGCTTGGCTGCCAACAAGTGTGCCTTACCATTGGCGTCAAATGCTTGCCCGGTGAGTGGTTATTCGTCCTTCTTATATGCATGTCCAGCATTACGGCGTTAAAAACATCATATAATTCCAGCGATTCTCGGCCAGTAAAATGTTGTGGCGGCCTCTGCTTTGCCTAAAATACGAAGATGCGGTGACACAGCGTGGCAGTGCGCAGATGTTATATGTATTCGTATGTGTCTGGTGGACCGGCCTGTAATGTATTTCGCATCCATTTCCAATTATTCTTCAAAATTTTGCAATTTGGGTCCGTGTCAGCTTGGTCTCATCATATGAACGTATTTGAAACCAATTGGACGACCATAGAAGAAGGTGTTGCTGAGGGGACAATATCAGAGAAGGACAACTCAGAAGAGGGAAGCTCGGGAGAGGACAACTCAGAAGAGGACAGCTCGGACGAGGACAGCTCGGAAGAGGACAATTCAGAAGAGGACAGCTCGAAAGAGAACAGCTCTGAAGAGGATAACTCGGAAGAGGGTAGTTCAGAAGAATACAGCTCGGAAGGATACAGTTCGGAAGGAGACAGTCCAGAAGAAGAATCCGGAGAGGACGAAGAAGACCCTAGTGATATCCCATCTAAACTATCCAATTTCTTGAAAAGAGAAGACAACTTTCAGCGCATATCGGCTTTCCTCAAGAGAACTCTCCGCAAAAGAGCTTCGGATATCTATTTTACCTATACCCATAGTGATCGAGGTTATAGAGCTCTAATAGACGAAGTGAGACGCAAAATCACAATCTTGAGTGAACAGAACGCGAATAAAGACAGCCTGCATGAAGATAATCTGCAAGATTTCCAAAGGTTTTATAGAGACTACCTGACAGAGAATTATGATAAACTTTCTGAAGAGATATCTTTGAGTGCCCTCCTGCTCCCAATCAAAATCCGGGACAACCTCCTGAAGAAATTACTAGATGAAGCTGCAGCATATTATACAAAATATCTACACAGAGGTCTACGTTACATTCGTCATCAATACAGCTTCGACTTCATTATATATCACATAAGAGCAGTAGAAAAGTTTGACGTCTTTCACAACCCCAATGAATCTACTGGGACGACAGTACCGTTGATTGGTATCCCACCCTTGATAGGAAATCAAGCTGCTCAAGAAGAGGCCAGTTACGCTGTAGCCCAGAAGCAAGATATTAAAGAGAACGACACCGATGATCCTGAAACACGAGCAAGAAGGGAGCGGAAACTTAGGAAATTAATTTGGAATCATCTCACCATCTCAAAGGACGAAACTTCTGCTAGCAATTTTACTCAAAGGCTACTGCTAATTTTAGGGACATCAGCACTACGAGCTCGCGCGGAAACTCAAGCAGATACCAAGCAAAGAAACATAGCACCGAGCTTGCGTGGACCATCTCAAATTCTTCCTTATCAACGAATGCTATTCGATAATCAGCAAGATCAAACTCAGCATACCCATTTAGCTCTTGTGGAGCAGCAATTAAAGCTGGTTAAGTTGAGACAGAAGATTTCATCCGAAGTTAGCTCCACGTTACATCCAGGAGCTCATGAAATTATGTCTGTACAATTGAACTCTCACTCGGAGTCGAATGGTAGCACAATATACCAAAAGAATATGTTTCATAGTCTCCCAGAGACTGAGACTTCTACTGACGACATGTATTCTTCTGGAAAACATACCAATGCTGTATCACAAGAGCTTCAGCAGCATAGGTCTCCTGATCAGATGCTTGATCGCATCGCTTCACTTGAAGCCCAAATCCAAAATTTGAAGACGGCTGAGCAGAACTCAATGAGAGAGCAAACATTGAACTACATTGTCGCCAAACGCGGTTCAAGCCCTACGGCATATCTTGATGAACCACAATGGACAATTGGGCCCAAAGGAGAAATCATGTTGACAGCATACTTCCCTATAGCTGATGTTAAGGGATTTCTAAGCCAGAAGCACGATGTTGCATTCGTTGTTGCTAAATATTATTCTCAGGAAGATCAGGAGGAGGAAGTACAAACTGCCTCTCGAGCCAAACAAGCACTTCCAAGACCCAAACATTCGAGTGAGATTCTTACATTTCATTCAAGGGACATGATTGATGCTGCAGAGGACTTTTTTGCACGCCGGCCAACCTTCGCTCAAGACTTTCCAAAGTTCAACTTCAGAGGTCCTATTCCAGCGCCATATTTGTTCTGGTATCAATATCGGGGGCCCGATGTGTTACAAGGATTGAGTCCTGGTCATGAGCTACTCATGCGTCTAGTAACAACTTGGATCGAAGACAATTATGGAGAAAAATATGCACTGGTCGACGAACAGCTAAATAGAGGTGTTATTACACAAGAAACGGTGCCATTCCTGTTCAAGCCAGGGGAGGTTATTGTATGGGAGAATAAGCGTGAAGTCCATGCTGCAATGGCTCGATCATGGACTTCGGTGGAGAAATCCCACCACCCCCACCACCTTCGCTACCCCCCAATTCCGCAGACCAAGGACCAGGAATGGCTAAAAAGTTTTGCTAATTCCGAAGTTACAATTATGAGGTGGAGAGTAGACACCTGGAGATATGAATATGATGGGAAATTTTTAAGAAAAGGGCAGTCTATGGAAATCTTTTGCTCGGCAGCATCGTCTGACACTGAGCTAAGTGTCAACAAATTGAACAAATATCCCCTGAAATATGCCTCTGAAGATATAAAATTAGCGTTGGAAAAACGTGGGACGACTTTCTGGGGGTGTCGCCATCGAAGACTTGTATCATACGAGGACGTGAGGGGTGTTTATGGAGTAAGTTGATATTGCGAATTAATGTCAGTCATAAGACATCATACTGAAGAGCAGCATTTAGAGCGGTGATAGATTTATGGTCGACTTCCATACATATCAGCAACTCCACTATACTTCGAGTAACTTTAAGTACACGTACCCACATATTGATGACGAGAAGTGCGAACGCATGAGTGCTGATGTGATGGCTTCAGACGAACCACCACCCGTGCCTGAAATATACATTTTTCCTAATACAATACCTGGGTACGACTTGAGAAGCAAGAAATGGGGTGAGTAATCTGTATTCAACCCCTCTCATTGAGCCCATGAGTCTCACAGTAGGCCAGTTGATCTCGAAGTTGATATGATACGTGATATCACATGGAACAAACAATCTTTTGAACACCTTGTCGTTGATGAAGAAACGAAGGAGCTGGTCAAAGCTCTCGTCATCCATCAGATAGCAAGTGAACAGGGCACAGATATCATCGACAGAAAAGGCAACGGTCTGATAATATTGCTTCATGGCGGACCCGGTACTGGTAAGACTTTTACTGCTGAGGGTGTTGCTGAAATTGCTGAAAAGCCACTATTCCGTGTCACCTGTGGCGACATAGGAACCAAACCGGAACAAGTAGAGAAGTACCTCGAGTCTGTCCTCCATCTAGGTAAAACTTGGGGTTGTGTTGTTCTCATTGACGAGGCAGAGGTCTTCTTGGAGCAAAGAAGTCTTGATAATCTGGAGCGCAATGCTCTCGTCTCTGTGTTCTTGCGGGTTCTGGAATACTACGAGGGCATTCTGATTTTGACATCAAATCGCGTAGGAACTTTTGATGAAGCTTTCAAGTCCAGAATTCTGCTGTCCCTTCATTACGAGAACCTGACTCAAGGCCAGCGTACTAAAATATGGAAAAACTTTATGAAGCGACTGAAGGAGATGGAGGGAAATGGAAAGCCCATGGCATCATCGGCAGCAGAGGCAGACTTACTTACAAACAAACTGCAGAACCATTCCGAAGGGATTGACTTTGACGATGTCGAATGTTATCTTGGCGAACTTGCCGAGCATGACCTGAACGGCCGCCAGATCCGCAATGTGATAACTACAGCACGACAGCTTGCGACATTCAGAAAAGAGCGTATGAAATATCAGCACCTTAAGCATGTTATCACTGTCTCAAGCAAGTTTGATAAGTATTTAAAGAAGGTTCAAGAAGGATATTCCGACGATCAAATTGCCAGAGACGAAGGGATTAGGTGAACATCAAGAGCAAAGATGTATTTCAAGAGAAGCTGTATTTGGATACTTAGTCAGGTATACAGTTTTATCGATATATAGGTCTCGACAGACATGATTTCTTTGTTAAATTTAAATGATGCGAAGGGACCTGAGTTTAGCATTTGTATTGACTTCCTAACGTAAACGATCAATCTACTTCAGCATACCACCGAATGAAAGGCATGCTTCTTACTGGTGTCATTTGTGAAATAACATCTTAACATGACCATCATCCAGTTGTGCGGCTGTTATGTTTCAAGTATACTAGTCTCCCTCAGTGATGCAAAGGTAGACTCGCATTCTCGGCCAGTTAAGATCCTCAAATCTGCTTGGTTTACTTCTACATGAAATTGGGATGTCAATCATAGCACCTTGATTTGGCTCGGTGATCCTGATGGGACATTTCTCATAGTTTGTACTTTCTACTCAGACTTATTAATACGAACAACTACAAAGTTCTCACCTTCTTCTAGCATTTCATCCCTACACAATCTGACAATCTTGATTTCCTTGGCTCAGCACCGTTTTGGAAACTTCCAACATTTAGTCTGCATTCTTAACCGCAGCGCAGTCAAAAGCCAATAGAAACAACACAGAGGCTGAAGTTAGATTAATTCAATAGGTTTCACATCTATAGTTAACCTTAAGGACTCTATACTGCTATGAACCTCAGGCATTTTGTTGCATAAGCGAGCTGTTGGAGAAAATTGTATAAATACATCTCAACCCCTCTGCACTCATATTACTTGAATAATCCTCCGACTGTAAAGTTCATTGAAACAATCAAGACAATTACCTATATCTCACCATGTCAGCTAAACCAACAATCGTGATGGTGCCAGGAGCATGGCACAAGCCGGTCATTTATTCCGGTGTAGAGGCAGAGCTTTCCAAACATGGTTATCCCACGGTCAGCTTGCCATTACACTCCGCTGGTGCAATACCTGCGGATGAGAGTTTCGATAATGATGTTGCTACGATTCGCAAACGTCCTGTTGAGTTGGTTGATGAGGGAAAAGAAGTTGTGCTTGTTGTGCATTCGTATTCGGGACTTCCTGGAGGTATGATTCGTGATTTCTACATGTCTATCTTAGCTCAAAGAGCCTCTCTAGAGTATCTTTTGGATATACAGCCCCCGAAATAGATCGGTTAAACAGTCTCGCTTTCCTTCTCTTTCATGTGTGTAGCAAAACTGACTCAGAGACAAATACAGGTGAGGCTCCTAAAGAGCTAGGTCAGAAAGAACGTGCCTCCAAAGGTCTCAATGGCGGTGTGATTAGATACGTGGTCATCAACGGTTTCGCGACACCTGCTGGTTTCCAACCCGCACCTAAGGGTGAATACTCCCAGTTCCCTCCATGGATGAAGCTTGATCTCGAAGTAAGATTCTACATATCCTCTTCCTTTGTTTTTATTGAAAGACTGCTAATTTAACCGCCTCTCTAGAACCAAGTCTTCACTGTCGCCCCGGAAGATGCAAAGAACATATTCTACAACAACCTTCCCTCTCGCGCCGATGAGCTTCAAAGAACTCCTTCCCCAGAGTGCAGGGGTTTACTCTAGCACCGCCTCATATGCGGCCTGGGTTGATATTCCGTCCACGTTCTTGGTTGGAGATAAAGACCAAAGCTCGATCAGCGGCGAAATGGTAAAGATGATGATTGGCGGTGCGCAGCAAGTCCAGCCTACGGCTTTTGATGTCGTTGAGCATTGTGCAGAAGGGGGCCACTGTTTGATAATTAGTCACCCGGATTGGACTGCGGAGGCTTTGAGGAGGGCTGCGGGCGAAAAGTTCTAGTTAAAAGTTGTTTAAAAGCCTGCGACGAAAAAGAGCAGAACTATGCGAGTAGGATGCAAATCAGCTTAGAACCAGAATGCTGCTATTTAAACTTTCGGCTTTCCTCTAAACATCCTGGCAGAAATGCAATTGAATTTCTATTAATGACGAGCCGGTGAAGATAAGCGATGTGCAATTAGTATATCTGCCCCTTTGGATGTGGTGGATTATTGTGTCGAAGGAGTGAGCCACTATCTATCAAATGATGAGTCTTATATATGAGATAAGCGTAGCATCACTAGCTAATACATGAGTATAATCTTCTCGTCTCGTGGTGGAAGTTGAAGACAAGAATTTGACCCGCGTTTAGATTTACTGTATGTCATGATAGAGTGATTTTCAGCTGCTATTACTCACATCTTTGGAGTATGAGATAAAACCAGACTCTAGGTATTTATCAATCACCCAGCGGCACATACTCGGCAGGTGTCATGCTCGAGTGAATAACAAACGTAACGATGACCGACTGTTATTGGAAGTATAGAAGTCTCAATTTTGAGCATCGACGTTTTGGTTATAGATTATTAGATACCTACTCTGATTCGTCTCGTCAGGCATGCCAACGGTTGGAGTTCGTGGCTAGCGACTTGCTTAACTCAATGTGGAAGCAATAGATTGAAGGAGTAAGAATGTATGCTGAGAACTGATTAAATGTTCTAGAATCGCTTAAAACTTCAGCTTTTATCACTCAACTGGGACCTAAGCGGCTCAGCAGTAGGTCGCTCATAGAGATCTGCTTGAATCCCCCGCACAGCTTCAGGAGATTAGTTCCCAAAACTAGGGTAGCATTATGCATAAAATTAGATTTTTGAAACTTCCTATTGCCGAAAACGTGGGCTTCGGTAGCATATGCTATTTCTATTCCGTACCTGCATACGACCCCTGGCTACGATGTAAGCAAACGCCCGGCTTTGCAGACGTTCGCGAGAGGCAGCCTCACCAAAGTCCTTTCGCCCCCAACTGAACGGTTCCTACGGCATGGAATGAACACGGGAGGAGAGTGAAGACTTTTTGTTTAAAGGGACAGGTTTGTACCTTTTGGTTCTAGCTAATTCATCATTCATTCACTTTTTGTTTTCCATTTTCTTGGCCTTTTAGTCTCTTCCGTTGATCTAAGAGGCATTCTCACTCGTTTATCGTTTGCTAGTGTATCAGTGTTCTAGTCTCAACTAAACATGACCTGGCATAGCACAGTCCTTACATCAGCGCAGAGCTGCGCGGCTAATGGGGAGACTGTAGACTGCTCGCGAGATTTTGGGTCAATTGCAGGTGATTCTGATATTGCCGGACCTGGCGGTAGTAGCATCTTACCTATGCTGGATAATGTGACTGACAATCCAGGTTGTGTGGGCATTTATCATTCCAGCAGTCGCTACGCTGATAATCAATTTATGTTTGTTAGTTGTCCAGTTTTTCGAGTATCGTTTGAAGAAGCCTATCTTCAGAAGCGAGAAAGGGCAAGTTGATCACCTCCTCAGTCTATTCTATCTTAAACAACTATAACATCAACTAATACTGGCGCGCTTGCAGTGATGGTTCCGAAGCCTTTAATCAGCATTTCAGACGACTCCTTGATAGCTTCCTCATCGGACTAAGCGACACCCAGTGCGTTACGGGATTAGCGCTCATGATTGTCGTCGAGTTCCATTCTATGTGCAGCATTACTGCATATCACTACAACATCATATGTGACTTGGTACTCATGACCAGTATCGTCCATTTCTGTTCTATAACAGCCATAGAGCACTATTTCGATCAGCTATGGCTAGGAGTGCTCCGCGCCGGGTTCCTCTTGGGCACCATGATTCTGGGCATCCAGCTGTTTGTTCAGCGAGCCAGAGAACACTTCCCACTGGCTTTACCTGACGATCGCTCTGAAATGCAAAACACGACTATGGCTCTTGCGGCCGTCTGTATGATGGACGACAGTCCGCTCCTCGCAAACGGTACCGCAAATGGCGTCGGTGGTTCCAAGTTCTTCACCTCGGCGTTTGTTGAGTATATGTTGATGATAATCTTCTTTGTCGTCGCGATTATAGTGTCTATTCGGCACACGCACAACTGGAAGAAGGATACTGATTTTGAGCGCACGGAAGCTTCTTACATTATCCGAGGGCTGCTCATGGTTGGTGCTATTGGTATCACAATCCACGTCATCTATGGCGTGGCGAACTTGAGAAGCGAGATGCACAGCTCTGGTTTGTTCGCAGACGATGACTCGGAGACCTCTATGGACTCTTTTGGACAGATCATTCCACTGATAATGCTGGCTTTGCCAGTTATTCAACTTATTGAGACATCTTTTGGTAAGTATTTCTCCATGCTTATTTGGAGTTCTGAACTGATCCTCCCTTTTAGATGTATTTGGTGCCACGAGGGCCACTCAAGAAGATAGTAAATAAGCATTAACGTCATATGGCGTTGTATATTATAGAAAGAGCTAGTAGATCGCCATGGTGTTCTTGCTATCACATTTAATCACAGATATTAATAAGTAGTTTCTTATCATTTAGACTCACGATCTAGGTAGTATAGCAGCGTCTTAGAAGAACGCCTAAGAGTGTATTTGTATCTAAACATAATGAAATCACAACTTCAAATAGAAGCAGTTTTCTTAAACGTAGAGGGTTGGATTTTAGCGAGGTCTACGCCGTCATTCTGCTGCCTGAGAACCACTTTACAGAATAGTGCATGTTTCCATGCTAGATAGAAAGCGAAAGAAGAGTTCAAGGCCACGGGAGGTTGACTCTAGTTATGAATTCTCGCTTAGCAGGAACACTTTACGCGACTTTTCGAAACTGCCTGCGAGATCCATCCCGTCGCACACGCTAGCTTTATGGGGAGCTCCATCCCATATGTTCAAGATATCCATCGCTTCACTCGAATCTTTCATAACCCGCAAGGCTGATTTTCCACCACTTCCATCTCGCTAGGCGAAATCCGCCAACTAAGCTGTACACCCAACAGCCAGGATACACACACATAACTAGGGAGCCTAAGTTACCCAATCCCTGGCATAACTCCTTCTCCTCACCGAAACGCCTTTTAGGAAACAGTGTGTAGTATAGCTAGTGCGGCGCATGCTTACAAAATCCCTGTGCAAACTTGTAGACAGAGAGTAGGCTCTCGTGTAGGCTCCAGCATTGTGCTTTCTCCAGAGGCGTCCCCGTCTCGAAACAGTCACAGTCACAGTCACAGCGCACAGCTGGCTGGTAGTAGGTCGCCACGCATTTACACTTGTATCCGCTAGCACTAGACATAAGGAGAGCGCAAGGTATTGGTTTTGGTCGGAGTTATAGAGGTGACGTTCCTAAAACTAGCCGACCTTACTTATCCTCCCTATAGAGGAAGAAATTGAAGAGCTTTATGAGATTTGTCTTGCAATCTGGACGCTGATTGCTACCTTCCGTAATATGATCCTATACATCTCCGAGGCTCTGTTTTATTCTTTTGCTTTCGAACGTATAATTTTAGAGGGGTAGTGTATCCATTTAATATAGTGCTCTGGAGGAAACCTGTGAATGCAACGCAGCATAGCACATTTCCTTCCATTGTAGAAAAATATAAATGCATGCATCCATATATGCGGCGTCTCAAAGCAAGCACTTTAACTAGCACCAAACAGACTTGTTCCAATATCTCACTTCATTCATTCTAGAGGCATACCCGCCTCAAATCTATAGACAACGAAAATTTCAAAAAAGTCACCCATCCTATTTCAGGTCCAAACTATATCCTGGCAAGATCTCCCTTCATAGCTACAGCATTTCTCCTCCTGAATTGATCTCGGAACTGTATACGTCCCATCGTCCCGTAGCCAATCGTACCAATCAACAAGACCGCCCAAACACCAGTGATAACTGCTCCAATTGGAAAGATCAAGAGGTTCATACCGGGCATAATGAATGGTGCATCTTTAGCGACAACGAGCGTTTGGATTGGTGGCTCTACGACAGTTTTACTGACAGTTGCTTCTGCGGCGAAAATGCCAGAGACGAACGAAGCTTCGCTTGAGTCGAGAGTTGCGTTGACTTGGAGGCCTGCTGCGCTAAGACTGGTGAGAGTGACTGTTGGTGCCAGGAGCTTTTCAAGTTCCTTGCTAAAATAAACTGTTAGTATGTGATCAAGGTGCACGCTGTGCTAATAACATGGAGAGCTTACTCAGTCATGCTAGGACCAAGTAGGTCTTTGTTGATGAATCCTGTAAATGCATATGCTTGAACTAGCGCTGGAGTAGCTTTTGCTTGTCTTGCCTCGATATTACTCCTCTTTGGCCATGATATCAAAGAAAACCCCTCCTCATTTCGTCCCTCCACATCCCTACGACCGATTTGAGTTTTGTCTATTGGCTGTACTTGAGCTCCGATGTATGTCAGTCCAACCTGAACGTTCTGCGCCGGAATGTTCGCAAATTGTCCAGTTGGCTCTGCAACTTTGAATAATCGAAGATCGGCCTGGAAAGCGCCTGTGGTACTGTTCAATAGCGGGATGTTGTAGCATACAGCCATTCCGGCATCGTTGCTGGCTTTCCCGTTCAGTTTCTCCAAAGTTGATGTGCAAGCGAGTTGTGTTTGCGCGTCCCAAGCTGCCACAGTCATTCCAGTGGCGGGTGTACCGGACTGTCTTCGTACGACAGAGGAAATGGAGTCGCGTTTAATCGACTCGACGTCTTCAGCATATCTCCTTATGCTACCTTCCATGAAATCATCTCGCTTTATTAGAGGAGCTGCGACATCTCCAAGACCACCTGCAAGTACCTGCCCGAGGAAAAGTGTAGCCACGAAAGCGGATTGGAACATGATGGTGGTGATTTATGGTAATACGAAGTGGGTATAAGTTGAAAAAGAGCACACAGGGAATGAAATTATCGAAAAGAAGGTGAATATCCGACCGGCGGTTGTAAGAATGAATGTTCCTGGTCCTGCCTCGAATGATGGCCTCGGAGTAGACTGGGAAGTGAGAACGAAGCTGAAGAGAAGAAAACGGGTGATTAGAAGCGGGCCGGCCGAATAGAGAAACGTTTCGTTCCTACGAGCAGGCGAATACAACGAATTAAGAGTAGAGAGGACGAATAGAAAGAGTGAACGAAGAGAATTAGACTGGAACAAGAGCCGCTTGGAGAAGAAAACGCAGGTGCTGGTGAGAAAGAAAACGATACACAATGAATAATGGAGTCATGCAACAAGGGTATAGGAGGCCAAGCTAGCACTTGCTTCGCACGGAGTAAGTCAAGACCCTTGATGCTACGTATTTTTGGTTGTCGGTCAAGGCTTGCGGAGCAAATGGACTTATTGGGAGTAGTATCACATCCATACCAGTGGTCTTCGGCCCCAGGGTGACTGGCACACCAGACGTGAGATGTCAGATAGAACCGCCCCTCATTGCGAAAGTGCGGTATGCAAATCACGAGTGAAACGGACAAAGTTCAAGCGCTGGGGGCAAATTGGATATTGCATGGTTTTGCGGTGTCGCAGTATGAAGCTGTTGATGTTTGAGCTTTGGCGAAATAGCACAAGCGTCGGCTCTTTTTCCGCCTGTGTACCAGCTTGGCCGGTTGCTGGTCAACCAGTCAGAGCCCGAGAATCCCCCAAGGACCCCTGACCCACCCTGGAAAACATCACGTGATGGCCCGATTGTTGGCCTGCAGTTCTTCTCCCGTAACCGCTATTCATTTTGCCTATTTTGCCAGCCAGTTGATAGATGATTTCAACCACCACCAGACGCGGGACTTATTCATTTGATGTAGGATCAATATATCGTCAAGCCCGTATTTGTAAGTTAATTGTAATGAGATGAGGAGGCAAAGTTGTGGAACCATAGCTTCTCATTGCGCCTCCAAGACTCATCTTCATCACCTAAGCCAGCCGCAGTATCCAAGACTTCGATCTCGTCACCATGTATCATCTAAGCCTGTCCTCCATACTCTTCAAACCCTGAAAACGATGACATTCATCATATCTCACCTGATTCTATGCGTAATGCCCCGCCCTATTGAAACTGTTATGTACGATTAAACTCTTCCACGGGTCTTGTCTTACCTTCTCAACCGCCGAGTTAATTTGCCACATTCCTCCTTTTAGCCACGCATTCCACCTGGTTTTCTTTTTCCTAGTATCAGTATTTAAATCCTTTCCACATCCAAAGAATATACTCTTCCAAAAAGCCAAGCGTGGAAGAAGATTGTATGCTCAAGACCAAGTTCGTGGTGCTGAAACGTGGACCAAGGTCTGGGCGCGAACTTTGAGACGAAGACGTGGGACTTGTCGTAGATCGTTGCTTCAAGTATCATGAAACACCCGAAATCTTAAATGTATAGATGACAAGCTTTGCACTTTTGAGAGCTTGTTTCTTGAACATTCTTTCCACGCACTCGAGTGGACTCAATAAAACCCACCATGTGTTCCTCGGGCATGTCCCATACAGAAAAGCTTTGACTGGATTATCACCAAACCCGCAAGCTGGTAGAGCCACAAAGCGCTCTGAACGCATAAGGGAATGGGAAGTATTAATTGTAGGATTCTGTTCAGATTAGCAACGGATGCGAATCTATCAGCATTATTGGCGATGTATTTCTCTTACTTTCAGCCTTCCTAATTACAAATTGTGATGCTCAAGCATGAAATATGGTGGGGTGCGGTTACTAATTGATCAGGCGTTATCGTATTAATATATCAAAGATGCAACCAAAAAAGGCACATCGGTATAGACTGACTCTAGCGATTGGATCATCACCATCCCTCCTTGCGAACTCACATGACATCCATGGCCGACGATAAATGTCATCCCCAATTCTGTATCAGAATCATACGAAAACAATAGTTCTTATCGACGTCCCGCTGTCCCTGGAACATGCTCAAGGACATCCCTCCCCTGGAAGGTTGCTCTCCTCTACACCTCTACAGACTCCATACCCGTCCTTGAAGCCCAAATCTAAGAAAGCAAAAGCCAACCTCCCAGATGTCTTTATAGACGAGCTGTTGTTGGTAAGACATTTGGAGCTAGCACTTGATGAGGTGAGACGCGAGCATAGGGGGAAATGGTGCGAGGAGAGAGTGACCGAAGACGGGAATGGAGATGGGAAGAAGCGTAAACTGAATGAAGATGATGACAATAAAGACCTTCAAGGGGAACAGTCAAATGAGGCTGATGTTCAAGAGGTAGATATTTTCTTCCAGAACACGACCGCTACATCCACAGGTATCAGTATCAATCCATCCCAACCGAAAGTCACTATTCCTTCCAAAGCCACCGTTCTTCAGGGTCCAATCGCGCAAACGATAGAGATATTCAACGCCTCAGCTCCTGCATTTGATCTCGTGCTGCTCGACCCACCGTGGCCGAACCGCTCCGCGCGGCGGAAAGGCTCTTACTCCATTTCATGGGGAAATGCTGAGATCCAAAACCTGCTGTTGTCGATTCCGCTTCAAGATCGTCTGAATGAGGGTGCGTTCGTGGGTGTTTGGATCACCAACAGACCCGCTTTCAGAGAAATGCTGGTTGGCGAGGATGGATTGTTTAGGGAATGGGGTATTTCGCTGACAGAAGAGTGGATTTGGGTAAAGATTACGGAGAACGGTGAGCCGATATGTGATCTTGATAGCACGTGGAGGAAACCCTACGAGGTGCTCCTTGTTGCCCGAAAGGGATTGGATCCGAGAGAAGAGGTGAAGCCTACAAGGAGAGTCATGGTATCTGTTCCGGATGTCCACTCTCGAAAGCCAAACTTGAAGCTTCTCTTTGAAGATGTGATGGGAAAGAAGGAAGGGGAGTACGAAGCACTAGAGATCTTTGCTCGAAACCTCACCAACGGATGGTGGAGTTGGGGAAACGAGGCATTGAAATTCCAAACCCAAGATCATTGGGTTAAGCCTTAAGATATCATATCATACATAATATACATATATTCTTCCCCGTCTACGCTTTAATCTTATAATCGTCCCTTTTGCAGCTAGATATCTTTCTTGCTTTCACCAGCGCTCCGAACCTCCTCGCTGCCCTCCTCTTCGTTTGGTAGCTGGACGTCCTGCTCAACCTCTACTAGGCCACCCACATCTTCCCAATCGCTCTCTGCTGATGCATCCGGTACTATTCCTCCCTGATCCCACCGAGCTTGCCACGCCCTTTCACCCATCCGCCTTTTTGCCTGCTCAGCCATTGATTCCCGCTCCCTCGATGCGGTTTGTCTGAACTCCGGTCTAAATTGTTCTTCCTCTTGATCTCTCGACTCGTTCGCTGCATCGTATGTCTTTTTATCCCATCTGCAACACTGTCAGTCTCTCCTGGATCACACTAGCCACTTTCGACCATAAATTCAACGAGAACATTCCAAGGGGATACACATACGCGTCCAAGTCCGTAGGCTCCTCGGGCCACACAAACGGCTGTTCCATCTCCACAGTCATCCTCTTGATGCTCCTTGGTCTATACCATCTTCTAGCCGCAGGCCTCTTTGCTCCAGGCTTATCCTGTCTCATTTTCTGTAGCTGGATGTACGAGCGTACGGAGTTGACCCGGAGATCGTAGACATTCCATAAGTAGTCTCTCAAGTCGAGCTTATTGAGGTTTAAAGGAACGATAAAGGTGGCAAAGGTAGGAGGGAGAGCCGGCGTACGGAGGAGGGTGAGTGTGAAATTCGGTCTGGTGCAGCAGGTTAGTGGAATTGCTTTGGGAGCAGGTGGCACTGGTAGGGACAATTGGGATGGGTAAACTCACAGGAATATTTGCTTGCGCCCCAGCTTGGGAGCTTTTTTTATGAGGGTGTTCGACATGATTGCTGACGCGAGAGTGTCGCTGTTGCGCGACCGCACATAAATTGCGTTGATGAGATGAAGTGAGGCTCCCAAAAAATGTTATGCAGGTGCTTGGCAGTATATTATATTTCATAAAACCATACAAAGTAATGCACGCATATTTCAAGTGCCATTGCCTTGGCGTTGATGACTCGATATGCGGATCAGGTGACCTGTGCATGAATCAGTAGTCACGTGGACTTGCCGAATGACCCCTGACCCATTTAAGCAGTTTACCTGCTTACATAAAAGACCCTTTTTTTGAACATCACCCATAGAAGTCTAGCAGGTTTAGGTTAACGTATTTTCCAGTGGAATTCCACCTGCCCGGCAAGAATATCCACAAGATGGAATTCCGACCACCCTCCCCCACTCTAGTAGTTCCTTTACTGCGGTGCTGCTTATCCATAGCCAGCCTACAACTGTCCAAAATTGTACAGGGAGACAAGCGCTCAGGTTGACGTAGCTTTTCAAAAACCCACTAAGTCCGCGAACGCCGCTATTTATTACGCAAGCATCGCGAACTCAGTCTCTATAAGTACCTTTAACTCTGTTCTCTCCACCATCATAAGTTCATACACCTCTCACTGTCGCTCAAACCCATCTCTATAATCTACCTAAATTCATAATGGCTTCCAATCCTCCAGGAAAGTGCTGCACTGTCGGCGTTAAGCATGAGTAAGTTAACCTAGCCATATCATTATTTCAACCAGGAGCTACATTTCTTGTCTATCTCTCCCCTACAACGAAATTGACATGAGTGATCAGAGGCGAAACTACTGGTAAGACTTTTAAGATTGGTAACATCGAAGCCTATGCCGCTACACCCACGGGCAAAGTGCACGAAAAGACAGCCATCTTGTACCTCGCGGACATCTTCGGTATCTGGCAAAACTCGAAATTGATAGTCGATCAATTCGCTGCCAATGGCTACTATGCCGTCGTGGTCGACCTCTTCAATGGTGATGCCGTTAAACTCAATGAATTCGAAGGCCTCGATGTTATGTCTTGGTTGACCAAGGGCTCCGATGGGAACAACCCTCACACCGCCGAATATATCGACAGCATTGTCGAAAAGTCAATTGAGCATTTGAAGGCCGAGGGTTACACAAAGATTGCAGGTTCTGGATACTGCTTTGGGGCGAAATACGTTGCTCGATTTATGGCAAAGGGAAAGGGTCTTGATGTTGGATATATGGCTCACCCATCGTAAGCCCTAATCCTCCGCTCCAGTGAGTGAGACAAGCTGACCATGATCTAGTTTTGTTGAAGAGGCTGAGCTTTCTGCCATCACCGGTCCACTTTCTATCTCGGCTGCGGAAACTGATGGCATTTTCACCACTGAGCTTCGACACAAGTCTGAAGAGATCCTCAAGAAGTCAAAACTACCCTTCCAACTTAACCTGTTTGGTGGTACCGAGCATGGCTTTGCTGTTAGATGCGATCTTACCGTCCCTGTTCAGAAGTATGCGAAGGAGCAGGCTTTCCTACAATCAGTGAACTGGTTTGATGAGCATTTGGTTTGACTCAATTGCACCACAAATTCGAGGCTTTAGTTTAAACATAGTAGCACTCGCAAGACCGCGTCACTTTAGCTTTGTCCGTTATGCTTTGCCCGTTGTATATAAAATATAATCAAAGGTTATATAATTCCACTTAGGAAGGGTCTTTATCTGAGCTTGAAGCTCCTAGCCATGAGGAAATCTATGCCTAACCCCTCAATTGTAGATTTCTCCTTTGTCTCTCTGTGGACCACCGTTTTGGCAAACAATTGCGGTCAATTTCGATCCAGTCTTCTACTTTGTAAAGTATACTGCTTAAATTACCGATACCTCAGTCAATCCGCCAAGCCACAGACGAGGGGAAGTTGCCCCACCATAGCTTTCGGCTTTTAGATAGGGTACCTTATCGCGTCACTCGGATCTTGTGGAACGCCAAAAGCTCTCATCATCCATGCTTTTGCGCTCACGCCTTCATGTGAGCAGGACAACGCATCGACACGGACTCGCTTTGCAGGTAACCCTTGAGCCATGTCTTCGGGGTAAATAGCTCCCCTTATAATCTCTCCATTCCCTTCGAAATGCTAACCCACACTAGGTCTTTAAAAGATCTGTCCAAGGCCCTCAATGCCTCCATCCCAACCATTTCCTTACCTCTGCCTCCAGACATTCCTCAAGTTATATTTGCGTATCTAGAGAAACACTCCAATCATGATGAATCCGATTCGCAACGGCTCCATGATGAATTGCTCTCCATCTTCCAGAACTTGGTCCTTGATAAACCCTCGCGGCTTGCTCCTTTTCTTGCGATTATACGAAACTTCAAGCCGATTCTTCGTGGCTCCGGGAGGTTGCTACAATGGTGGGAAAAGCTTGCTATACCCATAATCAACAAGCTCGGAGAGGAAAAGGGACTCGCCGAGGAGGCAAAGACCACGTTATTGGACATACTAGTTGAGGATGAGGAGGATGACGACTCCATCACGACATCTTCCAAAATAACAGAGAACCTCATGCTTATCTGGCTAAAGAACAACAACCTGGGGATGGTTGAATTCGACGAACAGGCACGTTTTGTGGAAGGACAGATGCAAAGCATACTATTGGCATTTGGAAGGAGGAGACCTAAAACGCTGCTAACATCCATCAATAAGTTTTTTGTGAAGAAGGACTCTAGAATCTTGACGTTGGGTCTACTGTGCGAGTTTATCAGGCACCAACCTCCGCATTTGCATCAGATGCTTCAAACACCACTGTTCGAAAATCTCTTAAGATGTCTTCAAATCGATACTAGCACAAGGGTGATTTCTTTGGCGATGACTGCGCTGGTTATGTTCTTGCCGCATATACCTAGCTCTAGTGGAGGACATCTGCCAGCATTGTTCAACATATACAGCAGAATGCTGTTCTGGGATAGAGAAAGAAGAGCAGCATCAGAGTCTTCTGAAAAAGTAGATGAAGAAAAGAGAGAGGAAACACAGCCAGTTTCGGAGGAAGATAAGTCTTGGACAAAGCTACCATATCTTTTGGAATCAGACGACGACACAGTCCCAGAGTTACTACATTACTTTACTTTTCTCTACGGTCTATACCCCATCAACTTCATGAGTTACATCAGAAAGCCACAAAAGTACCTTAGACATTCGAACTTCCCAGGAGCCGATGATCTCGATGTGGAACCGACGGAAATTCGCGAACGCTCAGAGACTTTTAGAGCAGTGCATCTTCTACACCCCAATTTTTTCATGATGACCCTCGAGTCGGAGCTTACAGACAATAATCGATGGATGAAAAGCGAGGCTGCAGATGTTGTTGCAGAATGTATGGCTCTTTACAGCCCTGGAGTTGAAGGGGTTTTACATGCTTCAAGATCCACAGGAGTAATAATACACAAGAAAGTTGAAGCAAACGAAGACATTCCGGAGGAACCGCTATTAGACGAACCAGAGGGTATAACTCCATACCATTCGAGACATACCAGCTGGCGAAATACTCAGTCTACAGCCGTTGCGTCTCCAGAACCCCCCAGAAATTCTCATGTGCCTGGTCTTCACCGTAAATCGTCTCAGACAAGCCAGTCAATAATCTCAACGGCGGATTCCCCAGCGCTACAACCAACCGACCGAATTCCTGATAGCCCTACGTTGCCACCTCAGCTGATGTCCGGACATGTAGCTTTGAAAGATATGCTATCGTCTCAAGCATCTACCCGTGGAAGCATATACAGATCACTCACAAACGATTCAGTACACTCTTTCACAGACTCACATAACCACGACACCGCTTCCCATGTTGATGCTGAACTCGATTCACTTGCCCGAGCACCAATACTTCGCTCCCCTTCAATACGTCCTACGCATACAGAGCCATCTCTTCGAATTGCTTATCTCCATCGTGAAATCCAGCTTCTCCACAACGACCTTAACTTTGAGCGGTATTTGAAACAACAACATCTCTCACATATTGGCCAGCTAAGGAGGAAGCAAATTAGGGAGGCGCGTGTAGAGGCCGAAACACAAAATCTCATCAATTCAAATAGAGGCTTAAAGTCTAAATTGGAAGAGCTAAAGAAGAACATGCTCCAAATGAAAAGAGAAATGGAGAAATCAAAATCACATTCAAGGAAATGGGAAGCAGAGTTGAGTTCAAAGTTGAGGGTGCTAAGAGAGGAACAAAAGTGAGCATCCCTTGTCCCGTCAGCTACTTGGGTAGAACAAATGTTAAATAGTGTGTAGGAAGTGGAGTAAAGAAAAAGAAGATCTCGCTTCTTCTCTCGGAAGAGTGAAAGACGATGCAAAACATTTGCTGGAAATGGTAGTTGCTGCTGAAGCTAGAGAACTTTACTCACAGCAAAAGATGCAATCCATCGAATCAAATCTTGATGAGATGGAGCACATGAAGGCAGAGGTGGAGAAGCTTACCAAAGAATTGAGGACATACGAAGCCAACGATCGGCAGACTGGTAAGGTTTAGATCCATCTCGTTTTCGATAAGAGTCGGTGCTTAGATAGCTTGTTTATATTGTTTCCTTTGGCGGTTCTCGGTATCAATGACTATACTAACACTATCTCAAGTTCTGGATAAGGAAAAGAGAAAGGCAACATCGAAAGGTAAGTTGCTCTCCTGGGGGTTGTTGAACCTCGAGCATTATGCGCCGCCCTTTCATCAAATACTGACCGAAGGAACAGAAGTCGAAGTTCTTAAGATGAAACTTCAGGCTCGAGACCAGGAAATGTTAAGTACCAAGTCCGCTATTGACGGTGCGCATCAAGACGCACGCAAAGCTAGTGAAGCTTTAGGCATGCGGAACAAAAAGACGCTTCCACAAGAAGCGCTCGATTCTTCGCTTGCCGTGGCTCGCAAACGGAACATCGAGATCCAGAAAGCGCACAATCACTTATTGGCCCGCTACAACCAACTTCAGGAGGCATATATGGACCTCAAAGAGAGTTACGACCAGAGTCGACAAGACCTCGTACAGGAGAGCCCCCCTTTACTGTCTCGGGGAGCTCCTCGTTCACCATTAGATGCTATGGATGGCCACCGTTCTAGTAGTCCAACACCTGGGTCTTCATACAAGAGTGTAGTTAATACCGGCCCAGGGCACCCTGGGCGAATCAACACATCCAATTTCGCACACAACCGCCACGAATCTAAAGACGGTGGGATGGTCAACGCCGCTCAAGGAGCAGTGGCTTATCATTTTGGACCCCATGGACCGAATTCTAGGGGTAGCATTGGCAGCGACGAGTATTCCTTTGACGGAATCAACCCATCCGGGAAGTCGAAGATCAAACCTCAAAGCGAGATGAGGGTGTATGGTCGTGGCGGCGTTCAGAACATTGGGAAGAAGGAGAAAGACGGGAAGGATAAGGGGAAGGGCAAAGGAAAAGACAAGGAGCCGACAAGTCCAGCGGTGGATGGTACGCAGTCGGTTGGGAAGAAGAAAAAGGGGCTTCTAGGCGGCTTCGGAGGGGGACACACTCCTGGATATACATAATTTCTAATTGGTTATGTGTAAAGAAAGAGACTATAATTGGAAATGGGTTGACCCTTCTCTGTAATGCTACGCAATCCAACCTATGAAGTGTCGATTAGTCCTTGTACAATTTCCAGAATGAAGGACCTAGATTCTACTAAAACTACACCACCTCTTCTCTCTTCCTCTTTTTCACTCCAAAGAGATCCATTATTTGATGCTGGAAGCTCACTAATTGCCCCATAGAAGCACACCCCATATACATATACCAATCTATAAAATACGAACATATATCAAATCATACATGCATGCCCTCCCTTCACTAAGTCTTATGTATTTGCACTGCCCAAAGCCAAAAGGACCAAACCACCAACCACCAACCCCTTTCCAACTTATATACAGCATTGTAAGAAAGAAAGAAAGAAAGAAACGGCATCCCTCTCTATAGAATAATCATATCATACAATCACGAACAACTCAAATGACCCTATATTAAAATAATACCAGATATTGTACAAATGCATCAGAGAGCCCCCCTCACCTAGGTAGCTCCCCTTACTTAGCCACCTCCCTCCCTACCCACCCAACCCAATCCCTAATTCATGAATAATTTTTCTTTCGAAAGCAAAGACGGTAAGCAGCAATACCATACAATACAATACAATACCATACCATACTATATCATACTATACAGCTCATCTCATCTCTCTCTCTCTCTCTCTCTCTCTCTCTCTCTCTCTCTCTCTATCTAACTTAAAATGCATTGAATTTAATGGAGAAAAAAAAACATGACATAGACCCCCCTGTCACGTCACGTCACGGCAGTGAAGGGAAGATCTTCACGACCCAACCAACCCACTTTCGAAGCAGCGAAAAAGAAATCTCCGCGCTCCCGATCCGATCCTAGATCCCGTCGGGTGATGAGGAGTACTTGGGTAGTGAGTAAGTAGTTTGGTCAGGAAAGTTAATCAGGAGGCCCCGCCTACCGCAAGGACCGGGGGCATGGCGCACGCTGAGGAACGGGAGGAGGTATGTAGTGTAGGTGTATGTATTATCTATCTCACTCACTCACCCTCGCTCAGTTCACAAGCCCCTTTCTTTCTTTTCGCGGTCAAGATAAAATAGGTTCGCTGTAGAATTTTTTAAAAAAACACTTGGGGAATGCTCTGGTAATCATGTCTTTGGAACGCACAAAAATATTATTAGATATTAAATACCAATTAACATACGTAAATACCCCTTACCCGCACCCAACCCACCGACCCAAACCCGTCCTATGTCCTGTATCCCCCGATCCATTTCGCCATGTGTATCTTGCAGCCCAGAGTAAAGCTCCAAAAATAAACTGCCCAAGGTCTGCAAAGTGGTATCTCCAAATTAACGAAAAAGAACCCAACAACTGAAAGACGTAGTGCCGACCCCTCTCATCTACATCTGACCCTCTCCTCTAAATTCCCATCAATATGCATGCAAGGCTCGCAAAACGAAATCAGAAACTAAAGGAAAACTCAATAAGCTATGTGAGAACAGTTTTTCATCCACATACGCCCAACCCAATGCAATACCTCTAACCATAAGAACAAAGAAAACAGACGGCGCGCTGCAATACCTATCTTGCACCAGAAATGGTACAATAGGCGATATTTCTCCCGCTAGAATGGAGACTTAGGGAACACCTCCCACCTTGAGTAGCATAGACTCAACTGATTAAGAGAGGAGAACTGTAAAGCAGAATAAGTATATGTTGCTAGCATGAGGACATGCTGCCTCCTCCTATAAACGCCGCCAGCCCATGCTGCCTCCTCCGGCCGAAAAAAAAACGAAATGATCTAGAAGAACGCCCCATCAATAAAACCGAGATGGAAATATGCGCCGAGATCGAGGTCGATGCCAGATAGAAAGGGTCCGAGAAATCCGGATGACATGTAAGCGATCAGAAGAAAATAAAAACAACGCTAAAGGTTGCTATCGAGGAGCTTGTGGAGAGGCGCTAGAATCGAGGAGGGTGTGGACCAGGGTGAGCGGTGTGTAGAAGTCGAACGATAAGAGATGGATCGTTCGAGCACGGGATAGCAACACAGGCGCTTCTTCACCACTAGCGTCTGCAGAGTGGGAATCAGGATGCGGTATCAGAAGTGGTGATGGTGGTGGTGGTGATGGTGGTGATGGTGATGTATATGGTGATGGTAATTCTAGACATTTGAAGCGTAGTATAGCTTAGCGTAGATCGATGTGTAGCCGTGGTGCATGTGAGGGGATACGAGATGTGTGGCAAGGTTGCTAGTTGAAGATGGCGCTAGTTTCATAGGGCGCATGACCAACCAATCCAGTTCGACGACACCCTCAATTGCCTCGTCGTCCAATCACAGCGTCTCATCACACCCTTCACTCACATCGTCCGGCCTCGATTCATACCCGTGGCATCTGGTGACTGTTCTGCAATGATGGAGTTCGCGCAATCCTGTTATCACCACCTACCAGCGCGTTATCCGCTGCGTTTCGAACATTGGACATTGCATTCGCACTCTGGCTCTGGTTCGCGTTTCCGTAGCCCATTAGTGAGGCACTACCGGACGTCCCGCCGGCAGTTGGGGCATTGCTTTCCAAATAGCTTGCCATATCCCAAGACCCCCGGCCGCTTTGCGCTTGGCTCCCTAGCTGCCCTTGATGTTGCTGATGTTGATATTGCTGTGAGGCTGCCATGTGATGCGTGCTGAGATTACTGCTCCCTGACCATTGCTGGCCAGATGCTTCGTGGGGGTGGGTAAGAGGGATTGGCACGCGTACATCAGATCCACCAGGTATTGTCGCCAAGGGCTTCTGAGCGTGAGGAGAGACGACTCGAGCAGGAATGTTTCCGGTGTATGCAGTAGACGTTGTTGACCCTGCTATCGATCGAGGAGACACTCCTCCGTGATGATCTACGTAAGAAAGACCAGTGGATGATCCCTCAGTAGTGTAGCCATTTGAGCTGACGGGAGTTGTAAGCGCCGCTGGTGGCAATGTCGATGATGGGCTTGCGGACTGGAGCAGGTTAGCAAGTACAATCAAGACAGCATCGAGCCATATTACTTACGTATTTGCCTATGATCTTTTTCAGAGCAGCCCCAAGATCTTTCCAGTGGAATGCTTTGACGTCTTTCTCGATGTTCCGTGGCTTAGGTGTTGGGAATGCCATTATGACTTTGAAAAATTCCTCACTGTCTGCCTTGCCCTTTGAAACTGTAAGCGGCCTAAAGCCTTCCAAGTTCCTCCGGATTCGGTTTTTTTCTTCCACGGTAAATCTTGCGGCGACTAGCTGCTCTAATAAATAGATAGTGTCCACACTAGTCACAAAACACTCGTTCTTTTCTTCCCAATATATGCAGCTAATGCATATATTGTCGGCTCGACGTTCTTCCGCTGATACCGGCTGGAAAGTCGTCGTGATAGTGCTCCCTGATTGTGATCTTTTGAAGTGGACCAGTCGTCTCTTGGCTTCCCATTCTTCATCCGACCAGTTTTGGGCCATGGAATCGAGATCTCCACTAATCTCTAGTTTTGCCTTGTGTGGAAAAAGAGCATACGCATTAAACTGCGTACCAGGGGTAGTTGCGGGACTTGGTGTTTGTATTGTGGTCGTTCTAATCAGTGGAGGATTTGCACAAACAGAAGATGACGATAGCCCTGGCCTGCTCAGTGTCGTAGTACTAGAAACTCCAGGGGTACGAGTCACATTCAAACCTGTATTTGAATAAGATGGACTCCAGTCTGTGACTTGCCGTGACTGTGTTTTGACTTTTGGGGAGGATGTTGTCGTAGAGTTGGTGTAGCTATACGCCAAATTGGATGGCTGAGCATCACTCTGATACCCGCAATCAACTTGATTATACCTTTGCTGCAAAACATTTTGTCCATAGGCAGTATCGGTCTGTAGATATGGCGAGTACCGCGCTGAGTCGTTGTTTGGCATGTAGTTGTATGAGCCGTACTCCTCCTTGGGCTGCAAAATCTGCTTCGAAGCACGTTTAACAGGACTTCTCATGAGTTCGGTCGAATCTGTTGAAATCTTCCTCTTTCTTGACATCTCTTGCACTGGTTGCTGCGTGCCAGCATTCGTGTTTTCGGCGAACGTGAAACTCCCTACAGTGACTTTCGCCATAATGTCTCCATCTCCCGTCTCCATGAACATAGAAACTGGCACCTCGGCGGAGTTCCAGCGTGTTGTTGCGAACTGTGGAACTTCTGTCGATACCGTATACGAGCAAGTGGCCCCTTGTTGCCCCAACTTGGTTAACAATGCTCCACATTTCGAGTTCCCAAACATCAAATAAAAGGATGGTGAGCTAGCAGTCTGAAGTTCGTATAGTGAAGCAATGAAGACGGCAAATCTATCCCCTCTCGACCCTCTTGCAGGTGCAAACGACGTAACTTCAGGAATGGGTGTCGACCCAACATTCAAGTACGGACCGGTCTGATCGTCATACGTCGTACGAGCTTGATTAGTATTGTACGCCATTTGTGTCATTTGGGCTGAGTTTTGGTAGACTGGCGAGGGGGTAGGCACGGAAGCTGATGCCTGGGTCCCATAAACCGAGTTACCGAAGTTAAATGGAGCATCGGTATAAGTCCGGCCATGATCAAAGCCTGTTTACGTATTAGCATCATCATTATTGATCGATCGAAGTTCAAGAGATACGGACCTTGCAAGTTGGGCAATGTGTGTGATTTACCGTAGGCAGACATGGAAAGAAGATCCGATGGGGAACCCGCCCGGGCCACTAGGGCTCCCTCGTACCCTTCTTCGTGTAGAGCTGCAGTCTCGGGGGACTCGTAGTGCTCGTCTAGAATGATAGGCCTAGTAGAAGTAATGTGTTCGGGCTAATCAGTGTTAGGAGGATTTCGGGAAAACGGGGAGAGTAAGTCTGGTAAAACATACCCCGAACAGACTATACGTTGAATATGCCAGCTTGACGGTATTCGAAATGAGTCAGGACTCCCTGTCCTGGAATGAGTTCTGTATCAACGTACTACCAAAGGTGACGAAAGCGTGGAAGATATGATTGATTTGTGAGATGTTGTGTCTCTAGTTGGAGTGAACTTCTTCAGGAATTTGGTATTGCTAAACTCGAGGTACTGTTCCGAGACTTGAGTGACAGTCAAACCGATTGTTGTAGATATTGGAGCAGAATATGGAATAGTTTTCTTCAGACACCCGCAAGCGATGAAACTGTTTCCTCTGCAATCTCAACGGAGTTGTTCAGGAAGAAACCGCTATCGAACTAAATTCAGTGGCCGAAAGTCAACTTAAAAGAGGAAACCTTGGGTGAGTTTTCTAGTTGTTGATGCTTTTAGCAGCCCTGGTCAAGTTTCCAAATATCCCAACTAATGGACAAGCCGCCGTGAATTAGTTTGGATCGAGTCTCGGGAAGCTGAAACCATATATCAAAGAATGGAAGGATGTTTCTAAAATTCGACGAATAGATCAGCTGCAGGTCTGCTTAAAAAGTACTCTCAACGCAAAGGTGAGGAGCTCGCAAGGTTCGGCGGCATACAGGTGGCATCAAATTCGAAGCAGGTATAACAAGAAGACAAAGAAGTGAAGCTTTTGGGGTTCGACAAGATCTGGCCGGGTCCCCAGAGGTTATGCAGCCACCCGTGAAGGCGAACCTGATCGCATAGGATGTCAGAATGTGTTCATGCCGTCATGATCATGCTGGTAAAGTGCCGGTGACAAAATCTGAACGTGCTAAGAAAGATGGTATATTGTCGTTTGAGGTGTGAAGAAACAGGCAGGATGGACGCATGCCAGACTACCGTCCTGAATGGGACAAGTATGGTATGGGCGAACTAGCCTGAGAGGGGGTGGGCGAGCAAGGATGCCGGCGGTGGAGGGGGGGCTTTCTCCCGCACAGATGACTTGGAGTGCGTGCAAGGATGCAAGGGAGGTAAAGAGACTTGTGTGAAAAAGGGCAAGGCTTACATACGATCAGTGCACCTGGGTACATCCACGCTCTCCTCTACTTTTGCGGACGTGCTAGGAGACCGGACAGCGGCAGCATCGACCGCAGCCGTGGTGGCCTAGTAGACGACGAGTGGATCCGCAGGAGGAAACTCCTGAAAGCTGAAGGGCTAGCAAAGCCAAACCCAAGCCAAAAGTAAAAACAAAAGGTCAAGCCTGGGCAGTCGAGAGGCTGAAGAGCTCCTATAAAGCTGAAAACGGTCAGTTGAAGCGAGTGGTGCTGCCGCGTTTGTTGTTGTTGGCTGGGGCTAGAAATGCAATAATTCCCACAACGGCAGCTCTATCTTTCAAGTTGGAACGTAGGTTTTTTTTGCTATCTCGTTGTTGCGAGTAGTCCTGGAGCTGCGGCGGAAGTTGTTGAGGCCTCGTCCACACGGGTCTTGCGGATGTCCTCCGGAGTGAGGCAAACTCTCCGGGCGATGTTTTGCTTTATGGGGGCTCTGTGATGCCTATTACTATGCCAGATGTATCGGTGTATGCCTGTTCACGGGTGAAATTCGTCCCCTTTCACTGGTTGACCGTCCGATATATGTGGTGTACAATATACGTGGTGGGGCTGTGAAGGGCTCGTAGGCTGTCTGTCCACTTCACCGACGAAGTCGATTGTAGGAGAGAAAGAAGAGTTGCAAAGCAGCAGAGTGGTGAAGTGTTATTGCTTCCTGTTCCGTCCGTAAGGGAACGGGAAAATTTTCAATAAAAAGAAAGAAACATGCGTTCTGAAGGGGGAGGATTGGCGGGACTTGATAGGGGCGTCTGCAAAGCCGTGCTTTTGGATCTGTAATTAGTGCAGGATAGGATCTACTGCAGACAGGAACAACGTATCACTGACGGCATATGGAAGGTTGTTGAGGAATGGGATGTAGTAGTGTAGTTACGGACGGGGTCTGGCGAAGATGGTCGAGGAGGGCATGAGAAGGTGGTGCACCAGGCGAGTTATTGGTTCCGGGGGGGGAGGTTGAGAAGCTGGATGGAGATTGAGGATGCAGAAGAGTTGTTTCAACAAACGTTCGTTTGACACGACGAGCTCGCTGACCGAAGCTACTGCTGACGTAGACTAATGGTTATTGGTAATCGTGGGAATGTTAGACGGGATGGCGGCGCATGAGGTTTTGCGGACGGTGTAAGATCTGGGTTGGCGATGGGGGAAGGATTGCAGGAAGGAAATGCATATATGCGAAAAAAAAAGTCCAAAGGGTTGCCCACACCACCACAGAAGTCTACGAGGCTACAGATCCGGCAGAGGATCAAATCAAAAGAAGAAAAAGAAGAAAAGAAGCAAGAGGAAAAGGAAAACAAGAGCACAGGGAGATTTGCTACCAATTTGCTGAGATTTCATCGGTGGTTCCTCTCTTGACTAGTCTACCACCATCAGTGAGTGAGTGGGACTGACTCTCTCGTTCGCAGCCCCCTTTGACGGCGCTGTCGCTCTTGTCCACGAACCCTCGAGGGTGCAGCAGCTGTTGCGGACTAGGACTTGTTCATGTTTATGATTTTGTGCAGTTGTACAGGACGGTGAAGGCAGCTGGAGCGTCTGGGAAGAGTCTAGCAGCCAGTCTAGCAGAGTCACCGTCGTCATGGGTTGTTATGGTTGTTATGGTCAAGGTTCCATTCAGGGGGCAAGTTCAGCGGGTTCAGGGCAGGGCAGCCTGGCTCGGCGGGGCCACTGGGGGTGAAATTAGGGGACTCATTGGGGTAACGTGGCCCCGCCAGCCCTGTATTTATAGCGCCTTGCACCCTGGAGCCACGGCGGTACTGCAATCTGCAATCTGCAATCCCAATTTCTTCCACCAAAAGGAAAACAACCAACCAACCAACCCCGTCGTCGTCCAGCAAACTCCCGACTTCCCTCCTCCCCTCCCCATACAACTTACTTACTGACTGACTTCTTCATGCTAGCTATCACCACCACCACCTCCTCTGCAACCTTCACCTTCATTCATTCACCTCTATCTACACACATCACGACTAGACGTCGTGATAAACAAGCTCTCTGCTCCATGCAATAGCGGGCGTGATATGGCCGCTGGCTGCATTACTCAATCCTGTGGGTAGCAACCCTGGACCGACACCTCCCAAGGTCGCAGGTCGCAGCATCGCAGCGTTGCATCCAATCTATCAGGATCCACGCTGCCGGGCGTATGATTGCTCTGGGCCCCCCCGGTCGTCGAAGTCCAAATAGAACTTCCAAATCTCCAAGTTTCTAAATATCGCCACGGTAGAGTACGAGTGCCGGCACTCCCGTAATTAGTGAGATGCACTGCCCAGTCCTCGCAGTACTCCGATCTGGGTATATATCCAAGGTCCACCGGCTTGCTTCGAGTGACGGGTCTGGTCACTGTACTTGTGCGGGCCACATAGCTACCCTGCGTGCGTACTCGACTTGCCAAATAGCCGTCTGTCAATACGGACGACGGGCAAGTTTATCACGGAACAACGACGTGAGCAACCCTCTACGGCTCGGCCACGTTCTCCTCCCTCTTTTGCTGTCGTAGACAAGTAACTTGCACACGAGTACTTGCACTACGTAACATCCTACGAGAAAGAGGATAGCCTAATCAAGCATGCCTTCAAGGGCTCGAGCGCGAGCATCATTGTCCCCTGGCAAATAACTCCAACGATGCTCGCAAGCGTCTGGCTCTTCTGGTTCTTTCGATACCAACCATCCCTCATCTCCTATTTCTTGCAATTGACGTCGCTATTGACATCCAGCTGATCATGACTCCCAAAGCGGGTGGCCTCGCAGCCCACCACCAATATTTGGACGACGCCTATTGTCTAAATGTGCTAGGGATAGGCTCGTAGGGTGGTAGTGGTGGTGAGATCGACGCCTGGATATCTCGCGGGTGTGTCAGCCATTTCCTCACTGGAGCAGACGCATGCAAATGCACCATGCAATGCATCACAGGGGCACGACCACAGTGTCCTTTCTTGTCTGCCTCTGCCACTTCGCGACGGAAGTCTCCCATAGGTAACTATCTACAGGCCTCCTCGGCCCAATCCGAAGCTTCACAGGGTCGTCCCAAAGACGCCGACAGTTGCACAGGAACTGTTGCTCCAAGTTACCCGGACCAAAGAGCTCACCAGTGCTCACCCTGTACACACCAACACCAGCTACGGAACGATCCTGAACATGGCCGGGGATACTTTCCGCGATGGACACATGTATGTACATTTATTAACAATGCACACCTCGAGCCAACAAAAGGTGCATCAAACAAACGGTCTGGTTCTTCCAGAATGCCTGCCATGTATATTCGCCGTCGGCCTAAACACACTCGTACTCGTTCTTCTATCTGCATGATCTGATCTATATCTCAGATATTTCATTGATCTTGCAGTCACCAGCCACCGTGATCCCTCCCGTACGCTGGCTTCGTCATGTGCTATTCATAGACCACCTTGGAAACGTCAAGCCATAGTGGCAGCTGATGGATTTCCACTCGCCGTCTCTCGTACTTCGTAATGTCCATGGTGGCTGAGCACTATTCACGACACCCTTTCGTCTTTACCCAGTCGTAAATGCCCCCCACAGCTCTGTTCGCTTGTTTATCAACAAATGCGTACGTTGGTGTCAGCTGATATCATGTATGGATCATGCATGGCGTCAAGTTGGGAACCAACCTGCCATATTGCGGCTTGCACTGGTCGTCGATCTGGAGATCCTAAATGCAAGGGGAAAAGCATGAAACCCTCATTTGACGTTCGTTTTGCCTTGTGCGGCTTTGGGGGTTTTCTCCCGAACGCACCTTCGACGATTGTAAAGACATCGGTCCTTTCCTTCGTCTTTCCTTACCTGCTTTCGGTCGATCAAATAACCACCCACCACCAGTCAGCCAGTTGTGTTACCAAAACAAAACCTTCCATTACACCAATAGCCAATAATAACGCCAAGGACCCTCCCAATAACCACTACGACCTTTTGACCTCAAAGAACACCAAAAGCAGATTGCAATTTTAAAGTTACGTTCCAGCACGACCCGGATTACCGGGCGGGTATTTCCCGCCGTCTTTTAAATTAATCTTGCCGAGGACAGATCAAACTCAGCTTGTCAAGATCAGAAAAGGTTCGCGGGGAAAAAAGGTTTGGGGGCCAATTCCTTGCGGTGACAAGGCTGGCTGCATAACCGAATGGATGGATAGCACAACATATGCATGTTTCGCCTCATCCCAACCTCGAGAGTTGTCTGGTATGTGCCGAGCGTTGTCGGTTCTAGTATTTGTATTTGCTTCAGCGGAAGGATAATCCCAGGGGGGTTGTTGTAGTTGTTTGTATGTACAGTACACACACTTCATGGCGGTGTGATCTCTCACATAAGGGGAAAAGAACTGCATGCAGATGGTCCCCGTATGTATGATTGTATGTATGGTAATATGTATTCAGTCGCACCGCAGTCCTGACTGCTGCACTCACCACTTCTGTTTGGCTCCCCGCAGAACCTGTCGTACTTCCTAATGCTTCAACCATAGCGTCGGGAGATAATACCGCAGGATCCCTAGACCTTGGAAGAGGCGGAGATGTTTGTCGTTTCTTGTGTACCAGGACACTGTAATAATGCTATACCAGGTCAAGTCACAAGTAGTACAAATGTGTAACATCCTAGATCTCAATGATAATAGCATGCTGTTTTCGAGCGCCTATAGCTCGTCAGCCTCTTCGCGCAAAAGCGTATAAACATTCTTCCCTCAGACTCTGTAAACAATACTTTCGGCAAGAGCAGCGGTATAACTACCTGACCTAAAAGCCATGCCGGCTCATTCATATTCCTTTATCATTTCTACATCTCCCGCGCAGGCTTCAGATCTCTAGCACTTTCAACTTCTTCTTACCGTCCTGAGAAAAAAAGATATGCAAAGGTAATGTATATCAACCACACGCTAAATAACTTGAACCATAAATTTCACATGGGAGAAAGAAAAAAAAGGAGCCTGCTCAATCCTTGAAACAGAGCATGCAGTCTCTTCCTGGTAGGTTTAAGAAAGGAAAACTGCATCTAACATTAATACAAGTTAAAAAGCGGTGAGGGCTTCCCACATTTCCCAAACGTGTGGCTTCCCTCTCCTTCTTTTTTGGATTTGACCGTTTTGGATTTTGGGGGTTCTCGGGGCGGCTTAAGGATGAAAAGCATGGGAAAAGATAACGTTGCCGATTGGAGGTGGGCTTGTGGAAATCAGCTCCTCTCCTGCAATAAATGCTATTACCTAGCAAGGTTACCTGGGTAAGGTTCTGTAGACTGTGAATGAGGCTGGGATGGAATAGAAGTGGTTCGTGGATGTATGTTGTGTATGCTGATTATGCAGCAGATGGGTTTTTTCTTTTTTGGAAGGGAAGGGATGGGATGGGATGGGGAGTTACTGGGGACAAAATGGCAGCCTCCCCCCTTTTGCTAGGCATAGTTTCTCTCTTAGAACAGTGATACATACCTCCTTGTTCCTCGATGGCTGGTAGAAACTATAATAAGATACTGTACTGTGAAAGATGGGTGATTTCAAAGTATATTCGAGATAAAGGCTACGATATCAATTCACTTTCCATTTGTTGTATCCTTGTATAAAAGCCATGTATTATTTCGTCGATCCCATAGAACATCCCAGGTATCAAAGCAGTTAAACCTGCTCCCTTGAGACCCGGACCCACACTACTGCTCCTTTCTCATCTTCAAAAGTCGCTAGATCTTATCATTGCCTCGCAACCTCCCACCGGCGCAAGTCCAAAGAACAAAACCCGAGTCAAGTCACGCATCGTCAAATCCCCTCCATCATCCCCACCTTTCATTTCTATTGCTGTCCGGTTTTACGCCTGCAAGATATGGCAGCAGCAAGAAAGGTAGGTGTTTCGACCGCCAAACACCCGTGTGACTTCTCGGCCGCGGACGTGTTTGCAGACCGGGCATGCTAGGTAGACGGGGTCATAGAGATGTTCGCAATCTAGACCACTTTTAGCCAGGGAACTTTAACGGATCAAAATCTTTGAGGGCATAGGTAGGTAGGTAAGGGAGTTCTTCGTATACATACCGCAGCATTTGTAGTAGTTCTCGTATATGTAAGGCATCTTTGAGGGTGGATATGAACTTGGGTTTGTAGCTGTATGACTGTTGCTCAGGCGGGGAGATTATGCTTTTGATCTAGGAAGATTTGCTTGAGACTGAGTTATATAAGATTGACTTGTGTCACTTTGATGATGTTTGAAGCGGGAGCCTTGAAGGTTGGTTTCTGATTGATGAAGGTAATGGAACGGAGGCAAGCTTTATATGGACATCAAGGGACCAGAAGCTCAATTGTTATTCAGACGTGGCTGAGTTGTGTGAAATGAAGCATTGTTGAACAATTCAGTGAAATTGAATCTAGAATGTCAAAGAGAGACACAAAACTGCTGAATCACAAAGCTTGAATCAACGCTCGCCTGTCAGAGGGTCTTTGGTTCGTGACTGTGTAATTTTGGTGAACTCTCAGAGAGAGCATTTTGCGGAGCCGAACGAATACATGCTCATCAGGATTTCTAAGTCGAAACAGCCTTTTTAAGGCTATATATTCAAGGCTCATTTGTACCTGCTGTAGCGCTGTCGTCAAAAGAAAAATCTTGTTCGTGCAAGACTCCATTATTGATCCCTCACAGGAAAAGATAGATGCCAAAACCAGCCATATCGGCATGGTTTAAAAAAGAGACACGCCACAAGGAGAGCCTCCTTGTTAACGCCTGTTCATATACCACATCCCCGTTGACGTGGGCCGCCAAGGTTCACGATCATGCAAAAAGTTTAATTTTGGCGGATAGCCCCTTTATTTAGCGAAGGTGGAGCCCCAGAAAATATATCTGATGAGTTGTGACAGGGAGCTATTGTGGCTTGGTTTTGGTTTGATATCAAGGTTCTGTGGGAATACAAAGAATCCGCCCTAGGAAAGAAGAAACCCTTTCATGATACTCTTAGAGATACAGTAATTGTATACAAATGTACTTAAACAAGGATTAAAATATCTAACCCGTTGTGAGTTGAAACAGGTTGACAAACTCCACGCATCGAAATCCTATAGCTGCCTGGCTCGTAACCAACATTCGTAGAGCAGCCATCCCGTCAGAACCATCAATTGCCGAAACGCAACCAGAACAAGCCAGATCGGAAGCAAGATAAATCTCAGCAGGTCCAAAACAAGCTTCCTGAAACTGAATATCCGAGGCATGATGACTGAAACAGGCGGCTTGTAAAGTAAATTAAGCCCATATACTACTTCCTGCTTCGGATATTCCCAAAGAAGGAACGATAACACTTTAAATATTGTCGAAATGAGAAGCCATATGGTTTTTGCCACCAAGTAAACGACGAATATCATAGGGATTAGGAACTTGTTGTCAGTGGTATTTTGTGAACTTTTGAGTGTCTCGAGGAAAAACTGGCGAATTTGGAGCGCAGTCCAACACGTTAATTCCCAGAGTTTATCGGCAGCACGGTATAGATCTTCAACAGCTGTAGAGCGTTTATCATCTTTTTCGGAGTGTTTGAAATGCCTTTCAGCTCCATGTGCTGAATATTTCTGGATTGCAATCGCGGCGAGCAGCGTGACGAGCAATACAACAATAATGACGATGAAGTACGAGACGAGGTTAGCCTCGTCCGGCAAAGCCTTCATACTGTAAATTGACTGAAGATTAAAAAGTCAGCGAGTATACCAGGTGGCAAAGATAGGCTCTTAGAGTTTAACAAGAAACCTATGGCAATATTACGTACCGAAACTGTGCTAATTGGAAGGTAGGCAATGGTTACGTAGGTCAGAGTCTTTATTCGGTCACCTTGCATGACTGCGATCCTACTTTCTAACAGTGCTGTTGCTCCATGGAGCTGTTACCATAGTCAGTAAGCAAGCTAGAATTTATGGCTCAGAAGGACATACTGCATCTCTCTAAAACTTGGATTAGCGATGGAACCGGCGAAGTCATGATTGATGACAAAGTAAAAGACTTACAAGCTCTCTGACTTGTTCTCGTAATGAGTCAACTTCCATCTGGATATTATCTAGCTCCGCGATCTCTTCTCTCAATCTCAAGCTCCAATGTTCTATGCCATGTTGTTCGCATACATGTGCTTTTCCCCGGAGAACAGGTAGGCGGTTCGTTGTAAAATCTTGTAAAAACTTAAGATTGGCTTGGATTGAAGCCCGTGTCTCATGACAGGTTTTGATAATCCAATGATACATCCTTGATTTGCTGAATTGTTGATCATCAAACAGACTATCATCATCTGAAGCCCGAAGCTTCTCCTTCAACTCGTGGACTATGGGATGAATATTCACTCTTTGAGATATCACCGTGCTGCAAATCCCCCGAACAAACTGGGCAATGGGCGTTTGGAATTCCAATGGCTCCAGGTTGGATGTAGATGCCATGCGCCATGATCCATTCACTATGATGACACTCCATAGTCCTTCAGGGTCACTCAACAGACGATGTTCCTCTTCTCGATTTGGCTGTACTTGAGGAATGGTGATGGTGAGTAGTACTGAGGATGAAGCTTTAAACAAGTACTGTTGATTTTCTTCCGAGCTAGCCTCGCTCTTGGGCTCGAAACGGCCAACAAGACTTCTATCAATAACGCCAGAGGCAGCACTCAGAGAAGAATGAGCGCAAAGCAAGAGGTGGGAAAGATGAAATGACAACGTTATTCGTTTGTAGCATCTCTGCAGCTATACGATTTGTCAAATGCCGTCTCCAAACCGAGCTCTAGATATGGCTGAGGGAGTTTACTCACAGAGTCGGAAGGTGACAATGCCTGAAATAAGGAGGGCTCTTTGTAAGCAGTCTCAAGCAATACGTGTCGTTGAATGAAGGCTCGAATGAAAGTGAATTCTTCATTAGCAAGACGAAGACAAAACAACTGAAGCAAGAGTAGACTAGAGCGCTGGAAATCATTGATATGTTCTTTAGTTTCTCTACGCTGGATTAACGACTTGAAATTTTACTGGTTAATAACGGAGCTTACACCACCCGACCTTGCGACGAACTCGGCACTCCAACTGTCGAATCAAGAGACTTGGTATTGCTCACCTTATAATCAATATTTAGTAAGCTTGCTTCTTCTCAATAACGAGTCACTTACCACGTTTAAAGATACCGGGAAGAGCTGGTGAACAGCACTCGAGGTGTGTTTCGGGGGTACTTGTCTAACTATCACATCATTGACGGTTTTGGTTTCTTGTACGACACTAAAGTTGACCAGATAGTCCGCTTTAGCAAGCTGACGCCGTGAGAGCTCGTTCCTAGAAAACGTGGCAAGCCTTTTGACAAGATCAGGGTAGATATCTTCGTCCCAATCATGGATATCCTTGTGGGTCGCTAGATCGTTGGTGATCTCGGAAAGTGTTTTCTGAATACTACTATTGCCGCTATAGTGAAAAATGATGCTTGACATGCTTACTCGACCTGCGACATTGCATCTAGAATGGCCGAAGAATGCCGAAAGGTGCAGACTTCAGTCTAATACTAGAAATCAACTGGTGTACGACAGAAATGCAGAAAACACAGCCTGGTTTTCTAGCTGTTTCTGGCTAGGTACCTAGCTCTCTTTAAGTGCGATACTTTAAATGTATTTGAGATGCTTGGAGATTGCTCATGGAAGCGGAATCGCACGGACGGGACGGGACAGAACGAATCCTGAATGTGGCGGTGTACAGTGAAGGGGCCCCAATTGGGGGTAGCACCAATAAAATTGGTCTTCTTCTGTTTTTCAATGTAACTCTGAGGCTGCTAGGAGCCTGATCTCAAGAGAATTCTAACCGTCCCTCAAAAATGTCGGTGTGCGGTTTTCCATACCTAGCGAAGTCGGCACTGTATCTTACTTTGTGTTGTAGATATCTTCTGCTATCGACAAGTCATAGCTTGGCTCTTGTTGCAATCGCGAGGTTACGAGTGGCATAAGCTGCTAATGATTCCGTTGTAATCAAAACTACGTGCGGCAAGCTGGGCGTGCAAACCATTTCAGGGTCAGGCTCTACCACGGACTATGGAGTACTTAGTCTACTACTTTTTCTTCCTGAAGAAATTGGAGTATAGATCGCATATAGATAGACTAATAACAGCATCTCTCCAAGATAATCCTATGCCAAAGGTTTTTACAATGTGCAAGACAATATTATAAATAGGCTTAGTGATTTCAGGTCCAATTCAGATTGATTTTTAGCATAGCTGGGAAATTTGGGCCTAAAAGAGTGCTCAGGGCAAGTCTAGCATAGTTCAATAATCATTTATTCATAACATAAATCTAAAAGCTGTTTTATGCTTTACTGGATTGTGGCCTTCTCCTATCTTGCCATACCCATCTCCATCTACTGCCTTATTCAACCTTGCCAAATATATCCTCAAGATTGCTGCCAGGATAGCCACAATAGTCATACTTATAGCACACGCACACATGCCACTCGTGTAAAGAGGGGCGTCACTTTCAGGATATAATGTTACTCCTAACAACGGGCCGAATTGCCCAATAGTTTGTAACATGGCAAATCCAGCCCCTTGCTTGCTCTCGGAGTCTTGGTTATTGATAGTCCACGTAATGATAATCGTTATCACGCAAAAGAAGCCTATGGCTGCTGGATAAATTCCGGCGTATCTGAACCATGTACTCCACCCCCGCACACCGGCCAGAGCTATAAAGCTATATCCAGATGCAGACAGAAGACTGTGAAAGATTACAAAGTAAGCGCGGTTTTGCCAGCGATCTGAGAGATATGCGGTTAAGATTACGGCGAAGAATGACAACAGATATGGAGGAGCAGCCAAGGCCTGCGACATTACGACGCTGTGTTTCATTTCGTGTATAATATTGGGAAGGAATGCAGGTAATGAAGAGAATGCCATATTCGCACAGAATAGCATGATTGCTGTGAGCCAACTCTTGGGATCTGTAATGGTTTCTATCATGTGTCGAACATTAAGTCCCTTGGAGGGCTCAGTCGTATGATGATCTTTCCTTAGTCGAAGTCGAGCGACCTTCTTTTCGCGGCGGGTGAGGTAAGTTGCAGTGGATGGCGAGTCTGGTATTATGCGCCATGCCACAACCGCTACAAGAACCGATGGGAATCCCTCCAAGAGAAAAAGTAAACGCCATGGAGCTATAGGACAATATCTTGCTACTTCGATGATTACCCAAGCAAGACTACTGGCGAAAGCTGTGGCTAGAGGCGCTGCTGATATAAAGTATCCCGTTCGAAGAGCGAGTTCTTCACGTTTGAAGAAGAACGAGAGGTAAAATGGAATTCCCGTGAAACCTGCTTCGCCAATCCCAAGGAGAATTCGAAGGACCATAAGGCCAGGAAAAGATGTTACAACAGATTGGAGTGAGGCGACTATTCCCCAGGATAGCACAATTGCAGTGACGTATATATGCGCCGGTATTATCTTCCACAATATGCTCATCCATTCAAAACTGATATAGGCAAAATAGAAGCCTTCTAGCACCCATTCGTATTTCTTGGTGTCAAGGTCGAGGTCGAGATCAAGACCAGCAATTTTGGCATTTCCTATGTCTATATAAATTAGTTTGAAACTATCCGCGGAGAGAGAGGCCTTACTAGACCTATCCAAGAAGCTCAGCATGTAGAGTAATGCCACGAAAAACACTAGCTTCCTATCAAACTTCTTGACGACCGCACGCTCTTCATCCGGCGTATACAGCTGGTATGAATGCGTTGTTGATACGCTGGCTCTGCGTTCATGCCAACCTCCATAATCGATATCATCCTCCTCCCCGTCCTCCTCCCCGTCCTCCTCTTCATCCTCTAATGCCTTCTCCGAGTCCCTGTCGCGTCGCTGGAGCTTGAAACTTTCGCCAGGCTCACCTGCATTGAAATCTGAGTCGTCAGAATCGTATTGAGGGGTTAGCCTCGGATTTGACGTGGAGCTGGAGTCAGCGCTCGGTGTTTCGTCTGATGTCCTGGGTGGAACGATGTAGCTGGCAGGAGAAGCCATTATGTCGTAGCAGATTCAAACCAAGGGTTTAATTGTACAGAACGGCACTTGTATGTCGTCTCGATCGCTCGAGGACAAGCATTGCTTCCCCGTTGCTCGATGCTCGACGGTGATGTCGTCGCACGCGTCTGCTCTTATTAGATGCGGAGACCCTCTCATGTTACGTAAGAGCATACAGCAGCACGTTGAGCTACATAGACCACGACTAAACCGTTCATTGAATACTTGATTAAATTTCGACCTAATTTCTATTAAACTAATATTATTAACACTAAGCAACTTTTTTTGGTGATTTTACAACTAACAAGATAGCTTGATACGACATACTTCTTACAGTTTCATTGTAGTCCCTTGAACAAATGGTCATAGTCATCTACCCCAGGATTGTGGATCCTCGCTAAAAAGGCGGTACCGAAGTACCCCTATTTATGCCAGTCTGATTCGTAGTGGACAAAATACCCCGAACACAAAATGGCACTCAGCTATTATATAACTCTGTCCTATTGAAATTTGACTGTATCTGAGTTCTGACTATTCTAAGCATAGGGTAGGAAGGATTGACACCTATTCTATATCCATTCATATTATAACTTATTTTTAACTTCTAGCAGAGGCATCGTACACGTTTAATGCCTTCCCTTATAAGTTCAGAAGACTAGCTTTCTCCATACATTCAGCTAGCCAGTCCAAATTCATAAATGCAGTTACCTCGCCTGGATCTAAAAGATGAAACTGGAGTCGACTTGAATCTTTGATAGGAATAGAGCGAGCCCTTCCTTCTGTTTATCACTATCCCGTCTCGCCAATAATTGCGCTACATAACATACAGACTCTGTGCAAGCCACCAGCAAGAGCAAGCTCAGTACGTTAGAGTGACAATCTTCCCTTCCCACTCCTCCCCGCTTCCCTCGAAGCACTCTTTGAAAATCCAATTGCCAACATCTTCCCTATCAATTGCGTACCCAACCACATTCTTACCAATCTGCCCATCGTTCGGGTTATCAACTCCAACTCGGACTGACGCAATACCCTTTGCTTTTCCATCAAGCAGCCAACTGGGTCTGACCAGTACCCATTTCCTCCCACTAGCACAAACAAGTTTCTCCATCTTCATCTTATCTTCATGGGGTATTTTGAGCATCCAGTGATAGAGCGGCATCATGGCAATGGGTATATCTCGAACCTTAGTTGAAATGCCAGTGCTACTTATGAGTACCAGTCGTGGCCCCCCTAGCTTTGATTTAATTGCACCGTCCTTGTCCAACTCATCTAGGGCAGTTAGAATGTTTCGGGCAGTGTCCTCGCAGACATTTGGCTGTTCAGATGTAAATCCCAGACCCTTCATTTTCATCGCCATGCCAATCCCGGATAGAATCATATCGACAACTTGTCCATCTGAGATGAGCGCTTGTTTGATAGCTGAAACAGAAGAGATGTCGCCTTGTACTATGTGCAAGTTGTTCGGATATTGGGCTGCAATATCAGACAGCTTGGAAGGAGTGCGGACAAGTACATTGACTTTGTTGCCAGCTGCGAGGGCTTGGTGGAGAACTGCCTTACAGCAACCTCCAATCCCAAATATCGCCAAAGTCTTCTCTTGGGAAACGCTCATTGTGCTTGTTATATAAATAGTGTGTCACTTAAATTATTCAAACAATCAAGTGTAGAATATCTGGTGAAAAAATGAGTACTATAAGTTATAAAGTTTCGAGATAGCGGAGTATATATAAGTATGAGATGTCAGATAGAATCTACCCATATTTCTTACGTCTGAAGCTTCGATGTGGCTGATAACTACGGCTCATTTCTAACGTGCGTAAGTTTTGTAGACTCGGGTTAACAATTGATACCTCAACGTTTTAGTGGACGATTGAAGCACAACGCATGTAAGCAACAAGTCTGCAACGCCATCCACGTATTAGCCTCATGCTATTTTCGATTGCAGACTACATATTAAAATCTATTTGTTCGTCTTGGCAAGTGAGCCGTCTAGGTTGCAATTCTTACCATTCACCGCTGAATGAAGCGAATTTCCATTCTCTTGAAGTTTTGAGTTGGAGATTAAGGAGCTGTCATGTTTATGCTTTGACTGGTTACACAGCATCAGAAAATTTCAGCTGAAAAGTAGAACTTATGTCAGAAGGAGATGTTCGGGAAACTTGAAAACTGCGCCTCAACCGTGCCTCTGGATACAGAAAACTCGAAGCGCTCACGTTATACGACCTCAACTTTAATCTCTACTTGTTGTGGTAGTCGTTGCTTCTAGGATATGGCTGCTTGTCATGTTATGATGAGGCTAAAAAGTCCAGGGATATGCCTGTATTCGACACGTTCCACAAGGAAGAAAAGAGCACGGCGATCTTTATATAGATGTTGAGAACAAAATTGCTTCCCAAAGGAATATCTATGTTGTAAGGCTTACAAAAGAAATGTAAACCAAGATAAACTTCTTGGAAGACAAGAGTGGTGACGCAGCCAAGAATAGAAAGTAGAGTGAACGTCCAATTGTTCGCTTTGAATTACCGAGCAAAGCCGAGAGTATAGAGCCAGTATGCGATATTGTCTATAACTTCCATACATAATGGCTAGGGTAAATGCTCTGCTAGGAAGAACATTGTAGAGAACAGACTCATCTGTAAAGTGGCAACTAGTCAAGTGTGTAGTAATCAGCTAGACTATAGTATTTCACAGTAAGAGTCTTTGCGACAAGGTCATACCTAACAAGTTAATAGCTCTTAAACTTGTTGGCCTAAATCAAGCATCCTGCAGATATTGATGTCTCGCGGAGTCTGAGACGGTGGTTGGCAAAATCGAAATTTCAATATATGCTAGTCACTATTGCTAAAAACAATTATCGTGTTAGCCCGGGCAGTTTCATTAGTTTTAAACAGGTATGTGATCTTTTGCACAAGCTAAATAGCTACTTGCCTAGCATTGGTAATGGCATTGGCATTCTTTGTTCTAAACTATACGAGGCAAATTGATGAACTAGAGCTCCTCATCCGCCTTAGTTGAAAAGAGAAGCACACGTTTCCAAAGGTAAGTGATGTACGATGATTGATACAACTAATTACGGACTGTCAATATCCCAGATGAATAATTAATCCAAATAGTTTGCGATCTTTTACTTAATCAAAATCATCTAAACTTGCAAAGTAATTGCATATGCTGTGTTGTTGCCGTAACCGACGCCATCGTCCCGAATCTCCAGGTTTGACAGGGGCCACATGCCTTCCATGTGTATGCTTGGCAAAACTCAATATATGCTCCTAGTTCAAAGCCAATATTCCCCTCACATTTCCAACTTATCGCTCCCATACATACCTACAGTGCAAATATATCAAAGGGCCGAATAATTTGGCGGCGTATCAACATAATAGACCATATCTGCAGCTGGGCTGAAGCTGACCAATGGCGGCTCAAGATTCAAGTGCAGGAGCTGGCGTTCCAAGTGCAGGAGGTGGTTCGACGTCAAATACCGCAACAAGAGTATCAGTCGAAATGGAGAATCTGACTACGTCGAACAAGACGACCGACACCTCGCAAGGGCAAGGGCTCCTGAACGATGTGTCAATTCCCCATACTTCGCCCATGACCTCCGATTTTCCCGCGACGACGAGTACTGGCGAGAGATTAGGAGAATCGCATCATACGACACCACCAGTCGAGACAGCCGAAACCTCCCCCTCAAGTGAAGCGGCAATCAGCGCAGATACGGAGACCACGCCCGTAGTTGCTGCCGATGGCGGGCCTGTTCTTATCATAACCCTTCTCCTCCCTACTGGCGCACGACATCCATACAAGATCGACGAGAAATACCTTACAAAGCGCAATGTTAATGTGCCGGAAGTGACGGAGAGCGGAAAGAAGGATCCATTCAGCATCAGCGTGTATACTTTGAAGGAGTTGATATTACGGGAGTGGCGTGAGGAATGGGAAGCAGCACCAAGCAGTCCAAGCAGCATAAGACTGATCTACTTTGGGCGATTATTAGACGATAAAACTGCTTTGAAAGGTGAGAACCGCAAGCTCGCGGCATATTTCCTGTGTATCTGCTAACAAATGTGCCTATAGAATGTAGATTCAACGCTGAGGCGGCAAACGTTGTTCATATGACTGTTCGACCTCAAGAAATCGTCGATGAGGAGGAGGCAACAAAAAATAAAGCATCCAGTAGAAATGGGGAGGCCAGTGAGAGTACAGCGGGTTGTCGCTGCGTCATTCTGTAGATTGGAGGTCTCTTCCCTTTCATATCGAGCATAACTGCCCGCATATCCCAAGAGACGTAGTGTCTAGTGGGCTTCCATTACGAAATCAGCGGGTTGGCGTTTAAAGGTCTTATGTGTTGTTTCAGCGGTAATTGCATTTGTCCCATGGGCATGAGTTGGTTGAATACGGATAGTGTATAGTTAGGAGCATAGGACAGGGTAATTGTTTGTCCCTAGCGGTAAACTGGATAGAATCTGAGTTCTTTTCCAGCAATCTCCAAAGACAAGCTCTTTCTCGTTTTTTTGATACCTTGCGAGACATTGAAGTAAATATCTGAGCGCCGACTTCTTAGAGAATGGAATATGGTTGCAAATCGTAATCTCAAATTGATCGTCAAAGAATCTATTCTTGGACGTTGGTTAATCATCCCCATTTAGATATTATTATATTAGCCATATGCATATTTGATATGATGCAGTGTTCAAAAGAACAAGGCTAACGTCTATTTTGGTAGGATTAGCCTACCATTCCCTACGTGTCAACTTGGAAACTGCTCTAGACGACCAATGCGTTGCATATACAGGCTGTATAATACAAATTGACAAAGTATGCCTAGCCTGCGTTTGGCTTAATGTGTAAGTCTCAGCTCTGCTCTGTTAGAGAGAGAAAGAGAGAATTTCATATTACCCTTCTAGACTCGTGTCCATGGGGAGTGAGAGTCTATCTTAATACAATGTGCTTGCTTGCTCGCTCGCTTGTTTATTTGTTTGTTTGTTAGTTTGTTTAGTTGCTCCCAGATCCATTGTGTACTACTACCAAGAAATAAACGTTCTATGCATAGCCTGCTAGGCAATCTCTGAGAACTTCTCATTGGGTAGTATAAAGCCATAGCTCTGCTATAGTTAAAACCATAGGTCCAATAGATGATCTATCTTTCAATACTTCAAAGAGAAAGAAGACATCTAAAAAGGAGATTTTATGTTAGTGAGAAATAGAAAAAGACTACTTGAGATTATTTTCGTTTCAAGATTCCTGAACAAAATGCAGGAACAAATACTAGCAAGCCAGTTACATTCATCTCTTACGTACAAATCACCGAGACCTGTAACCTTCGATACCACTGACTTTGAGATCGTAGCCTTAGTCAGATCATGTTTTCTTATAATCTTCATTTGCTGTATAGGAGGTTGAGCAAGACAAATTACCAAATCGAGAATGAAACCGAGGGAAATACAAACTTAGGTCCATTTTGATATCACTTCATATAAAATACCTATCCTGCCAATCCATGAAGGTGATATCGTATGTGTCCGCGGTGAGGTAGTATTCCCATTTATGCTCTATGCATCGCCGACTAATTGTACAAGCTCACCACTAGTTGTACAAGCTCATCTCGTTATCCTCTACAATTACTATGCTCTTATTGCATTCGGACCTTCTTCTCAACCTCATCATGGAATCCAGGTACCGAGCGCATCTCTTCCCCAGTAAAGATATCCTCCCAATGAATAGTCGAATCCCGTCCTAACAAGATATCCTCATGTAAGCCCACTTGCCCTCCTCCTAGTGCCACTGGTCTCCAGCTACCTTCCCGCGTAATCTTCAGCTCCATACCTCTACGGATTGGCTCCGAGATACCGAATGTGCGTCGCAGTCCCTCCATCTTAAGCGATTCCTGTGTCTCCTCCCACTTCTTTAGTCGTGCTTCGAGAGGGTGGGCGCTATCGGGAAGTGAAGAGATGTTGCTGGATGTAGTGGGGACAAGAGCAGGGCCTACACCAGCACGAAGGACATCATAAAGACCTGGAGCGGATGGCGCACCGAGAGTCTTTGCTTGGAGATGGGAGTGGGAGGTTGTGTGATTGGAAGGGGGGGCGATTCGCATTGCCTAAGAGGTAAAGTTAGATGTCTGGTTGACCAAACAGGAACAGACTTCGGAGGGCGGAAAGCTTACCATAATGATTATAAGGATTATTTCAGAGTATAGAGAGGGCTGGAGTGGTTGCTGAAGAGATTGTGGTTGCGGAGAAGCTGTTGGCTGTTGTATGTATAGGGAGCATCAGGCTGCGTTGGACGACGTGGACGCGAATTGAAGCTCAGGCTTGGCATCGTGTATCACACCAAGAGTTTAACTTGTGAGGTTCAATAACACATGAAAGCCGGCATAGGACAAACACAGGGAATTGAAATGGAGCATATGATAGAGAAGACTTGTCTAAAGTTGCTTCTGAGATTAACATAGCGTCATGGCGAAATCCACACGCCTTTTGCCAATAATACGCATCCGCCATGATGCAGGCGCATTCTACAGAAATCACCCCAACGCTGTAGCTGGGACCAATCCCGAGCTTTTCAAAAACCTCAAGTTTATATTACCTTCATTTGCAAAGGAGAAAGAGCCGCAAAAACATTGGGCGATTATTGGACCTTCAAATTCCGGAAAAACCACTTTCTTGCAGATCCTCCGCGGCCAACATGTTTCTTACCCTTCCAAAGCCCGCACCTACCCATATTTGGAGTCAGAGGAAATAGAGAAGAAAGACCCCAACTTAAGGATACCAAGTCGAGCTATACAATATGTGGGATTTGATGGTGAGAAAGGCCTTGGGGGTCAAGCACCTCAGAGTGCATACCTAAGCTCTCGATATGAGTCTCGACGAGAGGACACGGACTTTAGTGTCATGGATTATTTAAAGGGCAATACAGAGTTGAACCCTTTACAAGATATTGGATTAAATAAAGTGGATATGGCTGTATTGGACCGTGTCATTCAAGACTTGCGGCTTAGTGAATTACTACATATGCCAGTTTCAAATCTCAGTAATGGGCAAACGAGACGGGCAAGAATCGCAAAAGCTCTCTTATCTAATCCAGAGTTACTCCTTCTCGATGAACCCTTGATGGGACTTGATGTAGGCTAGCGAACTTCATTTCAAAGTCATCCCCTTTCGTCATTTCTTTTGTTATTGGAGCTTCAAATGACTTCAATGGCTATTCACTATTGTTTTGGTATTGAAAACAGAGTCATCAATCTCGAAGCTCCAACTTATATCTGAACCACTTTAACATCAGATTGCTAATTTGTGATCAGCCCCCAACTCTCCTATCGTTGAGCCCAATGTTATATGAGCTAGCAAAGAAACATTCGCCACGTCTGCTTCTCACTCTCAGACCACAAGATCCAATTCCAGAATGGATTACTCATCTCTTATACCTTAGAGACTGTACCGTGGTTCATGGTGGTTTGAAGGATGTGGTTCTAAAGAAACTAGCAGTGCATGCTGAAGCAGTTAAAAGAGGCATCATCAAGCCCGATTCTGTCTTGCCTGATCTGCATGAAGTTGGGCGAGTGCTCACAAGCCGTGGAATACAGGAACCAACTCCCCGAGCCGTATCTGATGAAGACTTGGTTCCCGTAGTAGGCAGAGCATCGCCGGCTGTTGAGTTTCAAGGTCTGAAAGCCCAGACCATTAAACCAAAAGCCCATGGCACCGGGTCCTCAATGAGTCGCGATGGCTATAAGCTAACGGATGCTAAGCTGATGGATCTAGGCGAACCACTGGTCGAAATGGAAGGCGCTCATATTAAGTATGGTGATAAATCTATATTAGGAAACTGGAAGCAGGAAGTAAACGGTTCTCTCAAAGATGGCTTATGGTGGACTGTCAGGAGGGGAGAGAGATGGGGAATCTTTGGACCTAATGGGTCAGGGAAAACCACGCTTCTATCCCTGATATGTTCCGACCATCCACAAACATATTCGCTTCCCATTCGACTCTTTGAAAAGCCACGAATACCAGAGCCAGGCCAACCTGGAGTTTCTATTTTCGACATCCAAGCACGTATTGGGCAATCTAGCCCGGAGATCCACAATCATATCCCCAAATCTCTTACTCTGAGAAAGGTTTTGGCAAATGCTTGGGCGGATACATTTAAGGGAGTACCACGCCTGGATGATGCTGCCAACGCGCGTATAGATGCGTGTCTTCGATGGTTCAAGGACGATCTTAAACTTGCCACATCGAATACGGGCAGTGGTATTTCATCTTCAGAAACTACAGAATGGGCGGACGAGGTTTCATTTGGCTTTTTGCCATTCTCATCTCAAAGAGTTGCGCTTTTTCTTCGTGCTATCATCAAACAACCAGATCTCGTAATTCTAGATGAAGCATTCAGCGGCATGGATGATGCGGTCAGAGATCGATGTCTCTTGTTTCTTGCCCAAGGTGAAACCAAACAATTCTCCTCTTCCAGACGGATCATTGAATCGGAGGTCTCAAAGAATGGCAGTGTAATAATTGGTGGACTGAACAAGGATCAAGCATTGATCTGCATAAGCCATGTGCGCGAGGAGATTCCCGGAAGTATTAGGCAATGGATATGTCTCCCAGAAGCCAATACTGGGAAACCAGCCAGGTTTGGGATTTTAGATGGGCCAATTGAAGGTGATTATGGAAGATGGAACGATATTTGGAATATGTAATAAGAATGTAAAATATATAAAGTTCAAAGGGGCAGTAAATGATAAATAATTATAGATATCGTCTCTGTAGACCTATCACTTACAACACAATGTAAAGATTTGCTCAAGATATGGTTTTATCTTGTAGCCAATTCTCATATTCATCAAGAGTTCATATCTGCCCGCCTCTACCCTTCAATGTCAGCTAACTTTGCAAAAGACTTGGGAAATCTACTGAAAGCTTCAAGGACACCAAATTCGTACTTCGTAAAAGAACTTACTTGTCTAAAGCTCCCCTTAATTTCCAAGTAACATTGTACAGTGCTCAACTCGATCACGTGTGGACCTCTGTAATCTTATCGCTCGATATGATAAGCCAAAAAGTTATTTTGTGGACGATGTCGGAGCCCCAGCTCTGTTCACTAGGCTTATTATGAGTCGATAATACCAAATTTAGCAACATTTGCATTTCCTGCGATTATATTACTATCACACATCATTACTTTGATTGCATCAGTGTGCTATTTCCAGTGAGGTGAAATGAACAAAATATGACCTCTAAACCACCTATCGTGGACATTCCATCCGCAAAGCTATGTCTGGACACAACACAAACTCTCACGCGACCTGCAAAGGAAGCACAGGAAACTCGAATATGGAACACGAAGCACCTAGGTCTGCGTCTTGCGACCGACTTCACCGCCGGGTTCTCCGCTGCGTGTATGGTTGCGCCCATCATTACCATTATTGACAAGTAAGTCTTATCATTAGATTCCTACTCTTGCGTCTCGACCACTAGCTAATAGATTTCATCTACAGAGGCATCATGCAAAATGCATCAGGACAAGCAACACTTAAAGACTCGATAAGAGATTCTTTTAAAGCCTTCCTCCTCAAACCCCATTCCCTCATCTTCTCGAAACCCTTCGCCCTCCTGTGTATGGTCTACGGCGGCACCTATCTCACAGCCAACACACTCGATACCATAACCTCTACGGTGCAAAACAAACCCGCTACACATGTCACCAGCGGGACCATGAAATTCGCTGCTTCATCTACCGCCAACATCGGGCTATGTTTGTTTAAAGATCAGGCTTTCGCCAGACTATTCGGACCAGGAGGGCCGCCTCGTCCGGTGCCTTTACCTTCATATGCGCTTTTCACGTTGCGGGACTGCCTCACCATCTTCGCATCCTTCAACCTCCCTCCCCTTCTCGGCCCAACGCTGTCGAAATCCCTCCCGGCCCAGATCGAGAAAAGCCTGAGCGGACAAACCATCGCGCAGTTCGTGGCGCCGGCCGCGGTGCAGCTGTTTAGCACCCCGATGCATCTGCTGGGGTTGGATCTGTATAACAGGAACGGCAAGGGGATAGGCTGGGGACAGCGATGGGAGATTGTAAGGAAGAATTGGGGAGTTAGTGCCGCGGCCAGGATATGTAGGATCGTGCCTGCTTTTGGAGTTGGTGGAGTGGTGAATATGAAGGTTCGAAAGAGCATGCTGCAGAGGCTGGAATAGATAATGATCAGAGGTAGTGGAAGGAGTGAACAGGACTGTATGTGTATGATACAGGTGATTGTCTGATTTGCATTTCAGCGCTACATTGGCATTGGGTGTGGAGTTTATGCTGTATCATATAGATGGGTGGAGTTTGCCATATTTCGACTCATGATCTTGTTATGATATTAATTTGACTCGTTTACTTGAATCACTTGTTTCTACCTACGTGCACTTGCGCTAATATAGAAGTTGACGTGGAGATCTTTGCTTTTTCCTCTCCTTTTTGGCACAAACGAAACACTTGACATCAAACGAGAGTAGAACTCAGTATACAAGTCGCAAAATATATGTAAGAAACTCGAGTGCTTTTTGGTTTTGTTATTACAACTGAGTAATCTGAATAAACGCTACTAGCGCAGATAAATATTTCTTTCCTCAAAGCTTCGCAAGATCAAGCTGCTCGTTGACAAACAGACCAGCCATTCCCTGTCCAGTACCAATACACATGCTCGTCAACAGGATCTTCTTCTTTTGTCTCCGCGCCTCACTCAATCCCGTAACAATCTGTCTAGCACCGGTAGCTCCGAGAGGGTGACCTAATGCAATAGCACCTCCACGGATGTTCATCTTCTCATGAGGAATGTTGAGCACGTCCTTGCAGTAGACAGCCATGGAAGCAAAAGCCTCGTTGAGCTCGATGATATCACAGTCATCAATGGTGATGTTGAACTTGTTGAGGAGCTTGGGGATAGCGACGGATGGACCGATACCCATGATTCTTGGTGCGAGACCAGCGACGGTGGAGCCGACAAACTTGGCGAGGATAGGTTGACCGAGTTGGATGGCCTTGGAGCGCTTCATGAGAAGGATAGCAGCGGCACCATCAGTAATTTGGGATGAGTTTCCTCCGGTAGACTTGTCTCCATAGTCTGGGAAAGCTGGACGAAGCTTTGACAAGCTCTCGAAGGTGGTTCCCCAACGTGGTCCCTCATCCTTGGTCACGGTGACCTTGACAGTCTCTCCGGTCTTTGGGTTGATGACTTCAGTCTGGATTGGCACGATCTCATCATCGAACCAACCAGCCTTCTGTGCTACCTCGGCACGTCGATAACTCTCCGCCGCATATTTATCCTGAGCTTCGCGAGAGATGTTGAAGTCCTTTCCTACATTTTCGGATGTTTGACCCATAGGTTGCATACAGTCGGCAGCTTCTTGGTTCTTCAGAACCTCTGCGTTGAATGGACGTTCTATCCGCTCGCCAGGAACAGACATCATTTCTGCGCCCAAAGCAATACCGACTTCGATTGAGCCATTGGATATTTGGTTGGCAATATCTTGTGTGGCCTTGAGACCGGAAGAGCAGAATCGGTTCACGGTGGAGGCGGCGGTCGTGTTGGGGAAGCCGGCAGCAAGAGATGCTGCTCGTACAAGATATGCGGCTTTGCCTTCATTGACCTATACACTTGTTAGTATGTCAACCTCGCAGTATATCAAGAGGTAAGCTTACGTTGCCACAGCAGATATCTTCAACCAGGGCAGGATCAATATTCGACTTTGCAATAACTTGCTTTAACAGAGAGTAGACGAGGAAGTCAAGTTGAGTATCTTTGAATGATCCCTTGAAGCCCTTTGCCAAAGGTGTTCGAATAGCTAAAGTAATAACAACATCGTCCGCATTTTTGGATGTGCTGGTGAGCAGATTAACATGTGTTCATGACGTTCTGGAATGCGCTGAGTTACTTACATCGCACTCAAACCTGAGGAGCCAGGAGTGAGTTGCTTTATGATGGAGCTGAGTCTTTCTGCCATTTTGAATATATTATTTGGGTTTGAATAATGTTTTCTGGTGGTGAGTCTGGGGGATGTGAAGGTTTTGGAGAAGCTCGTGAAGCTGGGGGACATACAGTAGTAAGTGTTGCTTTGAAACTGCGTGGGGAAGACGCTAAGACAAGAAGCCGAGGCACCTAGGTTAGTTTAACACCGACTGACCGATATGTTCAGGGGCTTGGATTTAAGCGAATACTCACCCACTTGGTATTTTGAATAAGATCGCTAGCGTTCCGATATAGATTATTGATGCGTGATATTTGGAGAGCTCTCTTCAGAGGGTTTATAGAGCGCCCTTACTGCACATCCAATAATCATCTACTCTTATCCTGTACCTTTTCGGAGAAAAGGTGAAATGTCTCTTCCGTTATCAAAGTTCTGGCTGTTTATTGCTGGAATCAATACAAGGGCGGAGAGATACAAGAAGTATATAGACTAATGGTCAAAAGCCCAATCATTCACTCGCCGCACTGATAGAGACAAAAGCTTCTGATTAAAACCAGCAATAATGTTTACTGGGAATTTTGAATTTGATGACTGTGGCCGCCATTCAGTTGCATGCTAGTTGAGTTCATGTTGTGTCTTAGAAGAATGAAATTGCAGTTAAATACTATTGGGGAAAAAATCACATGTTATGATCTCGTGTCACTATTTGGGAAACAGAGACTTGAACAGATTCCTAAATCTGGCGCGGAGGTAGGATACATGTGACTTTGAGCAGACTTAGGCTTAATATTTCTGTCTAGTTACCTGTGTACAAGTCCGGTTGACAGATATGCAAATGAAGCATTCCACTTGCTTCCAGACAGGCATCATCTAGATGCCCAAGCTCGAAAATAATTTGATGCCGAAATGTTATTACACGTAAAGGGTGAGCCTGACCCACCCAGGTTCCAAATCTGGCTGTATACACTTTGAACCTAACTACAAGCACTTAATTTACGCTCTGCGGAATCGATGTAGAATCCGACACTGAATCATGTAGAGCTTCCTAATCTTGGCACATGAAGTCAAGAATCTGTGTGGAAACTTAAAAGATCATAAGAGGTAATGAGTGTATATCTTAAGCGACACTTGTCATACCACCATTTGTTGATTGAAAGCTCAAGTATATAAAAACCAATTTCACGTAAATTCGTTGTACATCGTGAGACCGCTGGAGAAGAGAGGGCTTAGCATGTAGTTGTTGTTCCTTAGAAAGTACCTCGACGGATGGAACGTCATACAAGGCACAATCTCACTAGGTCCGTATGGTACAGTACATGGAGACTTTGACGGCCTGACAATCGTTGGTCAGAAGTACCGGATCGACTTGACAAGCAAACAAATTTGGTTAGCTGTGTTTCCGAGGAAAACTTGTCATAAGAGCCAGATCTACCAAGAGGTGGAATAAATGCTCCCGGAGAGGAGTTGGTAAACCTTAAGGGTGAGCATCATGTTGAAGGTTAATGTGGATGCTGATGCTGATAGGATGTACTTTCCGTAGTCGCCCTAGTTACAGTAAGAGTATTGTAGATACATACATGTGAAACTGTAGGAACAATTGATCATATTCTGATTATGAAACTGGCCCTGACCTGTAGATTACGACTTGACAAGTGTGTCTATCGCTGTGTCATGTACTGTACAAATACAACTAGAACCAAGAATCTGGGCAGGACAGCCGCATCGACATGCAGTTAAATAGAAGTCCATAAATTAGCCATCACACATTAGACAGTCTCGGACCCTTTCGACGATCATAGGGTCTGTTCTCCGGCGATGTTACTCTGGCGGCGGGCGGGCTGTCAGCACTCAAATTCCGCAACGAATGGCCGTCGTGCACCATTCCAGTATCTGTAAATAACAAAGGTAAACAGCAGGACTCTACCATTACGTCCAACTCAGGCAAGGCACCTGAATTGAGTGCAGCGACTCTGCCGTATAGAAATACCCAATTTCCCGAATCTCAGCTCCCAAGAAGCGGGACCTGGAAAATTGGCTTTGGCGTGCAATAGTTACTCTTCCCGGCACTAGAAGACGCCTGGTTTGGGTTTCTTTTGCACCACCATGCACCATCCACCCCAACATATCCCATCCTCTCCATCCACACACACGGTCCGACACAGTGCAGCATGGTCTACTGCACCACAGCTAAGTAGCCCAGCCTAAGCCAGTGTCAGTGCCATGGAGAATATGCTCCACTCTCAAAACTCTTTCAGATACAGATACGAGCACCACCGTTCGCCTTAACCACTCTTGTTCCCCCTTTCGCTCCTCGTCATCCGGTTGAGACTTGCGCTTCAATCAATTCAACTGGTATAGCTAGTAGCCCTTCATTCGCGCCCCACGCTCTTTCAATTAATCCGAACGGTCGAAACATCTTCTCCCTTACCTCCCAAGTTAAACATTGCGCACCGTGTTATAAGCGCTCATCGACCGTCTACTATTAATTCCGGCTGTGCCGATACGAAAGCTGTTGCAGATAACCTCACGATGCATTTCTCAGCGACATTACTGTTGGCAGCAGCATCTCTGCTCCCAGCTGCAGAGGCCGCGGGGGCAGCGGGGGCAACGGGGGCCTTCACCAGATCTGAAAAGCGAGGGCTGGTATTTGTTCCCTCCGCCAAATATCCTGAAGACAATCAGATATGGATTGGCTCCGGCAGTGACTTAACCTGGTACTACAACTATGGCGTTCAGCCCTCGGCCGCCTTTGCGTCTAAAACCCAGGAAGAGTTTGAGTTTGTTCCCATGCTTTGGAGCGTATCCGACACGTTCTTGACCGACATACAGACAATGGTAGAAGGGGGACGAAATATAAGCCATGTCATGGCATTCAACGAGCCAGATGGAACACAGACTACGGGAGGATCCAATATCGATCCAAAGGTAGCGGCAGCCACATGGATCAAGCAGATTGAGCCGCTCAGAAAGATGGGAATCAAGACTGGAGCGCCGGCTGTGACCGGTAGCCCGCGTGGATTCACCTGGTTGTCCGATTTCTTCTCTAGCTGCGCCAGCCAAGGAACAAACTGCACAGCGGATTTCATTCCTGTGCATTGGTATGGGAACTTTGAAGGATTAGCCGGCCATCTTGGACAAGTATGGGGAACGTAAGTCACAAATTCTACACTCGAAGCAGCCTCACAACTCCAGACTGACTCAGCAATAGTTATCCAAATATATCAACTTGGGTGACGGAATACGCCTACAATGATCAATCCTTACGAGACTCCCAAGATTTCTTCAAAACATCTGCCACTTACTTTGACCGGGTTGAGAATGTTGGACGATACTCCTATTTCGGCTCTTTCAGATCTGATGTCTCCAATGTAGGGACTCAGGCTGCTATGTTGACAGAGAAGGGAGCTCTCACTGACATTGGGTCATGGTACCTTGGAGGCCCATCTACAGGCAATGTTCCTAGCACCAAGAAGAGCGGAGCAAACAAACAAATTATTAGCACTGGTTTAGTAGCACTTGCTGCCGGTAGCACAGCTCTTTTGATGCTATAATATAGAACTCTTAGCATCTCAGAGACTATCTGTGTTAGTTATCAGAAGCCTAAGGAAGCCAATGACTGATGCAAAACACATACTTGACGGCGTTTTAGACGGATTGGGAAGCTTATGAAGTTAGATGGGTATCTAACTGGAGTTGGCTAGGTGTATATAGATTTAATCCTTGAAAGGATCCTTTGCCATCATATCGCTGGTGGTTACGGACTAAGTAGGAAAATTTGTGCATACATATATCAAATACAATATTTAATAGATTACTTCCACATTTCACGGAGTCAAGCAGGACTGCAATTAGCATCTAACAGTCCTGCAGGAGCAGAAGACTCCTAATTATTATTCACCGTCATGACCAAGCCACATTCAAAGCACTGAAAAAGCGCCGCTATTACCCGCTGTCGTTCATTCTGTATCCGTATTCTTTCTAATAATTCCAAAGATCGCACACTGGTATCATAATTCCAAATTTCGCCATGCTCCTTGTTTCCACTATTCGGTTCCATCCGAATTGCTGCTTTGCTATTAGGAGGAGTTACTCCTCATCACCGGCCTCTTCCTCCTCTTCACTGCTGCTCTCTTCCTCCTCCTCTTCATGTTCATGTTCTTCTTCGTGTCCTTCCTCATGCCTTCCATGTCCTCCATGTCCACCGTGACCGCCATGGCCGTGACTACCACCATGACTACCACCATGACTACCGCCATGTTCACCTACATCAATTAGCACCTCTTACTGTTCAAGGAACTTTTAGGACGCAAAGCATTCCCACCACTCAAAAACACATCGGTCTCTAGCTACACACATCACATTTATAGCGGAAAGAAAACCAGAGCCAAAAAAAAGAAATAAAAGACACTTACCACCATGACCCTTCTCCTTCTTCTTCTTACTACCCTCTTTGTACTTCTTGTAAAGCACGCCTGCCACTTTCAACGCTTCCTTCTTAGGATCCTTTTCCTTCTTCTCTCCACCCTCGGCCTTTACCCCCTCGTGACTTGCATCGTGCACTGCCACTGGTTCAGGATGTGCGACCACAGCTTTCTCTTTATTTTCCTTTTCGGGGGCGGAGGAAAAACAGCCCATCTTGTGTTCCGTTTCTTAGTATTTCCAAGGGTTCAATTAAATGGGGTTCGGATGGTAAAGCTATGAGATATTGGTAATGAGAGGAAGAAGCACAGATAGGGAAGTGGATGAACAGAGATTTAAAACGCGCTGATCTTCTTGAGGTGCAGGAGAACAAGCTTCTTCACAAGAGATCCAGATGGCAGGAGAAATGGGGATGCATGTAAATATATATCTTTCAGCTTGGCCCCTACCCTGATCTCACCAATCATGGGATATCGTCCTCTCCCCAGTAGATGAACGGCAGTAAGCTCTGCATGCAGATATTGCAGGTAGAGCCCCAGTTTTAAGCCTTCTGCGTGTGGTAATGATTGGATGTGTTGGTCTTTTTGCGAAATGTAGCTTGCAAACACCTCCTCCGAGATGGGAGTTTGGTGGTGGTGGTGGCTATGCCGAGAGGAGATTTGATGTTGGAATTTGCGGTGTGCAGAGTAAGCCGTGCCGTATGGTGATGTTCGTGAGCGGTTGGTGGCTGGTATGGCTGAAGGGGGGGGGGGCTAGAAAGGGTGAGATAGGAGGGGATGGTTCGTGTCAGGGGCGTAAGCGAGATA